>Ga0302320_10001888_pt1 | contig 49992 bp, 30 predicted proteins | sample Bog_T0_3_FD_202130 | JGI IMG/M metagenome (GOLD analysis project Ga0302320, IMG submission 202130) | Peat permafrost microbial communities from Stordalen Mire near Abisko, Sweden - Bog_T0_3 | ecosystem: Environmental > Terrestrial > Soil > Wetlands > Peat | place: Sweden: Abisko, Stordalen Mire... | reverse complement strand
GCAGCGTTCCAGCGTAGTGATCCTCGTCGTGCGTGAAATGACCATCATCGCCGTCGTTTCCACGGTGGTTGCGCTCCCCTGTGTCGTCGCCCTGGCCCGCCTCTTCCGCGGCCAGCTGTATCGCGTCACCACCTTCGACCCGATCACTCTAGCGGCGGCCGTTGCCCTCACCGCAGCGATGGTTATGCTGGCCGCAGCCCTGCCCGCCCGCCGCGCGGCGTCCATTCAACCCATGCAGGCCTTGCGCACGGAGTAATCAAGGAGAAAGGAGAATCGACCATGCCGGCACTCACTCAGGACGTTCGCTACGCGCTGCGCCAGTTGCGCCGTGCGCCGGGATTTGCGCTCACCGCGGTGCTTACCCTTGCTCTGGGCCTCGGCGCCGGTTCCGCCATCTTCTGCCTCATGGATGGCCTCTGGCTCCATCCCCTCCGCGTCCCTCATCCGGGCCAGGTGGTGCGCGTTTTCTCGACTACCCCGCAGGATTCTGAGGGCGCCTTCACTTACTCCGAGTACCGCACCCTCGCCGAGCGCACCTCCGCTCTCACCCGCGTTGTCGCCATCGGCCGCCGCGGCAGCCTCATGCCGCGGGCCGACGGCACTGCTGTTTTGCTCATGACCAACGTTGTCTCCAGCAACTTCTTTGAAGCGCTGGGCGTCCGCCCCGTCCTTGGCCGCGGCTTTGCTGCAGGCGATGCGCCGTGGCTCCGCGTTCATCCCGGTGTGCTGCTTGGTTACGCCTTCTGGCGGCGCGAGTTTGGGGGCGATCCATCGATTGTCGGCCGCCAGATTACCTTGCTGCGCGGCAAGGACCATCGCAGCCAGGTAGACGTTTGGGGTGTGCTTCCGCCGGAGTTTCGCGAAATAGAGAATGCAGACGACCGCGACCTCTGGATGCCGGCAGAAACATGGGCAGCCGTTGCTAACGCTGACGAGCTCACCGCACGCGAATTCCGCTGGTTCAATGTGCTCGGCCGCCTCGGGCCGGGAAGTACCGTGGCCCAGGTAAACCAGCAGGTCTCCGCCACAGCCAGCGCTCTTCAAGCCGCCGACCCGGCCGCCAATCACGGTCGTGGCGCGCGCGCCGTCAGCGATTTCAACTACCGCATGAATCGCGCCGGCACCAGTGGCCTGGTGCTGTTCGCCATCGTTGCATGCGTCGTATTATTGGCCACCGTCAATGTGGCCCACTTGCTCTTCGCGCGCGGCCTTGCTCGTGGTCCTGAGATTGCGTTGCGCCTCTCGCTGGGCGCGCGGCGCTGGATCGTCGCCCGCCAGTTGCTGGTGGAGAATCTTCTCCTCGGCGTGCTCGGCCTCGCTGCCGGCCTCGGCCTCGCCGCCGCCATTGCCGCACTTCTGCCACGGCTCATGGTCTCAGAGCCGGCCATGCTGGTTACGCTCGGATCGCCAGGCAGCAGCTTTCAAGTGGACATACGCGTCTTCCTCTTCGCATCCGTTCTCGCGCTCGCTACCATGCTGCTTCTGGCCCTCGTTCCTCTCCTTCAGGTAGCACGGCCGCAACTTCTTCCCGCCCTTCAGGCCGCCTCTGCTGCGCGCACCGCCGGCAGGGCATCGGCCTTCCGCCGCGCCGCCATCTGGATGCAGATTGGCGTCTCCTTCGCGCTACTCGTCTCAACCGGCGCGCTGGTTCGCAGCTTCATCAACACGCGGACACGGCCGATTGGGCTGACCCGCAACCAAGTACTTCTTGCCTGGACCCAGGAGCCCGATCCCGTCCTGCGCGACACAGTGGTAGAGCGGATGAAGGCATTGCCCGGTGTCCAGCGTGTTGCCTACGCCATTCGCGCTCCGCTCAGCCTCTCTGAAGGTGGTATCGCCGTCAAGATTCTGTTGCCCAGCCATCCCGAGTTGCGCGATTCGTTCTCTGTCAAGTTCAACGCGGTGAGCCCCGGATTTCTCGACCTCATTGGCACGCGCGTTGTGCGCGGCCGCGGCATTTCTCCAGCCGACGACTCCGATGGCCCTCCGGTGGTGGTCGTCAGTCAAACCATGGCGCAAAAGTACTGGCCAGGCCAGAACCCGCTTGGGCAGGTTGTGCGCCTGGCCACGGGCAATATCGACGCGCACGTTGTCGGCGTTACTGAAGATGCCCCCATCGGCCAGATTGGCGAGATGGCCGAGCCGTACCTCTATCTTCCGTTCAACCTCTATCTGGCACATCTCTCCAATACGGGTGAGATCACCTTCGCGCTTGAAACCGGCCAGAACGCAATGACCGTGGCTCAGGCAACGCGGCAGGTGCTCATCCACGCCAACCCGTTGCTCGATCCCATGATGATCACCTCGCTTCCTGAACTCATCCGCTATTCAGCCGGAAGCTACCAGATGATGGCCGAGCTGGCCAGTGTGCTGGGCTTCATCGGGCTGGCCCTTACCGTCGTTGGCCTCTACGGATTCCTGGCTTTCCGCGTGACCCAGCGGCGCCGGGAAATCGGCATTCGCATGGCCCTCGGCGCATCGCGCCAGGCCACGGCACTGCTGGTCTTGCGCGATACGGCTCGTATGGCCCTGATTGGTTTCGCCCTCGGGATTGCTATGGCGCTGGCAGCGGCACGCTTTGAGGCATCTGTTCTCTTCGGTGTTCATCCGCTCGACGCGCTGTCTGTCGCCGGCGCGCTCTGTATTCTGTCGGCGGCTGTGGCTGCCGCGGCGTGGCTGCCTGCCCGCCGCGCTGCTTCCATTGAACCGATGCAGGCGCTGCACACGGAATAAGGAAAGGAAAGGAGACTGGCCATGCGATCGATCTTGCAGGACGTCCGCTTTGCCCTTCGCCAGTGGTGCAAGTCGCCTGGCTTTGCCTTGACGGCTGTGGTGGTGCTGGCATTGGGGTTGGGCGCCAATATCGCCGTGTTCACTGTTCTCGACGGAATCCTGCTGCGCCCGCTGCCCTTTATGCAGCCCGATCGTATCGTCTCGATCAAAGTATCCGATTACCCGATGAGCTACGCGAATATGCTGCAATTGCGCGATGCCGTGGGCCCAAGGCTGCAAATCGGCGCAGACCTTGGAGGGGGCATGAGGAGTCTCGTTGGGCCGGGGGGACGCTTCCAGGTGCGGCAGGTCAAGGTCACCGCTGGTTTGCCTGCGTTGCTCGGCGTTGAACCGTTCATGGGGCGCTCCTTCCGCGAGGAGGAGAACGATCCGGGGCGCAATCGCGTGGTGCTGCTCGCGGAGGATACATGGCGCAAGCTCTACAACTCTGACGCGCAGATCGCAGGCAAGAGCATCACCATAAATGAAGAGGCGTACACCGTACTCGGCGTCATGCCGAAAGGGTTCTCATTTCCTTTCGGTGAAGAGATGCAGGTATGGTCGCCTGCCGCGGTGGAACCGGCCGCTAAATCCGCCATGAGCGGCGACAAGGAGATGTGGGGGAACCTTTACGCGCGGCTGCCGGATGGAATGTCCGCTGCGCAACTGGCCGCTGCTTTGAACCGGGCGCAGGCCGTGATTGCCAAGGAGAATCCGTGGGGTGCCTTGCCCTCGCGCGTCGAGGTGTCGGGGTACAAGCTGTCGTTGAACCACGCCGCGCACAAGCCGCTCTTATTGCTGTATGCGGTGGTCTTTGGAATCTGGCTCCTGGCCTGCCTGAATGTTGCTAACCTGATGGTGGCGCGGGCCGTGGCTCGCACGCGCGAGCAGGCTGTGCGCGCGGCCCTGGGGGCGAGCCGGGCGCGGCTGCTGCAACAGGCAATTGTGGAGTCGCTGCTGTTGAGCGGATCAGGCAGCGTTTTCGGGCTGCTGCTGGGCCAATCGGCAATCGAGATCATGCGGCGCCAGATCAACCGTAACCTGCCGCTGGCGCATACGATTCACATGGAATGGCGCGTGCTGGTTTTTCTCGCCGCGCTGACGCTGATCACTGCTGTCCTGGTCGGCCTCTTTCCTGCTCTGCGCGCCATGCGACGCAACCTCCAGGGCAGCCTGCATGGCGCTACCACTACCGCGTCCATCAGCCAGAGCCGTACGCGCGAAGCACTTGTGGTCGCGCAACTCGCGCTCACGCTCGTCTTTCTCGTCGGGGCAGGCCTGTTTCTGCGCACCATTCACGCCCTCCGCCAGGTGCCGCTCGGCTTTAGTGAGCAAAATGTTCTCACCGGCGGAGTCATCATGAATCAAGAACACCGGCCGGACGAAAATGACACGAGGCAGCCGAACATTGTGCGAACCGCCTATTTACCGCTACTGGAGCGGTTGCGGGCTATTCCCGGCGTCCAAGTGGCCGCATTGAGTTCGGTCTTGCCGTTGCGTTCGGAGTTTAACGGATATGTGATTACCCGGCTCGATCACAAAGAGCTTCCTTTTGCACAATCTCCCAGGGCTGATGCACGGCTGGCTTCGTCAGGGCTTGTGGACGCGTTGGGAATCCCCATGGTGAGCGGGCGTTACTTCACTGACGCTGATACGCCCACCTCACCCGCTGTGACAGTCGTGAATCGGGCTTTCGCCGATCGTTATTTTCCGGGCCAGGACCCAGTCGGCCACATCGTCTCCATGGGTAAGGGAAGATTTGCAGAAATGCATATTGTCGGCGTCATCGGCGATATGAAGCAACGCAAGGTCACCGAAGCAACCAACCCGGAAATCTACTTCTGCCTCCCGCAGATTGAGCCCGGAATTCCGTTATACGGAATCGCCGCGGCCTTCATGCAGGTAGCCATTCGGGCCGCAGTTCCGGCCGATGCCTTGCGCACGCAGTTTGACAAGGCGCTTCACGAGGTTGCGCCGGATGCGACGACAACGGATGTGAAGACTATTCACGAAGCTGTCGAAGATTCGTTTGGCAGCCAGACCCTGATCGCTCGCCTGCTTGAAGGCTTTGCGGGCCTGGCGCTGCTGATTGCCTCGGTGGGTCTCTATGGCCTGCTTTCTTTCGCGGTGGTTCAGCGGACGCGCGAGATTGGCCTGCGCATCGCGCTGGGCGCGCCGCAAGTGAAAATCCTCTCGCTTGTGTTGCGCCGGGCACTGCTTCTGGTTGTGATTGGATTGACATTTGGCGGCGTGCTTGCGTGGTTTGCCGCGCGGCTGGCCAGCGGCTATATCTACGGGATTCAGGCCCACGATGCCTTTACCTTTACCGCGGTTGCCCTGGTTCTTGCCGCCGCCTCTTTCATCGCGGCATGGCTGCCGGCACGCCGAGCGGCCGCGGTGGACCCCATTCTTGTATTGAGATCGGAGTAGCTCATCCTTATGATCGAACTGAAAAACATAGAACGCAGTTACAAGACCGGGCACACGGAGACGTGGGTGCTGCGGCAGATACGACTGACTATCAACGAAGGCGAGTTTGTCACCGTGATGGGTCCGTCGGGCGCGGGGAAGTCGTCGCTGCTGAACGTGCTGGCGTTGCTGGACGACGGCTGGCTCGGCGAATACTGGTTCGGCGAGACGCCGGCCCACAAGCTCAATCGCAAGCAACGCGCCGACCTCGCCCGTCAGCGCATCGGCATGGTCTTCCAGAGCTACCACCTGCTCGACGACTTGACGGTGGCGGAGAATATCGACTTGCCGCTCTCCTACAAGAATCTGCCGCTGAAGGAACGGCAGGGAATGGTGGCGGATATCCTGGATCGCTTTCAGATTGTGGCCAAGAAGGACCTGTATCCGTCTCAGCTTTCCGGGGGTCAGCAGCAACTGGTGGGCATCGCCCGCGCCGTCGTCCACGCCCCCGCATTGTTGCTTGCCGACGAGCCGACGGGCAATCTGCACTCGACCCAGGCGCGCGAGATCATGGAACTGTTCTGCGAACTCAATCGCCAGGGAACAACGATCGTCCAGGTGACGCACTCGGAAGAGAATGCGCGGTACTGCAAGCGCATTCTGGAACTGCGCGATGGATGGATGACGCGTGATGAAGTGTTGGCGGCAAAGGCTCCGGAGGTCAACGCCCAATGAACTGCTCGAAGACACAGTGGCTGAAGCGCACACAATCTGTAGCCGTGATTCTGCTTTTGCAAGTGAATCTGGCCATGGCCGTTGAACCTGCCGGGCCAGCGCCTGCGACGGCGTCTCAACAGACGCCTGCAACGGCCAGCACGACTGCGCGTCCCGGCGCCCAGATCCCCTTCAACGAAATGCTGCGGCCCTCGCGGAATCCGATCAGCTGGTATCGCGGAACAGCGGTCGCGCCGCCCAGCCTGGCCAACTCTCCACGCCTCGACGCGTTGGTGCGCGATGGCAAGCTGTACCTCTCGCTGCAAAACGCCATCGACCTGGCGCTTGAGAACAACCTCGATCTGGTCATTGCTCGCTACAACATCCCCATCGCGCAGATGGACATTTTGCGTACTTCGGCGGGAGGCTCGGTGCGCGGCGTGAATACCGGCGTGGTGTCGGGAACGCCGGGCGGGACGGGGGTCGCCGGAGCCTTCGCTGGCGGTGGTGGCGGCGGTGCCGGCGGCACCACCGGCGGCGCCGGCGGCGCTGGCGCTGGAGCGTCGGGCCTTGTGACTTCAACCCTGGGCACGGGCACTTCGGTCTCGACTTACGACCCGTTTATCCAGGCGCAGACCTATGTGGACCACCTGACGCAACTGTTGCCCAACCAGACGCTTTATAGCGTTCCTGTGATCCACGAGAACTCGGTTGTGGGCAACTTCTCGTATCAGCAGGCGTTCCCTACCGGGGGTGGTCTCCAGGTGGTATGGAACAACGAGCGCCAAACCTACAACAGCCCCAATCAGACGATCAATCCGCAGCTTACATCGTATGTTCAGGTCTTCTTGCAGCAGCAACTGCTGGCCGGTTTTGGACTGGGACCGAACCTGCGTTACTTGCGCATCGCCAAGACCAACCAGAAGGTTTCCGACATCGCGTTCAAGGCCCAGGTGATTGCGACGGTAACGCAAATCTGCGATCTGTACTGGGACCTGGTCAGCGCTTATGATGACGAGCAGGTGCAGGAGCGTTCTGTGGCGTTTGCCACGGAGACGTTCGACACCAGCCGCAAGCAACTGGCCTTGCAGGCGATTCCTGAGATGGATGTGCTGAAGGCAGAGGGAGAACTGGCTAATCGCCAGCAGGACCTCACTGTGGCTCGGACCAACCTTGAGTTGCAGGAACTCTACATGAAGAACGCCATCACCCGTTCGCTCGACAATCCCGTTCTGCAAGAGATGCCCGTGGTGCCCACTGACGCCATCGCCAGCCAGGCTGCAACCAGTTCCGAACCGTTGCAGGATATGATTGCGGATGCGCTCAAGAACCGCGTGGAACTGTTGGAGTCGAGCCTGGTTTTGCAAAACAGCGAGCTCAGCCGAAAGACCGCGCGCAACGCCATGTTGCCCTCGCTCTCGATGTACGGGTTCTACGCCGGCACGGGATTCGGGGGTACGACCAGCGCAGCCAACAGTTCTGGCGTCCCGAGCGGTTTTGGCGGAACCGTGGAGAATGCGCTGAACTACTCCTCGCCCGAGTATCAGGTGGGCCTCCAGTTGAGCATTCCCTTGCGCAACCGCATTGCCAAGGCCGATCAGTATCGCACCGAGCTGGAATACCGCCAGTCGCAGGTTTATCTGGAGGAAAGGAAGAAGCAAATTCGCATCGAGGTGCGCAACGGCCAGTATGCTCTTGAGCAAGGCGCCAGCCGCGTGGAAGCAGCCCGCAAGGCGCGCGATCTTGCACAAAAGACATTGGATATTATGCAGAAGGAGCAGAAACTGGGCGCGGGCTCAAATCAGCAGACCCTGAGCTCCGAGCATGACCTGGCCCTGGCGGAGTCGGCTTTGGTAACGGCCGAGACCGCCTATGAGAAGGCGCGCATCGAAGTGAAGCGCGCCACAGGCTCGATACTCGAAGAGTATGGGATTTCGATTGCCGACGCCCGGGCCGGCGCCGTGGAGGCAGACCATCAGTAGCAAGCCGGATTCAATTCGTGTTCTGGTTGCAGACGATCAACCGCACATTCTCGAAGCTGTCGAGCTACTGCTCAGGCCGCAAGGGATCGCAGTCGACTGTGTGCGATCTCCGCAGTTGCTGATGGAGGCGCTGGCGCAGAGTGACTACGATGTACTTCTCATTGACCTGAACTACACCCGTGACACCACCTCAGGCCAGGAGGGGCTCGAACTGCTGGCGCGGATTCGCGAGTACGACACGCGCCTGCCGGTGATCGTGATGACGGCCTGGGGCAATATCGAATTGGCCGTTGAATCGATCAAGCATGGAGCCCGCGACTTTTTGCAGAAGCCGTGGGAGAACGAGCGACTGGTTTCGCTGGTGCGAGTTCACGCCGAACTGCACCAGGCCTTGCGGCGCGCGCGACAACTGGAGCTTGAGAACCGCTTGCTGCGTGCCGAAGGAATGCCGGAGTTTGTGGCTTCGGCGCCCTGCATGCAGCCCGTGCTTGAACTCATCGCGCAGGTGGGACCCTCCGATGCGAATGTGCTCATCACCGGCGAACATGGAACCGGAAAGGAGATTGTCGCCAAGCTGCTCCACGCCGCCTCTCCCCGCTCGCGGATGCCGCTGGTAGCTGTCAATGCCGGTGGATTGCCTGAAGGCACGTTTGAGAGCGAGATTTTTGGGCACGTCAAAGGCGCCTTTACCGACGCGCGGACCGACCGCATTGGCCGCTTCGAGCTGGCCAACGGCGGCACGCTCTTCCTGGATGAGATCGCCAATGTTCCGCTGCGCCAGCAGGCCAAGCTGCTGCGCGTGCTGGAGTCCGGCGAACTGGAGCGCGTTGGTTCGTCGCAAACCCGCAAGGTTGACGTGCGCATACTCTCCGCAACCAATGCCCAACTGCAAGAGGAGGCCAAGGCGGGGAACTTCCGCGAAGATCTGCTCTTCCGCATTAATACAGTCGAGATTCATCTGCCCGCGCTGCGCGACCGGCACGAGGATATTGCACTGTTGGCCCAGCACTTTCTGGGGCGCAGCCGCGCGCGCTATCGCAAACAGGTCAGCGGCTTCTCAGCGGCTGCCATGCAGCAGATGATGCAGTACGCGTGGCCCGGGAACGTGCGCGAACTGGAGCACACGGTGGAGCGCGCGGTGCTTCTTTGCCGCACAGATGAAATTGAACCGGCAAACCTGGCTATCGCTGCCGCTCGTTCTTCCGTCCAGTCGTTTGAGAATATGAGCATCGATGAGGTCGAGGCTTTGCTGATTCGCAAAGTGCTCCGCCGCTGCGACGGGAACATCTCCAAGGCCGCCGAGTCCTTGGGCCTGAGCCGCGCCGCGCTCTATCGGCGCATTGAAAAATATGGCCTATGAACGGAGAGCGGGCCACCGCCGCTCGGCCGTGCGCCGGGTTTGGAGTTATTGTCTCCTGCTCACGTTGCCGGCGCTCATCTTCTTCGCCATTCTTCTCTACAAGCACCCGGTTTCGCTGGCCGCGGTACTCCTCCTGATCAGTTGTCTGCTCCTCTACTTTCTCCTCATCTCCGCGGCGCTCGTGGATGGCATGATCCGGCCGTTGCAGACGCTGTCCAATGTGGTTTCATCGCTGCGCGAGGGCGACTACTCGTTTCGCGCGCGCGGAGCCGGGTCGGCGGATGCGTTTGGCGAACTGGCCTGGGAGGTGAACGCACTGGCCGATCTGCTGCAAAAACAACGGGTTCGGTCACTTGAGGCGACGGCTTTGCTGGCCAGGATTCTGGAGGTGATGCACGCGCCGTTGTTTGCCTTTGACCGCAACGACCAGTTGCAACTGGCTAACAATGCGGGACTTAAGTTGCTGGGGCTGCCGTATGCGCGGTGTTTCGGCCGCACTGCGCGCGAGCTTGGCCTGGGCGATCTGCTGGCTGCCAACGACCAGACGATCCACGCAATCGGCTCAAATCAAAGGCCTTCTGCGGGGCCTACGCGCTGGCTGCTGCGCAAGGCGGTGTTTCGGCAGGATGGTGCTCCGCACACTTTGCTGCTGCTGGCCGACGTAAGTTTGCCTTTGCAGGAAGAAGAACAGATGGCGTGGAAGCGGCTGATCCGGGTCTTGGGGCACGAGCTTTCGAATTCACTGGCGCCGATCAAGTCGATTGCGGGGAGTTTGCTGGGACAGGTGGAATCGGTTCATGGCGAGGAAGCGGTGTTGCGCGATTTTCGACGTGGTCTGGAAGTTGTTGAAGGCAGGGCGGATGCGCTGCACCGGTTTGTGCAGTCTTACCGGCAGTTGGCGCAGTTGCCGCAGCCGCAGTGCCGGCTGGTGGCGATTGGAGCGCTGTTGGAGCGGGTGGTGCTGCTGGAGCAGCGGCTGGCGGTTGAGCTAGTGGCGGGAGCGCCGGTGGTGGTGCAGGCTGACCCGGACCAACTGGAGCAGATGCTGATTAATCTTCTGGCCAATGCGGTGGACGCGTCGATTGCCAATCATGTCCGGGCAGTGCGGGTGAGCTGGCATAGAGAGGCTTCTAACTTATTCATTCTGATAGAGGATAGTGGGATGGGGATCGCCAACGCGGAGAATCTTTTTGTGCCGTTCTATACCACCAAGCCGACAGGCAGCGGGGTGGGGCTGGCGCTGGCGCAGCAGATTGCGCGGGGGCATGGCGGGGAGATTGTGCTGGGGAACCGGGAAGACGCGAGAGGGGCGCGGGCGACGATTCGGCTGCCGTTGGCACACGAATAGCGTGCCTTCAAAGGTTTGCTTGCAAGGTTCGAAAAACGCAAGAGGATTGCTTGCAAGGTGCGCCCTAGAGCTGTTCCAGAATTCACGTGGCCTCTTCGATGCAGCGGAAGGAGGCTCGCCGCGGCGAGCCACTCGACAGTGACGGCTTCGGTTTACACCAGTTCGGGAACTGCTGTAACGCATTACAAAGCTATGCCCTTGCATGGGGTGCAAGGGCATAGGGGATTATGGGGATCTCTGGGGCCAATCAGCCGTTCATTTTGACCAGCTGGATTCGATTTCCTCGAGGGTGCGGTTTTTGGTTTCGGGGAGGTAGACGGCGATGTAGGCGAAGGAGGCGCCGCAGAGGGAGGCGTAGAGGACGAAGACGCCGGAGATGCCGAACATCTTGATGAGGCTGAGGAAGGTGGCGGTGAGGATGGTGACAGAAAACCAGAGGACGATGTTGGCGATGGACATGGCGCGTCCGCGGATGCGGTTGGGGAACAGCTCAGAGAGGCAGACCCAGACGCCAGTGCCGAGGCCGAAGGCAAAGGAGGCTACGACGCCAAGGACGGGGAGAAGCAGAAGGGTGGACTGGCCGGGCATGTAAGCGAGCATGGCGGCAAAGACGAGCATGAAGAAGCCCATGCCGGCGAGTGCGGTGAGCAGCAGGAGACGTCGGCCGAGCTTGTCAATGAAGAGGAGTCCGAGGATGGTGAAGATCATGTTGACGACGCCGACGAAGACGTTCATGCCGATGGCCTGGGCGGCGCTGGCGCCGGTGTGCTCGGCGAAGATGATGGCGCCGTAGTAGAGGACGGTGTTGAAGCCGGTGAGCTGCTGGATGATGGCGAGCATGACGGCCAGGACCATGGGGCGGCGCAGGGCAGTGCCGAGGAGTTCGCGGTAGGTGCCGGACTCCTCGCGGATGGCATTGGCGATTTCATCGACGGTGGCTTCGACGTTGGCGCCGGGGGAGATGCGCTGCAATACGGCCAGGGCCTGCTGGCGTTTGCCTTGCTGGAGGAGCCAGCGGGGGCTTTCGGGGATGCGGAGCATGGAGATGCAGAGGACCACGGCGGGGATTGCGCCGAGTGAGAACATCAAGCGCCAGTTGCCGTGGACATGCTGCGCGAGCTCATAGTTGACGACGAAACCGACCAGGGTTCCGGCGACGAGGAGTAGCTGGTTGAGGGTGACCAGCATGCCGCGCTTGTGGGCGGGGGAGATTTCGGCGATGTAGAGGGGGCCGATGAGCAGGGTTGCGCCGAGGGCCATGCCGGCGAGCGAGCGGGCGGCCATGAGCTGGGCGATCTGGGAGGCGGAGGCGGCGAGGGCGGCAGCGCCGCAGAAAAGGAGACCGGCGCAAAAGAGCACGGCGCGGCGGCCATAGCGGTCACTGGCCCATCCGCTGATGGCGGCCCCGACGGCGCATCCGATAAAGAGGATGGCGGTGAGCATCTCAGTGGCGACGGAGCCGAGGTGGAAGTCGGCGCGGAGAAAGACGAGGGCGCCATTGATGACGGCCACGTCGTAGCCGAAGAGCAGACCTGCGGAGGCTGCGGAGGCGGCAGCCAGGACGACATAGAGGGAGGTTTTTTCAGGCTGTTGCATGAAGGGCCACTTTCTGGAATTGCAGGGCAGAGACCGGGGGCCGGAGACGGTATTCCGGCGAAAGGCCGGTGGACGGCTACGGTTCGATTGATTTGGTTCCGCGCAATTCAAGCAATTATATACTGGGTATTGGGCGCTGTTTTGCTCTTTTCGATTGAGAAACTTCATTTTTGCGACTATAATCTGACCGTATGAGCACGATTAATTCAAATGCTTTGAAGTTTGCGGTGGCTTTGCCGGAACCGACGCTGGTGGACTGGGCGACGGGAGTGCTGACGGGAGCGGCCATTGAAGACGGCGTGAAGACGCTGGGGCAACTAGAAGGAATTTTTAAGGACCAGGCGGCGTGGCGCGGGATGGATTCGGCGACGGTGGTGTACCGGGTGCAGTATTGGCGGCCGGTGGCGGATGGCACGCCGGGCGGGGTGTTCTGGGGGGCTACGGTGCTGGAGCCGGGACGCGTGGGGGACGAGTACTTTATGACGCATGGGCACTTTCATGCGGCGCGGGACCGGGCGGAGATTTATGCGACGGTGAAGGGCGAGGGCGCGCTGCTGCTGATGGATGAGGCGGGTGTGACGACGAGCCAGACGATGAGGCCGGGGACGGTGCATTACGTTCCGGGGCAGGTGGCGCACCGGGTGGTGAATACCGGGGATGAGGCGTTGACGTTTCTGGCGAGCTGGCCGAGCGATGCGGGGCACGATTATGGGAGCATCAAGACCAAGGGATTCAGCAGGCGGATGGTTCTGCGGGATGGTGCGGCTTGTCTGGTTTAACAGGGTTGGCGATTGATGTTGGCGGGTCGCATGCGGCTTGCGCGGTGGTGCGGGATGGCGGGATATTGGCCAGCAAGAGCATCAGCGCGGATGGGCTGACGGGCCTGGGCGGGCTGCTGCCGGGGATACGTGATACGTTCTTTGAGCTGCTGAAGACGGCGGGGGTTGAGCGGGCGGAGTGCGCGGCGGTGGTGATGGGATTTTGCGGGATTGCGAGCGCGCGGGAGAATCGCGTGCTGGCAACGAACGCGAAGTTTGACGACGCGCCGCAACTGGATTTGACGGCGTGGTTCAAAGAGCAGATGGGGTTGAGATTTTTGATTGAGAACGATGCGCGGCTGGCGCTGCTGGGCGAGTATGGGTACGGCGCGGCGCGCGGGACGCGGGATGCGGTGATGGTGACGCTGGGCAGCGGGATTGGCGGCGCGGCGATGCTGGATGGAAGGCTGATCCAGAGCGGGCACGGGCTGGCGGGGACGATCGGCGGACATTTGCCGGTGGTGCTGAACGGGCGGCGGTGCACGTGCGGGAATTTGGGCTGCGCGGAGTCAGAGGCCTCGACTACATTTTTGCCGGAGATTTACCGGGAGCAGGCGGAAGGCGCAGAGGGCCTGCTGGCGGGGCGGAAGGCGATTGGGTTTGCGGAGTTGTTTGAGGCGGCGGAGGCCGGCGACAAGCCGGCGAAGGCGGCGCTGGAGCACTGCCTGCAGGCGTGGTCGGTGCTGACGGTGGCGCTGATTCACGCCTACGATCCGGAGGTGGTGGTATTTGGCGGATCGGTGATGAAGCGGGAGGCGGAGATTTTGCCGCGGTTGCAGGAGTATGTAAAGAGGCACGCGTGGACGCCAGGGCGGACGGTGCCGCTGCGGTGCGCCGAACTCGGCGCCAATGCTGCTCTTCTGGGCGCGATTCCCCTAATGGAGTACAGTCTTTGACGAACAAACGGAAGTATGAGTTGCGGCCGGGGGTCACGATTTCGGCGGCGGAGCGGGATTGCGCGCAGGGTTGGCGCGAGGTTCTGGATATTCTGGCGGCGCGCGGGGATGCACGGCGGGTGGCGATTGAGTGCTATCCGGGCGTGCAGTTGGAGCCGCTGCGGCGGGAGCTGGTGGCGGGGCTGAAGCCGGAACTGGTGGTGGAGAGCGCGGAGGCGATGTTGCTGCCCGAGGCGATTGAGGCGAAGTTTGCCCCGATGCTGGGGGACGACCCGGTGTTTGCGCGGATGAACCTGGCGAAGCTGGAAGAGTTTTTTGATGCGGAGAAGGTTGGGCTTGCGCAGAGCGCCGCGGCGCAGGTGGCTGGACGGGTGGTGGCGATTGGCACGGGCGCCACGGTGGTGATGCCGGACTGGGACCTGCTGCTGTATGTGGATGTGGCGCGGTGGGAGATTCAACAGCGGCAGCGGCGCGGGGAAGCGCCGAGCATAGGCCTCGACAACGCGAAGGAGATCGCGGCGCAACTGTATAAGCGGGCGTTCTTTCTGGATTGGCGGGCGGCCGACAGCAAGCGGCACGAAATCTATAACAAGGTTGACTTCTGGATTGACGGGAATCTGCCCGGGCAGCCGGGGATGGTGGCGGGCGCGACGATGCGCGGGGCGCTGGAGCAGGTGACGAAGCAGCCGTTCTCGCTGGTTCCGTTTTTCGATCCGGGGCCGTGGGGCGGACAGTGGATGCGCGAGCATTTCGGATTGCCGGAGGGGCCACCGAATTACGCGTGGTGCTTCAACTGCGTTCCGGAAGAGAACAGCCTGGTGTTGCGGTTTGGTGCGCGGGAGTTTGAGCTGCCGGCGCTGATGCTGGTGCATGAGCAACCGGAGGCGCTGCTGGGCGCGGAAGTGTACAAGAGGTTTGGGGCGGAGTTTCCGATCCGGTATGACTTTCTGGACACGATTGGCGGGGGGAATCTTTCGCTTCAGGTGCATCCGCTGACGAGTTATATCCGCGAGCAGTTCGGGATGGAGTATACGCAGGATGAGAGCTACTACATGCTGGATGCCGCGCCGGGGGCGGAGGTTTACCTGGGGCTGCGCGACGGGGTTGACCGCGAGGCGATGGCGGCGGATTTGCGGGCGGCGCAGGCGGGCGGGGCGGATTTTCCGGCAGAGAAGTACGTGAATGTGTGGCCGGCGAAGAAGCACGACCACTTTCTGATTCCGGCGGGGACGATTCACTGCTCAGGGAAAGACGGAATGGTGCTGGAGATCAGCGCAACGCCGTATATCTTCACGTTCAAGCTGTGGGACTGGGGCCGGTTGGGGATGGACGGGAAGCCAAGGCCGATTCACCTGGAGCATGGGTTGAAGAATATCCAGTGGAACCGGACGATGGAGTGGGTGCGGGAGAACCTGATCAACGAAGAGACGCCGGAGGCCGAGGGCGATGGGTGGCGCGAAGAGAGCACCGGGCTGCATCACCTGGAGTTTATTGAGACGCGGCGGCACTGGTTCACGAAGACGGTTCCGCACGACACCGAGGGCACGCTGCACGTGGTGAGCCTGGTGGAGGGGGACGCGGCGATTGTGGAGAGCCCGACGGGCGCGTTCAAGCCGTTCACGGTGAATTATGCGGAGGCGTTTGTGGTTCCGGCGGCGGTGGGGGCTTATACGATTCGGCCGGCTGGGGCGGGGAGTGGGGAGTTGGCTACGTTGAAGGCGTATGTGCGTAAGGAGATTTGATGGCGGTTCGGTTGGAGTTTGATTCGGGGTTGGCGCTGGGTTTGGAGGAGACGACGCTTGCGTTTGAGTATGGGGCGGGGATGTTTGGTCCGGAGCCGGAGATGCGGCGGCTGGATGCGATCCGGGCGAGTTTGCGGGACCCGCAATGCAGCGGGCCGGACCCGGTGTACGGGATTGCGATGGACATTGGGCGCGAGGAGGATCGGGCGGCGCTCGAGAAGCGGACGCTGCTGTTTGGGGCGGTGGTGTATGCGGGGGGCAGGCTGGGGGATGAGCCGGTTCGGTCGCAGGGACACATCCATAAAGTTGCGCCGCATTGTGGATGGTCAACGCCGGAGATTTTCGAGATATGGTCGGGGACGGCGATCGTGTATGCGCAGGAGCGGGCCGAGGACGATCCGGGACGGTGCATTGCGGTGACGGCAAAGGCGGGGGATCAGGTGGTGGTGGGGCCGGGGTGGGCGCATTGCGTGATCAATGCCGACCCGGGGAGCCGGATGGCGTTTGGCGCGTGGTGCGACCGGCAGTATGGGTTTGAGTATGCGGGGGTGCGGGCGCATCATGGGCTGGCGTGGTTTCCGCTGTTGACGGAGGCGGGGACGATTGAGTGGCAGGCGAATCCGCGGTATGTGGCGAGCAGGCTGGAGGAGCATGCGGCGCGGGGGTACCCGGAGCTGGGATTGGATGCGGGGCGCAGCTTGTATGGGCAGTTTGTGGATGACGCGGACTCGGTGATGTTTGTGGCGGAGCCGGGGCGGGTTGCGGATGTTTGGCCTGCGTTCGCGCCTTAAAGCATCAGACGCGGCGGACTTCGACGCCGATTTCTAAAAAGGGTTCGATCATTTTGTCGGTGGCGGCGCTGTCGGTGATGAGGATATCGACGGAGTCGGCGGGGCAGATGAGCCACTTGGCGACCTGACCGAGTTTGCTATGGTCGGCGACGGCGATTTTTCGTTTGGCCTGGCGGACCATGCAGCGGTTGATGTCGACTTCGTCGTCGTTGAAGCAGGTGAGTCCGCGCTGGGCGTCGATTCCGTTGACGCCGATGAAGAGGAGATCGACAAAGACGCCGCTCATGGTGGAGACGGCGGTGGGGCCAACGAGGGAGAACCAGTCGCCGCGGAGGTGGCCGCCGGTGACGAAGACCTGAACGTCTTTGCGGTTGCTGAGCTCCATGGCGACGTTGACGGTGTTGGTGACGACGGTGATGCCGCCGAGAGCGTGGAGGCTGCGGACGACCTCAGTGGTGGTGGTTCCGGCGGTGAGGGCGATGGTGTCGCCGGGGGAGATCAGCTCAGAGGCGGTGAGGGCGATGCGGCGTTTTTCGTCGGCGAAGGAGCCGACCTGATCCTGGAAGGAGCGGTCGTGGCGGAAGGCCTCGTAGAAGAGCGGCTCGATGGGGATGGCTCCGCCATGGGTGCGGCGGAGGAGGCCGGACGCTTCAAGGTCCTGCAGGTCGCGGCGGACGGTGGCAAGCGAGACATTGAGTTTGTCGCGCAGGGCCTCGACGGAGGCAGAGCCTGCGTGGCGGAGCTCCTTGAGGATGATGGCGGCCCGCGAGGCCTGCTTGTCGCTGCGCTCCGGCATGGATTCTCCTTTCGGGAGATGGTGGGTTGAAGGGTCCCGGTGGTGATTCGGCATGCCGCCGGGGCTAAAGCCAAAATTGAGAATTGGCGGCTTTCGGCAGGACTCAAGTCGCTGCGGAAAAACGCTTGACGTTAAGCAAAACGCTGGAAGAAGCCTGAGCAGGGGCTGAAGCCCACGTTGGCTTTGCGCCACTTGCGGCCCAACTGAAGTCGTGCCCTTTTTACAAAGCCGGCTCCGAATTGGGCTTTTCCGCGAGCTGTGAAATCGTACGCTGCTACAAAGCCCCTTCCGGATTGCTTTTCAGCAAGCTGTGGGGTCGTGCCCTGACGCTTCGTGCCTCTCCGGGCGCTTCATTTTCTGCAAGCTGCGGGACTCGGTCCTTTCAAAACATTGACTTGATTGGAGGCTCCTTTGGTTGCCGGGTGACGGGTGCCTGCTTACCGGATTTTAATACCGGAAGCATGCGTTCGTGTTGGTTTTACGGGGTTTGCGCTGCTTCTACTGTTACGTTGCGATGGGAGACGGTGGGGTGGGCGGCGGAGTCAGAAGGTGTGGCAATTGCCTGGAGGGAATAGCTTCCGGGCGCGGCGGGAGTTTTGAGGGTGAGCAGGTAGGATTCTGCGCCGAGGGGTGCGAGGGAGAATGGGATTTCAGTCGCTGTGGACTCTTTGCCAGTGGCATCAGTGAAGGTGAGGCGCAAGGCGCCGGAGCGCGGGCGGTCTTCGTCGTTAACCATGGCGATCATGAAGTCGCGGGTTGAGCCGGCGGGCAGGGTGGGATGCCAGAAGTTGAGATAGACGCCGAGCGGGTTGAAGGCGTTCTCCATGGCTTTCTCAAAGTCGGGTTGGAGTACAAGGTTCTTGAGGTCAAGCCAATGGTCGGAGGTGAAGGCTTTGGGATGGCTGGAGGTGAGATAGACGAAGTGGAGCACGCCCGCGTAGCGGCGATAAGCGCGCCAGAACTCGGTTTCGCCGCCGAGGATGTAGGCCTGGAGGGCAAGGCGATTCTGCGGTGTGGCCTTGTCGCCGAGCAGGGTGGGATAGAGGTATTGGGTGACGAGGGTGGGCGAGCCGTCGCGGTTGAGCCAGAGCCAGCCGTACTCATTGAGGATCATGGCGTGGCCGGTTTTGCTTTCGGGGCCGGGGGTGGGGCCGAGCATGGTTTCGAGATCGGTGAACTCGAAGGGCAGGCGGCCATTCTTGCGGGCGACATTCTTGTCGGCATCGATTGCGACGAGATATTGGTGATCTTCAACGGGATCGTTGGCGCCGGAGGGGGTGTTGTAGCTGTTCTCCCAGGGGCGGTTGGAAAGATCGAGGCCGCGAACGGCGGGGACGATGGTGCGGCTGAATTCGGGGAGGATGGATTCGTTGGAGGCGTCCCAGATGGCTACGGAGGGGTGGTTCCAGTTGTCGCGCATCCACTCGCTGTATTCGGCGATCATTTCTTTGGTGTCGTACTGGAGGGTGGGGTCGTAGCCGAGCCAGCCGGGAGCGCCGACCCAGACGGGGTACTCGTTCTGGATAAGGAGGCCGGCTTCGTCGGCGATTTCAAGCCAGCGATCGGGGACGGGGCCGATGCAGAAGCGGAAGGCGTTCCAGTGCATCTGCTTGGGAATGGTGACGAGGAGGCGCTGAAGCCAGGCTTCATCCCAGGGGAGGGTTCCGACGTCGGGGTCCTCAAAGAAGCGATGGAGGGTGATGTTGGAGCCGCGGAGGAAGTAGACGTGGCCGTTCAAGTAAGCGCGCTGGGTGACGGTGTCAAAGTGGAAGTCGCGCATGCCGAAGCGGGTGGTGGTGGAGTCGCCGAAGGTGGTGGTGGCGACGCGATAGAGGAAGGGGTCTTCGGGGCTCCAGAGGTGTGGTTTGGGGATGGAGACGGTCTGGGTGATGGTTTGGGTTGCGCCGGGGCCGAGCTGGACCTGGGTGGCTACGACGGCGGAAGCGGATGCGCCGGATTTGAACTCGAAGACCTGCTGCTCGACGCTGGTGGAGATGGGGTGATCGGCGTAGTTGTGGAGGACGGTCTGGATGAGGATGCTGGACGAGGCGAGTTGGGGCGCGACCTGGATGGTGGAGAGGACGGGGTTGTTCATGGCCATGAGGCTGACGTCGTCGTAGATGCCCGGGGTCCAGTGGTATTTTTCGAAGTCGGTGCTGGCGATGACGCTGGGCGGGAGGACACCGGGATGAGCGCCGATGCGGATGACTAGTTCGTTTTGGGCGTTCCAGTGGATGGCCTGGGTGACGTCGAGGATGGCGGCGGAGAAGCAAGGGAGGTGCTCGCCGATGCGGACTCCGTTGAGGAAGACGACTGCGCCGAACTGGGCCTTGTTGATTTTGAGCAGGGCGACAGCGTGTTGCGGCGGAGCGACGAAGGTGCGGCGATACCAGAAGTAGTTGCGCGGCTGCTGGGAGATGCCGTGGGTGCCGGCGGTTTTCTCGTAGTCGGCTTTGGTGAGATTACCGAACTCGACCATGTCAGAGAGGAGCTGGCGGGTCTGGTACTCGTCGACCTGGGGGAAGGCGGGAATGGCGGAGTGGGTGAGGCCGGGGACGGGGACTTTGTGGTTGTAGAGTTTGGGTTGGGCATCGGGGCTGAGGCTTTCATCGACGTCCCACTGGCCGTTGAGAGAGAGTGTGGCGCGGTGGTTGCCGACAGGCGCGGAGTGAGGTTGGGCGACGACGCAGTTGGTGAGCGCGAGGCAGCAGGCTGTGAAGAGGATGGCGGTTTGAAGTTTCATAAAAGACGCCTGACCTTTCTTAGGTAGTTTGAAGCTCGGTGGTGCGGCGGCAGGCTGCGAGGAAGCTCGCGGCCTGCCGCTTTGAATCTGGCTACTTGGCGGTTGGCGCCTGCAATTCTACATCGCGATGGGAGACGATGGGGTGGTTGATGTCGTCGGCGGGCGTGGCAGTTGCCTGCAAGGAATAGCTGCCGGGGGCGCCTGGCGGGTTGAGGGTGATGGTGTAGGTTTCTGCGCCGAGGGGGGCGATGGAGAAGGGGAGCTGGCCGGCTACGGTCTCTTTGCCGGTTGCGTCAGTGAAGGTGAGGCGGAGGTTGCCGGTGCGCTGGCGGTCTTCGTCGTTGACCATGGCGATGTGGAAGTCGTGGGGCTCGGCGGTATTGAGGGAGGGATGCCAGAAGTCGAGATAGACGCCGAGGGGATTGAAGGCATTCTCCATGGCCTTTTCGAAGTATGGATTCAGCACCAGCTTGTGGATGTCCTGGAAGTGATCGGCGGTGAATCCTTTTGGATCGCTGGCCATGAGATAGACGAAATGGAGGACGCCGGCGTAATGGCGGTAGGCGCGCCAGAATTCAGTTTCGCCGCCAAGGATGTAGGCCTGGAGCTTGAGACGGTTTTCGGTGGTGTTCTTGTCGCCGAGCAGGCGGGGATAGAGGCGATTGGTGAGTAGCGTGGGCGTGCCGTCGCGGTTGAGGCAGAGCCATCCGTACTCGTTCAGGATCATGGCGTGAGCGGTTTTGTTGGACGACTGGGTGGGGCCGAAGAGGCGCTCGAGGTCGGACAGTTTGAAAGTGGGGCGTCCGGAGGTATCGGGCCAGACGTCGGCCATGGCCATGGGCATCAAGAGGTATTGATGGTCTTCGACGGGGTCGTTGGGTCCGGCGGGGCCGTTGTAGCTGTTTTCCCAGGCGCGGTTGGAGAGATCGAGGCCGCGGACGGAGTTGATGATGGCGGCGAATTGGGGGAGCCAGGATTCATTGGTGGCATCCCAGAAGGCGACGCTGGGGTGGTTCCAGTTATCGCGCATCCACTCGGTGTATTCGGTGGTCATTTCTTTGGGGTCGTAGTGGGGCTGGTAGCCGGCATTCCAACTGGGATGGCCGGTCCAGACAAAGTATTCGTTCTGGATGAGAAGTCCGTTTTCGTCGGCGATCTGGAGCCAGCGATCGGGGACCGGGCCGATGCAGAAGCGGAAGGCGTTCCAGTGGAGCTGCTTGGGGATGGTGACCAGCAGACGTTGCAACCAGACTTCATCCCAGGGGAGGGTGCCGCTCTCGGGGTCTTCAAAAAAGCGATGGAGGGTGATGTTGGAGCCGCGGAGGAAGTAGGGGCGGCCATTGAGATAGGCGCGCTGGGTTACGGTGTCAAAGCGGAATTCGCGCTGGCCGAAGCGGGTTTCAGTGGTGTCGCCATTGGTTTCAGTGACCACCTGATAGAGGAAGGGATCTTCGGGTATCCAAAGGTGGGCGTGGGGGATGGGGACGGCCTGGGTGACGGTGACAGTTTCGCCGGCGGCGAGGCTGACCTGCGTTTCGACGCGGGCTGAGGCGGGGGTGTTCGATTTCCATTCGTGGACTTGCTGGCTGACTTTGGTGGAGACGGCGTGGTCGGCGTAGTTGTGGAGCTCGGTCTGGACGAGGACGCTGGAGTTGGCGAGTTGGGGGGCGGCCTGGACCTGGGCGATGACGGGGTTGGCCATTGCGGCTAACGTGACGTCGTCATAGATGCCGGGGGTCCAGCGGTTTTTTTCGAAGTCGGTGCCGCCGATGACGTTCGCGGGGAGGACGCCGGGATGAGCGCCGATGCGGATGACAAGTTCGTTGGATGCGCCCCAGTGGATGGCTTTGGTGACGTCGAGGGTGAACGAAGTGAAGCAGGGATTGTGCTCACCGATGCGGACGCCGTTCAAGTAAACCACTGCGCCGAACTGGGCTTTGTTGACGCGCAGCAGGGCGACGGCGTTTTGGGCGGGGGCGGTGAAAGATGTGCGGTACCAGAAGTAATTGCGCTGCTGATGGGAGATGCCGGGGGCATCGCCGAGCTTGTCGAAGTCGGCTTGCGAGATGAGGCCCTGGCGGACTTTGTTGGAGAGCAGCTCGCGGCTTTCGTACTGATCGACGTCAGGGAATGCGGGGATGGCGGAGTGGGCCAGGCCGGGGACCGGAACCTTGTGGGCATAGGCGGTGGGCAGGGCGTCAGGGGCGACGCTGTCGGTGATGTCCCACTGGCCGTTGAGGGAGAGGTTGGTGCGATGATTGGCCTCGGCGGCGGAGAGGGGCAGGGCGGCGGCGGAGGCGAGCGCGAGAGTGGCAAGGCTGCGGATGAGGGTTCGACGATTCATGGATGGTGCTCCTCAAGAAAATCTCTGGTCACGCGGGGCGGTTGGTCTTTTGTCTGCCCTGCGGGTGGAACGATCAAGCGGGCGGGGTTATGAGAACGGCCGTTCGTGAGCATTTGAGGTATCCCACCCCTCTGCGGTGGGGCCAACTGCCTTCGGCGGGGAGAACTCGCGGTTGGGGTATTCCATCCTTCCGCGATGATGCTGCGGAAGGATGGAGCACAGGGCCTCGTTGTTTCGGTCCGGAGTTAGTGGACCACGATGGTGCTTTGCAACGGCAGATCGCGCGAGGACGTGCCAACCAGGATCTGGTATGTGCCTGGACGGACGAGCCATTGATGTTTGGTTTCTTCGAAGGTTGAGAAGGAGCGGGCGTCGAGTGTCAGCGTGACGGGTTTGGTTTCGCCGGGCTTGAGGTTGATTTTGGCGAAGGCGCGGAGTTGATGGGGCGGTTCGCCGTTGGCGGGCGGGTGACCGACATAGACTTGTACGACTTCAGCGCCGGAGCGCTGGCCGGTGTTGGCGACGGACAGGCGGAGGGTGACTTTGGCCGGGGCCTTGGTTGAGTCGACGCTGAGGTGGCTGAGTTGGAAGGTGGTGTAAGAGAGGCCGAAGCCGAAGGGGAAGAGCGGGGCGTTGTTGGTGGCGTCGAACCAGCGGTAGCCGATGTTGAGTTTTTCAGAGTAGGTGGAGCTGCCGTTGACGCCGGGCCATTGCTCTTTTGTGGTGAGGGGCTGGACGGCGGCGGTGCGGGGGAAGGTGAGGGGCAGCTTGGCGGAGGGGTTTACGTCGCCGAAGAGGAGGTCGGCGAGGGCGTTGCCTTCTTCCTGGCCGGGGTACCAGGCTTGAATGACGCAGGCGACCTGATCGACCCAGGGCATGAGGACTGCGCCGCCGGTGTTGAGCAGGACGATGGTGTGCGGGTTAGAGGCGGCAACGGCCGAGATGAGGGTGTCCTGATTGTCAGGGAGGGAGAGATTGTCGCGGTCGTCGCCTTCGGACTCGTGGGTTTCGACAAAGACGAGGGCAACATCAGCGTGGCGGGCGAGGTCAGCAGCAGCGGCGGGATCGGCGCCATCGTAAGAGGTGACTTTGGCGCTGGTGCGATGGCGGATGCCGTCGAGAGGGCTGACGATGTAAGGCGCTACGCCTTCAGAGGTGTTGGTTTCGACTTTGGGGGCGGTGCTGCCGGCTTTGCCGATGATGGCGATGGTTTGCGAGACGGAGAGCGGCAGCGTGTTGTTTGCGTTTTTGAGGAGGATGGTGCCTTGCTCGGCGAGGTTGCGGGCGAGGGCATCGTGCTGAGGGCTGCGGGCGTCGGCGGTCCACTTGCCGGTGAGCTCGAGGGGGCGAGGGCGGTCAAACATTCCGGCGCGGAAGATGGGGGTCAGGACGTGGAGGACGTGGGTGTCGAGAGTGGCCTGGGTGACCTTGCCGGCCTGGATGGCCTGTTTAAGTTTTTCGCCGAAGAAGGCGCTGTCAGGGGTTTGCTGATCCTGGCCGGCGTTGAAGGCGGGGACGGTGGAGTGGGTTGCGCCCCAATCGCTCATGACCCAGCCGTCAAAGTGGAACTGGGTGCGGAGGACGTCGGTGAGGAGGTACTTGTTTTCGCAGGAGTAGACGCCGTTGGTTTTGACGTAGGCGCACATGAAGGTGCCGACGTGGGCCTGCTGGATGGCGGCGGCGAAGGGCGGGATGTAGATCTCCTGCATGGTGCGCTCGTCGACCAGGGTGTTCTGGCCGCCTTCGCGGTTCTTCTCCTGATTCATCATCAGGTACATATTGGCGTCGGCGAGGGGGCCCTGGCTCTGGACGCCGTTGATTTCGGCGACAGCCATCTGGGCGTTGAAGTAAGGGTCTTCGCCGTAGGTTTCAAAGATGCGGCCCCACTCGGGGACGCGAACGACATCGATGGTGGGGCCGAGCATGACGGAGGTGCCTTTGATGCGCTGCTCCTGGCCGAGGGCACGGCCGAACTGGTTCATGACGTCGATATCCCAGCTGGAGGCTACCTGAACGGCGACGGGGAAGAGGGTGACGTCGCGGGCGCCGTTCTCGACGGCGGCGCGGCCATCGGACATGGTGATGGCGGGAATGCCGAGGCGGGGATTGGGCGGGAAGTAGCCGACGTACTCCTTGAGGGGATTGGCGCAGGGGTCAGTCCAGACATCGCCGCAGGGGGCCGCGCCGTGGACGAGCGTGAGCTTTTCGTCGAGGGTCATGGCCTGGATGAGGAGCGCTGCTCGGCGCTCGGGGGGGAGGGATTTGTTCATCCAGAGACTCGGAGGCTTGGCGGATTGAGCTTGCGCCTGAAGGGTGAGGCAGAGGGATGTGGCGAGGAGGACGGAGGCTGTCGTGCAGGAACGAAGGAATAAAGACTGGATTCTCATGACGGTGCTGCTTTCTTTGCTGCGACGCTTTGGTGCGGCGGCGGGCTGGAGGATGCCAGCGCCGCCGCTGGTTTGCTGACGATGTATCTATTTGGCTGTCGCGATGGTGACGGTGGAGGTCAAGGGCAGGTCGCGGGAGTTGGTTCCGGCGAGGATCTGGTATGTGCCGGGCTGGAGAGTCCATTTGTGGGTGGTGGTGTCAAAGGTCTGGAACGAGCGGGGCTCAAGGGTGAGGGAGACGGGTTTGGTTTGGCCGGGATTGAGGAGGACTTTGGCGAAGGCGCGGAGCTGATGGGGCGGTTCGCCGTTGGCGGCGGGGTGGGCGACGTAGACCTGGACGACTTCAGCGCCGGCGCGCTTGCCGGTGTTGGTGACGTTGAGATGGACGGTGACTTTGGCTTGCGGGGTGGGCGCGCCGACGGTGAGGTTGGCGACGCTGAAGGTGGTGTAGGAGAGGCCGAAGCCGAAGGGGAAGAGGGGATCGGTGTTGGTGGCGTCGTACCAGCGATAGCCGACGTTGAGCTTCTCAGTGTATTGGGAGTGGCCGCCGACACCGGGCCATTGCTCGGGGGTTGCGGTGGGAATGGCCTGGGCGGTGCGGGGGAAGGTGAGCGGGAGGCGGGCGGCGGGGTTGACGTCGCCGAAGAGGATGGCGGCGATCGCGTTGCCGTCTTCCTGGCCGGAGTACCAGGCCTGGAGGACGCCGGCGACCTGGTCGATCCAGGGCATGAGGACGGGGCCACCGGTGTCAAGGACGACGATGGTTTTGGGGTTGGCGGCGGCAACGGCGGCGATGAGCGCGTCCTGATTGCCGGGGAGCTTGAGGTCGGGGCGGTCGTCGCCTTCAGTTTCCTCGGTGCGGACGAAGACTACGGCGACTTCAGCCGAGCGGGCGGCGTTGGCGGCGGCGGCGAGATCGCTGCCGTCAGCGGAGGTGACGGTGCCGGCGGAGCGCTTGCGGATGCCGTCGAAGGGGCTGATGACGTAGGGGGCTACAACGTCAGAACTGCCGCCGCCCTCGGCTTTGGGCTTGGTGGTTCCGGCGGCGCCGATGACGGCGACGGCGGTTTTGGGAGCGAGGGGGAGCACGGCGACATTTTTGAGGAGGACGGTGCCTTCTTCAGCGACCTTGCGGGAGAAGGCGTCGTGGGCGGGGGTGCGGACGTTGCTGGTCCACTTGCCGGGCTGGGCTTTGTCAAAGAGGCCGTGCTGGAACATGGGGAGGAGGACGTTGCGGACGTGGTCGTTGATGGTGGCGACGCTGACCTGGCCGGCGAGGACGGCTTGCTTGAGGGGTGCGCCGAAGAAGAGGTCGTAGGGCATCTCCTGATCGAGGCCGTTCTTGGCGGCGTCGACGGTGGAGTGGGTTGCGCCCCAGTCGCTCATGACCCAGCCGTCAAAGTGGAGCTGCTTGCGGAGGAAGTCCTGGAGGACCTGGGCGTTTTCACAGGAGTAGACGTTGTTGGTTTTGACGTAGGCGCACATGATGGTGCCGACGTGGGCTTCAGTGACGGCGGCCTCGAAGGGCTGGAGGTAGATTTCTTCGAGGGTGCGCTCGTCGACGGCCGAGTCGGCGCTGAAGCGGGAGCTCTCCTGGTTCATGGTGAGGTACATGTTGGCGTCGGCGATGGAGCCCTGGCTCTGGATGCCGGTGATTTCAGCCACGGCCATGCGGCCGTTGAAGTAGGGGTCTTCACCGTAGCTCTCAAAGGTGCGGCCCCACTGGGGAACGCGGACGACGTCGATGGAAGGCGAGAGGGTGACGTTGGTTCCCTTGTCCCACTCTTCCTTGCCGAGGAGGGTTCCGAAGCCATTCATCAGGGCCACGTCCCAACTGGAGGCGGCGGCGATGGGCGAGGGGAGCAGGGTGACGTCTTTGGCGCCGTTGCCGACACCGGCGCGGCCATCGGCGAGGGTGAGGGCGGGGATGCCGAGGCGGCGGTTGGCGGGGATGTAACCGACGTAGCCGACGGTGGGGAAGATGAAGTCGTCATTGGTGCGGGGCAGGCCGCCGGGAGTGACGCCGTGGAGGAGGGCGATCTTCTCGTCGAGGGTCATGGCCTTGATGAGGAGACTGGCGCGGCGGTCGGGGGTGAGGGACTTGTCTGCCCAGGGATGGGCCGCTGAGCCTGGCGCAGGCTGGGCGGCTGGCAGGGGGGGGGCGGCTGGCTGTGCGACGAGAACCGGCATGAGGAAAGCAATGAACAAGGCACTGAAAAGGAACGAGGTAACTCCACCGGAGCGGCGGAATGAGGATTGAATCTGCATGATGGCGCGTCTCCCTCTGGCAAAAGCCGGCGAACCGGTACCCACAGCGCCTTACGCAAGGCCAGGGCTGCGAATCGATGCTTCCGGCGCATTCTTATTTGCGCACCATTGGAGCGCAATGTACACGGGATTGTCAATTGCATTTGCTATACTCGCGCAAATGAATGCTCGGTATAGCGAGATGCGGTCATCTTTCGATCAAGAAGCCGTGATGAAGCTTACAGCGGTTCCCGAATTGGTGTAAACCGAAGCCGTCCCTGTCGAGTGGCTCGCCGCGGCGAGCCACCTTCCGCTGCATCGAAGAGGCCACGTGAATTCGGGAACCACTCAAGACCTGTGGATTGAAGACAAAGGCCGGAGCGGGTGAGGGTCCCGGTCAAGATCAAGCCGGGATCACAGTGAGCCGGTAAACCCGATTCGGGGCTTCAAGCGGGGCGGCGAGGGGCTCGGATTCGCCCAGGATGGTGGCCGAAGCGCAGTACTCGACGGTGGTGGTTCCGGCGGCGAAGGGACCGAGCTGAGCCTCATAGACGCGGCGGCCGGCGAGGTTTGCGAATTTCCGGAGCCAGTCGCCCATTCCATTCAAGCGGACATGGAGGTGGACCTCCTCGACGGTGGCATCGCCGGGAACGACGATGAAGATGCGGGCCGAGTCAGCGGCGGCGAGCATGGAGGGGCGGGTGGGGACGAAGATGCGGGTGGCGCAGGCGGACTTGTCGGTGGTGGCGGCGGCGTAGGCCTGATTCATTTCGGTGGGCAAGTCGCCGAGGAACTCCTTGATGGAGAGGCGCAGGCGCTCGAGGGCGATGCGGACAAACTTGTTCTGCATGGAGGCGAGCTGGCCCTGGTCGTTGCGGGTGGCGACGATGTTTTCAAATTGGAGCATGGTCTGGCGGACGAGCGGTGCCATGGTGAGCCAGAGGGGGACAGCGTCGTGGAGGACGAGGGTGCGGGCGTCGTCTTCTTTGCCGTCGGTGCGCAGCTTGGTGGCGGCTTTCAAGACATCGCCGAGTTTGTGGGCCAGGGTGAGCGCATCGCAGTAAGGAACGGCGAGACCGACAAAGCCGGCGAGGTAGCCGATGCGCTCCTTCTCTTCGGCAGAGGGGGCGGCGTAGCCGAGCCTTCTGAAATCGGCGGCGAGCTGGCGCTGCGATTCGAGAACGGCAGGGTCGGGCGGGGTGGATTCATAGATGAAGGCTTCGTCGTAATCGCCGGTGAGCTCTGCGGTTTTTGCAAAGCCGTTTTCGCCGTAGGCCCCAAGAAAGGTAGAGGCGATTTTTCGATTCTGGTCGCAATCGACGAGGAGGGTGGCGAGGGTTGCGGCCCGGGCGGGGGCGACCTGCGCGGCGCTGAAGTCCTGATAATGGGCGGCGGCCGTGAGTTTGGGATTCCAGGCGGCGCGGGCGAGGTAAGTTGCGGTTGGATCGACGATGCGATGACGCCAATGGATGCCGAGCATTCCCTGGCAGCCGAAGTCGCGGGCGCGTTTCATGTCCGACTCAAAGCGGCTGGCGCGGAACTGAGGCAGCCACATGGAGGGATCGTCTTCAAGCCAGGGGATGGGCCAGCGTTCGCGGCTGCCGAGTTTGGAGTACTCCTCACTGACTGGATCCCAACCAACGGAATCGTTCAACGCCGCGAATACGATGTCTTCAGGCAGGCGCTGGTGGAGGGACTGGAAGTTGCGGACGACGCCGCCCCAGCCGGCGAGGACGAGCTGCTTGCCGGGAGCGTTGCGGCGGAGGAAGTCGTGGGCCTGCTTGAAGGGGGTGACGGAGAGGGGGATGTTGGTTTTGCGGCTCTCCCAGTTGGCCTGCTCGTCTTCCCAGAGCCAGACGTAATCGACGGTGGGGTAGCGCTCGAGGAGGTCGGCGAGGCGGCGCTCGAGGAGATCTTTGCCGGTGGTGGATTCGATAAGGCCGCCGGGATGGGTTTTGGCCTCAGGGGGCAGGGCACGGAGGGTTTCAGTGGGATTCTGGTAGGGCTCAAAACCGATGCCGGTCCGAATGCCGAGCGAGGCAGCGTAGGCGAAGGCGGAGCGGAGCATTTTGGTGGTGCGGTCGGCGATCTCCCAGTTGTCGGCAGCGAGGCGGGTGGCGTCTGCGCCGAAGGTTTCGCGATCGAAGAACTGGGCGGCGCCCATTTTCAAGGTGGAGGTGCGCTGGGGCAGATAGCCCCAACTGGTCATGGTGGAGTCTTCGAGGGCGGCGCGATGGCCTGCGCCGGCGAAGTCAAAGGAGAGATAGGCCTCGGCGAGGGGATCGTTCTGGGTGTAGGCGTGCATGCCGAACATGTTGAGGCGCATGCGGAGCATGTTGGCGAAGTAGGCCTTGAAGTCTTCGTCGTTGTAGATGCTGATGCAGTTGAGGAAATCTGGCCAGGGCAGGAGACCGCGGACGGCGAAGGCGGGCGCTGCAGTCCAAGGCTGCGAAGGCGCGGGCAGATTGAGGGCGGCGGGGGCGTCGATGGGCAGGGTTTCGCCATCGATGCCGAAGACAACGCCCTGGCGCTCGATGAAGTCAAAGACGGCATAGAGGAGGGCCTGATCCGTGGCCGCGGTGAAGGTGACCCGTTTGCCGGCGGCGGCGATCTCGTAGTCTTCGCGACCCTTGAAACGGGCGGGATCGACGGCCAGGATGCAATGAATGTTGCCGACGCGGGAGTGGGTTTCATCGACAAAGACGACTTCAGGGGCGGCCTGGAGGGCCAACAGGCAGGCCTTGAGCTCAGTGCCGGCGAGCCGGGCGCGAGGCGACTCGGGGGCCTGGCTCTCAATGGTGATGAGGCGCAGCGTGGTGACGGTACGCTGCGCCTGGCCGCGTGCCAAGAGGGCGCCCGTTGTGGCAAGCGCCCCAGCTTTCAAGAAACCCCTGCGGTCAATCATCTGCGTTTTCCCAACTTCGTTGACTGAGATTTTTTACTGCCTAACGGCGAGGTTATCGAATTGCGCCTGGTTCCATCCAGTGCCGAGGGCGAACATTCCGTGGGCGTGGGCATTATCGCCGACGAGCGCCAACTGTGTTCCATCGAGCGTTGCGGAGATCACATTGCCGTGAAATGTCAACGTGAAGCGATGCCACACGCTGGGCGCGATCGCGGCTTTGCCTGAGGCCAGCGTGTCTGTGGGCTTTTTGTTTGCCGCGGAGACAAGCTTCCACGCCCCATCTGTTTGCACACTCAGAATGTACCCGCTGGGATAGAGCACCTTGTCCCCGTCAAAGATGTCGGCCGAGTCAATTCTTCCCATCAAGGTAGCATTGCCGGAATCGCCAAGGAGAAAGTCGGCGGCGACTGTGTAGTCGGCCCAGGCGACATCGCCGGCGAGGGTGAATGGATCGGGGAGCGGAAACCAGGGGATGGGTTTCTGGGTGACGACCTGCTGGAGGCAGCGTCCTGCGCGGCCGGTGCAAGGTTGGGCCTCAAAGGCGCCGTCCTGGTCAGATAGAAATTTGGGAGCGCGGGCGAGCGGGGTGGATTCGAAGTCGTCGCTGTAGGGCATGGGGAAGGGCTTGGGCGCGAGCGGCTGCGCGCTGCCTTTGCCCTGGCCGGTGGTGGTGGTGAGGGTGTAGATGGACTCGGGGTCGAAAGTGAAGGTGAATACGCCTTTCAGTGGGGTGAGGTCGGCGACGTGCTCGAAGATGCGGTTGGCGTTGGTTTCCCAGATATGAACGGGACCGGAGGCGAGTCCGCCGGCGAGGTTGAAGCTGACGGTTTGCGGATGGGTGGCGTCAATGGTTTCGAGGACCGTGGACCAGTCTTTGCCGTTGGGGGAGCGGAGAGTGACGTAGGTGCCTTTTTCAGGGAGGTATCCGGAGGAGGCGTCGAGGTATTGCCATCCGGGCTGGGCGAACTGGGTGGTGTGCGCGGTGACCCAGATGGTGGACTGGACATCGTAGTAGCCGGACCAGGGGGTGTTGGCGTACATGAGTCCGGAGTTGGGGTTGGCGAGGATGTCGTAGTAAGAGGTGATGGGGCTCCAGATCTCGGTTTTGGTCATGGCGCCTTCAAGGTAGTTGCGGTTGTAGACATGGGCGAGGATGCGGCCGCCGATGCCCCAGGTGCGCTGGATGTTGGGACCCTCGCCCGGGTTGGGCTGGTCTTCGCTGGCCCAGATGGGTTTGCCGCTGTTGCGAGCCGCATCGGTGGTGGTGACTTTGCCCTTGGTGAAGGGGTAGTGGGCGCCGATGGCGTAGACAGCGGCGTTGAACTCGGGATCTTTGGCAACGTCGTCGGCGGGGGACCATTGGCCTTTGCCTTCGCCGACGTAGAGATCGCAGCAGACGATTCTGGTGTCGAGATGATGACGGAGAAGAGCGCGATGGAGCTCTTTGACGTACTCGGCATCGTAGACGGTTTCGTTCCAGACACCGGCGTAGTTGATATGGAGGCCGTATTGGTCGCGGGCGTCTTGAATGAAGCGGGCCATGTACTCGGCCATGTCAGGGGAGTAGAACTTTCCGTTGCCGATCCATCCGGGGGCGCCCCAGGGAAGGATGTCGAGGAGGATGTTGGGGTTGCGCTTGTGGGCCTCGACCATGAGCCACCATTCGTAGCCGCGGGTGGTGTCGTGATCCGTGCGGGTGCGCATGAAGCTGGGTTCGGAGCCGTCGGTGGAGTTGACGTCGCCGCCGACTTCGACTTTGAGGTGCTGGAGGGCTGCGCCATAGCCAGGCTTGAAGAGGTAGTCGAGGATTTGCGAGCGCTGTGGCTCGGGGTAATCGACGAGGAGGCGGGTGGAAGCGCCGGCGCTGAGCGCGCCGAGGCCTTCAAAGGTGCGGCCGGAGCCTTTGCCGTCGAGGGTGATGGATTTCTGCTGGGCGTGGGCGGAGAGGACAATGACGAGCAGCGTTGAAATTGCGGTGTATCGCCCGATGGTTGAAAAGCGAGAAACTCTCATCATTGCCTCCAGATTGCGGGTTTGTGGTCTCCGAGGCACCCGGGTTTGGTGGTTGGTTGGCGGGTGGCCGATTGAGGTTTGTGGTTTCCCACCCATTCGCGATGAAACTGCGAATGGATGGGGCACGGGGCATTGGTGACGGGTTGGCGGGTGGCCTGTTGAGATTTGTGGTTTCCCCGGTCTCAAAATCGAGACCGGGGGCACCCGCTTTGGTGGTGGGTTGGCGGGCGGCCCATGGAGGTTTGTGGTTTCCCCGGTCTCAAAGTCGAGACCGGGGGCCCAAGACCTAGCTGAGGCTGCGCAGGGCATCGAGCATGGCGAGGATGTTGGCGACGGGCGTGCCGGCCTGGATGTTGTGAATGGTGTTGAAGACGAAGCCGCCGCCGGGGGCGAAGATGCGGCAGCGTTCGATGACCTGTTCGCGGACCTGGTCTGGCGTTCCGAAGGGCAGGATTTGCTGGGTGTCGACACCGCCGCCCCAGAAGGTGACGCGGTCGCCGTATTTGGCTTTGAGGCCCTCGGGCTCCATGCCGGCGGCGGAGCATTGGACGGGGTTCACGATGTCAATGCCGGCTTCAATCATGGAGTCAAAGAAGCGCTCGGAGGAGCCGCAGGAGTGTTTGAAGATCTTCCATGTGGTGTTGGAGTGGATCCAGTCGCAGAGCTGCTTGTAATAGGGGAGCCAGAGGTCGCGGAAGGTGGAGACGGAGCAGAAGCTGGAGCTCTGGGTGCCGAAGTCGGTGCCGCAGAGGAAGAGGATGTCAATGGAGTTGCCGATGCGGGCGTAGATGCGCTGGAGGTTGCCGAGGGCGATTTCGGTTTGGCGGGCATAGATTTTGTGGATGTAGTCGCGGCGGCTGCGGGTGGAGACGTACCACTCGGTTACGTCGCGGATGCCGCGTGGATCTTTGAGATTGACGGCGGGGACGAGGGCGATGTCACCGAGGGCGGAGCCACCGAAGTTGGCAAAGAGACCGTAGCCTGTGCCTTGCGCGGCCTGGACGTCGGCGGCGATGTTGTCGATGTCGGTTTCTTTGAGCGGGCCGAACTCCTCGAGGTTGTCAGCGGGGTCAAGGTGCTCGGGGTCGAAGTGATTCTGGCGGATGATGGCATCGAAGAAGTGGAAGCCTTTGGGCATGCGGCCGGAGGGAAGAGCGGTGATGTCGCCCTCGGGGTAGATGAGGATGTCGCCGTTTTCAGCTTCAGTGGTATTGAATTCGCCGCCGACGAGGACGGGGAGGCCATTGAGGGACCAGGGCTTCCAGTTGGCATTTTCAAAGCCGAACATGGTTTTGCGGCCGGGGATGGCTTTGACGTCGACGCCGAGGGCGTGCCTGAGATCGTCTTCGACTTCGCCGAGCATCTGGAAGGGCTCAATGACCTTGACGGGGTGATGGTCGAGGCCGAAGTAGTCGCGGAGCTGGGCGACGCAACTGACGTGGATGCCGGTGACGGGACTGCCGCCGAAGTCGACCGGGATGCGGTCAGGCTGGCGGTGGTTGAGTGCGTCGAGGAGACGCTGGCGCGATGTGGTTGGAGCCTGTGTGGTGGTCATGTGTTCCTTTCAGCCAACTGCGACAAATCTCTCGTGCAACAGTGCAGCCTGAATATCGAGCTTGCCGCGCGCGTCGTCAGTTCTGGATGGCAACGCGGTCTCTGAATTCTCTCCGGCAAAAGAGCTCGCATCTTTTGCTGCCGCCACGATGCTGGCTTGAATTCGTACCAAGCATACACATGGTCAATTCGGTTGACAACGAAGCAGATCACATCTCTGCCGGCGATTTCTCGACGGTTCCAGGGCCTGGCTGCCAGCCGAATTCCCGCCAGGGAAGCTCCCTTATTGAACTGCCGGCGCTTGCTTTGGCCGATGCATAAGCGCGGCCAGCACCATGAAGTTGTCGGAGAGGAATCCCTCGTAGCCGTGGGGGGTTCCGTCCCAGGCTTTCCAGTCATACGTCAGGCCGTTCGGTCCGCGGCCTTCGAATCCGCCGGCTTTGACGGCTTTGAGGATGGGGAAGAGGATGCGGTCACCGTCGGCAACGCGGCCGAGTTGATAGAGGGCGGCGATAGTGTAGAAGGCGTAGGATGCTGTGGCTCCGCCGTTCTCGTAGACCTGGAACCCGTCGGAGCCGTCCTCTTTGGTGGGGCCTCCCCAGCGGGGATCCAGGGTGACGGAGTCTTCGCGGCGGACGGGGATGAGGTTGCCGGGGAGGCCGAGCTCGAAGTTGGTGTAGCCGACCTCCTTCATCTTGGCGAGGAGGCGGTCGAAGATCTGGTTGCCGAGTCTTTCGGGTACGAGGCCGTAAAGGACAGCTGCGCCGTTGACCCAGGGAAACCAGTAGTCGTGGAGCTTGCCGTCGGCGCTGCGCCAACCGGCGAGGATGCCGGTTCTTTCATTGAAGAACGTGGCGATGTAGGCGGCTTTGAGTTTGGCGGCGCGGTCGCGGAAGTGCTGGGCGTCGGCGGGTTGATGGTTGAGATCCGCGAGCTGGGCCATGTCTTCGAGGGCGTGATAGGCGAGGGCGTTGGAGTAGGCGTCTTCATAGCCGAAGCCGATGGTGTCCCACCAGTTGGAGGGGCGCAGGACGGGGTCGCCGTTGGCTTTGAGGACCCAGGAACCAGCGTTGCCGGAGGCGATGTATTTGACGAGGCCGTCGCCGTTGGAGTCGGTGGCCAGCATCGACTCGGTCCAGCGGCGGAGGCCGGGGTAGCTTTTGGCGAGCCAGGCGGTGTCGTGGGTGGTGGAGACGTAGTCGCCGGCCGCGACGAGCATGGAGGGGTAGGAGTCGGCGGAGATTTGCTTGAAGCCGCCGGTGTCATTGGGGTCGCCGTCAAACATGGCGTAGCCGGGCATGCCGTAGGCGAGGGCGCCGGCGAGATAGCGATCGAGGGAGAGGCGGACCAGGTCCATGGTGGCGAGGCCGGGAGCGAGCGGGGGCGCGTAGCGGGCGACCTCGGAGTACATGTGCTGAACGAAGGCGCAGGGGTCACTGGCGGCGTGGTTGGCGAGGACACCGTCCTCGGCCTGCATCTGGAAGATGTTGAGGTAGTTGCGGCGGAAGCCGTCAAAAAGGGGGTTGGCGGCGAGGCCGGGGAGTTCAGGGTAGATTGCGGTGACGGTGAAGGTGTAGGCGATGCGGGGATTTGCGGCAGTGGCGGCGGGGAAGGTGACTTCAACGTACCCCGTGCTTTTGCGGGCGGCGTCAAACTCCCCCTTGCTATTGCGGTGGGCGTCGTAGGCGAGGCGGACCGGTTGGCGGCTGTCGGCCTCGATACGGAGGGCGCCCTGCTCGGGGAGATAGAGGACGGCGGGGAGGGTGACCTGGCCGGCGTTGACGATGCCGAGGAGGGTGGCGTGGGAGCGCTCGGGATCGAAGCGGAGGGTGACGGGCGAGGGGGGCGCGGCGGCGGAGTAGACGCTGGCCATGGTGAAGGAGTTGTGGGTGAAGGCGAAGTGCCAGGCAGGGTTGGTGGCGGGTTTGCTGTCGGGCGGGAAGAGGGCGGTGGGGCGGAAGTCACTCTGGCCGAGGGAATCGATCTGGAGGGACTGGAGGGCGGCGCCGTCGGGGGTAAGGGTGATGGCGTAGTAGGGGGTCCGGGCCTCGCGCTGGGCGGCAGGGGCGGCGTGGAGCGTGAGCAGGCAAAGGGAGAGAGCAGGCAGAGCAAGGAGACAGAGTTTCTTCATGGGGCCTCTTCAGAGAGCAACGGAATTATAGAGCAAGGGAAGCGGGGCGCGGACGCGCTGGGTGACGACGCCGATATAATGGCGAAAACGATTGGACAAGGGGTGCTGGCATGACGCTTAAGCAAGCGATTGGACAGGATGGACTGCTGTTTTCAGATGGCGGCATGGGAACGGAGCTGCAGAAGCTGGGGTTGGAGATGAACACCTGCGGAGACGCGTGGTGTCTGGAGCATCCGGATCGGGTGGCGCAGGTTCATCGCGCGTATGTGGAGGCGGGGTCGCGGCTGATCTCGACCAATACGTTCAGCAGCAACCGGTTTGCGCTGGGCAAGCATGGGCTGGCCGACAAGCAGAGAGAGATTGCGCTGGCCGGAGCGCGGATTGCGAAGGAAGCGATTGCGGGCCGGGGCTGGGTGCTGGGCAGCGTGGGGCCGTGCGGCGAGTTGTTGGAGCCGGTGGGGAGTCTCAAACCTGAAGAACTGCGGGAGTCGCTCGTGGTGCAGATTGGTGCGCTGCTGGAGGGCGGAGCGGACGCGATTCTGCTGGAGACGCAGAGCGGGCTGGACGAAGTGAGGCTGGCTTTGGAAGTGGCGAAGGAACTGAATGCGCCGTTTTTGATTGTGACGGGGGCGTTCGATCCGACCAAGTCAGGCCCGCGGACGATGATGGGGGCGCGGCCGGAGCAGTTGGCGAAGGTGGCGCTGGAGGGCGGCGCGGACGTGGTGGGCGCGAACTGCGGACGGCTGGCGCAGGAGGCGGAGTTCCTGCTGCTGCTGGAAAAGATGCATGCGGCCTCAGGGCTGCCGCTGATGCTGCAACCGAATGCGGGGCAACCGGATGACCAGGGCGGCGAGATTGTGTATCACTGCGGGCCGGAGGCTCTGGCGGCGTTGATGGCGCCGATTGCCAAGCACGTGAAGATCCTGGGCGGATGTTGCGGGTCGACGCCGGCGCATATTGCGGCGATGAAGAGCCGGCTGGGTGGTTGAGGTTTGTGGTATCCCATGTCTGGAAATCCAGACATGGGACACCCGGCTTTGGTGTTGAGTTGGCGGTTTGCGGGCTGGGATTCGTGGTATCCCACCCATTCGCGACGAAGCTGCGAATGGGGCACAGATCACAGTTGGTGATATCCCTGGCGCCCAAAGGCGAGGCGCCAGGGGCACCCGGCATTTTGGGGTGGATCAGGGAGCGGTTGCGGGCTACGCGGGGGCGTGGGAGCGGGCGTAGTTGGTGAGTTGCATCATGTTGGCGAGGGGAGTTTCGCGCGGGACTTCGCATCCGGCGCCGATGATCCAGCGGGGGCCGGCTTCGAGCTGGCATTGTGTGACTGCTTTGCGTACGTCGTCGGCGTTGCCTCGCTGGAGGACGGCGACGGTGTCGACGTTGCCGAGGATGAGGGCGTCAGGGCCCATCTTGGCGCGGGCGTCGGTCATATTGACCTTGCTGTCGATGTCGATGATGTCGTAGCCGAGCTGGGCGCGCAGGTCAGAGATGTTGGTGGTGCGTCCGCAGATGTGGGAGCGGGTGCGGAGGCCGATGGCCTTGAGGCCTGCAACCAGCTTCAAATGGTAGGGCACGACAAACTCCTGAAAGATGGCGCGGCCGACAAGCGAGGCGGGGGCGTCGCCGACGCCGATCAGTTCCGCGCCGGCATCGTGCTGGGCATTGGCGAAGGCCAGCTCCAGCTCGACGGCAAATTCAAATAGGTCGCGGACGAACTGCGGATCGTCGTAGAAGTCGAGCATGAGGGTGTTGATGCCGCGGAGATTGGCGGCCATGCAGCAGGGGCCTTCGATCCATCCCTCGACGATTTTTTCGCCGGCGACTTTCTCCTTCATGAGGGCGACGGATTTGACGCGGTCGTGCATGCGTCCGCCGCCGAGGGGGTCGGGCAGTTTGAGGCCGGCGAGGAGGGTTTTATCGGCGAGCAGGGCGTGGGACTCGTCTATGGCCGGAGGCTGGTCGTCGAAGAATTGCACATTGGCGCCGAGGTCAGCGGCTTCGCGCGCGGGGTCGGAGATGCCGGAGACCAGGTCGAGGTCAAACAGTTCGGCGGTGCGGACCTGAGCTTTGGCCATTACCCGGTAGTCGGTAGCGTACTGGCGGTATTTTGCTCCCACCCGATCAGAGGCAAACATCATGGTGATGGGCATGAGCGGAAGACGGTCTACCGGTAAGCCATCCATTATTGCCAATACGCGTTCACGGCCATTCATTGCGACCCACTTTCTTTCAGGTACGGGGGCGGAGGTGGATTTGCTGCCCGGGGGCAGCATAGCGCGGGGTCGAGGGCAGCGTCAATTTGCGGCGAGCGCTTGCGGCAAGCGTTTCAGGGCATTGCGAGAATGCGGGAGCGCGGGCGACGCGCAATCTGGCAGAATGGTGTGCGAGCCAAACGGCAACGGAAGAAGGAGCCACAATGAATCGTCGCAAGTTTATGGGATTGGCGGGCGCCGGCGTGGCGCTGGGATTGAACAAGCCTGCCCTGGCGGGTTTGCTTGAGAAAGCGGTGCAGCCGGGGGAGGCGAAGAAGCCTTATGGTTCCGGCCACTTTGGCGAGTGGATTACCGACCGATTCGGGCTGCCGGCTTACCGGTACACCTGCGACCAACTGACGGACAAGAATGCGCAGACCCCGACCCACGCGGAGTTCCTGGGCGCAACCGACCACCTGCACCTGGTGGGCAACAATCGCCTGGTGGGCGTGGCCTCGAACTTCGGGTATGTGCAGGTGCGGCAGGATGAAGGCTCACCGAAGTATCTGAACGACTACGCGCCAGGCGAGAACCGCTACGGCGGCGGCATCGGTTACCTGACCGACGGCAAGACTGTGGTGGGCACCTACTATCCCGGCCAGGGCGAGGGGTTTGAACGGACGCTCGGGGAAGGCTACCTGCGCAAGCTGGTGAAGGGCGGCCGCTACACCGTGGACCAGACCGTGTTTGCCCCCTATGGCGACGATCCGGTGTTGATCTCTCTGGTGAAGATCACCAACCACGGAAAAGATGCGGTGAACGCGCGCTGGGTGGAGTACTGGGGATGCAGCAACTACCAGTTCTCGGATCGCGCGCTGATGGAGGCAGCCGCGGTGAAAGATCCCAAGCGCGGCGGCGGGGCTTTCAGGCGCGCCTTTGCCGAGCGCTTTGAGCACAGCTTTGAGGTGACGGCCAATGGACGCGGGCTGCTGGAGAAGCAGCGGTTCCTGGGCCGCACCGCGCAAGACGAGGCGATCTGGGCGCAGGTGAAGGCCGCGGCCAAGCTGCCGGAACTGGCGGCGGGAGCTTCGTTTGACGACCTGAATCCGCCGAGCACGTTTCTTGTTTCGCTGGATGCGCCGATGGATGGATACGCAACGGATGGAGCGGCGTTTTTTGGCGCGGGGGGCGGGGCGAATCCTGCGGGATTGAAGGAGAAACTGGACAAGAGCACCGGCACGACGGGCGCTGCGAGCGCGCACCTGATCGAGCGGTCGTTCAAGTTGGAGCCGGGGAAGACGGAGACGCTTGCATTTGTTTATGGCTATTTGCCGGAGGGCTTCACGCTGGATGCGCTGGTATCGCGCTACCAAGGCAATGCCGAGGAGCTGCTGGCCCGCTCCAGCGCCAAGTGGAAGACCGGGGGAGTGCGGCTGGCTACTCCTGCCGAGCCGTGGGTTGAGCGGGAGGTGTCATTGCATAACTACTATCTGCGCAGCGCGATGACCTATGACAGCTTCTTCCGCGAGCCGATTCTCTCGCAGGGCTGTGTTTACCAGTACGTGATGGGGTTCCAGGGAGCGGCGCGCGATCCGCTGCAGCACACGCTGCCGTTCATCTTCAGCGATCCGGCGATTCCGAGAGCCATTCTTCGCTACACGCTGAAGGAGCTTCAGCCCGACGGGTCGATTCCTTATGGGATTGTGGGCAGCGGCGTGCCGATGCCGGGGCCGTTTCATCCCAGCGATCAGGAGATGTGGCTGCTGTGGGCGTTGAGCGAATACGTACTGGCAACCCGCGACAAGGGATTCCTGGAGGAGAGAGTGCCGCTTTATCCGCGGCATGAGGTGGAGGCTGGGGACCCGACCGTGGGTGAGCTGGCCATGCGCAGCTTCCGCCACCTGGTGGATGTGATTGGGGTGGGCGAGCACGGATTGACGCGGGTGCTGAAGGGGGACTGGAACGACGGTATCGTGGTGAACCTGGTTCCGGCTGAATACACAGATGAAGTGGCGGAAAAAGGCGAGACGACCCTGAACTCAGCCATGGCGTGCTACGTGCTGGACCACTACGCGCGGATGCTGAGCTATCTGGGAGAAGACAAGGTGGCCGAAGAAGCCGCGGCCAAGGCCAAGGCGCAGCGCGTGGCCCTGGGGGCGCAGTGGGCTGGACGCTGGTTCAGGCGCGGGTGGCTTGGGCCGCACCTGGGTTGGATCGGCAACGATCAACTGTGGCTGGAACCGCAGCCGTGGGCGATTATAGGCGGAGCGGCAACGGCCGAGCAGAGTGGGACGCTGGTGAAAGCGATGGACGAGCTGGTGCGCAAGCCTTCGCCGATCGGAGCAATGATTCAGAACAAGGGAACGGCGGCTTTCGGCAGCCCGATTGGGTCGGTGGAGAATGGCGGCGTGTGGGCGTCGATCAACGGCACGCTGATTTGGGCGTTGGCGAAGCAGGACGGCGCGATGGCCTGGGATGAGTGGAAGAAGAACACGCTGGCGCGCCATGCCGAGGCGTATCCGAATATCTGGTATGGGATATGGAGCGGGCCGGACTTTTACCGGAGTGTGCTGTCGCCGCATCCGGGCGAGACGCAGTTTGCCGATCTGAACTCATCCGACCCAAAGGAGCGCTTTGACTGGGGCGCGAACTGGACCGATTTCCCGGTGGCGTGCCTTCACCAGCATGCGTGGCCTTTGTATACCACGGCCAAGCTTCTGGGGATCGAGTTCCACGAGCGCGGGCTGTGCGTTGCGCCCGTTTTGCCGATGGCCGAGTACGAGTTCAAGTCGGCGCTGGTGGGGGTGCAGAAGACGAAGAGCGGTTATAGCGGGTGGTATGAGCCGGCGGCGGCGGGGAGCTGGGAGATTGAGATTCAGTTGCCGCAAGCGGAGCGGTCGCGCGTGACCGGGGTGAAGGTGAATGGCGCGGCGCAGGCTTTGACGGAGGGGACTATTCGTTTGAAGGGTACGAGCGAGCCGGGTAAGGCGCTGCGGTGGGAGTTGAACTGGGCTTAATGTGGTGTCTGAAGAGTTTCTTTGAAGAGCAAAAGCAGATCCTTCGACTCACCACCCCCAGACTCCACCCTTCGGACGAAGACCGTCCGCAGGGACCCCGGAGCTGAAAGGCGCTTGGGGTCCTGCTCGCTCAGAATGACAGCGAGAATCTTGCTGTGAATCTTGCACGCACCACATAAGGGCCAGCTCAGATTTTGCATTGCGGGAAGGCGGTGATGCGGAGTTTGGCGGCGGCGTAGGGGATGAGGGTGATGGTCTCCTCGGGCTCGGTGGTGGTGACGGGGCTTGGGGGGAGCGGGTTGGCGGCGCCGTCTTCGGCGCGCCAGTCGGTGAGCTTGCGGGCTTTTACGCTGAGATGGACGGGTGCGCCCTGGCGGGTGAAGGGGGCTGGGCCGAGTTCTGTTTCGGTGACGGCGATGGAGTTGGCGGGGTTGGCGGGGGCGAGATTGAGGGCGTAGTTCCACGGGGTGGTGGGGAAGACCTGCCAGTCGGCGGTCATGCCGCGGTCGCGGAGCTTGACCCAGCTTTCGCCAATGCCATAGCTGAAGACAAGCGGGCCGCGCTCGATGGCGACTGAGTCGTGGAACCAGCGGGAGACGCGGGGGGCCATGGGGAAGACGAGTTCGACGCGGTCGCCGGCGCGCCAGGTGCGGGCAACGGTGGCGAAGCTGCCTGCGGTGGGGTTGGGCTCCGGATGGCCATTTACTGCGATGGTGGCGCCGGCGGCCCAGGCGGGGATGCGGAGCTGGAGCGGGAAACTGAGGGGCGAGGCGGGGTTGACGGTGATGCGGACCGTGCCGCGGAAGGGATAGCTGGTTTCTTCAAGGATGTGGACGGGCGTGCCGCGGAGGGTGGTTTTTAGTTCGCTGGGGGCGTAAACGGCGGCGACGAGGCCGTCGTTTGCGCTGGAGTCTTGATCTCCGGAGAGCAGGAAGAGCCTGGCGGCGAACTTGGGCCAGCCCTGGTGGAAGTTGGCGGTGCAGCAGCCGAAGTTGGGTTCGAGGCCGAAGAGGTTGGACTCGGGGCCGTCGGTGGTCCAGGGCTTGTGGTGGAGGCTGCACTCGACCTGGTTGGGCTGCTGGTTGTACTGGTGGGCCCACATGTCGTCGGTGAGGGTTCCGGGGAGGGCGTTGAAGGCGAGACGCTCGAGGCGGTCGCCGAGGGAGGGGTCGCCGACGATGGCGAGGGACTGTTCCAGGGAGAACATGGATTCGACAACCGTGCAGAACTCGGAGCCCTGGGAGGGATCGAGTCCGGCGAAGTGCTCGTCGCAGGAGAACATGCCGTTGGGCAGGCCGTGGTACTTGTCCAGTTCCGCAATCATGACGAGGACGGCGCGGCGGTCGGCTTGAGAGCCGGAGACCTGGGACCAGACGGGGCCGGTTTTGATGGCCTGGCCGTTGTTGACGCCGTGGGTGGCGAGGGCGAGGTCTTTGAGGCCGTTGCCTTCACTGAGGTGGATGAACTCGGGAGTGATGCGCTGGGTGTACTGGAAGTTGGCGTATTGGGCGAGCCAGTCGTAACCCTGCGCGTGGAGCAGGCGGGCGAGATCCAGGAGATAGGCCGCGCCGGTGCGGTTGTAGAGCCAGAGGACGCTGAGGAGATTGTCTTGCCAGCGGAATTTTCCCCAGTCGCGGAGGGGACGATGGGGCAGCTCGGCGAGTTGATAGCGGAGGTAACGGTCGAGGACGGGGATTACGCGTGGGTCGGCAGTGGCTTCGTGGTATTGAGTGAGGGCCTTGAGCATGACGATGCGGGGCCACCAGTCATCATTTGTCGCGGGGCCGATCATGCCGCTGGGGGCCTGGTGGGTGAGGGTCCAGTGGATGAACTTTTGCGCTTTGGCTTTGAGGGAGGGCGAGTCGAGTTGCCAGGCGAGGGGGATGAGGCCGTCGAGGAAGTAGGGTCCACGCTCCCAGGATTCGCCGGCGCCGCCGAGCCAGCCGCTGTTGGGGCCGACGTCAGGCCAGGTTTCATCGAGGTGGCCGCTGAGGCCGTTGGCCTGGATTTCAAGCTGGCCGCGGAGCCAGCCGAGGGGGCGGATGGAGCCGAGAGGCAGGGGGTAGAAGGCACCGGGAGTGAGGGGGGCGCGGGTTTTGACGGCGGGCGCGGGTGTGGGCGGGTCGAGCGCGGCGGCTTGCAGTGTGCGGCTGGGGAGGGTGGAGGCAAGGCCCAGGAGGCTGGATTGCTTGAGGAAGTTGCGGCGGCTGGCGGCGGTTGGCGGCAGTGGAGACATGGGCTGCTCCTTCAATCAATGACAGCGACCATGGTAATCGACCGGCGATTGGGAGGGGCAGGTGGAGGGAAAAACATCGCGGAGAGATTCAGCGACGGGGGTGAAACGGTTAGAGTGTTGTGCATGCAGATTGAGAGAGTTTTGATGGGAGTTTGTGTGGCGGTGCTGGGTTTGGCGGGGGTGGTTGCGGGGTCGCAACAGCCTGCCGGGCCGATTCCGCCGAGTGCGCCGCAGTTGTTGATTCTGGATACCGATATCGGGGACGATATTGACGATGCGTTTGCGCTGGGGCTGGTGTTGCACTCGCCGGAGCTGAAACTGCTGGGCGTGACGACAGAGTTTCGCGACACGGAGCTGCGGGCGCGGCTGGTGGACCGTTACCTGGGCGCGGTGGGGCGCGGGGATATTCCGGTGGCGGCCGGAGTGGCGACCCCGCACGACGGTGGCATGAGCCAGGGCGCCTATGCGCGGCAGGGGCCGAAGACGATTCATGCCGATGGTGTGGAGTTTCTGCTGAGCCAGATTCGGGCGCACCCGGGGGAGATTACGCTGATTGCGATTGGGCCGCTGTTTAATGTGCAGGCGGCGATTGAGCGGGACCCGGCGACCTTCAAGAAGCTCAAGCGGGTAGTGATGATGGGGGGAAGCGTTTTTCGGGGCTACGACGACGACAAAACCGCCGAGCGCCGGCCTCCGGACGCGGAGTGGAATATCAAGGCCGACCCAGCCGGAGCCAAGGCGCTGCTGGGGTCGGGCGTGGCGGTGTACATGATGCCGCTTGACTCGACGCAGGTTCGGCTGGAAACCGAGAACCGGGAGGCCATCTTTTCGCACGGTTCCGCGCTCACCGACCAGTTGACGCTGCTCTACCACCAGTGGCTGGCGCACCGGGGCGGGCTCGGGCCCAGGCCGGTGCTTTATGACCCGGTGGCGGTGGCGTATGCGTTTCGTCCGGATTTGTGCCCGGCCAAGCCGATGCACCTGGACGTGGACGCGCAGGGATTTACGCGGCCTGGCGCGGGGCAAGCCAACGCGCAGGTCTGCCTGGAGTCGGATGAGAAGGGTTTTCTGGAGTTGCTGCTGGGGCGGCTGACGGCGGACCCGGCGCACTAAGTTTCTGGGGGCGCTCCAGCGGCAAAACCGGTGCGCGGAGGCGGGCGCGAGTGCCGGGCTGGCATGTTGCGCGGGAGTTTCTCAGGCAGAGGTGGAAGTGGAGCCCACCTATCGACTATGCTCAGGACGCAACCCGGATAGTTTCAAGCTGTTTTCTGAGAGCCCGGCGAGGCTGTTTCAGCAATTCGGTGGGGAAAGATAAGCTCCTGTGCTCAGGGTCACTTGCAGTGCTATTGACAGTGAGTGAAAGTAGGAGAAAAATGGCGAGTCGAAAGAACTTGAACCATTTCATGCGGTCTACGGAGGAAAAGTGAAAAACACGCTGAATTTGAAGATTTTTGCGGCACTGGTGTTGGTGGCGGGATTGTTTGCGGCTGGCTGCAAGTCGACCCCTGAGCTGACGCAGGCTAACGCACTGGCGATGATCCAGGCAAAGTATGACGCGGCCCCGGCGGCGGGCGTCAACATCACGGTGAATGACCAGGGAATGGGAGCGGGCGTGCTTGCCAAGTACTGGGTTGAGACCAAGCGGTATCCGAACGGGTTCTGGGGCGACTTTACGCTGACGCCGGACGGGAAGAAGGTAGTCAAGCTGCCCGGCGGCGGCGACGTGATCCAGTGGCATCCGGAGACGGCGAAGGACCCGCACTACGCAATCGTGGTGACTTCGGTGGTCACCAATCACTTGAAAGCAAAGGATATTGGTGATATCTCGGATGAAGTGGTCGCCGGTGTTTCGACGGCCAAGGGCGCCTCGTTCAGTGAAGCTGTGAATCTGGAAGGTCTTCCCGGCCCGTTGGTGGACATGGCCCACAACCCGGGCAACAAACTGAGCACCAAGCGCCAGGCCGATTTCTCGTTTGAGGATGGAGCCTGGAAGCTGCATTCGGTGGAATAAGACCGGGCGGGAACGACGGACGGTTCGGGGGCAAGCACCCTTCGCCGTCCGCGGGGGGTGGCCTTCTCTCGCTGAAAAGGCCACCGGAACCAGCCGGCTCAGGGCAGGACAAGCGCAGAACCGCTCGATGGGAAATGGATTGCGCACCGCAATGAAACGAGGCGCGCCGGGCATTTGGCCGGCGCGCCTCGTTGTGTTTGGAGCGGATGGTTGCCGCGGGGTTTACCTGACGATGACCGTGGCGCTATGTTCGGTCTCCGAGTTGCCCGCTACGTCCACGCTGAAGTACCGGACGGTGTGCGTTCCGGCTTTAGAGATGACGAAGGGAGACTTGTAGACCGTGCAATTCGATGCCGCCGAGGTGGTGCAGGAGGAGTTGTCCACCGAGTAGTAAGTGTGGGCAACGCCGGAGCCGGTACCGTTCGATTGTCCGGGATCGGATGCGCTCAGCGTGACCTGGACCGAACTCAGGCCGCTGAGTTTTGTGGATTTGGCGGTTGTGGGCGCAATGGTGTCGTAGCAGAGTGGGCCGTAGGTGGAGTCACCGGTTGTCCAGCCTTCGTTGTTCCAGCCACGGACGTGGGCAGTGTGGCAGCCCTGGCTGACGCCGCCGGAGCAGCCGCCAGAGCCATTCACCAGCGCAAGGCAGCCATTGGTGACGTTGGTGAATTGGGGACCGGCGAAGTAGGAATTGCCGGTGCTGGTGCGGGAGCCGAGAGCGGGATCGGCAGGGATCGAATCCCAACCCTGGGTGAAGCCGGCGATTCCGGTGTGGTGGGGGTTTGTGACGTTGCCGTCGTAGTCCACGACGGTCCAGTAGACCGCTACGCCGCTGTTATACCAGTGCCCCGTGGCCGCCCCGGTGAAGTTGACATAGGGGATACCGTTGGCGAAGTTGTTGAGCACGCCCCAGTTGAGGGACCATGCCAGTTGCAGGGCGTTGAAGGCGCCCCAGCCGGTGACGAGGTCGTATCCCGTGTGGGCGCAGTAGTAGGTGAGGTGGCCGGCCGCGGTGATGTCGTTGGAATTGCAGCCGGAGGTGATGTCGTAATAGGGGTTGTGCTGGGAGTAGTTGTTTTCGCCCTCGTAATAGAGGACGGGATTGGGCGCGCCGATGGGGGTGCAGGCCGAGGCGTGGTTGGAGCCGCAGATGCTGCCGATGTAGGCGAGGTAGGAGTTTTCCTGGGCGAAGAAACCGGCCAGTTCGGGGTCAACGATGCTGGTGCCGCCGACGCCGTAGAGACCGCCGTTGAAGTAGTAGTTCTGGCCGATGCCGGCGTTGAGGGAGATATCGGGGACCAGGCGGGCGGAGCCGCCGAAGCTGTTCTGCCAGGAGGGTTTGGAGTAGTAGGCGCTGATGCCGCCGCCGCTGCCGCCGCCGTTGTTGGAGCAGGATTTAGCTGCGGTACCGCCCTGCCAGGCGACTTCAGCGGAGAAGTTATCAGTGGGGTAGGCGAGATTCATGGTGGTGCCGCCGGCGCTGACGAAGTCGGGGTCGGAGCCGGGGAATGAGACGGAGGTATGGGTGCAGTCGTCGGTTGCGCCGCGGTCGCCGGAGGCGGCGATCAGGGTCCAGCCCTGGCCGACGAGGTTATTGAAGATGTTGTGCGCGCCACCCATGAAGGACGTGCTGCAGCCGTAGATCTCAGTGCAGCTCCAACTGGTGGAGGAGATTCGGGTGTTGTTGGCTTTCAGAATGGCGTTGTAGATGTCGTAGAGGCTGCCGAAGCCGTTGTTGCCCTCGTAGGTGTAGATGTGTGCGGTGTTGGTTCCTGCGCCGAAGCTGTTGGAGGTGGCCAGGGCCCACTCTGTGTCGAGGCTGGTTTCACCGGAGTAGTTGTAGCATGTGGTGGCCGGCGGCTTGGGGGTGCAGGTGATCTGGCCATCGATCTGAATGATGTTGACGTCGACCGCCAGGTAGGGATAGGCGTTGTGGAAGCCGAGGATATCGGTGGGGTTGACGTTGCCGTAGGCGGCGATGGCGATGGAGGAGTCGGGCGGTGAACCGCCGGAGTCGTTATGCGGGTTGCAGCAGTGGCCCAGGTTCTTGAGGGCGTTGAAGTCGTAGGCGCCGGCGCTGTACAAGTCGGATGGGTCGTAATACCCGTTCGTATAGTTGGAAGTTTCGAGCATGTTTTCGACGGGAAGTTTGGAGGCATCGCCGTCGCGCTGGACGGCTCCGGCCTCACGGTAGACCGGTCCGGGCGTGTAATCGGGTCCCTTGTCGTCGTCGACGCCGCGCAAGGAACCGTGCATGCGCTGGATATTGTTGAGGCCGAGGACGGCAGTGACGTGGCCGGCGATGCTGGCGGGCAGGACGGGATCGCGGTCGTTGGAGAAGTCGACTTCGTCGCCGACGCGATAACTATTGATGGTGACGCCGAAGGCTTTTTCGATGACGCCTGCTGTCGCTTCGAGGTCGACGTCGAGGCGGTTGGGGAAGCGGGCGGTAACGGTCAGGCCCTGGCTTTTGGCCCAATCGACGATGCTTTGCTCATCCTCGGCGGAAGGAGCGAAGCGGGTGTTCCACTCATCGGCCGAAAGGAACTGGTGAAAAATGGGGGAGTTGGGGGTGGTGACATCGTGGATGAACTGCTCTTCCTCGGCCATGTGCGGAGGGGTGACGGCGATGGCCAGGCGGAGCATCTGGCTGGGGTTGTAGTGGCCGATGCGGATGGCGGACCCATCCAGTACCTGGGGCGGCGTGTGCTCCGGAAGGCCGATGGTCTTTTCAGGGGATTGCGTCCGTGCCGGCGAGGTGGCCAGCAGGGCGAAGAGGGAAACGGCGAGGACCCGACAGAGTCCGGGGATAGAGCTGGATGAGGCAACATTTCTGGTGCGTTGCCGCGGCACGGTGGCGCAGGACGCGCAGGGAATCGACATGGTGTCCTCCTTGGGGGCGGGCCGAGCCGCAAGGGCTCGGCGGACGCATAAGCACATTACCGCATAACGACAGGAAAAACCTCTGATTTTTTCTGAATTAGTCTGATATGGCACTATTTGGATCATCAAGTTGTTCAAAAAATGTGTTTTATTGCGTTCTGCGGGCTGTGCGCCGGTGGGCCGCAGGGCGAGAATTAAGGCTTGCGGGAACTCAGTGTGAGGACAAACCGCGGGCGGGGGCGGTGAGGAAGCGGGGCAAAGCCAGCCCAGGCGACGTGGACTCTGAAGGGGGGCATGGCGGTGCGGGGAAGCGGGGAAAGGGGATGGTTTTGCAGTTTTCCGTTGAATGCGGCCAAATTCGTTGACCCAACCCAAGTTTCTTGTTATTGTTAAAAGGTTCCGCAAGAACGCCCCTGTCTGTGTGTCTTACGGACTTTTGGCGTACGGGCAGCCCGGCCAGGCGGTATGAGGCAGGGGGTGGCCCCCGAGGCAGGGCAGGCAGAATGGATGCCCGGCCAGACAAGTCCCGGAATTTGCTCCTTTCTTGCGAGGGGCTGGGGCAATATCGCTACGGCGCTCGCGCGTTCTCCACCTTGGAGGGCTATGCGAGCCGGAATCGGCGAAACGGAGTTGGCTTTTCCCGGATAGAAGGGAGAACGCCCGGCCACCGTCCCGGTTCTCGTCTGAGATGGGAACGAAGGCAGACGCGAAGCAGTGAATCGGGGCTTCTGTGCGTGTGTACGGCGGGGTTGCCGTGCAAGGCCAGAGGAGCCCGAGGGGCTTGCGCGCGGCTGAAGAACTTGGGTTGCAGGGTTTTGGAGTAAGGAGTTTCAGTTTGCCGACATTTAATCAGCTCGTTCGCAAGGGCCGCACGGCCCCCCGCTACAAGACGGCATCGCCGGCGTTGCAGGCTTCGCCGCAGCGGCGCGGCGTTTGCACCCGCGTGTATACCCAGACGCCCAAGAAGCCGAACTCGGCTTTGCGCAAGGTGGCTCGTGTGCGCCTGACCAACGGCATCGAGGTCACGACTTATATTCCCGGCATCGGCCACAACCTGCAGGAGCACTCGATTGTGCTGATCCGCGGCGGCCGTGTGAAGGATCTGCCCGGTGTTCGCTATCACGTGGTTCGCGGCACGCTGGATTCAGTGGGCGTGGCCAACCGCAAGCAGAGCCGGTCAAAGTACGGCGCCAAGCGCGCCAAGGGCGGCGCGGCGCCAGGCAAGAAGTAACGACAGTGATCAGTTATCGGTGAACAGTGGTCAGTAGGACCCCGAATCTGATGGCTGGCAAATGGGCAACGGTTCCGGGACGGTGGTTGGAACCCGGACTTGGGTAAGAGAAGCGGCGCGAAAGCGCAGAGGATTTTGAGAACCATGCCAAGAAAAGGGCACATTGCGAAGCGGGAAGTGGCGCCTGATCCGGTTTACGGGTCGACGCTCGTGACCAAGTTTGTGAACTCGATGATGTGGGGCGGCAAGAAGTCAACGGCCCAGGGCATCTTCTATGAGGCGATGCGCAATCTCGAGGAAAAGGGCGGCGGCGACGATGCTCTGAAGCTCTTCAAGAAAGCGGTGGAGAACTGCAAGCCGCTGCTTGAGGTGAAGACCCGCCGCGTGGGCGGCGCCAACTACCAGGTGCCGATCGAAGTGAATCCGGACCGGCGTACCTCGCTGGCCATTCGCTGGCTGATCACCTACGGACGCAATCGCGGCGAAAAGGGCATGACCGACAAGCTGAGCAACGAGCTGCTGGATGCGGCCAACGGGCGCGGCGCGGCGATGAAGAAGAAGGAAGATGTACACCGCATGGCCGAGGCCAACAAGGCTTTCGCCCACTACCGCTGGTAGCTGCGGGGTTCGAGGTATCCCAGGTCTCAAAGTCGAGACCTGGGGCACCCAGAGTGTTGGGTTGTTGAACGAAGAAAACCGCAGGCCAGACGCCTGCAAGGAAAAAATGCCGTGGCTCGCACTATACCTCTGAATCGTTGCCGGAACATCGGAATCATGGCGCACATTGACGCCGGAAAGACGACAGCGACAGAGCGCATCCTGTTTTATACCGGCATCACCCACCGTATCGGCGAGGTGCATGAGGGCA
>Ga0302320_10001887_pt1 | contig 49994 bp, 46 predicted proteins | sample Bog_T0_3_FD_202130 | JGI IMG/M metagenome (GOLD analysis project Ga0302320, IMG submission 202130) | Peat permafrost microbial communities from Stordalen Mire near Abisko, Sweden - Bog_T0_3 | ecosystem: Environmental > Terrestrial > Soil > Wetlands > Peat | place: Sweden: Abisko, Stordalen Mire... | reverse complement strand
CTGCCGGGCCGTCGCGCTCGCGCCACACCGATTGCATCTCGTCGGTGTAGCAGGGCGTCGTGTCGACGAGGACGAGCTTTTCGACGAACTCGGGATAATGCGCCGCGAACCGCTGCGCGACGAGGCCGCCGAGCGAAATGCCGCAAACATGCGCTCTCTCAAGCGATTGCGCGCGGAAGATTTCCGCCAGTTGTTCTGCAAGATCCTCGATCGAATATCCGGTTTGGGGAGTCGGCGAGGCACCATGCCCTGCGAAATCGTAGCTGAGCGTTTCGAAAGAGTTCGAAAGGTCCGGCGCCGCGATATCCCAGAGGCGGCGATCAACTCCCAGACAGTGCAACAGAATGACCGCTGGGCCGGTTCCGCGCCGGTGTAGCTCTAGCTTGGGAAGAGCAGTTGGCTTGATCATCGAGCCTCGCTTAAGCGTCTGGAGACGGCGTCACCGGTTCGCATCGCCGCCCGACATCGCGTACGCCTTGACGGCGGACGGCACCGCGCCGACAGCCCCGCTTGATCCATCGACGCCGGTGATCTGTTCGAGCACCATGCCCTTGGTCTCGATGCCGATCGCGATGACAGCAAAGGAAGCGATGAGATAAGTCAGTGCAAAGGTGTAGAGAACATATTGGCCCATGCCCGAAGCGAGCATGAATCCGATGATGGCCGGCGCCATGAACGAACCTATGCGCCCGATGCCAAAGAACCACCCGACCGCGGTCGCGCGAAGATGTGTCGGGTGAAGTTCGCCGACATAGACGCCGGTAGGGCCATAAACGCCCGGATTGACCCAGCCGACAAACGCGATCGCCACATACATCCAGACGCCGGACGACATCGCAAACCAAAGATGGAATCCCGCTCCCAGAAAGAAGTACAGGAACAGGACGGGACGGCGGCCGAAGCGATCGACCAGAAATCCGCAGGAGGAGTAGCCAATCACACCGAAAATTCCCTGCACCAGCGCAAAGCTGATCGCCTGCGAAAGCGGAATGCCGCGCTGCGTGAGAATGGTCGGCAACATGAATAGAATGCCGTTCGACGACCAGAAAAAGCAAAACGACACCACCCAGAGCAGAAGCGTCGTGCGACGGCGCCCGGGTGCGACAAGTTCGAAGACCGTTACGCCCTGTGGAACCGCGACCTCGGTGGGAATATTGGATCTGGCGGTTGCCGCCACGCCTTGGCCGGCGGGTAGCGCGGCACGTTCTATGGTTTCAACCGTTTGCTCGGCTTCGGCCATCCGGCCGCGGCTGATCAAAAAGCGAACCGATTCAGGCATGAAGCGGCGCACGAAGAAAAGCATGACGACGGGCGCGATGCCTACCGCAAACAAAATACGCCATCCAAATTGCGGTATCAGTACGAGGCTGAGGCCGGCGGCCAGCGCCAGTCCCAGCGGAAACGCAGCCAGCACGCTGCTGGAAACGCGGCCACGCAATCTGCCCGGCATGAACTCGGACGTGATCGTGAGAGCGACGGGAATCTGCCCGCCCAGTCCGAAGTTGGAAAGAAAGCGGAACAGCCCGAGCGAAATCAGGCTCCAGGATGCCGCGGTCAGCGCGGTGAACATGGTGAAGATGGCGATGGTGCCTTCGAACGAGCGCCGGCGGCCGATATAGTCTGAAATCGTGCCCCAAAACAGCGCGCCGACAAATGCGCCAACGAGGCCGATCGTCGCCAGCAGGCCGGCCTGTGCGGGACCGAGCCCGAATTCCTTTGCGATGGGAGGAAGGGCGGCGCCGAACAGCGCAAAATCCGCCGCGTCAAACAGCACGCCGATGGAAGCCAGGATCGCGAGATTCAAATGCCAGCGTGAAAACGGCAGCCGCTCCAGGCGCCCGATCAATTCAGCGGCCTTGGCTTGAATATCCGGCACGTCTCTCTCCCGAGGTTGATTTTTTCGGATGATAAGCTCAAACTACTTTGTATAACAAGTGACGACTCGAAAGAAAAAACGACAAACCAGTCCAAACTTGCCGCGTCACAACGTAGCGGAGGCAGGTATTCGGTGACGCGCAGGGAGCAGGGCATGCTGGACGTCTTCACCCATTTCACGCCGAGGAGCTTCTTCGATAAAATTGCAGAACTGATCCCTGGTCATCCGGTGCTCAAGGCATTTCCGCAATTGCCGGCGCTGCTCGATCTGGATGCCCGGTTGCGTTTACTCGATTCGTTTGACGGCCTGCAGCAGGTGCTTTCGCTCGCCAATCCGCCGATTGAAATACTTGGAACACCCGACCAGACGCCGGCGCTGGCGCGGGAAGCCAACGATATGCTGGCGGACGTCTGCCGGCGGCACCCGGACCGCTTTCCCGGTTTTGTCGCGGCATTGCCGCTGAACAATGTCGAGGCCTCGGTGATTGAAGCACGGCGCGCCGTCACCCAACTCGGTGCACGCGGAGTTCAGATGTTCACGCATGTGAACGGGGTGCCACTGAGCGCTCCGGAATTGCGTCCGATTTTTGCAACAATGGCTGATCTCGATTTGCCGGTCTGGGTGCACCCGATTCGTGGCGCGCATTCGCCCGATTACTCGAGTGAGACCAAATCGGAAGACGAAATCTGGTTCATGTTCGGATGGCCCTATGAGACCACCGCGTGCATGACGCGGCTGATATTTTCAGGTCTGTTCGACGAGTATGCGCACATCAAGATCATCACCCATCATATGGGTGGCATGATTCCGTTCTTTTCCGGCAAGATAAAACTGGGATTCAGCCAGATCTTCTTCGGAACGCGCGATGTCAATCCGCTCGCGCAGGCCAAAGGCCTCAAAAAGCCGCCCCTGGAGTATTTCAAGCTTCTTCACGCCGATACGGCCGTGAACGGAGAATTGCACGCGCTGCGATGCGGCCACGACTTCTTCGGCACGGGGCACTCGATCTTTGCGACGGACGCGCCGTTCGACGCCGAGAAAGGCCACGGCCTTATCAGGGATACGATTGCCGCGATCGATGCACTTGAGCTCGCCGCCGCGGACAGACACGCCATCCTGAGCGGTAACGCCCGCAAGCTTTTGAAAATGGACTGAGGAGAGCTGATTGTGAAAAGCAAGACGGTCAATGTACCGATGCGGAATGGCGGCACCATGTCGGCTTATGTCGCCTATCCCGACCGCACACCGGCCGGCGCGATCATCGCTATCATGGAGATCTGGGGCGTCAACGACACCATGCGTCATCACGCACGCGAATTTGCCGAGGCTGGCTACGTCTGTCTCGTTCCTGATCTTTTCTGGCGTCAGGAGCCGGGCGTGGAACTGTCCGACGGCAACCCGGCCGATATCACGAAGGCTTTCGATCTCTATTACGATTTCGACTACGACCTCGGCGTCCTCGATATGGAAGATACGCGGGCGTTTCTCAAAACCATTCCCGAATGCAACGGCAAGGTCGGGGCTGTCGGATACTGCCTCGGCGGCAAGCTTTGCTACCTGATGTGCTGCCGCACCGATATCGACTGCGCCGTGGCTTATTACGGCACCTATATCGAGCACAATATCCGCGAAGTCGGCAATCTTCACCGTCCATTCCAGTTGCATATGGCGATGAAGGACAGGTGGGTTCAGGCGGAAGTAAATGAGCTGCTGGAGCGGCGGCTGTCTCCGAACCCGCTGGTGGAGATTCACAAATATCCGGGCGCCGACCATGCATTCGCGCGACATGGCGGCAAGACCTACAGCAAGCCCGAAGCCGATCGCGCGCTCGATCTTTCGCTGAAGTTCTTCAATGCGCATTTGGGATAGGGCAAATGGCGATTGATGTGCATGCGCATTACGTGCCGCCGGTTTTGCTGGATGAACTCGAACAGCGGGGAAGGGACTTCGGCATCCATGTTCATCACGCGCCGGGGTGCCTTTGTGCGCTTCATTTCGAGGGCGGACCAAAATTGCGTCCGTTTTTTTCGGCGCTGGTCGAGCCGATCGAGGCAAGAAAGAAGGCGATGGATCACAGCGGTGTCCAGCGTCAGGTTCTTTCGACATGGACCGATATTGCCGCCCCGCATCTCGATCCGGTGACGGCGACAAGGTGGCATCAGTTCTTGAACGATGCGCTCCGCAAGGTGTGCGAGGCCGATCCCGATCGATTTTCGTATCTCGCATCCTTGCCGTTGCAGGACGGCGAGGCGGCGGCACGCGTTCTGGAACACCAGGTGCGTGAGAACGGCGCAGTCGGTGCCGTTATTGCGGCGAATTGCCTTGACGTTAATCTGGGCGAACTCAGGCTTGACCCGCTTTGGGAGACGGCCAGCGCGCTCGACGTCGGCATATTCATCCACCCGGTCCAGGCCGTTCCACAAAAGCGCAGCGCCAGGTTCGGGCTGACGCAAAGCGTCCAGTACACCATGGACTCCACCATGTCGGCCGGGTCGCTCATCATGTCCGGAGTGCTGGACCGATATCCCGGACTGAGATTGCTGCTCTCGCATGGCGGTGGATCTCTGCCCTATCTGATCGGGCGTTTTGATTGCATGCATGAGCGAATGGACAAGGCGGCTCAAGGCGACGTGGCGCAGCACAAGCCGTCGGCCTATCTGCGGCGGTTCTTCTACGACACCATCGTCCATGATCCCGGGATACTGCATTGGCTTTCGACCCGCGTGTCCGTGCAGCGATTGGTGCTGGGCAGCGACTATTCGTTTCCCCCAGCTGATCTTGACCCGATCGGCACCGTGCGCGCCGCCGGATTCGAGGACGACGAGGTGACTGCAATTCTGCGCGACAATGCGATCGCGTTATTTCCTGCGCTCGGGGGATGTGATTGATGCTGACGCCGCGCTCGGGCAGACCGGTACAGAAGATTCCGCGCGACGGTTATCTGTACCTCGACGTGGCGCGGCGGCTTCGCAGGCGCGTGGAGAAGGGCAGCTATCCGCCTGGCAGCAAGCTTCCCAGTTTGGCTGATCTCTGCGCCGAATTCGATGTCAGCGCCATTACGGTCCGTAACGCGTTGCGCGAGCTGATGCAGGAGCGGCTGGTGGTCGGCCACCAGGGCCTCGGTGTATTCGTCAAGGCGCGCGCGAAAATCCACCGCGTGCTTGCCGGTAATTCCCAGCGCTCGATCGGTGAGGAAATAGCGCGCGCCGGATACGCCGCCCGGATCGAGGAATTGAGCTATCTCGCGATAAAGGCGGATGCCGAACTCGCCGAGCAGCTTCGCGTTCGCTCGGGAGCTCGGCTGTTTCGGCACGAAAAGCTGACCTTTGCCGACGACGAGCCGGTTGCGCTTCACACGGTCACCATGGTCCCTTCGCTGGCGCGCAAGCTGCGGGACGATCTCGGCCGCTATTTTCTCTTCCCGCTTCTGGTCGAGCACGGAATCGCAACCGCCAGCATGCGCTGTGAGTTTCGCGCCATCGGTCTCGGCGAGCGGGAAGCGCGGCTGATGGAACTGCCGCCGGGATATCCCATGCTTCAGGTCCGCTACACGCCAATCAAGGCCGATGGAGCGCCGGCGCTGAGCGGCATCACGATTGCCCGGTCCGATCGATTTTCGTTCGAAGTCGATCTGCCCCAGAAGACGATCGGTTGATTCAAACAAAGAAGCCAAAAAAGGGAGATCAGTCATGAACGTTGCCTTCAGCCCACACAGAGTGGAGCAGCGCGATGGCATGTTCGTCGAATGGAACGTGCCGATCACGGCCGGTGACGGTCTTGTTCTCCGTGCGGATGTCTTTCGTCCGATCGCATCAGGGCGTTATCCCGTTTTGTTGAGCTACGGCCCGTACGGCAAGGGACTCGCCTTTCAGGACGGAAATGCCAGCGCATGGTCACGAATGGTCGCGGCCTTTCCGGAAACCGCCGAGGGATCGTCAAATCTGTATCAGGTGTGGGAACTCGCCGATCCCGAGAAGTGGATTCCGGACGGCTACGTGATCTTGCGGGTTGATTCCAGAGGGGCCGGCTGTTCGCCGGGATTTCTGGATCCATTTTCGCCGCGCGAGACGCAGGATATTTCCGACTGCATCGAATGGGCTGCGCAGCAGGATTGGAGCAGCGGCAAGGTTGGAATGAACGGCATTTCCTATTATGCGATGAACGCCTGGTATGCGGCGGCGCGCAAGCCGCCCCATCTGGCCGCGATTTGCGTGTGGGAGGGTGCTGCCGACTATTACCGCGAGGTATGTCGACATGGCGGTATCTACAGCCAGTTTCTCGAAAATCTGTATCCGCGGGCGCTGCTGCGCGTCCAGCATGGTCTCGGTACCAACGGCCTGCGCAGCCGGGTGACCGGCGAACTCGTTTCCGGCCCCGAAACGCTTTCAGAAGAAGAACTGGCCGCCAACAGGATCGCGGTCGACCGCTGGATACTGGATCGCCCCCTCGATGGTCCGGATTATCATGAGCGTTCGCCTGATTGGACCCAGGTCGACATTCCATTTCTGAGCGCTGCCAATTGGGGTGGCCAGGGATTGCATACCCGCGGGAATTTCGAGGGCTATTTGCACGCTGCCTCGACACACAAATGGCTGGAGGTGCATGGCGAAGCGCATTGGGTCCACTTCTACACTGACTACGGAATGGATCTGCAGAAGCGTTTCTTCGGCCACTTTCTGAAAGGCGAAGAAACCGGGTGGGACAAGCAACCCCCTGTACTGTTGCAGGTGCGCCACCCCGATCGTTTCGTTCAGCGCGCCGAGCGCGAATGGCCGCTCGCTCGTACCAAATGGATCAAATTTTTTCCACAGGCCGACGGGCGTTCGCTTTCGACCGTATCACCCGAACGGTCGTTTTCGCTGACCTATGATGCAGACGGCGATGGTCTGTTATTCATGAGCGAGTGTTTCACCGAAGAGCTCGAGATTACAGGCCCGATCGCTGCGAAGCTTTTCGTTTCGTCCTCGACGCGTGACGCCGATATTTTCCTGGTGTTGCGCGTCTTTGATCCGAGCGGCAAGGAGGTCGTATTTCACGGGTCCAATGATCCGCGGACGCCGGTGGCTCTTGGTTGGTTGCGGGCATCGCACCGCAAGGTGGACAAGGAGAAAAGTGAACCCTATCGGCCCTATCACTCGCACGATGAAGTCCAACTGCTTACGCCGGGTGAAGCGGTAGAACTCGACATCGAGATCTGGCCGACCTGCATTGTATTGCCCGTGGGCTACCGCTTTGGCCTATCCGTGCGAGGCAAGGATTATCATTGCGACGGACCCGCATTGAGCATTCCAGGCGTCAAATATACGCTGACGGGCGTAGGGCCATTTCTGCACGAAAGTTCCGAGGACCGGCCTCATGACGTCTTTCGAGGCAGCCACACGTTGCGTGTATCGCCGTCAATGCAATCATATCTATTGCTGCCGGTGATACCGGTTTGACGTTAGTATTCCGGCAATCGCCATTGCCGATGATATCGCCGGCCCTAACGGCTTCGGCGGTCAGGCGGCGGCATCATCCGGTCGTATAAAAAAAGGAAAAGAAATGAAGATCAAGGGCGGAAGGTTTCTGATCACCGGCGGCGCCAGCATGATAGGGGCCCATATCACCGAACAGCTTCTCGCCGCCGATGCGCGGGAGATCGTCCTCCTGGATAACTATTCGCTGGGCTCGCCTGAAGGCATCAGCGATCTCGTCGGAAATCCGCGGGTCAAGTTCCTGCGCGGCGACATTCTGCGCGTCAACGAGCTGTTCGATGCTCTTGATGGGGTCGACGGTGTTTTTGCAGCTGCCGGTTTTCTGACGCTCCCGCTGACGCAAAATCCCGGTCTCGGCGTCGCGGTCAACGTGCAGGGCATGATGAACGTGTTCGAGGCCTGCCGATATCGCAAGGTCAACAAGGTAGTTTTTTCGTCCTCGATCGCCGTTTATGGCGAACCGAGCGCCGATATCATCGAGGAGGCAACACCCTGGACCTGGAGCAAGCTCCAGCCGGGGGCTGCACTTTATGCCGCCTCCAAGATCATGGGAGAAAATATAGCAAAGCTCTATCATGACCGTTACGGGGTGAATTCCATATCACTTCGGTATTCATCGGTGTATGGCGAACGCCAGCACCTTCGCGCGGTCAACTCGGTTTATATTGTCGAGACCTATGATCGGCTGAAAAGCGGCGAGCGTCCGATCATTCCCGACGACGGTCTCGAGGTCCACGATTACATCCATGTTGCCGACGTCGCGCGTGCCAATCTCATGGCGATGGAGAGCGAGGTGTCGCGCGAGAGCTTCAACGTCGCAACGGGAACGGCGACGACGCTGAACAGGCTCGTCGAGATCGTCCAGAAAATCACGGGCACAAATCTGGAGCCGGAATACAAGACACTACCCGGGAAGATTCGGTCAGCGGTGTCGACCAAACTGGATTTCTCGATCGAGAAGATCGAGCGGGCGATTGGCTGGAAGCCACAGATCTCGTTTGAGGACGGCATTCGTCGTATGATCAAGTGGCGCGAAAGGGAGCGGGGCAAGGCTGCATAGGATAGCCCAGTTCCTGCGCGCTCGTCCAAAGGACGAGGCGCGCCCCCTCTTTCAAATCCGGAAGGTTGTCATGATCTGCACCTGCTGCGCGAACGGTCTACACGGCATAAGTTTCAACCGGCGCGCCATGCTGGCGGGCCTCGCTACCGTCTCACTGTCCGGCACCGCCACGGTTCCGAAGCCGGCATTTGCCGCGGATACCGTTCCGGTGCAAAGCCGCAACCGCATACTGATCAAGGGCGGGGATGTGCTCACCCTCGAGAAGACAGTTGGCGATATGGCTGGCGCCGATGTCCTGATCGAGGGGCCGACCATCGTCGCGATCGGCAGAAATATCGAGGCCGCCGATGCCGAGATCGTGGATGCCGCGGGCATGATCGTCATGCCCGGCTTCATCGACTCGCATCGCCACACCTGGCAGACCGCGCTCCGCTCCTACGTTGCGCAGAGTAACTATTACCAGATCGTGCTGACGACGCTCGGTCCGCTCTATCGACCTGAAGACGTCTATATCGGCAATCTGCTGGGAGCGACCGGCGCGCTCAATTCCGGCATCACGACGATGCTCGACTGGTCGCACATCATCAACAGCCCGGCGCATGCCGATGCCGCGATCAAGGGACTCGCGGACTCGGGCATCCGCGGTATCTTCGCCCATGGCGTCGCCCAGATCGGCCGTTCGTCCGGCGCGACCGGGCAGCCCAATTCACAGAAGCATTCCGAAGACATCCGGCGCGTCCAAAAGCAGTATTTTCGAACGGACGATCAGTTGCTGACGCTTGCCCTTGCTTTCGGCGGCGTCGAATTTTCCTCGCTGGAGGAGACCGTGAAGGATGTCGCGCTGGCGCGCGAACTCGGCATCCGGATGACGACCCATGTCGGCGTCATTCCAAACATGCAGGCGGTAACCAGGATGAAGGAGGCAGGACTGCTCGGCCCGGACATCAACTACGTCCATGCGACATCCTGCAGCGACGACGAAATCAAGATGATCGCCGATTCAGGCGGCACGCTTTCGATTTCTCCGTTGAACGAGAAGCTGCCGGGCCTCGACACCTGGCTTAAGCATGACCTGCGGCCTTCGCTCAGCCTCGATACCGAAACGCGCGCGCCGGGCGACCTGTTCACGCAGATGCGGGCGTTGCTGTGGCATGAATGGAACACGAAGCGCGAACGGCCCGGCGAGGCGCTGGGCAAGTATCGGGACGTTCTGGAGTTCGCCACCATCCAGGGGGCGCGCGCCACCGGGCTCGAGCGCAAGACGGGGAGCCTCGCCGTGGGCAAGCGCGCGGATGTGATCCTGATCGACCGCAACGACATCTCGATGATCCCGCGGACCGGCGATCCGGCGGCGAGCGTGGTGCTGGTTGGTCAGCCGAGCCACGTCAAATGGGTTCTGGTTGATGGCAAGGTGTGCAAGCGTGACGGACGGCTGGTCGGGGTGGACGTCGGCAAGCTGCAGACTTTGGCCCAGGCCTCGCACGACTACCTGATCGAAACTGCGAAGCTGAAGTCGCAGAACTAGCTGAGTCAAACTGTCGATCGGACCGCCTGCGGGGAATGCGGTCTAGGTTGCCGCGGCGACGAGCGCACGCGCTTTTTCCAGCAGCTCGAACAACTGATCGTATTCTTTGGCCGACAGGCCGTCGCGCAGCGGCTGCTCGCTCGCCATCGCGAGGTTGTGCATTTCCTTCATCAGCTTCTCGCCCTGTGCCGTCAGGAACAGGGAATTGCGCCGCCGATCGCTCGAGGATCGGCCGCGGATCGCCAGCCCGCGCTTTTCCAGTTCATCGACGATGGTCACGATCGCCGACTTGTCGAGATTGCCGATCCGCGACAACTCCACCTGCGAATAGCCGGGATTGGCTGAAATCAGCACCATGGTCGTCAGCGAGCCGGGGCGGAGGCCATAGGGCGCGAAGCTGGCCTCGACCCGCTGGCTGAGCAAATGATGCAGCCGCCGCACCCGAAATCCCAGGCGCTGGCCATGCAGGCCGAGCTGCAACTCCTGGTCCCTGGCCTCGTCGCGAGCGCTCGTTTCCGGTGCTTCAACTGTGCTCAACGTCGTTTTCCATTCTTTGATGCCTGGGTCGCCGCCGCGCGGGCGCTTATGAACGCCATGTCGGAGCCGCTCAAGGGGCTAAAATCGTCTGATATCAGATTATCTGATTGACAACGAATTGTCTTGGTCCATTATTGAGGACAAGGATGGGCCTTCAAGCCCGTTCAAATCGATAAGACGCGTCCGAAGAGGCGCACAAGCAATGGGAAGGATGCTGACTTGCCATGAATATCGCCGTCCCCACCCCGCATATCGTTGAAAACAAGATCGTCTGCCTGAACCCGGTCGGCTATCCGCCCAAGGTGGCAAAGAAGTCATTGGCGCCTCGGCTGGAGAGCCTCGACGGCAAGACCGTCTATCTCATCGACAGCCGCTTCGACGATTCCATCGAATTGCTGAAGGAAGTCGCCGACTGGTTTGCCAGCCATATGCCGGCCGTGACCGTCAAGCTGGTGTCGCTGGCCGGATATTACGGGCGCGACGATCAGGAACTGTGGAGCGAGATCAAGGCCAACGGCCATGCCGCGATCATCGGGGTCGGTCATTGCAGCACCTGCGCGCCAGCGGTTGCCACCCACGCGATAACGATGGAGACCAAATTCGGCATTCCGACGGTCGCGATCCACACCAGCATGTTCGACAAGGTGGTGCGCTCGGTGACGCGCATGGGTGGCCTGCCCGACGCGCCCTCGGTGTTCGTGCCGCAACCCGTGATGGGCAAGAGCGCGCCTGAACTGCGCGCCTATGTCGAGGGCAACGATCCCGTCACCGGTGTTCCGGTGATGCGTGAAATCATCGAGGCGCTGACCGGCAATGTCGCGGGCGCGCATCCCGCCGAGATCGAGCGATCGACGCCGCGCCTGGTCGAGGCCGCGACCGAAGCGGAATTGCACGAGCTTTTTCTGCGCAACAACTGGACTGACAAGCTGCCGATCGTGCTGCCGACGCAAGAGCGGGTCGCGGCGATGCTGGCCGCCACCAGCCAGCCTGCGGACAAGGTCGTCGGCCGCATGCAGCCGACGCCGAACCGCGGGTCGTGGGAATACACCGTTGAAAAAGTCGCAGTGAACGCGGTGATGGCCGGCGCCCGGCCGGAGTATTTTCCGGTGATCCTGGCGCTGGCGGCGTCCGAAGTGACGGCGCGCGGCAGTACCTCGAGTTCGGGATCGGCGATGGTGGTGGTCAATGGCCCGATCCGCCATCAGATCGGCATGAATTGCGGCATCGGCGCCATGGGTCCCTACAACCACGCCAATGCGACGATTGGGCGGGCCTATGGCCTGCTGTCGCAGAACCTGCAGGGTGGCTCGGTGCCCGGCGATACCTTCATGGGGTCGCTCGGCAACGCCTATACCTATAACAGCATCACCTTTGCCGAAAACGAGGAGCGCAGTCCTTGGGAGCCGCTGCATGTGCAACGCGGTTACAAGGCGGAAGACAGCGTCGTCAGCGTCTTTTTCGGCTGTCGTTCGACGACCTTCGGCCTCGGCCTGCGCAAGGAATACTGGCGCGAACATGTGCGCGACATGCTGGTGGCGGTCGATACCGTGACCGCGCCGGTATTGCTGCTCGATCCGATCACGGCGCGACAGTTCATCGACCGTGGCGGCTTCGACACCAAGCAAAAGCTGATCCGCTTCGTCCACGAAACGGCGCAGATGCCGGCAGGCCGTTACTGGGACATGCAGCTGGTTCAGAACTACATCTATCCCAATGCCACGCTCGGCGTCGAGCCGCTGGCGACGCGCCTCAAGGCCGCGCCGGATCAGCTGATTCCGATGTTCCTGGAAGAAGCCATCAACGTCGTCGTGGTCGGCGGCGAGTCGAACGGCTATTGGCAGATCATGGGCGCCAAGCATCGCGCCACGGTGTCGATCGACGACTGGCGCTGATGCGCGGCAGTCAGGCGTAACCCGTCATGCAACACATGGATGTCGTCGTCATCGGTGCCGGCGTCGCCGGCCTGACCGCGGCCATGATCGCCGCCGGTCACGGCGCGAGCACGCTGGTGATCGAACAACTGGCTCCGGGCGGTCAGGTTGCCACCATCGAGGCGATCCGCAACTTCCCCGGATTTCCGGACGGTATCGCGGGCTATGAACTCGGCCCGCTGTTGCAGCAGCAGGCGGAAGCCGCCGGCGCCGCGGTCCAGCTCGATAGCGTATCAGCCATCGTGGCCGATGGCGCAAACTACCGGGTGATCTGCGCCGACGATGAGATCGTGGCCAAAGCGGTGATCATTGCCGCCGGATCGTCGCTGCGCGAATTGGCAATCGCCGGTGAAGCGGAGTTCGCCGGCCGCGGGGTGTCGCATTGCGCGTCGTGTGACGGCCCGCTGTTCAAGGGCCAGCCCGTGGCCGTCGTTGGCGGCGGGGATTCAGCCTTCGATGAAGCGCTGGTGCTGGCCGGCTATGCCTCCGAGGTCATACTGATTCATCGTGGGCCATGTCCGTCGGCGCGGCCTTTCGCAGTCGCGCAACTCGCCGCGCTGCCGCATGTCCGCATGGTTGCCGACGCGGAAGTCGTGGCGATCGAAGGCGATACACGGGTGACTGGCATTGCGATCGGCCGCGGCCACGAAACCGAACATGCGCCCTGTCGCGCGGTATTCGCCTATACGGGGCTGAAGCCGCGGAGTAGCTTCCTCGGGGATCTCGTTGCGCTGGACGCCGGCGGCCACATCGTTACCGACCTGATGATGCGCGCCTCGCGGCCGGGGCTGTTTGCCGCAGGCGATATTCGCGCCGGATCGGTCAAACTGCTGGCATCTGTCGCCGGCGATGCCGCCACCGCGGCAATCGCTGCGGTGCGGTATCTGCACAACGCCCGTAATAACAAGAATACGGAATTGGGAGGAGATGATTTTGGCGTTGCAGAGCGAAGCCTTACCGCATAGGGCCGGTGAAGGAGCCTGGACGTGGCCGGCGTCATCATACGCCTGGTACAGCGTCGTGTTGCTTTCGCTGGTCTCGATGATGTCGAACATCGATCGCGGAATCGTCAACCTCCTGGTTGGACCGATCAAGCGCGACCTGCATCTGTCCGACACCGGCATCAGCCTGCTGATCGGCCTCACCTTTTCGCTGGCCTACGTCGTGTTCAGCTTTCCGCTGTCGCGCCTCGCCGATTCGAGGAGCCGCAAGGTCATTCTGACCACGGGTCTGACGCTGTGGAGTCTCGCCACCATGTTGTGCGGCCTGGCCCAGCAACTGTGGCAATTATTCGCCGCCCGCGCGCTGGTCGGCGCCGCCGAATCGGTCAAGGGACCGTGCTCGATGTCGATGATCGCAGACCTGGTGCCGCATGAGAAATTGCCGCGGGCTTTCGCGATCTATCAGCTCGGCATCACCGGCGGTATGGCCGGAGCGCTGGTGATTGGGGGAGTTCTGCTTTCGGCCTTTGCGGGAATGCCGCCATTGTCGCTGCCGGGCGGCCTGGTGGTGCGCGACTGGCACATGGTGCTGCTGGTGACCGGGCTGCCGGGCTTATTGCTCGCGCTGGTCATGCTGGTGACCGTTCGCGAGCCCACGCGGCGCGACCGAAAATCCAGAGCCGCCGTGCCGTTGCGCGATGTGCTGCGTTTTCTCGGACTGAACTGGAAATTCTACGTGCCGCTGTTTCTGAGCATCGCCGTGGCATCGGTCGAAAGCTATGGTCTGCAGGCATGGCGCCCGATGTTCTTCGAGCGCACCTATGGCTGGGGTCCGGAGCGCGTCGGCCCGCTGCTCGGCGGCGCCATCCTGATCGCAACGCCGCTCGGTCTTTATCTCGGCACGTTGCTGGCGGAATATCTGACCAAACGCCGGCCGCAGGATGCGCTGCTGGTCGCCTGCCTGTTAAGCTATGGGCTCGCCATGCCGCTGCTTGTCGCCATGCCGCTGATGCCCAATCCATGGCTGGCGCTGATGTCCGGCTTTCTCGGCTTCACCGCCTGGAGCATGACCGCGCCCGGCCAGAACGCCGCGATCCAGATCGTCACGCCCAATGAGATGCGGGGGCAGATCAGCGCACTGTATCTGTTCTCGATCAGCGTGGTCGGTGGCGGCTTCGGGCCGACCGCTATCGCGCTGATCACCGACAAGGTGTTTCACGACGAGGCGATGCTGCGCTACGCGCTGGCGGGCTTTACCCTGATGGTCGGCCCAGTGATCCTGCTTTTGATCTTCAGCGCAGTGAAACCCTATGCACTGGCTTACCAGCGCATGCAGGCGGGCAACTCTTCATGAGCGGCCGCTCGATGACCGACGACAGCAGGCGGAAAGCAAATGATGATGGCAAAGCCGCCGGCCGGAGGAACACATGTATAGCATGAAATGGACGGCACTCGCGTTGTACTGCGGCCTGGTTGCGAGCGCGGCGCAGGCGCAAGCGATCGCTCCGCAAAAGACCGTGCGCTTCGGCTGGCAGGCGGCGACGCCCGTGACCACCTTCTGGGCCGCGTTTGAGCTGAAGACGTTCGAAGATCAGGGGCTGAAGCTTGAACTGGCGAGCTTCAACGACAATGCACCGGAACTCGAGGCCGTGGTGGCGCATCAGGTCGACCTTGCGGCGACCGCGCCGGCGCCGACACTGCAGGTGATTTCATTCGGCGCGCCGCTCAAGATCATTTCCTCGGTCGAATATTCCTTTACCGACAAGGCGGGCAACCACTGGTCCGCGGTCAACCTGATTGCGCGCAAGGATGCCGGGATTCAGTCGCTCAAGGAGCTGGTCGGCAAACGGGTCGCCGTTTTCGGCCTGTCCTCCAACTGGTATCTGGCTCTGTGTGACCGTTTGCAGGAAGCCGGGCTCGATCCGAAGTCGGTGAAATTCCTGAGCATGCCCTATCCCCAGATGGAAGGCGCATTGGCTCACGGCGAGGTGGACGCTGCCGTGATGACGTCGATCGGCGCCTATCATGCCTCGCAGCGCGTGCCGGTCAACTTCCTGATGTCGAGCGACCAGCTCACCAAAATTCCGATCGACATGTCGCAGGTGATCGTCGGCCGGGCGGACTGGCTAAGGGATCACGAGGACGACGCGGTGCGGTTTCTGATGGGAATGCTGGCGACGCGGAAGTTCATCGAGGAAGACGTGGCGCATAATGATGGCGCCAGGATAAAGGCAATCACGGCAAAGACCCTGAAGTACGACGAAGCCACCAACGAAGCCTTCTACAAGCTGCGCGTCGCTTCTGCCGGCAAGGAACAGACACTGCTCAATTCGCTCGATCTGCCGAAGCAGACCTTCGTGGCTTACGGCCAGATGCTGGTCAGCGCCGGACAACTTCGCGGCAAGCCGGCGGCCACCTATGAACAGGCCATCGATACCAGCTACCTGCGCAAGGCGTTCGTCCGGCTCGGGATGAAGTGGGACGACGCCAAGGAGGTCAGCCAATGAATGGCGCGACCATGCAAACCGACGTTCATGTCGATGTGCGGCGAATCAGCCAGCGCTTTCGTTCCGGCAGGCAGGGCGACCTGCTGGCGCTCGACCGGATCGATCTGCAGGCGCGGCGTGGCGAGTTCGTCAGCATTGTCGGCCCCAGCGGCTGTGGCAAGTCGACCTTGCTCTATATCGTCGCCGGGCTGCTGCAGGCCAGCGACGGCGAGGTGCTGGTGGACGGCGCGCCGATCGATGGGCCACACCCGGATCGCGGCCTGGTGCTGCAGAATTCCAGCATCTTTCCGTGGCGGACGGTTGCGGAGAATGTCGCCTTCGGTCCTCAGATGAGCGGGCTGCCGCAGGCCGAACGCCGTTCGCTGGTGGCGCATTACCTGGACATGGTCGGGTTGACCAAATTCGCCAACTTCTACCCGCGCGAGCTGTCCGGCGGCATGAAGCAGCGCATCGCGATTGCGCAGATGCTGGCGTGCGGGCCGAGCGTATTCCTGATGGACGAACCGTTCGGTGCGCTGGATTCACTGTCGCGCGAGGTTCTGCAGGACCAGTTGCTGCAGCTGTGGGAGCGCGACCGCAAGACCGTGCTGTTCGTTACCCATAGTATCGATGAAGCGGTTCTGCTGTCCGATCGCATCGTCATCATGTCGCCGCTGCCCGGGCGCGTGAAGGAGATCGTCGAGGTCGACCTGCCGCGTCCACGACAGGAAACGCGGGCACTGCCGGAGTTCGGGCGCTTGCGCAGCCACATCTGGTCGGCCATTCGCCAGGAAACCATGGAGGCCATCGGATGACCGTCGTGACGACAACCGATCAAGCTCGCCTGGACAAATCGGAAGCGCAGGGCGCCGCCCCCGCGCTGCAAATTCAGTCGCATTCGCCGGAGTCGCGCGGACAGAAGGTGTGGAGCAAGCTCACCGCGGTCACCCGCTATTATCCGGTGTTTCTGATCTTTCTGATCTGGGAAGTCCTGTCGCTGCTGAACGTGTTCGATCCCATGTTCATGCCGCCGCTGGAAGAGGTGGCGAAGACTTTCTACCGGGAAGTGTTCGTCACCCATGAACTGCTCGCCCATATCGGGGTGAGCTTCATGCGGGCGGGAGCCGGGCTCGGGCTCGCCGCCGTGGTCGGCATTGCGGCCGGGATCCTGATGGGGCGTGTCCGCGTCGTCGAAAGCTTCCTCGATCCGCTGATCTCCGCGCTGTTCCCGACGCCGAAGCTGGCGCTGTTTCCGCTGATGATGATCTTTCTCGGGATCGGCGACGCCTCCAAGATCGCGCTGATCTTCCTCGGATGCTTCTTCCCCATTGTGATCAACACCTACACCGGGGTGAAGAACGTCGACAAATTTTTCGTCTGGAACGCGCAGACCAAGGGCGCCAGCCATCGCCAGCTGATCTGGCATGTCATCTTACCGGCGTCGCTTCCGTTCGTTTTCGCGGGCCTTCGGGTCGCGACCTCGACGGCGTTCCTTTTGATCGTCGCCTCGGAATTGATCGCCGCCAATGACGGCCTCGGTTATCTCATCATGTTTGCCGAACGCTCGTTCGATCCGGCGCTGATGTGGTGCGGCATCCTGGTGATTGCCGCGATGGGATTCACCGTCGATCGGCTACTGCTTGCGCTCGGCGCGCGGCTGTTCGTCTGGCAGGACAAGTAATCAGGACAAGTTATCAAGACAAGAAAAGCAAGAAACGGGAGAACCCTATGGCCGAAGGTACGTCCGAAGCATCGCAACCGGAGTCGCAGGTCACCGCGATCGGGCTGCAGATCAAAACTGAAGGCGGCATGAAATACCGCCGGGTCGGCAAATCCGGACTGACGGTATCCGAGATGGGCATCGGCTGCTTCTCCTTCGGCGACTTCGTCGATCTGAAGGCTGCGGAAGCCGTGGTGCATTATGCGCTGGGTCAAGGCATCAATTACTTCGATACTTCCGACAGCTACGGCATCGGCGTATCCGAGGAAAAGCTGGGTGCGGCGCTGGTCGGCCGCCGCGACAAGGCCGTTATCGCCACCAAGTTCAGCAACCGGATGGCCCACGGCCCCAACGATATCGGCACCTCCCGCTTGCATATCATGCGAGCCTGTGAGGCGAGCCTGCGCCGGCTGAAGACGGATTATATCGATCTCTATCAGGTGCACTGGCCGGACCGTCTGACCCCGATCGAGGAGACCCTGCGGGCGCTGGACGATCTGGTCCGTACCGGCAAGGTTCGCTACCTCGGCGTTGCCAATTTCTTTGAATGGGAGATCTGCGAGGCGCAGTGGACCGCCGAGAAATACAATTTGCAGAAATTCATCTCGGCGCAGGACCATTACAGCCTGCTCTATCGCGACATCGAAAAGCGCATGGAGCCGTTCTGCGTCAAATACGGCATCGGGATGAATTCGTACTTTCCGCTCGCCGGCGGCTTGCTGACCGGCATGTACCGGCGCGACGCCGCGGCGACCCCGGGCACCCGCGCAGCGGCGAGCCCGAATTACGCGGCCTGGAACAGCAAGCGCAATTGGGATGTTCAGGAAAATCTCAAGGCCTTCGCGGAGCAACGGGGATGGACCCTGCCGCAGATGTCGCTGGCGTGGCTTTTATCGCGACCGGCGATGTCGACCATCATCGCCGGCGCCGACAAGCCCGAACATATCGAGCAGAACATCAAGACGCTGGAAGTCAGATTCACATCGGACGATCTGATCGAGATCGACCGCCTGACGCTGGTGGACGAAGATCGCAGCGTGGCGCCAGTCTATCGCAAGCTCCGTCCCGAAAAGGTTCACGAATTCGGCCCGATGCAGGTCGCAAGAAACAAAAACCGCAATTGAGGGCAACGAGCTGCTCGATCGCGAGCGCCAGGTTCAACGTGACGGCAAGAACCGGATACCCGCATTCCCAACTGCGGCTGGTTAGCGAACAATCACGTGATCGACGATTGACTCCCGGCCGGGGGTGACTAAGGTAACGGCGTTACCCCACTGGTTTCTGAACGGCAAAAAATAGATGGGGGACGATGGAGACGCGCCCGATGCCAGCTCGCCCGATCGAAAATGCCACCTTGCGTATCGCGGCTGACGTCGGCGGTACCTTCACGGATCTTGCGGTTTTTGACGAAGCGTCTGGCCACATTCGTCTCGGCAAGACGCTGACCACGCCCGCGCGCCTGATCGAGGGCATGAACACCGGCGTCACCAAGGCCGGAGCGAGCTTTGGCGCGGCGCAATTGTTCCTGCACGGCACGACGGTCGCCATCAATGCGCTGCTGGAGCGCAAGGGCGCCAGGACCGCGCTGGTGACCACCAAGGGCTTCCGCGACATCTACGAGATCGGCCGCGTCAACCGGCCGGAAGCCTACAACCTGTTCTTTCGCAAGCACCGTCCGCTGATCGAGCGCGCGCAGCGGATCGAAGTCAACGAGCGCATGGATGCCTCGGGCAACGTGCTGCGCCCGCTCAAGGACGACGAGCTTGAGGCGATCGCGCAGCGGCTGGAGCGCGAAGGCATCGACGCCATCGCCATCCTGTTCCTGCACTCCTATCGCAATCCGGATCACGAAATCCGCGCCCGCGAGTTCTTCGCGCGCCGCCTGCCGACGGCGTTCGTGACGGCGTCGCACGAGCTTTCGCAGGAATACCGCGAGTTCGAGCGCACTTCGACGGTCGCGGCAAATGCCTATGTCGGTCCGCGCGTGAAGGACTATCTCGACGAAACCGATGCGTTTCTCGAGCAGGCTTCCTTTCCCGGAAAATTCCTGATCGTGCAGTCGAATGGCGGGCTTTTCGATTCCAATCAGGCGCGGCGCGAATGCATCCGCATGCTGGAGTCGGGGCCGGCCGCCGGCGTCATCGGCACGCGCGAACTCTGCGCCAGCATCAAGCTGCCGAACGCGATCGCATTCGACATGGGAGGAACCACCGCAAAGGCCGGCGTCATCCTCAATGGCGTCGAACTGACCGCAGGACAGGTGATGGTCGGCGGCTATAGTGAAGGCCTGCCGATCCAGATCCCGATGATCGACATCGAGGAAGTCGGCACCGGCGGCGGCAGCATCGCGCGGGTTGTGACCGGCTCGGCGTTGCGCGTCGGTCCGGAAAGCGCCGGCGCCGTGCCGGGGCCGGTGTGTTATGGCAATGGCGGCACCGAACCTACGATCACCGACGCCAATGTCGTGCTCGGGCGTCTGGCGCCGGAGCTGTTCCTCGGCGGCGAGATGCACCTCGATGTCGAGGGCGCGAAGGCTGCGATCGCCGGCAAGATCGCCGACCCGCTCGGGCTTGACGTCGTCGAGGCCGCCGACGGCATCGTTCGCATCGCCGTCACCCAGATGGGCAACATCGTCAAGCGCGTGACGACCGAACGCGGGCTTGATGTGCGCGAATTCGCGATGGTGGCCTATGGCGGCGCAGGGCCGCTGCATGCCACGCTGGTCGCGCGCGAGCTCAATATTACCCGCGTCATCATTCCGGTCGCGCCCGGGCATTTTTCCGCCTACGGGATGCTGGTCACCGACCTGCGGCGCGACTTCGTGCGCTCGCTGTTCGCGCGGCTTGCCGACGCGCCGTTCGACAGCTTCGACCAGATCTTTGCCGAGATGGAGGGCAAGGGCCGCGCCGATATCAAGGCCGCGGCGCCGCACACGGTGGAAATCGTTGTGAAGCACGCGGCCGACATGCGTTATGTCGGGCAGGAGCATGCCGTCACCGTCGAGATTCCCGGGCAGCTGTTCGAAAGCCGCGACGTCGCGGGCATCAAGGCGCGCTTCGATGCGGTTCATCAGGTGCGCTACGGATACGCCTCCGCCGATGAAAATGCCGAGATCGTCAGCCTGCGGCTTTCAGTCACCGGCGTGATCGGAAAGCCGCGCCAGACGCCGCTTGTGGCCGGCACGGGAACGATCGATGACGCGCTTATCGGCGTGCGGCCGGTGGAATTCGGCGTGCTCGGCGGGCGTATCGACACGCCGATCTATGCGCGTGACAAGCTCTCGGCCGGTGATACGATCGCGGGCCCGGCACTGATCCAGGAATATGCATCGACCACCGTACTGGCGCCGGGTGACACGCTCACCGTCGACCGCCTCGGCAACCTCGACATCACCGTGGATGTCCAATCATGACAAAACGCATCGACCCCGTCGTCACCGAGATCATCCGCAATGGCTTCATCGCCGCGACCGAGGAGATGAAGACCAATCTGATGCGCACCGCTTACAACATGATCATCTACGAGGCGCTCGACTTCACGGTCGGGCTGTTCGATCGTGACGGCAACACCGTGTCGATCGGTCTCGGCCTGCCGATGTTCATTCGCGGCATGAGCGAGACCATCAAGGCCAAGATCGCGCATTTCGGCATCGAGAACATCGATCCCGGCGATGTGCTCTTGACCAACGACGCGTACACGACCGGCAGTCATCTCAATCACATGACGTTCTCGGTGCCGATCTTTCACGACGGCGAGCTGATCGGGTTCTCGGCCTGCATGGCGCACTGGCAGGATATCGGCGGCACGCTCGGCGGCATGACGCGCGACATCTACGCCGAAGGCCTGCAGATGCCGATCGTCAAGGCCTGGCGCAAGGGCGTGCCGAACGACGACATTCTCAGAGTCATCCGCATGAACGTGCGGATTCCCGAGCGCGCGATGGGCGATCTGCGCGCGCAGGTCGCCGCGGTGAAGACCGGCGAGAAGCGTTTCCTGGAGCTGGCGCAGAAATACGGCCGTGACGCCGTGCTTGGCGCAATCGAATCGATCTTCGATCACGCCGAGGCGGTCGCCCGCGAGAGCGTGCGGCAAATTCCCGACGGCACCTACGAGGCCGAATCCTTCATGGACGACGACGGGGTCGATGCCGGCAAGCGAATTCCCATTCGTGTGAAGGTCATTGTCGCGGGTGACCGCATGACCGTCGATCTCACCGGCATCAGCGAACAGGTGAAGGGTTTCTATAATTCCGGCATCACCGCTGGCCGGTCAGCCGCGCAGGTCGCATTCAAGTGCATCACGTCAGGGCGCGATCTGCCGATCAATGATGGCACGTTTCGCAGCCTCGAAATCGTCCTTCCGCCCGGCAAGGTCGTCAGCGCACAACGCCCGGCGCCGATGCGCTATTGGATGACTTATCCGATGACGATCGTCGATACCATCTTCAAGGCGCTCGCTCCGGCGGTGCCGACCCGCGTCATCGCCGGTCATCATGCCGACCTCGTGGTCGCCAATATCAACGGCAACCATCCGCGAGATGGCAAGCTGTTCATCTATCTCGGCGGTCTCATTGGTGGCGGCTGGGGCGCCAAGCATGGCGAGGACGGCATGAACGCCACCATCGCCATCAATGATGGTGATACGCATAACGGCCCGAGCGAACAGGTGGAGGCGAAATACCCGCTCCTCGTTGAAAGCTATGCTTTGCGCGCGGATTCCGGCGGGGCCGGCAAGCATCGCGGCGGCCTTGGCACCGAGCAGACGGTTCGCGTGCTCAACGACATCGGCTTCAATGCGCAGATCGAACGCGTCGACTGCCGTCCGTGGGGCCTGTTCGGCGGTCTCTCGGCGCTTGGCAACGAGGTGCAGCTCCAGCGCAACGGCGAGGACGTTCGTTTTCCGACCGGCAAGGTGCTCGGGCAATTCCTCAAGAAGGGCGAGGCATATACCCTGCGTTCCGGCGGGGGCGGCGGCTATGGTACCCCGCTCGACCGCAAGCTCGAAGACGTCGAGAACGATGTGCGGCAGGGTTATGTCTCGGTCGAGGCGGCGCACCGGTTCTACGGCGTCGAATTCAACGCCGACGGCCGCGCCGATCGCGCGCGCAGCGAGGCCTTGCGGCGCGACATGCGCCGGCGCGGCCTGCCGAAGGACCGCCCATTCGCGCGCGAGGACTTTTCGCGGTTCGGGTGCCCGCATTGCGCCTTCCCGACGCTCGATCCGCGCGCCGAGCCGATGATGCAGGCCGTCGCTGCAGCGGGCCTCAACAACTTCCGCTGCTGTTGAGAGGCAGGATGCCGCAGACATCTCCAACACGGCGCAGCGCGGCCAACGAGCGGTCCCAGGAAGATACGATCATCTCCGTGGAACGGGCGTTCGAGATCGTCGCGATGCTGGCCGATCTCGACGAGGGCGCGAGCCTTGCCGACATTGCGCGGCATCTCGACGTCAACAAGGCGATTGCGTCAAAACTGCTCACGACCCTGGAAGGTCTCGGCATCGCGTGGCGCGACGCCGTGGCGCAGCGTTACAATCTCACCTATCGCATCAGCAACCTCGGTCTGCGCCAGCTGCAGAAGACGCGGCTGCTGGATCAGTCGGCCGCGGTGCTGAAGGCGCTGGCCGACGAGACCGGCGAGCTGGTGCGCCTCGCCGTCGTGGAGAACGGCGAGCGCATCACCTGGGTCTATGCGGCCTCAGGCGCCAAGCGCTCGCTGCAGATCGATCCGAATTATTCGCTAGATGCGTATTTGCATACCACCGCGATCGGAAAGGCCTGGCTTGCCACACTGCCATTCGAACGCGCGCTGAAATACATGCTGCGCCAGGGCATCAAGCCGCTGACCAGGCACACCAAGGTTACCACCAAGGCGATCCGCGCCGAGCTTGAGGCGACGAAGAAGCGTGGGTTTGCCACCAGTTTCGAGGAAACCGAGCTCGGCGTTATCGCGATCTCGGCGCCGATCGTCGTGACCGCACTCACCGGCGAACGCGAATGCGTCGGCGCGGTCAGTCTGGCGGCGCCGACCAACCGCATGAACGAGCGGGAGCTCGTGGCGTGCAGCCCGCAGTTGCTTGCCACCGTGGAGCGGCTGGCGCAGATTTGGCCGCTCGAACCGCGTACGCTGCGTGTACTTCTGAATCCGCGCCGAAGCTCATCACCCGATAGTTAAGGAGACCTCCATGCCTCGTCACGCCAACTATCTGCCGAACGGCGTCATTCCGGCGATACTGCTGCCCTTCAACGACGATCTGTCGATCGACGAGCGATCGTTCCGCGGCCATATCCGCGACGTTGCCGCGACCGAGGGGCTTTCGGCGTTGACCATCAACGCGCACTCGACCGAGGTCGCCTCCTGTACGTTCGAGGAGCAGCGCCGCGTGCTCGACATCACCCAGGACGAGATCGGTGAAAAACTGCCGCTGGTTCATGGCATCTGGGCCGACGGCAGCCTCGAGGCCGCGCGTATCGCCAGGATGGCGGCGGCCGGCGGCGCCTCCGCGCTCTTGGTGTTTCCACCCGCGCCGTTCACGATGGGACAGAATGCCGAGATGGCAATTGCGCATTTCAAGCGCATCGCGGAGGCGACCGATCTTCCGCTGATCGTCTTCCAGTATCCGCTCGCGACCGGGCAGGGCTATCCGAAGGACACCCTGCTGCGGATGTGCGACGAGGTGCCGACCATCCGCGCCATCAAGGACTGGTGCAACAACGTCCCGCAGCACGAATGGCACGTGCGCACGCTGCAATCGCTGTCGCGGCCGGTGACGGTGCTGTCGACGCATTCGGCGTGGCTGTTGTCCTCGCTGGTGCTCGGCTGCAACGGACTGCTTTCCGGCAGCGGCAGCGTCATCCACGACCTGCAGGCGCGGCTGTTCCGCGCTGTGCAAGGCAATGACCTTGCCGAGGCGAAGCGTCTCAGCGACCGCATCGACCCGATGGCGCGGGTATTCTATGCGGATCCCGCGGTCGACATGCATAACCGCATGAAGGAGGCGCTGGTACTGCTCGGCAAGCTGCCGCGGGCGGTGGTGCGGCCGCCGCTGGTGAAGATTTCGGCCGCCGAAATCGAGCGGATTCGCCTCGCGCTGATCGAAGCCGGGCTGCTCGGCGTGACGGAACGACGCCAGGTCGCGTAACACGCGTCCGACCTACCAAATTAAAACAGAAACAAAATTAGGGAGGCTTTTGATGACGAGGAATGGATTGGGCGGGTGCGCCCTGGCTGCGGGTGTCGCATTGGTCCTGATGGGCGGTACGGCGCTGGCGGAAGACCCGGTGAAGATCGGATTTGTGACCGAACTGACCGGTCCGTGGGCGTTTTTCGGCACGAGCTGTGTCGCGGGGTTGAAGCTTGCCGACGCGCAGATCAATCCGCCCGGCAAGCGCAGAATCGAGTTCGTCACCATCGACAATCAGACCCAACCGGCTCAGGCGGTCGCCGCCGCGCGCAATCTGGATGTCCAGAGCAAGGTGCTGGCGCTTTCAGGCCCGACCTCGTCCGACACGGCGCTCGCGATGTACGGGTATGCCGAGCAGAACAAGGTGCCGTTTGTGGTTCCGGTCGCGGCCTTTCCGCAGCTCACCAAGCCCGGCTCGCGCTACACGTTCCGGATCGAGCCGGATGCGGCCGGCTGGGGCTATGCGATCGCGCAATTCGTCGCCAAGAAGAAGCCGGGCGCCAAAATTGCGCTGGTCTATTCCGACTTCGCGCTGATGCGGGCCATTGCGGCGGGCCTGAAATATTCCGCGGCCAAGGCCGGACTCAAAATCGAGCCCGAGATCGTCTTCCCGCAGGGCTCGAACGACGCCACCGTGCAGGCCGCGCAGGTGTTGGCGGCGGCGCCCGACTTTGTCGTGCCGATCGGCGCCGGCGCTTTCGACAATACGCTCACGAACCAGCTGCTCGACATCGGCATCAAGACCGAGCAAGTCATTCATCCGTTCGGCATCACGACGCAGGTCAAGAACTGGGGCAAGCGCAGCGCGGGCTCCTACTACGGCACATTCTTCGACTCCAACCTGGATGAACTGACCCCGGAAGGCAAAAGCTTCGTCGAGGCGTTCCGTGCCCAGAACGACCGCCCGCCATCCTATCTCGAGAACTACTGCTATGTGACGGCGCACCTCATCCGCGAGGCGCTCGACAAGGATCCCGCCGCTGCCGACGACCGCGAGAAATTCCGGGACGCGGTCGCCGGGCTCAACACCAAGGAGACGACATCGGGCATTCCGATCACGTTCGACAAGAACGGCGCCCGCAAGGAGTACATGTACTTCATGCAGATCCAGGACGTCGACGCCAAGGGTTACAAGGCCAAGCAGCAGTTTTACATCGAGTGGGATCCCGAGGTCATTCCGGTCTACGACCTCGTGAAGTGATCTGGTCCCACGAACTCACGGCGGCGGCGCAAGCCGCCGCTTGGTCTTATTCGCCCCGGCGGCCTCCCTGCAATGTCTAACTCCACCATCATTATCGCGCTGTCGACGATCACGACCGGGATCATGCTCGGCACGATCTTCTCGCTCGTCGCCGTTGGCGTGACGATCGTCTATGGCAGCATCTGGATGCCGAACGCCGCGAACGGGCAGTTCTTCCTGCTGGCCGCGCTGTTTGCGTGGTCGGCTTCGGTGAGCTGGGGCCTGCATCCGGCGGTGGCGGCGCTGCTGGTTATCGGCATCAGCGTGCCGTTCTCCTGGCTGCTCGAAATCCTGCTGGTGCGCCGCTTCTATGATGTGCCGAACCGCAACATCTCGTACTTTGTCCTCACGCTCGGCATTACCCAGGTGCTGACCGGAATATTCTCCGTCACCTACGGCGTCTGGAGCGACCAGTTCCAGCTGCCGCCGATCGTCAAGGGCGTCACGTTCCTTGGGCCATTTCCGATTGCCAACAACCGCCTGGCAGCAATGCTGATCGCCGCCTTGCTGCTGGCGGCGCTGTTTGCGCTGTTGCGGTATCATCGCTACGGCCGGGCGCTGCGCGCCGTGTTCCAGAACCGGGAGGCGGCAGCGTTGCGCGGCGTCGACGTGCGGGCGATCTACCGGATGTCGTTCATTCTCGGCAACGGCGTGATCTTTGCCGGGGGCGTCTTGTTTGCATTTGCCTATGCGGTCGACCTTACGGTTGCCTGGACCATGTCGGTCACGGCGTTTGCCATCATGATCATCGGCGGACCCGGCTCCGTGGTCGGCGCGCTCATTGTCGGCATGGTGTTCGGGTTCACCCAGGCCATCGTCAGTATTTTTGCGAGCCCGACGATCGCGGCGTTCTCCTATCTGGGCGCCATGCTGGTCATCCTGCTGTTCCGCCCCTCGGGGTTGTTCGCACGATGATGCCGAAACTCACCCGCTGGTGGCCGCACGCCGTCTTCATATTCGCTGCATTCGGCACGCCGGTCATGCTGTCGGGCAACCGCTACTTCGCGTTCATCGCCGGCATCACGCTGATCAGCGTGCTGTGGTCGACCGGCATGAACCTGCTCTATGGCTATACCGGATTGATGCCGATGATGTTCGGCGGCATCGCGGGCGTCAGCGCCTATTCGACGATCGGGCTGGTCGCGGTGGGCTGGTCGTTCTGGCCCGCCATGCTGGTCGGCTCGCTCGGCGCCTCTTTCATCGGCGTGATCCTCGGCCTGCCGTCGCTGCGATTGCGCGGCTTCTACTTCACGCTCTGCTCGCTGGTGATCCAGACCGTCATCACGCTCGGCTTTGTCTACTTCGTCAATCTGACCAATGGCGACACCGGCATCTCGCAAATTCCGTTGCCCGGGCTGCCCGGCGGCGGGCGGCTGTCGGGGCTCGCCTACGATCTCGTCCTCGCCGCGCTGGCGGTGATAGGCGTCATTCTGCTGACGCTGATCGTCAATTCACCGTTGGGCCGGAGATTGGTCGCGATCCGGGAGGACGATGGGCTTGCCGAGACGCTCGGGATCAACGTCACGCGGCAAAAGCTGTTCGCGTTCTTCATCGGCTCGATGTTCGCCTCGATCGGCGGCGCGCTCTACGCGCCGTATGTGGGATTCATCTCGCCGCGCAGCTTCGACGTTCTGATGAGCCTCAACATCTGGCTGATGGTCGCGTTCGGCGGGCGCGGCACGATCTGGGGACCGGTGATCGGCGCGGTGCTGCTCGCGCCGATCCCGTTCCTGCTGCAGGATTATTACACCATCAAGGATGTGGTTTACGGCCTGCTGATCATCGGCGTGATTGTGCTGCTTCCCGCGGGCATTGCGGGCGGCTTCAAGCGCGCGCCGCGCGCCGCCAAGCCCGCGGCACTCAAGCCGGAGCCCGCGCGATGAGCCTGCTCGATGCGAGAGATGTTTCGATGCGCTTCGGCGGCGTGGTCGCGCTACGCAATGTCAACGTCAAGCAGGAGGCGAACGAAACGCTCGGCATGATCGGGCCGAACGGTTCCGGGAAGACCACGTTCGTCAACGCGATGACGGGTCATCTGAAATCGGTGCAAGGCGAGATCCTGTTCGACGGTTCGCCGATCCTCGGCCGCCGCCCGTTCGCCATTGCGGGCGCGGGCCTTGCCCGTACCTATCAGGCGGTGCGGGTGTTCGGGCAACTGACCGTCCACGAGAATGTCGAAGCCGCGCTTGTCGACGCCGCGCGTCCGCTCGACACCGCAAGCCTGGCCGAGACCGCCGCGTGGCTCAATCTCGACAATCGTCTTGATGCTCCCGCCGGCACCCTCACGCTCTACGAGCAGCGGCGGCTGGAATTGCTGATGCGGCTGGTACAGCGTCCGAAGCTGCTGTTGCTGGATGAACCGGTCGGCGGCCTGTCGTCGCACGAGGTGCGCGCCATGATTGGGCTATTGTCCGAGCTCAAGGCGCGCTGCACGATCTTCATCATCGAGCACACCATGAAGGTCATCCGCGAACTGGCCGACCGTGTGGTCGTGCTGCTCGCCGGCGAAAAGATCGCCGACGGCCCGCCGGGCGACATCCTTGCCGACAAGAGGGTGATCGAAAATTACCTCGGAAACGTCGATGCTTGAGCTCTCGGACATTACCGTGCGCTACGGTCCGTTCCTTGCGGTCGACAATGTCAGCCTGCGGGTCGACGCCGGCGAAATCGTCGGACTTGTCGGACCAAACGGCGCCGGCAAGTCGTCGCTGGTGAAGACCGTCGGTGGCGTGGTGCGGCCGATCAGCGGCCGCGTGCTGTTCGAGGGAAAGGATCTCGGCAGCATCCCGACGCATGTGCGCATCCACCTCGGCATTTCGGTCGTGCCCGAGGGGCGCGGGCTATTTGCCAACATGTCGGTGGAAGAAAACCTGCAGATGGGCGGCTATTCGCTGGCCAGCAAATCGCAGACGGCTGCGAACATCGAGCGCAGTTTTTTGATGTTCCCGATCCTGGCCGAGCGGCGCTGGCAGGCCGCCGGCACGCTGTCCGGCGGACAGCAGCAAATGCTCGCGGTCAGCGTCGGCCTGATGTCCGACCCGAAACTCCTGGTTCTCGACGAGCCATCGCTTGGGCTGGCGCCGATCGTGATCGGCGAGATCGGCCGCGCTCTTCGCCGCCTGCGCGACGAAAAGCTTACCGTGCTGCTGGTGGAGCAGAACGCCAAGTTGACCTGTAGCGTCGCCGACCGTATCTACATCCTCGGCGCCGGTTCGGTGCAACATCACGACTCCGCTGATCGAATTCTCGCAAACCCCGATGTGCTGGACCACTTGATCTGAATGGATCTTATCGAAGTTTGCGAGTCGTGCCGCGAGGCGGATCATGGGTGAGCCGGCCTTCACCAACGGGTCCGCAAAAATCTGGACAAGCCGAAAGCAACAAGGAGAATGCGATGACGAAGGTCGGCGTGGCCGGATTGGGCCGCATGGGGGCTGCGATTGCCAAACGACTGATCGAGGTCGGAAACGAGGTCGTGGTCTGGAATCGAAATCCGGAAAAGACCAAGGCGCTGGCTGCCGCGGGCGCCGCCGTCGCCGTGACACCCGGTGAGCTTGCCGGCCGCGTCGAGACTATCATCACCATCCTGACCGACGCCGGCGCCATCGCCAGCGTCTATCAAGGCAAGTCCGGCCTGCTGGAGGGCAATGTTTCCGGCAAATTGTTCATCGAGATGAGCACGGTGCAGCCGGAGACCGAAATCGCGCTCGCCAAAGAGGTCGGCGCCAAGGGTGCGGCGCTGCTGGAATGTCCGGTCGGGGGCACCGTCGGGCCGGCGCTGAGCGGCAAGTTGCTCGGCCTCGCCGGCGGCACCCGGCAGGATTTCGAGCGCGCCAAGCCGCTGCTGGAACAGATGTGCCGCCGCGTCGATCTGGTCGGTCCGATCGGCGCCGGCGCCAGCATGAAGCTCGCGATCAATCTGCCGCTGGCGACCTTCTGGCAGAGTTTTGGCGAAGCCTTTGCGCTGTGCCGCCATCTCAATCTCGACCCGGCATGGCTGGTCGAATTGTTCGCCGATACATCCGGAGGCCCCAACGTGCTTCGCGCCCGCGGCGGCGCGGTTGCGCTGGCGCTGCAAGACAAGGATTCAGGCTCGGCGACGTTCGATTGCGATTCGATTCGCAAGGATTTGCGCACCATGGTTGCGGAGGCCAAGTCGCGCGGCTTCGCCCTGCCGCTGGCCGAGCGCACGCTTGCAGTCTACGATCAGGCGAGCGCGGAAGGCTGGGGGGCTAAGGATTGCACCGAATTGCCGGCCTTCTGGTCCAGTCACGGCAAAACCTGAACTCGCATGGGAATGGTTGACCTCGGATCGCGGACCGGACAAGAAAAGGAGAGCGCAAGGCCATGGCCAGTCGTGATACCGAGCTCGAAGACGACCGCCTTATTCGCGAACTGTTGCAGAACTGGGTCGTCTGGCGCGACGCCGGCGATTGGGAACGCTTCCGCACCGTTTGGCACCCCGATGGCCGCATGATGGCGACGTGGACCCAGGGAACCGCCGACGAATTCATCGCGATCAGCAGGGAAGGGTGGGCCAGAGGTGTCAGCATCCTGCATTTCCTCGGCGGCATCTCCGTCGATCTCGCCGGAAACCGCGCGACCTCGCAAACCAAGATGACGATCTCTCAGCGCGCCGAGGTTGAGGGTGTGCTGTGCGACGTGCTCTGCACGGGGCGCTTCTACGATTTCCTCGAAAAGCGAGGGGGGCGTTGGGGACTGGTGCTGCGCCAGCCGATCTACGAGAAGGATCGGATGGATCCGGTCACCCCCGGAGCGGTGCCGGTTCTCGACCGGGCGCTGCTCGCGCAATTCCCGGCGGGCTATCGTCATCTCGCCTACCTGCAAACCCGCATCGGCTACACCGTGAAGCGCGACATGCCGGGTCTGACGGGACCGGAAGTCGAGGCGCTCTACGCGCGAGGCGCAGCCTGGCGGGAGGGGAAACCGCTGCTGCCGACCGCTGGAGAAGTTGCCTGATGCCCCTGCTTTCTCTGGCGCACGCCACCGTCATGGATGCTGATCCGATCCAGCTGATCGACGCCGGTGCAGCCGGTGGATTTGATGCGGTCGGATTGCGGATTGTTCTGCCGGTCGGAGCCGATCCGATCGTCGAAGTGGTTGGTAACGCGCCGCTGCAGCGAAGCATCAAGCAGCGACTGGTTTCAACCGGGATAAAAATCCTGGACATCGAGGCGATCTGGCTCACGGCGGATACCAACGTCGCTGATCTCGAGGCCGCATTGGACACCGGGGCGGAACTGGGCGCGCGCAACGCACTGGTCTGCGGCTTCGACCCGGATCGGAGCAGAATGGCCGCGAATTTTGCTCGACTGTGCGAAGCCGCCAACGCCCGCGGGCTTCGGGTGATGCTTGAATTCATATCCTATACGCACGTTCGCAGCCTGGCCGATGCCTGCGGCCTGCTGACCGAAGCGGCTCCCGCCAATGCCGGTCTGCTGATCGACGCGCTTCACCTGAGCCGCTCGGGTGGCAGTCCGGCTGACATCGCGGGATACGATCCGGCACTCTTTACATACTATCATCTGTGCGACGCGCCGGCCGCGGTGCCGGATCGGGATGGATTGCGGGCGGAAGCGAGGGGCGGACGGCTCTACCCCGGTGATGGGGAGCTATGGCTATCCGAGTTTGTCGCCGCATTTCCTCAGGATACGCCGGCTGCCATTGAAGCTCCCTCCGCCCGATATGCCTCGATGCCGCCGTCTGAGCGAGCCCGACTGGCCGCCGCCGCGTCTCGGCGCCTGTTCGAGGGTGTCGAAAGGACGCGCGAGGTCTCAACCCGGTCCTGAACGCTGAACGTCGCCGTTGCAGTGATGTCCGGCGACCGGCCGCGGCCAGCTCGGCAAAAAGATAACATGATGTTACGTTTGCGGCAGGAATGGGTAATTGTGTTAGAGGGGGGACACGCTATAGTTTCGCTGCTTCCGGGGCAGCAGCGACTGTGTCCGAACGAAAACTGTCGATCCGTCCTGACCCTCTCAACGGATTGATCGGCGGCCCGTTCGCGCATTCCGGTTCGGCTGCGATGCGCACACGGGCTGCTTGGGGTGCGCACTGCCTCTATCGACCTGTCGAGGTCACCGGCGCTGGTCGCCAGCAGTTGTGCGCTCTGCTCAACTGCCTGAGACGATTCGCGGCAGGAAACCGAACAACCGATCCAGTCAACAGATCGGAATCCAGCGACACCGATCGTGCGGTGCGACGGCGTGATTGCAAGGGAACGAAACGCGCGTGAACTACAAGTTCGACTTCGGACCTGTTCTGGAAGGTTTTCCCGATCTGATGTGGGGATGCCTCGGCACGCTTGGTCTGGCGTTGGGCGGGATGGCGCTGGCGATCGTGATCGGAATCGGTGGCGTTGTTTCGCGCGATTCCCACTTCCTGCCGTTCCGCTGGCTGACGATGGCATTCATCGAGATCGTCCGCAACACACCGTTCCTTGTCCAGATCTATTTCATCTTCTTTGCGCTGCCGTTCGCCGGCATTTTGCTCAATCCGACCATCACCGCCGTCATTGCGCTCGGGATCAACGGGGGCGCCTATGCCATCGAGATCATTCGCGGTGGGGTGCAATCGATCAACAAGGGACAGGTCGAAGCCGGACTTGCGCTTGGTTTGCGAAAATCCGTCGTATTCCGGGTGATCGTCCTGAAGCCCGCCTTGCGCGCGATCTTTCCGTCGCTGACGAGCCAGTTTGTGCTGCTCACATTGACGACCAGCATCGCATCCGCGGTTTCAGCCTATGAGCTCACATCCGTCGCCAAGCGGATTGAATCGGATTCGTTCCGCAGTTTCGAGGTCTACGGAACGGTAACACTGATGTATCTCGCGATGTCATGGCTGGTGATGATGATTCTGAACCAGATCTCGGCGCGCTATTTCAACTATCCCACCAAGTAGGAAAAGCCCGATGGGAAAAGGCGAGTTTCTCTTCCTGCTCAAGGGCCTGCAGTGGACGTTGCTGCTGTCGGCGGCCAGCTTCGCTTGCGGGATATTGCCGGGACTTGGCGTCGCGCTGGCGCGCACCTCGGGATTTCGGTCTCTCGAGCGTTTGGCGGCGGGCTACATCGCGCTGTTCCAGGGCACGCCACTGCTGATGCAGCTTTTTGTGGTCTATTACGGCCTTGCGCTGTACGGCGTGCGGCTCGACGCCTGGGCCGCGATCGCGCTTGGCTTCATGTTGCACGCCAGTGCCTATCTCGGAGAAATCTGGCGCGGCGCGATCGAAGCCGTTCCGCGTGGCCAGGTGGAAGCCTCGAAGGCGTTGAGCCTCGGCTACGTTTCGCGGATGAAAGACGTGGTTCTGCCGCAGGCATTTCGGATATCGCTTCCCGCAACCATTGGCTTCCTCGTGCAGCTCATCAAAGGGACCTCGCTGGCGGCCTTTGTCGGCTTTACCGAGCTTTCCCGGGCCGGAAGCATGGTCTCGAACCAGATTTTCAAGCCGCTTCTCGTGTTCGGAATCGTAGGCTGCATGTATTTCATCATCTGCTGGCCGCTGTCGCTTTATGGCGCGCGGCTGGAGCGCCAGTTTGCCGCGGCCACTCGATGAATGGCGCGGTGAAGTCCCGTCGAAGAATATAAAGTCCTCTGGAGGAGAACATCATGAATTACGACAATTTATCGAAGCCAAATCGCCGCAGCGTCCTGATCGGCGGCGCCGCACTGCTGGCTGCGCCCGCGCTGATGACAAGATCCGCTTTTGCAATTACGCCCGCTGAAATCAAGAGCAAGGGCAAGGTCGTGATCGGAATTCAGGGAGACAATCCGCCGTGGGGATTTGTCAATTCCAGCGGCAAGCAAGAGGGCCTCGATGCGGACATTGGCGAACTGTTCGGGAAATATCTCGGTGTCCCCGCGGAATTCGTGCCGCTCGAGGTCGCCAACCGCATTCCGGCGCTGACGGCGGGTCGCGTCGATATCTTGTTCGCGACCATGGCGATGTTCCCGGACCGCGCCAAGGCGGTGCAGTTCAGCAAGCCCTATGTCGCCAACATCATTCTGCTGGTCGCGCCAAAGTCGCTCGAGGTGAAAACCAACGCCGACATGGGCAAGCTCACGATCGCTGTTCCCCGCGCCAGCGCTCAGGACACGCAGGTTACCAAGAACGCACCTCCCGGCACCAACATTCTCCGGCTCGACGGCGACGCCGCGGCGATTCAGGCGGTGATCTCCGGTCAGGCGCAGGCCGCCGGCGGCAACATGTTCTACATCGATCGTTTCAACGAGGCCAAACCCGGCGTCTATGAAAACAAGCTCGAATTCACCCGGATCTACAATGGCGCCTGCACGCGGCTGGGCGAAAAGGAAATCAATGCCGCCGCCAACAGCTTCATCGATCAGATCAAGGGCAATGGGGAACTGGCAAAGATCCACGAAAAATGGATGAAGCTGCCGTTGCCATCATCATTCCCCGAGATGATGGAAGGCGTTTCATTCGTAGTGCCCGGCTAGAACCGGGCAAAGGTAAAAGGTAACATCTGATATGACTGGCCAAACCGACAATCCGGCGTCTACCACGGCGATCCAGCCGATGATCGTCATGCAGGGCGTGGAGAAATGGTTTGGCAGCTTTCAGGCATTGCTCGACATCAATCTGTCGGTCCGCGCAGGCGAGAAGATCGTGCTGTGCGGACCATCCGGATCCGGCAAATCGACACTGGTCCGCTGCATCAATCATCTGGAGACCTACCAGAAGGGGCGCATCCTGATCGAAGGCACCTATCTCGACGACAACCCAAAAACCATCGATATGGTACGACGTGAAGTCGGAATGGTATTCCAGCAATTCAACCTGTTTCCGCATCTTACCGTGATGCAGAATTGCACGCTGGCGCCGATGCGTGTTCGCCGCGCATCCAGGGCCGCGGCCGAGGCCACGGCGCGTCGACTGCTGGCGCGGGTCCAGGTGCTCGATCAGGCCGACAAATACCCGGCGCAACTGTCCGGCGGCCAGCAGCAGCGCGTCGCGATCGCGCGCGCGCTGTGCATGGAGCCCAAGGTCATGCTGTTCGACGAGCCGACCAGCGCGCTCGATCCCGAAATGGTCAAGGAAGTCCTCGACACCATGATTGGCCTTGCCAATGACGGCATGACCATGATCTGCGTGACGCACGAGATGGGCTTCGCGCGCCAGGTCGCGGACCGCGTGGTGTTCATGTCGAATGGTTCGATCGTGGAGGAGGCGCCGCCGAACGAATTCTTCAGCAACCCAAAGAACGAACGCACCAGGAAGTTCCTTGGTGAGATACTTTCGCAACACTAGAGCGGGATGGGTTTGAATTGAATCAGTTCGGGTGCTCTTTCTTACCCTCCCCTGGAGGGGTCGAGACGAGCGAAGCTCGCTCTTGGGGTCGGCTCGCATCGCAAGATGCGAGACGGGGTGGGGTGACGGTCTCTCAACGCGGGCAGCATTCGCGGGGAGAGACTGTCACCCCACCCCGCCGCTCATTTCATTCGCGTCGACCCTGGTAGGGTAAGCCCGTCGGGGTTCTGTCAACTCGCCGACGTCCGGACCTTCGAAACATCAACCTCTCTCGGGAAAACATCATGAGCCGTCTCGTTTATGTCCTCAACGGACCCAACCTCAACCTGCTCGGCAAGCGCCAGCCGCATATCTACGGCCATGAAACGCTTGCGGATGTCGAACGGGATTGCCGCGCGGTGGCTGCGGAACTGAAGCTCGACATCAGGTTTTGCCAGAGCAACCGGGAATACGAGATCATCGACTGGATTCACGAAGCGCGCGAAACCGCTGCCGGCATTGTGATCAACCCCGCGGCCTTCACGCATACCTCGGTGGCCATTCTCGACGCGCTGAACACATTTGAAGGCCCCGTGATCGAGATCCACATTTCCAACGTTCACAAGCGCGAGCCCTTCCGTCACCATTCCTTTGTGTCCGGCCGTGCCGACGGCGTCATCGCGGGCCTGGGAACGCAAGGGTATTCGCTGGCGCTGCGGCGTGTCGCCCGCCTGATCGACGAGGCCGCCGGTAAATCGCCGTAGCCTGACGGTTCGGCGCTTTGATGCGTGTATTAGAAAACAGGAGATACCGGTGACCGCAAGATTGATGTTGATAAACGGACCCAATCTCAACTATCTGGGCATCCGCGAGCCGCACATCTATGGCCACACGACGCTGGCGGCGATCGAGTCGGAATGCCGGAAGCTCGCGGACCATCTGGGCGTCGAACTCACCTTTCATCAATCGAACTTTGAAGGCGCCATCGTCGAGCTCATTCAATCGGGCCGGGAAAGCGCGGATGCCATCATCATCAATCCCGCGGCATACTCGTTCACGTCGATCGCAATCCTCGACGCGATGAAGATCTTCGACAAGCCCATTGTCGAGCTGCACATCTCCAACATTCACGCGAGAGACAAGCTGCACAGTCACTCGATCTTGTCTGGTGTGTCGACCGCGGTTATCTGCGGGCTCGGTCCTTATGGCTACATCGTCGCCATCCAGGCGGCATTGCAGCTTGTGGGTAAACTTCCGGACCAGCTGCCGGGCTGCCTGCGGCCGCAATTCGGTTGAGCGGCTGAACAATTACAGGACGATGGAAGTGGTTGCTGCGACGGCCGGCTCCACGCCACGCAGAACCAGGAGCAATTCGGATGACGATCAGCGGCCACACCCGGCTCATTGCCCACCTCGGTTATCCCACCGAAAGCTTTCGGGCGCCGATGATCTATAATCCCTATTTCGAAAAATACGGCATCGATGCGGTCGTCGTTCCCATGGGCTGCAAGGTGGAGGATTACGCCGGCTTTCTCAAGCTGCTGTTCAGGCTTTCGAATATCCATGGCGCCCTCATCACCATGCCGCACAAGGTGACGACGGTGGCGTTGCTCGACGAGGTCTTGACCACGGCGAAGGTCGCCGGCTCTTGCAACGCGGTCCGTCTTGGCCCTGGCCATACGCTTGTCGGCGACATGTTCGACGGCGAAGGCTTTGTGCGGGGGGTGTTGCGCAAGGGCCGCACGCTTCGGGGTGCGCGGGTGTTCGTGACCGGCTGCGGCGGCGTCGGCTCCGCCATCGCTGCGTCGCTGGCGAAGGCCGGCGTGTCGGAACTCGCGCTGTTCGATGCGCACGTGCCGACCATGACCGGGCTCGCCGAACGTCTGCGTACCCATTACCCCGACCTGAAGGTGGCGGTTGGGTCTAACGATCCGGCCGGCTTCGATATCGTCGTCAATGCGACGCCGCTCGGCATGAAGGAGGGCGACCCGTTGCCGATGGATGTTGCCAGGATCTCGCCCTCGACGTTCGTCGGCGAAGTCGTCATGAAGCAGGAGATCACGCCCTTCCTCGCAGCCGCGCGGGCTCGCGGCTGCGAATTCCAGGTCGGCACCGACATGTTGTTCGAACAAACTCCCGCTTATCTGGAGTTTTTTGGGTTTCGCACCACGACGGCAGACGAACTGCGGGCGGTTGCGCAGCTCAGTTACTAAGCGCGTCTCAAAACGGATGTCCGTGGGACAATGCAACCCGAGGCAGCCGAATCCACCCCGTCAGATTAAGTCATACTAATCACATAATTGGACTACCCAGCCGTTCCGGCCTGTGGCATCAACTGCACCGTCGGCTTTGACCCTGCTCGAAGAAGCAGGACGGCGGCCCGCTTTGGCGGCAGGGAGCAAGATTGTGACCTCCAGTCTCGTGATGATTCCAGCAGGTCGCGGCCATTCCAGCCAGGTCGAAGTAACCCGGACCATCGGGATCGACATCATCGCGGGCCGTTATCCGGAAGGAACGGGGCTTCCGCGCGACGCGGAATTGACCGCCATGTTCGACGTCTCACGCACCGTGCTGCGCGAAAGCGTCAAGACGCTGTCCGCCAAAGGGTTGCTCAGCTCGAAGGCCGGCGTCGGTACGTGGGTCAGGGAACGCTCGGCCTGGAACATGTTCGACCCGGATGTCCTCGGCTGGCATCTGGAGGCCGGGATCGACAAGCGGTTTCTTTGTGATCTTGCCGATATTCGTCTCGCCGTAGAGCCGCGCGCCGCCGCACTTGCCGCCGAACGGCGCGCGGACGATGCAATTGCCGTCTTGCGGGAAAGCCTGGTCCGGATGCGAAGTTTCGCGTCAGACAGCATCGAATTCGCGGATGCCGATCTCCGGCTCCATCTTGATGTCGCGACGTTCTCGGCCAATCCGTTCATGCGGTCGATCGGTGCGGTGATCGAAGCGGCATTGCGCGCATCATTCCGGCTCAGCGCCCCGACGGAGGAATCCGAGCGCGAAATCACCATCGCCGCGCACGAACGCATTGTCGATGCGATCGCGGAGCGGGATGCCGAGGCGGCTTCGGTCGCGATGATGAATGTCATTTTCAACGGCCTGCGCCGGCATGGCGCGGTCGGCTGAACGCAACGAAGCAGAGGGAGGGTCATGGCAAATTCCAGCGCTCGACGGCCCTATAAGGGCGTATTTCCTGTCGTGCCGACGGTATTCGATGACGACGGCCGGCTCGATCTCGACGGGCAGAAGCGCGCCGTCGACTTCATGATCGACGCCGGCTCGCACGGGCTCTGCATCCTCGCGAATTTCTCCGAGCAGTTCGTGCTAACCGACGCCGAGCGCGACCAGGTGCTTGACGCGGTATTGAAGCATGTCGCCGGCCGCGTCCCGGTGATCGTCACCACCACGCATTTCGCCTCGCACATCTGCGCCGAACGCTCGAAGCGCGCGGAGCAGGCCGGCGCCGCCATGGTGATGGTGATGCCGCCCTACCACGGCGCGACCGTTCGCGTCCGGGAATCCGGAATTCATGAATTCTACCGGACCGTTTCCGACGCGATCTCGATACCGATCATGATCCAGGACGCGCCGGTGGCGGGTACGCCGATGTCGGCGGCTTTCCTTGCCGGTATGGCGCGGGAACTGAAGAATGTCAGCTACTTCAAGATCGAGATGCCGCAGACCGCCGCCAAGCTGCGCGAGTTGATCGCGCTCGGCGGCGACGCGATCGAAGGCCCGTGGGATGGCGAGGAAGCGATCACATTGATAGCCGACCTCGATGCCGGCGCGACCGGGGCGATGACCGGCGGCGGCTATCCCGACGGTATCAGGCAGATCACCGATCCCTGGTTCGCCGGCCGCCGCGACGACGCCGTCAAGGCCTATGAACGGTGGCTGCCGCTGATCAATTACGAGAACCGTCAATGCGGCCTTGCCGCCTGCAAGGCGCTGATGAAGCAGGGTGGCGTCATCCGGCACGAGACTGTTCGCCACCCGCTGCAACCGCTGCATCCGATTGTGCGGGCGGGGCTGATCGAGCTCGCGGGCCACCTCGATGCGCTGGTGCTGCGATGGGGCAAGTGAAGCCATGACCGCCATCCGCCTCGCCATCGTTGGCTTCGGCAAGATCGCCAGGGATCGGCATATCCCTGCGATAGCCGGCACCGAGGGCATCGAACTTGCCGCTGTTGCGGATCCCAAGACGTCCATTGACGGCGTCGCGCATTTTGCGGCGCTTGGCGAGTTGCTCGCTGGCAAAACCGACATCGATGCCGTCGCGCTGTGTACACCGCCGCAGGCCCGCGCCGCCTTGGCTGCTGCTGCGCTGAAGGCCGGTAAGCATGTGCTGCTTGAAAAACCCCCGGCTGCGACGGTCAGTGAATTGACACCGCTGATCGCCACCGCTCGGGAAACCGGTCGGACGCTGTTTGCGGCCTGGCATTCCCGTTTCGCGCCGGCGGTCGAACCGGCCAGGGCCTTCCTTGCTGAACGCCGCATCAAATCGGTCGCCGTCGAATGGAAAGAAGATGTCAGGGTCTGGCATCCAGGGCAGGCCTGGATCTGGGAACCGGGCGGGTTCGGAGTCTTCGATCCGGGCATCAACGCGCTCTCTATTCTCACCCGCATCCTGCCGCGGCCGTTCTTTCTCACGAAAGCCGAATTGTCCTTTCCCGCTAATCGAGCGGCTCCCATCGCAGCCGATCTCGTGTTCTCCGACGATGACGACTTGCCAATTCATGCGGCGTTCGACTTTCGCCAGATCGGGCCGCAAACCTGGGACATCCGCGTCGACACTGACGCGGGGCGCCTGACGCTCGCTGGCGGCGGCCGCCGTCTGACACACAATGACCGGACATTGGTCGACGAGGAGAAGGCGGAATATCCCGCCCTCTATCGGCGCTTCGTCGAGCTGATCGGCGAGGGCGCATCCGACGTCGATCTGTCGCCGCTGGTCCATGTCGCCGATGCCTTCATGCTCGGCCGCCGCCGCGACGTCGAACCCTTTATCGAGGATTGAAAATGGCGCGGTCGGAAGAATCAAAGGTTGAACGCGCCAGTTTTGGCCAGCTGCCCGATGGCACCGCGATCGAGACGGTGCGACTGCGCGGCGATGATGGCTTCGAGGTGCGCCTCATCACCTTCGGCGCGGCGATCCAGTCCCTCTTTGTGCCGGATCGCGCCGGCCGCCTTGCCGATGTCGTGCTCGGCCGCGAGGATCTGGCCGGCTATCTCGCGGTCAGGCGCTTTCTGGGTGCGACCGTCGGGCGCTATGCCAACCGGATTGCGAACGCGTCATTCGAGCTCGATGGCAAGCGGTTTCAACTGCCTGCAAACGATGGCGCCAACGCATTGCATGGCGGCCTCGCGGGCTTCGACCGCAAGGCCTGGACCGTCAGCGATATCGGCGACGACCCTGTGCCTTTCGTCAAGATGTCCTATGTCAGCGCCGACGGCGAGGAAGGCTATCCGGGCCAATTGAAGACCGACATCACCTACAGCCTCTCCGGCGGCACGGAGCTTTCGGTGGCCTTCTCGGCGGTGACGGACAAGCCGACCGTCATCAACCTGACCAATCACAGCTTCTTCAATCTCGCTGGCGTCGAAGGTGACGGCGGCATTCTCGACCATCATGTCACGATCGCGGCGGACAGCTACCTGCCGGTGAGTGCGCCCGGCATTCCCTTGAGCGAGCCGAGCGAGGTCGAGGCAACCCCGTTCGATTTCCGCGAATCCCGTCGCGTTGGCGCTCGTCTCCACGATGACAATGAACAGCTCCGGATCCGCAAAGGCTACGATCACAATTACTGCCTGCGCGGCGGCGCGGTCAGTGAACCGCGCTTCGCTGCGCGGGTCGAAGACCCGGGCTCGGGCCGCGTCTTCGAACTCCTGACCAACCAGCCGGGTGTTCAGTTCTATTCGGGCAATTTTCTGGACGGAACGGTGACCGGGAAATATGGCCGCGTGCACCGCCAGTATGATGCGCTCTGCCTGGAGCCGCAGGTCTATCCTGATACGCCCAATCGTCCGGACTTTCCGTCGGCGCGGCTCGACCCCGGCCAGAGCTATCGCCACGCGTTTGTGTATCGATTTTCTGCAACCCGATGACGCAGCGCATGGAAATCAACCGCCTGGAAGTCGAGACCTCAATCCTGAGTGAGCACCGTTGCCGGCTCGGCGAGGGCTGCACCTATGATCCGGTCACCGGCACCGCATGGTGGTTCGATATTCTCGAGCGCACCCTGTTCCGGGCCGAACTGGCGTCGGGTGCCGTGACTTCGCACGCGCTGCCGGTGATGGCCAGCGTACTTGCCTACATCGACGATGCGCGCCAGCTGCTCGCGAGCGACACCGGCCTCTATGTCCGCGACATCGCGAACGGTCACCTGACGCTGCACACGCCGCTCGAGGCCGATGACGCGACGACCCGCTCCAATGACGGGCGCGTCCATCCGTGCGGCGCGCTCTGGGTCGGAACCATGGGCCGCGAGGCGGAGAAGGGCGCTGGTTCGATCTATCACTTTCATCGCGGCGTCGTGAGCCTGCTCTATGCCGGCGTCAGCATCCCGAACGCGATCTGCTTCTCGCCTGACGGCGCGACGGCCTATTTTGCCGATACCAGCGAGGCGATCCTGCATCGTGTCGCCATCGATCCCGCGACCGCCACGCCGATCGCCGATCCCGAGATGCTTTACGACCACCGCGGCGGGGCAGGCGGTCTCGATGGCGCCGTGGTCGATGCCGAAGGGCTGATCTGGAATGCGCGCTGGGGCGGCTCCTGCGTCGACGTCTACACCCCGGATGGTCAGCGCATCCACACCCTTGCCGTACCGGCCAAGCAGTCGAGCTGCCCGGTCTTCGTCGGCAGCAATCTCGACCGGCTTCTGGTCACATCGGCCTCGCAGGGCATGGACCAACAGGCCAGGGCCGCCGATCCGCATCACGGCAAGACTTTCATCCTCGATGTTGGCGCCATCGGTCGTCCGGAACCTCGCGTGAGGCTGGCGTGATGAAACGAATTCGATTGTTCCGCAAATTACCCGCCGCTAGGTTAAAGGGCACCGCAGACGTGCCAAAGAAGCACCTCACCACAAGGGAGAAAGCGATGAACCGCACTCATGCGTTGGCATTGGCTGTGTGTGCCCTGACGCTGCAATTGTTGCTGCCGACGCATTCCAGTGCGCAAGGCATCCCGCAGAACATTCCCCGAAAGGAACTGCTGATCCTGGAGAACCCGGAAGGCACCATCAAGAACGCCGGCTGGTTCAACATCTGGGCGATCAATGCCGGCTCGCAATCGAACGGCCTGCAGCAGGCGGCGCTCGACACGCTCTGGTACATCGATCCCGAAAGCGGGCTCGATGGCGTCTGGGAAAATTCGCTGGCCTCCGACAAACCGCAATACAACGCCGACTTCACCGAGATGACGGCGAAACTGCGCAAGGGCATCTTCTGGAGCGACGGCGTCGAGTTCACCGCCGATGACGTGATTGCAACCGTGATGACCCAGATCAAAAATCCGGGCATGCGGTTCTCGGCGGTGCTGGCCAGCAACGTCGCTTCGGTCGAGGCCCCCGATCCCTACACCGTGGTGTTCAAGCTCAAGAAGCCGAACTCGCGCTTCCACGCCAATTTCACCGTGCGCTGGAACGCGATCTGGATCCTGCCCAAACACGTCTTCGACAAGGTGGAGGATCCCTCGAAATTCGATTTCAACAAGCCGGTTTCGCTCGGGGCCTATGTGTTGAACAGCTACGACCCCGACGGCAAATGGTACATCTGGCAATTGCGCGACGACTGGAAGCGCACCACGCTGGCGCTAGAGGGCACGCCCGGCCCGAAATATCTCGCCTATGTCGATCCCGGCCCGCCGGACAAGCGCGTGATCGCGCAGCTCAACCACGAGCTCGACGTGATCCACGACATCGCGCCGGAGGGCATGTTTGCGCTGGCCAAGCAGAGCAAGTCGACGGTCGCCTGGTTCAAGGGATTTCCTTATGGCCATCCGGATCCGACGCTGCCGGCGGTGATCTTCAATGACCAGCTCGAAATGTTCAAAAACCCCGACGTGCGCTGGGCGCTGGCGCTGCTGATCGACATCAAGGCGGTGTCGATGGCATCCTACCGCGGCGCCGCGACGATATCCGCGATCGGTGTTCCACCCACGGGGACGCATCCCGCGACCTATCACCAGCCGATGGAAGCCTGGCTCAGGGATTTCGAGATCGATACCGGCAAGCGCAAGATCAAGCCGTACGATCCGACCATCGGCAAGCAAATCGCCGATATGCTGCGTCCCTCGATGGGCGAGCAGATTCCCTCGGACCCCAAGGAGATCGCGCGTGCCTTCGGCATGGGCTGGTGGAAGCCCGATCCGCAGGCGGCGCAGGAGCTGCTCGAGAAAGCCGGCTACACCAAACGCAACGGCGCCTGGATGATGCCGGACGGCAAGCCCTTCACCATCCGGGTGATGGTCGAGGGCGATCTGCGCCCGGTGATGACGCGCGCCGGCACCATGATCGTGCAGCAATGGAAGCAGGCGGGCATCGACGCCAAGGTCGACGTGGCGCAGGGCACCTTGCCGACGCGACGGGCCGCCGGCGATTTCGATACCTTCATCGGCTGGAGCGTCGAGACCTGGGGCGGCCATCAGGACCTGTCCTACTTCATGGACAGCTGGCATTCGCAGTTCGTGTCTGAACCGGGCAAGCCGCAGCCGGCGCGCAACTGGCAGCGCTGGTCGAGCCCGGAGCTCGACAAGATCATCGAACAAACCCGCACCGTGGGCTTCGACGATCCCAAATCGATCGAGCTTGGCAAGGACTACGTCAAGCTGGCGGTGAAGGAAATGCCGACCATTCCGCTGATGGCCTACAACGTCTTCACCGCGATGGATCAGACCTACTGGACCGGCTATCCGACGGCGCAGGATCCCTACACCGATCCGGTTCCGAACTGGGGCAACTCCCGCGCCATGTTCGTCAGGTTGAAGGCGACGAAATAAGGGTTGATGCGGCACGCGGTTTCTCCGGACAAGCGGCGTCGTTTGTCCGGAGACTGCGCCTTCGCATCCTGGGAATTCATGAGCGGATATCTTGCCTACATCGTCAAGCGGCTCGCCCAGTTCGTGCTGGTGGTCTTCATCGGCATCAACCTTGCCTATGTGATCACCCATGCCACGCCGATCGATCCAGTCGAGCAATCGATTTCGGCCGTCACCTCCTATGGCAACACCGCGCCCGGCGCGATCGAGCAGATGCGCAGCTCCTTGCGCGAGCTCTACGGCCTCGAAGGCTCGGCCCTGCAGCAATATTGGGTGTTCTGGAAGCGGATCCTGCGCGCCGATTTCGGGCCGTCGATGTCGGCGTTTCCGACCCCGGTCTCGACCCTGATCGCGCGGGCTTTGCCATGGACCGCCGGACTTCTCGTGGTCTCGACCACGGTCACCTGGATGCTGGGAAACCTGTTGGGCGGGCTTGCCGGCTATTATCAGAGGAACCGCGGGTTGAAATTGCTGGGCGTGATCGCAATGGGCCTGCATCCGATTCCCTATTACATTCTCGCGCTCTTGCTTTTGATCGTGTTCGGCTTTCTGTGGCCGGTGCTGCCGATCAGCGGCGGTTCGACGATGAATGTGCCGCAAGCCTGGACCTGGGATTTCATCGGCAGCGTGTTGCAGCATTCCATTTTGCCGGCGCTCTCGCTGATCCTGATCGGGGTCGGCAGCTGGTTTCTCGGCATGCGCTCGCTGGTGTCCAATATCGTCACTGAAGATTATGTGATTTACGCCGAGCTCGCCGGCGTCAAGAGCCGCCGCATCCTGTCCTCCTACGTGATGCGTAACGCGCTGGTGCCTCAGGTGACGGGACTAGCGATCTCGCTCGGCGGCATCTTCAACGGCGCCGTGATCACCGAAAAAGTCTTCGGCTATCCCGGCATCGGTTCGCTCTTGGTCGACGCGGTCTACGCCGGCGACTACGGCCTCGTGCTCGGTGTCACCACGATCTCGATTCTGGGCGTGTCGGTCGGCGTTCTCGCCATCGATCTCTTGTATCCGCTGCTCGATCCCCGCGTGAAGGTGAGCTAGATGCTGGCTATCCTGCGCGATCTCCTGCGTTACAACCTCGAATTCCGCATCGGCATCGTGCTGGTCGGCATCGTCTTCATTCTGTCGGTGCTTTCCTTCTTTTCGCCCTATCCGCCGCAGGATGTCTATGTGGTACCCCCCGATGTGCCGCCGTCGCTGACCTACTGGCTCGGCACCACCTCGCGCGGTCAGGATGTATTCTGGCAGCTGACGTTCGCCATTCGCAACACGCTGCTGTTCGGCTTCACCGTGGCGCTGATCAGCCGTGTGCTGGCGCTGGTGATCGGTCTCGTCAGCGGATACAAGGGCGGCTGGGTCGATCGTGTCCTGATGTCGCTCAACGACACCTTCATCGTGATCCCGCTGCTTCCCGTTCTGGTGCTGTTCTACTTCGTGATGCGCGACAGCATGTCATGGCTGATGCTGGCGCTGATCATGGCCTGCCTCGGCTGGGCCTATGACGCGCGATTGATCCGCTCGGTGGCGATGAGCCTGAAGACTCGCGAATTCACCGAAAGCAGCGTGTTTTCCGGCATGACCACGCGCGAGATCCTGGTCCAGGAACATCTGCCCTATGTCATGCCGATCGTGTTCTCGACCACGATGAACAACATGGTGTGGTCGATCGGGCTGGAAGTAACGCTGGCGGTGCTCGGCTTCACCGATATCAATACGCCGACCATCGGCGGCATGATCTACTGGGCCAACCAGCACACCGCCATGGTCGCAGGCATCTGGTGGTGGATCGCTTTCCCGACCATCGCCGTGATCATGACCTTCATCGGCCTGTTCCTGCTGGCGGTATCGATGAACGAATATATCGACCCCCGCAGCCGGCTCAGCCGCATGGGCGGGGCGTCATGACGACAGCGGCTCCCGCCAGTCTCGCCGATACAAGACAGCCCGACAGCGACCGGCCGATCCTTGTCGTGCGGAATCTGCAGGCGCATTTCCGCACCAGCCATTTCGGCGTCAACCGATATGTCAGGGCCGTCGACGGCATCAGCTTCGACGTCAGGCGCGGCGAGATCTATGGCCTGGCCGGCGAATCCAGCTCCGGCAAAACCACGCTGGTCAAGACCATCGCCGGCGCCATCAAGCCGCCGCTGGAAGTGGTCGGCGGCACCATCGAGTTTTCGTTCCTGCCGGGCTATGGCGGGTTGCATCGCGCGCCGCCGGCCGAGGTGGCGCGCATTCGCTGGCGGCATCTGTCCTACATCATGCAGGGCTCGATGAACGTGCTGAACCCGGTGCGCCGGTTGCGCAAGAGCTTTGACGATTTCGCGCGGCCGCATATCGCGGGCACCGGGAAGCAATTCGAGGCTGCCGTCATCGATCATCTGGCGCGGGTCAAGCTCGAGCCTTCCGTGCTCGCGGCCTATCCGCATGAATTGTCCGGCGGCATGCGCCAGCGCGCCACCATTGCGCTCGCCACCATCTGCCGCCCGGATTTCGTCATCGCCGATGAGCCCACCACCGCGCTCGATGTCGTGGTCCAGAAGGACGTGCTCGGCATGATCAGAGGCATTCAGCGCGAGATCGGCTCCTCGATGCTGTTCGTCACCCACGACATGGGCGTTCACGCCTGGCTCACCGACCGGCTCGGCATCATGTATGCCGGCCGTCTGGTTGAGGAAGCCGCGACGCCGGAGATCTTTCGCAATCCGCTGCATCCCTACACCAAACACCTCATCGCCAGCTTGCCCCGCATCGGCGACGATACGCCGCGCAAGGGGCTCGAGGGCGCCCCGCCCAATCTGGCCGATCCGCCGCCCGGCTGCCGCTTTCATCCGCGCTGCCCGCTCGCCATGGAAGTGTGCAGCCGCCGCGTCCCCGACATGATCGAAACCGCACCCGGGCATCGCGTCGCCTGTTTCGCCGTCAATGGAAGCGAGGCGCCATGAGCGGCACGCTTCTCGACGTTTCCCACGTCAGCAAGATTTTTACTCGCGGCGGGCTGTTCTCGAGCCGGCGCATCGTCGCCGTCAACGATGTCAGTTTCCGGATCGAGGCGGGCAAGCCGGAGATATTCACAATCATCGGCGAGTCCGGCAGCGGCAAGACCACGCTGTCGCGGATGATCCTGAACATCGAACATCCCAGCCGCGGCCGGCTCGCGTTCGACGGCGTCGATCTGGCGATGGTCCGCAGCAACGCCGACCGCATGGCGTTCATGCACAAGGTGCAGCCGATCTTCCAGAACCCGTTCGAAGCCTTCAATCCCTTAAAGCAGCTCGACCGCTATCTGTTCATGACCAGCCGCCGCTTTCACGGCGAAGGCGATCCGGCCGCCATCGAGCTCGCCGTCGACGGCGCCTTGCGCAAGGTCGGACTGTCGCTGAAGGAAATACGGCATCGCTACCCGCACGAACTTTCCGGCGGCCAGCTGCAGCGCGTCGCCATTGCGCGTGCGCTGCTCGCCGATCCCAAACTGATCGTCGCCGACGAGCCGGTGTCGATGGTCGACGCGTCGCTGCGCATGTCCATCGTCAACCTGTTCAAAACGCTGCGCGACGATCTCGGCATCTCCATCGTCTATGTCACGCATGATCTCGCGACCGCCTATTACATCAGCGACCGCATCATCATCATGCAGAAGGGCAGCGTCGTCGAAAGCGGCGATGCGAGAGCCGTGCTCAGCGCGCCGCAACACCCTTATTCCCGTCAGCTGCGCGACGCGGTGTTGTTGCCCGGCGTGGCGACCGCCGCGTCACCTCAAACATGAACCGTGCATTCAATACCCCGGAGAGAACAAGAAAATGAGAAAAGCAAACGTCCTGATGGATCGCGATTTCGCGATCGGCCATACCGATCCGCGCCTGTTCGGCGCCTTTGTCGAACATCTCGGGCGCTGCGTCTATGGCGGCATCTACGAGCCCGGACATCCGACCGCCGACGCAAAAGGATTTCGCGGGGATGTGCTGGCGCTGGTCAGGGAGTTCGGCCCCACCATCATCCGCTATCCCGGCGGCAATTTCGTCTCCGGCTATAACTGGGAAGACGGCGTCGGCCCGGTCGACCAGCGGCCGGCGCGGCTCGACCTCGCATGGTTCTCGACCGAACCCAATACTTTCGGCACCAACGAATTCATGGACTGGTGCAAGGCGGCCGAGGTCGAGCCGATGATGGCCGTCAATCTCGGCACCAGGGGCGGCGACGCCGCGCGCAACCTCGTCGAATATTGCAATCATCCGGGCGGATCGCATTGGTCGGATCTGCGCCGCGCCCACGGCTGGGACAAGCCGCACGGCGTCAAATTCTGGTGCCTCGGCAATGAAATGGATGGCCCCTGGCAGATGGAATACAAGACGGCGAGGGCCTATGGCGATGTGGCGCGCGAGGCCGCCAAGATGATGCGCTGGGTCGATCCGACAATCGAACTCGCCGCCTGCGGCTCGTCGGGGCGCAACATGCCGTCGTTCGGGCACTGGGAAGACACCGTGATCGACCAGACCTTCGATCACGCCGAATATATCTCGCTGCACACCTATCTGAATAACTACAAGGAGGATACCGCCGCCTTCCTGGCCTGCCCCGACCTGATGGACCGCTTCATCGACGAGGTCGTCGCCATCGCCGACGCCGTCGCGGCCAAGCGGCGCTCGCCCAGGCGCATCATGCTGAGCTTCGACGAATGGAACGTGTGGTATCGCACCCGCCGCAAGCGCGCCGACCGCGTTAGGGAGGGCTGGCCGGTGGCGCCGCCGATCCTCGAGGAAATCTACAACATGGAGGACGCGCTGGCCTTCGGCGGCGCCTGCATCTCGCTGCTCAACCATGCCGACCGCGTCAAGACCGCCTGCCTCGCCCAACTCGTCAACGTGATCGCCCCGATCATGACCGAGACCGGCGGGCCGGCCTGGCGGCAGACCATCTTCTTCCCGTTCGCCGATATCAGCCGCCTCGGCCGCGGCAAGGTGCTGCGCGCGCAGGTCGAATCCGAAACCTACGATTCCAGCTATTTCGATCCCCGCGGCACCGACGATCTCACCTTTCCGGTGCCGAACGTGCCCTATCTCAAGATGTCGGCGGTCGCCGATGACAGCGGCGGTCTCTCGCTGTTCCTGCTGAATCGCGACCTGACGCAGGAGATGGAGGTGAGCCTCGAGGTTCGAAGTTTTGGGAGGCTTGAGGTCGCCGAGGCCTTTGAGTTACGTCACGACAATCTGCGGGCCACCAATACCAAAGACGCCGCCGAACGCGTGAAGCCGGCGCCGTTGAAAGGCGTGACCGTGGAGGGTGGCCACATCCGCGCGACACTGACGCCGGCGTCGTGGAATGTGGTGCGCTTGTCGGGCGGGTGAGGGGGAATCTAGAGCATTTTCCGGTTGGGCCGAATCATGATCGGCCTTCGTGGCCTCGTGGTTCGAGACGCGCGGCGTTACCGCGCTCCTCACCATGAGGGTTTGACAGACCCTCATCCTGAGGAGCGGCCTCTTGGCCGCGTCTCGAAGGATGAGGCCACCGAACTGGAAATGCTTTTGACAGCGAGTGCGGGAGGCGGGTCGTCGCAGAGCGGGATGGGTTTGAATTGAATCGTTCCGGGTGGTCTTTCCTTACCCTCCCCTGAAGGATCCTGAAGGGGGAGGATCGTCTCGCATCGATCGGTTAAGCGAAAGTGTCACTCAGATCTTTCGGGCGATGCTTGAAGAGCGACCTTCACGCCGGCC
>Ga0302320_10001886_pt1 | contig 50004 bp, 44 predicted proteins | sample Bog_T0_3_FD_202130 | JGI IMG/M metagenome (GOLD analysis project Ga0302320, IMG submission 202130) | Peat permafrost microbial communities from Stordalen Mire near Abisko, Sweden - Bog_T0_3 | ecosystem: Environmental > Terrestrial > Soil > Wetlands > Peat | place: Sweden: Abisko, Stordalen Mire... | reverse complement strand
GCTCAGGGGTAGAGCACAACCTTGCCAAGGTTGGGGTCGAGGGTTCGAATCCCTTCGCCCGCTCCAGATTTTCTCAAATATATCAAGCGGTTAAAAGGCGCCCTTCGGGGCGTTTTTTGCTTCCCCGCGCCTGACCCGAAAGCCGGGGAAGCAGGGGGGAAGCAGCAGAAAGCGCGACGTAGCGGGTGTAGGGTTGCTTTCGGCATTGATGCCGGTGCGAAGCCATGGTTTTCGTCGCGCAAAACAGACCAGAGTGCGACCTGGCCCACTTCGGGGCGAAGGCACTCTCCGGGCAACATCGCGGTTCCCCGAGGACCGATGCGATCGGCTTTTAGCTTTCCCGACTGCCTTCGCGAGGTGGCGAGTGTCATCGTTCAATAGCCTCCGGAAAGGACCAGAAAACAGAAAGGGGTAGCGCCACCCGACCAGGCCCGAACGAGAGCACCTGGTCGCCAAGGTAAACCACGAAGGCAGATCCTTTGTACGACTTGCCCGGTCCTTCCGTGAAGAACCAATCAAGGTGGCGGAAATCGTCGGCGCCCACGGTCGTCGATGCTTTCATCTCGAACAAAGCGAGCGTTCGCCCGGGCGCCTGGGCGATGATGTCGATCTCCCGAGGAGCGTAGCGCCAGTGATACAATTCCCAGCGCCGTTTCAGGAACGGGAGTGACTTCTCCAACTCACAAAAAACGAAGCTCTCCAGGACATGGCCTAACGCAACCGGGTCGGCGCCGAGGCCGAAGCTTGTTGCGTCCTCGCCCCGCAGTGCCGTCGCGCAGCCGGTGTCCATGAAATGTAGCTTGGGAGACCTGACCTCCTTGCGTGCTCCGGAAGCGGTCCAAGCGCCAAGACGGTGAACAATCCCGAGACGGGAGAGCACGTCCAGATAGGCTGTGACCGTTTCCTTGCGCGCGCCGAGCGCACTGCAGAGGCTCGTGACGTTGAGTTCCTCCGCTGTTCGATGAGCAAGCTGATTGATGAGCCGTCGCAGTGTATCTGGTCGGCGCACCTCGGCGACGGGTGCGATGTCGCGCTCCACAATGCTGCCGACATAGGATTCGTAGCGAGCCATGCGGTCTCTATCGTCGAGAGGGCGGATCTCCGGAAAGCCGCCACGCACGATCAGGTCAATCGCGTCGGAACGCTGGAAACGAGATGGCGAAGGAAGACGGCTGGCGGCAGTTGCTGGGTCGTCGTCGACGGTGTCCAAAAGCCGACATGGGCCGGAACGCATTATCTCCGCAGCACTAAGCGGCCGGAGCGTTAGCGTCGAAACCCGCCCGGCGAGGGTGTCGAGCGCCTTGGGCGTTGTGAAGATGTCCGAGGAACCAGTGAGAACGAACTGCCCTGGGCGTCGATCGCGGTCTACGATCCGCTTCAATGCCAGCGTAATCTGGGGCAAGCGCTGGACCTCGTCGATGGCGATCGGCAACCCAGACTTTTGGGTCTCGGCCAGAAGCGTACTGAGTTGCCCATAGGGGTCCAACGCCAGGGACCCGAGAAGACTTTCGTCGTCGAGATCGAGGAAACGAGCCGCCTCAACCATGTCGCGGACCAGGGTCGTTTTGCCCGTCTGTCGGGGACCGACGATATTGATGACCCGGGTAGTCCGCAGAGCGCTTACTACCCTCGCGGTCAGATGCCGGGGAATAATGTCCATGCAGAAGTGGCCTCGGAAAATCCGCTATTAGGTATGCAGAAATTCGGCGATTTATCAAACGGAAAATTGCCTATCGCGGGCCAATGAGCTACGATGCCTAACGGGGGGCGATCTGCTCGGCTGTCGATATCGCCGCCTCGATACGCGAGAGGGCCGTGTGCTGCAATTTGACGACATCAAGCCCGGTTCACGTCTCCGCGGCCTCGATTCTGGCGGGATCGCGGAGGTGGTTCGTGGTGACACGCACGTGGTTTGAAAGGGTATTGCGGATAGTTTCCCAGGAATCTTTGATTCCCTTGGCCTTGAGGCGCAGACGCATGGCATGGACGACGCAGTAGGCCAACAGACTGATGAACAGGTGGCCTTCGACCCGACGGTCGATACGATGGTACATGGGTCGGATGCCGAGGTCGGTTTTCAGCGAGCGGAACACCGCCTCCAGATTGGTCAGCATGGAATAGATCCGCCAGAGCGTGGCGTCGTCTGGTTCGGTCAGCGTCGTGCGGAGGCAATAGACGCCCGGATTGGCCATTGAGGAGTTTGCCTTCGGGGCCTTCTTCCATGTGATGGCGGTGACGATCTTGCCGGTTTCGTCGAGGGCGACATCGACCGTGTAATGCTGGGCGGCGCGCGCGTGCTTTTCCCTGGCGCGGCCGATTCGTTCGCGGATCTTGCCCGGGTCTTTTGTGGCGCGCGGTTTGGTCAGGCCTGCGGCGAGCTTGGTCAGTTCCGCCTCGAAGAAGTCGGCCTTCTTGGTGTCGATCGCCCGGTCCTTCTCCGCACGCGCCGGCGAATAGCAATAGAGCAGGGCTTCGTGACTGCCGGCCTCGGGCACCCGCTGGGACTGCTGCGCGCGCAGGTCTTTGTCGATTTGGTCGCGACTGCCGTCGGCAACGGCGAAGTGGCCCGGGCAATCGGCTTGGGAATGTACACCGCCGACCGGATAGCCGGCGAGCTGGGAGACGTCCTTGCGGGGCGCGTCCCGGGTCGAACGTCGGACGACCAGATCACCATCGCCACGCTGACGGGGATCGGCGCTCAGGATCTTGCAGCCGCTCGAGTCGTCATGGCGAAGCTCGAAGCCCGACACCCGGCGGGCTGATGGACGTTACAGGTCTTTCAGCGTCGGAGCTTCTGGCAATCTCGCCCTCACATGCTCGATGAACGCCCGCAGCTTTGGCAGCACTTGGCGGCGGTCGGGATAATAAAGAAACACGCCCGGCGTCTCGGGCGCACAGTAGGCGAGAACCGCGCGAAGCGCGCCAGCTTTGACCGGCGCTACCGCGACCGGCTCCGGCACCTGCGCCAACCCCACGCCGTCGATCGCAGCGTCGAGCAGCGTAGGGAAGTCGCCGGCGATCAATGGCCCCTGGACGATGATTTCGAGCGGCTTGCCCTTCTCAACAAGGCGCCACGGCGTCGCGCCACCGATCGTGCGCCGAAGCCTTAGGCAGGCATGACCTTGGAGGTCTTGCGGCTTGCTCGGCGTCCCGCAGCGCGCGAGATAGGCCGGGCTGCCAACCACGACCATCGGGAATGGCGGTGTCAGGCGCAGCGCGGTCATGTCGTTGGCGATGAACTGGCCCATCCGCATGCCGGCGTCGAACCCTTGCGAGGCGATGTCGACGAATTCCTCGCTGGCGGCGATCTCGAGCTCGATGTCGGGATAGGCGGCGGCGAACGAGGCGAGGATTGGCCGGATGATCAACGGCACGACCGAGCGCGGCACCGCCAGCCGGAGCAGCCCAGAGGGGCGGCCACCGAGATCGCTCGCCGCAGCTCCGGCCGCCGCCAACGCCTGGTAGGCGGGCTCGGCTTGTACAAGGAAGCGCTCGCCGGCCTCGGTCATGCCGACGCTGCGCGTGGTGCGGACGAACAGCGCGACGCCGAGCCGTGCCTCCAGCGCACGCACGGCCTGTCCGGCAGCGGATGACCTGCTGGAGCCGACAGCGGAGATAGCGGCCCTCTGCGTCGCCTTACTCGACGATCTTCATCATGTCCGCAGACTTTTCGCCGCCGAGGCTGACAGATCGCAGGCATCGGACCGGGTTTGATAACGCGCATTTGCGGATTTGCCCATCCCCCAACCCGGCGCCACCAAGCGTGACCGGTGGTCACTGTGCGCTTTTCAGGACGCTTTGGAGGAAATCATCGACATCCTGCGCCGATTGCTGCGCTATTTCGACCTGTGGCAAATGACCGACCTGCGGATAGAGGATCAGCCGAGACCCGGCGATATTGCGGGCGAATTTTTCCGCCGAGGATTTGCTGATAACGGGGTCGATTTCGCCTTGCAGAATCAGCGTCGGGATCTTGATGGCGCCGATGATTTCGGGGGTCGCGGTGGAGACGCTGGCAAAATCGATGTCGAGCAGAATGTCCCGATGACCGGGTGCCCGCTGAAGAACCGCCCAGCGATCGATAAAAGCGTCGGTAATCACGGCGGGATTGCCAACTTCACCGCGCACGCCTGTGCGAATAAGCGGCTTATTGTCGATATGCTTCAGGATCTCGCGCCCGAGCGGGTAGGCCATGATGCGAAAGGCCAAGGGCGCAGCGCCGGCGGACGGCTGCGCCCAACCGGCCGCCGCGTCGAGGATCAGAGCGTCGAGCACCTCCTTGTGGCGCACTGCCACCTGCCAGGCGACCCCGCCTCCCAGGGAATTACCGGCGATGCTGAAATGGTCGATGCCGATGCTGTGCGCCAGCCTGACCACCAAATCGGCCAGATCCGAAGTCCTCAGGATATAGTCGTTCGGCGCGTCCGTCAGGCCGTGACCGGGCAGATCCACGGCGATCACGCGATAATGCTGAGACAGAACCTGCGTCCAGCCCTCCCAGGTGAAATGGCTGTCGCCGAAGCCATGCACCAGGATCAGCGCCGGCGCATCCTTGGCCCCATCTTCGCGGTAATGCAGCCGAACGCCTTCACCAAGATCGGCATAATGGGACTCCGGCGTCGCCCAGCTTGCCGCCAGCTCGGCGTAGGGGATGGTTGGCCCTCTCAGGGCAAAATAGGCGCTGAGTGCCGCGACAAACAGCAGCAACACCAGCACCGTCACAGCCTGCACAACCAGTTTCATCATCCCCTCAAGCTGAAATGCTCTTCAGACCCGGAATGACCATGGGTGGCCGCTAAACCGAGGCTGGTGCAAGGCTCATCGTTCGCTATTTCCGCCTGCCAGACGCATCGGCAGTACGAGGCGCAGCGAATCCGGCAAACGCACGAACCCATGCGCCGCATAAAAACCGGCTGCTGCCTCGTCCCAGGCATCGACGATCACCATTGACGATCCGACCGTTTTGGCGCTTTCGAAGGCGCGGCGAAGCGCGTCGGCCAAAAGGACCGCGCCGAGACGTTGACCTTGCCACTGCTTCGCGACGGCCAGTCGGCCGATCAAGGTTGCGCTCACCAGAGGGTAGCGTGGGATGTTCTTGCGGGCTGCGGCCGGCACATCACCTTGAGAGATGGCCATGGCGCAGAGCGTATAGAAGCCCAGCACCGAGGCCGGCCCGCTGACCTCGCCCAAGATGAATACGGCATTCGCCTTTCGGCGCACGTCCTGGCCAGCCTGGGTCTTGAGATAGCGATCCAAGCTCTCTACCCCACAGGTAAAGCCTTCGCGGTCGTGCTCCTCCCGCAGCAAGACGATGCGAAGATCCTTGGCATGCCGTTTCGCCATTCACGGCATAACCCGGTGCCTATGGTCTGTGAATGCGCGCTGGAGCCGCTCACTCGGCGCCGGGGGGTTTACCAGGGCGTCGAAGAAGACAGCCCGGTCCCGGTCAGACAGGACGAGCGTTTCATGCGCCGCGATCGTCCGCCGGGCGGCATCGGTAAGCGCGGTCATACAGAAATCCGTCAGTTTGCGCCGTTCGAGTTGTGCCGCCCGTTCAATCAAATCCTTGGTCGGTTCATCGACCCGAAACCCAAGCCGTTCTTGCCGAAGCCGTCGGTCGGTTTTTACTGGCATGGACATGGTCACCTCTAGCCATATATGTACGTCGATCGGACTAACTTTTCAAGATTTGGCTGAGCGGGTACCATGAGGAAAAAAAGTATCACTGCCTCGATTTGGGTTGCGCGCTTTTCCAGAGCGATTGCCACGATCGACGTGCTGCCAGCCGTCAGTTCGAGGGCTCGCGTAACCACAATTATGGACGCTCCGCAGGCTGCCACTCCGATTGCCCGCCTCAGTTGGTGTAAAGTACATTCCTGCTTCGGCTTCTTTGTATCCGACTCCGCCCTTGGTGCCACTTGCAACGGACCGGCACTCAGGATAGGCTGACCTACAATATGCTGGGCTATGGCGCCGCCAGAGCCCCTAGATAAAGTGGACTATACCGTGAGACTCCAAAGCAGCCACACCCTTGCCGACCGTGCCCTGGACGCCTATTTCAGCCCTCTCGAGGCGGCAATCGGCCTGTTGGAGGTCGAGGACAGCCATTTGCCCAATTGTATTTGGGAACCTGCTGCCGGTGACGGCGCCTTGGTTCGACCGCTGCAAGCCACCGGGCGAAAGGTCATCGCCAGCGACATCAGCGATTATGGTCTTCGAGGATGCGCGACCGGTATCGACTATCTGTCGGCCCCCCGCCAAGCCGAAGCCGGTGGCATCGTCACAAATCCGCCCTATAAGCTGGCGGTAGAATTCGCGCTGAAGGCATTGCAAGAAGCGCCCTATCTGGCCCTGCTGCTGCGGACCAACTTCCTTGAAAGCACCGCCCGGCTGCCGTTCTTCCGAAAGCGTCGACCCGCCCGGATTTGGATTTCATCACGGCGGCTGCCGATGATGCACCGCCATGGCTGGGAAGGGCCGCGCGCCCCCAGCAATACCTGCTTTGCCTGGTTCATTTGGGACGCCCAGACGGAACAGAAATGCGTCGTGGATTGGTTTGACTGGAAACAATCCATGAAAAAGCATCACGAGATTGTTTCCTTCTTGACGCATGCGGAGAAAGTACCGGTGAACGGCAAGAAACAGGAGGTTTTGGCATTCCTCTAATCAGTCATGACATCGTGAAGCCATCAGGATCCATCCGTTTCTGTCTGCGTCAGACTTCAGGCCGCGCGCTTCAGCAGAAACGATAAGCTGAGATAGGCGAGGCCGGTGGTGAGAAAATTCACCCCGAGCACAATGCCGAGCGCAATTTCGGAAATCACCGGCCAGCCCGCCGCGATCAGTATCGTCATGGCGACGCTGGCGATGCCGGACAGCAGCAGGCCGACCCAGCCGCCCTGCGGTCGTATTTCGAGCGCGAAAAATATTTCGAACGCGCCTTGGAACACGAACAGAAGGCCGATGATCAGGGTGAGCGCGACCTCGCCGGCGAGAGGGTTGAACAGGACGAAAACCCCGGCGGCGATCGACAGCAGGCCGAGCAGCAGCGCCGCGAAAAACGGGCCGGTACCGTGCATCGAGAACGAACCCACCACGGTTATGCCGCCGGACAGCAGGAACACCCAGCCGACCAGCAAGGTCGCGACGATGGTCGAAACGGCGGGGAAAATGAGGGCTGCGGCACCCAGCACCGCCATTGCCAGACCCAGTCTCAAAAGCGTTCGCCATGACGCCCGCACCCGTTGCAGCAGCAGACTGCGGCCCGTCGAATTTTCGCTCATTGGATGTCTCTCCGCGCCAAGACCCGCAGTACGGCCTCCGATCGAGACCGATGCCTTTGCCTCGACCGGACCACTATAAACATCAAATGGAATAAAAACACGCGCCCGCAGCCCAAGTCCGGTCGCTCCGCCCCGGCGCAGGGGTCAATAGCGCACTAACAGTGAAAGCCAGGCGGTGGTCCCGGTCGTTTGAGCCCGCGACTCCTGCAGCGGCCTCAGGATGTCTTCGGACATTGTAACGGTGATGCTCTCGCCGGCGTGCCAGTTCAAACTTGGCGACAATGTGCCGTAATTCTTGAGCGCCGGGTCCTGGCTCGGGTCGGCAAGCAATGGATCGCCAATCTTGCCTCTGATGCCGAGCACGAGCGAGCCTGTGATGTCGGCGCGCCAATCGCCCCAGCCATAGCCGAGAGCAGCCTTGACCAGATCGGACGGCAGTGCGTTATCAAGCGTGAGCGCGGCCGGTTGATGCACATATTGGCGCGTATAATCGACCGATCCCGACCAGCCGAACGCCGTCCCGGCCCGCAATCCCAGTTCGAAGCCGTTGGCGTGCGAACCGGCGGCCATGGCCTGGGCCGCCGCCGGTTGCCGCGACGGACTCAAAAGTTGCGAACCGCCATGGTTCATCGTCATGTCGTGGAACAACGTCAGGCGAAAATTGGTGTCGGCGAGGCCCAGACGATGATCCCAGCCGATTTGCTCGTCATACACCACGCCCGGATACAGATCGGTATTGCCGAGCAGGGTGCCGGCCAGCGGGCGCGCGAAAGCATGCTGGATCCCACCGAGACGGTCGAGCACAGGCAGTTGCAGTCCCCTGCCGACCGCGACTCTCAGGCTGTCATCGGCGCCGATCCGGTCGATCAGCGCCGAATGGTCGCTCACGCCCTGCATGAATCGGTCGGAATCGAGGTTGGCGAGGGTGGCGCCGGTGACGGTCGGTGTCGCGCGCGACATGGTCAAATAGTCGTAGCGCAGGGTATTCACCGCCGACCAATCGGAGTCGAGCCGGTGCGCCCACATCGCGGAAGCGCTGAAACTGTTCCTCATCGAACTTGTAACGCTGCGCGAGTCGTAAGCGACAACATCGGTGCCTGCGCTCACCGGCAGCTCGGTTGCCTCCGACAGCGGGCGCAGATCTTGCGCCGCTGCGGCGCCGGCCAAAGACACTGCCAGCCCCAGCCCCAGCCCCAGCGCCAAAGCAATGGCATGGCGCCGGCCCGCGCCAGACCGTCTACCCACCACCCATGAAAGACTTTGTTGCCCGCCCATGACCAAAATCCGCCGCCGTTTTCCGCGTTTCCCCGCGAATCCTGTGATCATTCCAGGAAATCATTAATGTCTTGCGCGTAATGGAGAGCACCTCACTTATGCCCACTTGGCCGGCGATGTGGTTGACGACCCTGGATGTTCGGCAATAGTGTAGGGGGCGGCTTGACACTTGTTTGTCCCCTCTTCATCAGCCACTCGGGCTTGGCCTCGCCGCCTATCGTATTGTGATCTCCTGATGCTGAGATATTCTCGTGAAGCCGCTCCTTTGGCGCTGGGCAAAGCGAAAAAGAGGTCGCCCCATCGTCGATCGGTCGGTGCCGCCGACGCGACCAACACTCCCTTGTTCCAAGCGATGCACCAAAGTGGTCTCACGCTCGACGGCGCGGGCCGGATCTTGACCTGCAACGCACATTTTGCCGTCCTGATCGGATTGCCGCACGACCAGTTGATCGGACGAGCCTTCCTTACGCTCGTTACTGCGGTACACCGGGACAAAGTGGCCGAACTGCTGTCGTCTCGCGGGGGAGGGTCGCTGGGCATAGATCTGGCGACGGAAGCACAAAGTCACCTTCCAGCTCTGCTGACGGCTGCCCCTTACGACCGCAACGGACAACGCTGCAGCTTCCTGGTCGTCACCGATCTGCGCGACGAACGTCGGCAGCATGACGAGGAACTTCATGCCGTCATGGATTCGCTCGGCGAATGTGTGGTGGTGTTGGATCAGCATGGCATCATCACCGGCGTCAACACCGTCTGGCGCGAATTCGCCGCCTGCAATGCCGGCTCGGCGGCGCTGCAGGACGGTATTGGCATCGATTATTTCGCCGCCTGCCGCGCCGCCGCCGCCGAGGATCACCTGGCGGCGGAAACGCTCGCCGGTCTCGAAGCAGTAAGAGACCATAAAGTGCCGTCCTTCAATCTGGAATATCCCTGCCACAGCCCGACGGCACAACGCTGGTTTTTGACCTATGTGCGGCCGCGCGCGCAAGCCGATCAAGGTCTGGTGGTAACGCATATCGACACCACCAAGCGCAAACTCGCGGAATTGGCGTTGCTCGCGCATCAGGTTCAATTGGAGGAGATGGTCGCCGAACGAACCCTGGCCTTGCAGCAGAGTGAATCCAGCACACGCGCCATTCTGGCCGCCATGCTGGATGGTGTCGGGCATGTCGATGCGGACGGCACCATCGGTTCGGCCAACCAAGCTCTGCTCGACATGTTCGGCTATGGCGGAGACGAACTGATCGGGCAGACGCTGGAAGTGCTTTCCGGTCCGATCGGAGGGCGCGATGTCGAGCAGGTACTCTCAGTCGGCCGGCGCTGCGAGGCGCTATGGCGACACAAGGACGGACATAGTCTGCCGGTCGAACTCGCTTTTCAGGCCATGCCCGACAGTGGCCGTGGCCGCTTCGTCGGCGTGGTACGCGACCTGACGCGGCAAAAAGACGCCGAACAGACTTTGAAGAACGCGCTGCAGTCCGCAGAAGTGGCCGCCGAGGCCAAGGGCCGATTCGTCGCCAATATGAGTCACGAAATTCGCACGCCGCTCAACGCCATCCTGGGGTTTGCGCAGATCGGCCGGCGCGACGGCGGCAACAGCGAAGCCGGCGTGACATTCGGCCGCATCGCCAAGGCCGGCGATCACTTGCTTGCCGTCCTCAACGATGTGCTCGATTTGTCGAAGATTGCCGCCGGCAAACTCAAGATCGAGCGACATCCCTTCTCTTTGCACGCCATGATCGAGGGTGCGGTCAACATGCACCTTGATCGGGCGAAAGACAAAGGCCTCGTCCTGTCAACGCAGTTGGCCAGCGACCTGCCACGCTGGGCACAGGGGGATTGTCTGCGCGTCACCCAGATCCTGAGCAATTTGCTGGGCAACGCCATAAAATTCACGGCCAGCGGTGCGGTGACGTTGCAGGTGGCGCAGATCGCTCAGCAGATCAGCTTCAAGGTCAGCGACACCGGTATCGGTATCGCGCCAAGCCAGCTCGGGCGTTTGTTTCAGTCTTTCGAGCAGGCCGACAGCTCAATCACAAGAGCCTATGGCGGCACCGGATTGGGTCTGGCGATCAGCCGCGACCTCGCCCGCCTGATGGGCGGCGACATCGCAGTGGAAAGCGCGCCCGGCAGCGGCAGCTGCTTCACGCTCATGCTGCCTTTGCCTGCCGCCGCGGTACCGGAAACCACATCGGCGCCGAAAAAACCGGCCGGCAAGAGACTGTCGGGGCTGTCGGTGCTGGCGGTCGACGATGTCGAATTCAATCTCCTGGTCCTGCAGGATCTGCTGAACCAGGAGGGCGCCAAAGTGGCGCTGGCGGCAAATGGCGCCCAGGCGCTTGATCGCGCGCAGCAAGCGACCGCCGACTTCGATATCGTGCTGATGGATTTGCAGATGCCGATGATGGATGGCGCCGACTGTGCCCGCAGACTGCATCTGATCGATGCGTCCCTGCCGGTGATCGGCGTCACCGCCTTTTCCGTGGCGGAATCGCGGGAGCAATGCTTGTCCGCCGGCATGGTCGAGGTCATCACCAAACCGATTGACGCCGAGGCTTTGGTCGACGCCGTGACGCGCCACACCGATGCTGCCTTGGCGCGCGGTTCGCCCACGCCTGCCGCGCCGGCTGAGGTGGCGGCCGGCGAAGGCCAAGGCGATATCGATTGGCCGCGGCTGCTGCAGTCCCTCAACGGTCGGTGGGATTTCATTCGCAAACTGGCGGGCTCGTTGTTGCAGCATTATGCCGAGACCGCGACCGAGTTACGCCAGGCCGCCCAGCGCGGCGACCGCGAAAAACTGACCTTGGTCGCCCACACCTTGAAAGGCATTGCCGGGACCTTGCATGCCCGCCGCCTGCGCGATCTGGCCTCGGCCTGTGAAACCACGCTGCGGTCAGGGGTCGAGGTCGTTCCGGGACATATCGAGAGCTTGGCCCTTGCTACCGACGCGCTGCTTGCCGAATTGGCTCTGCTCGATCGGCGCCATTCTGCAGGCTAGACTCGAGCCTCGCCCCAATTGGCCGGACAGATGCGGAACCAGGCGACCGATCAGGCCGCGACAGCCGCGCGGGCCAGCACGCATTGCGACCAAATGTCCGACAGCGCCTCGACCAAACGGTCGATATCGGCATCGCTGTGCATCGGCGAAGGCGTCAGCCGCAGCCGTTCGCTGCCTTTGGGGACGGTCGGGTAATTGATCGGCTGCACATAGATGCCGTGATTTTCCATCAGCCAATCGCTGATCCGCTTGCATTTGTGTGGATTGCCGATCATCACCGGAATGATGTGGCTGGGGTTGTCGAGCATCGGGATGCCGATGGCGCGGAGACGGTGGCGGAGCTTGGCAACGCGTTCCTGATGGCGCGCACGCTCTGTCTGGCTGTTCTTGAGATGGCGCACGCTGGCAAGCGCGCCGGCCGCCACCGAGGGCGGCAAGGCGGTGGTGAAGATGAAGCCCGAAGCCGTGCTGCGCACATAGTCGCACAGATTGGCACTGCCGGTGATATAGCCGCCGACCACGCCGAAAGCTTTGGCCAGGGTACCCTGAATCACCGTCAGGCGGTCCATCAGGCCCTCGCGCTCGGCGATGCCGCCGCCTCGTGGGCCATAGAGACCGACTGCGTGGACTTCATCGAGATAGGTCATGGCGCCGTGACGGTCGGCGACATCGCAAATCTCGGCGATCGGGGCAATGTCGCCGTCCATCGAATAGACCGACTCGAACGCCACCAATTTTGGACGTCGCGGGTCGATGGCGGCCAGCTTGTGATGCAGATCCTCCGTATCATTGTGCTTCCAAACCTGGCATTCGGCGCGGCTGTGACGGATACCCTCGATCATCGAGGCATGATTGCCGGCATCCGACAGCACCACGCAATCGGGCAGCCGCGCCGCCAGGGTGCTGAGCGCCGCCCAGTTGGAGACATAGCCGGAGGTGAACAGAAGCGCGCCCTGCTTGCCATGCAGATCGGCCAATTCGCGTTCCAACAACACGTGATAATGGTTGGTGCCGGCAATATTTCGGGTGCCGCCGGCGCCGGCACCGCATTTGTCGAGCGCCTCGTGCATCGCCGCCAACACCGCGGGATGCTGTCCCATGCCGAGATAATCGTTGGAACACCAGACCGTCACTTCTTTCGTAACCGTGCCGTGATGATGGGTGGCGGCCGGAAAGCAGCCGGCGCGGCGCTCGAGATCGGCGAAGACGCGATAGCGCCCTTCCTGCCGCAGGGCGTCGAGTCCGTCACCGAAAAATGCTTCGTAATCCATTCTCTGTTCTCCACTTTCCCCGCACTTCCAGCGGGGCGCGCGCGTTTAGGGTAGGGGTTTTTGCAAGGGCTTGGCCACCGCCATTTGGCGTGCCCAGCGCCAAAGCGCGGCATCGGGCAGTTTGGTGATCATGAAAAAATGTTCGAGCATCGCCAGCATCAGCAGCGTCAGCAGCAGCATGGCGCCAATGCTGGCCGGCCCATCGGCGCCTAAGGCGCGCCCGGCGAGAATGACGGCGAGCAAGCCGGCGGTTGCCATCGAGGCCGGGAAAAACAGGCTGACCGGTCCGGCGCGAAAATAGGACTTCAAATAGCCCAGCCGTTCCGGCAGCAATTCGTCGGGCAAATAAGGCACCCCGAGAAATATATTCAACTCGGCACTGATCCGCATCACCAACAGGATCATAAAGGTAAAGCTGCCGATTTGGTTCGCTTGTCCCCAGTTCAGCCACAGCAGCGCCGCCGCGGTGAGGGCGCCGACCAGTTCGCGATAGAACACCGTCGACAGCGCCAGACAGAAGCGCCGCCAACCGGTCGCGCCGTCAGGGCAACCGATTTTGCGGGGTCCCGTGACATACCCCATCAGGAATCCCATTTCCAGGACGCCCCACAGCGCAACCGCGCATAGAAAAGCGACATAGGCACTGGTGGTGGTGTGGACGGCGGCGCTGCTGACCAGTCCATAGCACGCCACCGCGAGCAGGATGGCGCCGCCCGCCAGACTCCAGCCGAAGGTTCGTCGCGGCAGGCTGCACAGCATCAGGATTACCCCGGTACTGAGCCACCATACCAGCATGGTCAAAACAAAAGTAAGCCCCTGCCCCAGCATCGCCGAACGCCCTTTCCGCTACCAGGCCGGGCTGAGGCGTACCGTGTGCGGCGCCACATTGGCCTGCGTGCGCATCACGAAAAGACCGACGAAACTGGCGGCGACACCTGCCATCAGGCCAAGCCGCCGGACCCCGGCCAACAAGCCGCCCTGGCGTTTGGCGACGGCAATGGCGTCGGACAGCCGGCGCAGCCGTTCCAGGCGGGCCTGGAATTTGGGGTTATCGGTGTCGAGCGTAAGCGGGAACACCTGTTTGGTAATCTCGGTGCAGACGCGGAAAACCTGATAGTCGTAGGTGGTGGGATCGAGGCCAAGCGCGGCATGGAATTCCGGTCGGCTGTGGTCGCGCACATACATGGTGACGTAGACCGACAGCAGGAAAAAGCGGATCCACAGCTTGTTGAGTCCCCGCAACAGTCGCGGGTTGGATCTGATCAGCATGGCGAAGGCTTCGCCATGGCGAAATTCATCCTGGCACCAGTTCTTGAACCAATTGAAGATCGGGTGGAAGCGAAATTCCGGGTTTTTTTCCAATTGCCGGTAAATCGTGATGTAGCGTGCATAGCCGATCTTTTCCGACAGGTATACGGCATAGAAAATAAATTTCGGCTTGAAGAAGGTGTATTTCTTGGCCCGCGTCAGGAAGCCGAGATCGACGCCGATGCCGTAATCCTTCAGGGTTTCGTTGATGAAGCCGGCATGCCGCGATTCGTCGCGCGCCAGCAGTTTGAACAAGTTGCGGACGTCGGGATTACGGGTGCGCTTGGCGATCTCGGCATAGAGCACGCAGCCGGAGAATTCCGACGTGAGCGAGCTGACCAGAAAATCGACGAATTCCTCGCGCAGCGGCGCCGGCAGGCTGTCGAGCTTGTCGGTGAAGGGCTGGCTGCGTTTGAAATGGGTCTGGTTGGTATCGCTTGTCATCTCGGCGATCAGCGCGTCCCATTCGGCCCGCACCGGACTTACGTCGAGCCGATCGAGCGCTTCGAAATCCGTCGTATAGAAGCGCGGGCTCAGCACCGTGTCGCGCAGCGCCAGCGACATCACGTCGGGCGAGTCGGCCAGGTTCGGTGCATCCAGGGACAAATCGGTCATCATGACGGCGACTCCACGGGCGCGAAAAAGCGCATGAAAACGGCTTTGTTATCGGCGCTGAACAGGCTGACATCGATCCGCACCCCGGTGGCCAGGTCCTTCAGCGTGATCTTGCCGTTCGACCAATAGACCAGTTCGTACACCGGCGGAGCGCTGATGACGTTGCTGCGGCGCCGTTCGAAGGACAGACTGTTCAACACTGCCCGCACGAAACCTTCCCGGTCGCGAAGCGACGACATTTCGGCACCGGTCGATTCGTCGAAGACCCTGACATGACCGCCATAGGCGCTGACCCCGTCACCGAGATCGACAAACCGCAGCAGGCGGGATTTGACGACGGTGACGCCGCCCTCTTCCATCGATGGCACGGCAGGCTTGGTCAGTTGGTGGTGGGCGACGCCCACGATCGTACCGACGATCAGGATTCCCGCACCGATCAGGGCCGACTTAGGAAAGTAGCTTTTGTCAAGCGAATTCAAGCGACTGTCTCCCTGTCGGGGCGGGCTGATAATGCCACGCGATCGCGGCATTTTAACTAATCTAGAGTGGACAAAAATCATGTGTCAAGGCGTTTGGACCAGCTCGCAAGAGGGCGCGCCGGCCGCGGCCGACCGTGGCGCTGATTCCGGCTGCGCCAGCGCCGCCTTCGTTGACTTTGCGCCGGCTGGCAGCGCCGCCTGCAGCGCCGAACCGAGCAGATCCGCGACATGCCCGGCATCGGGAATCGCGCGCAGCATCGGCTCCGGGCTGCGGAAACGCCAGGGGCGCGCATGCGGCCACAAATTGCCGTAGCCGATCCGGCTCTTGCAGGTAAGCTTCAGCGGAATATCCCCCGAGCCGCCGGTACGGACGCACAGCCCGGCGGCGGCGACGACGGTAAAGGGGATATTGAAGGACGTAGGCAGGGCGATGCCGATGCGCAGCACCACACGACGGTTGGTGATCGTATAGATCGTGGTCCGGCTGGAAAGATAGGCCAGAAGCGCAAACAGGCCCAGACCAATCAGGGCCAGCGGCGCCAGCGACAGTATGGTGATGAACGCGGCGGCGACGCTGTCGGTGGCATCGAGGCGAACCCCCGCCCGCCAAAGGATCAGCACGGCGAAATAAACCGCAACCGCCCGAATATGGAAGACCTGCTTGCCCAATTCCCACCAGAGCGGCGACCCCTGCCAAAGAATTCTCTCCCCGGGGGGCAAATTCTCCGGCAGTCCCGGGATCGGCTCGACGTGGAAATCGTCATGGACATGACTCACAGGAGCGGCTCCCCGCGATTGGCCGTCGCATAGAGCAGGCCACCGCCGTAATAGGTGGTGATACGCTCTTCCTCGTAATAGGTGATCTGTTCCGGGTTCTCGGTTTTCGGCACATCGGCGAACTGCGCCGCTGTAATGGCCTCGACCTTGACGTGCTTTTTGATCCCCTTATCGATAAGCGCGAAGGTGATCGGCAGCAGCACGCTGCGTCCGCCCGAGGCCAGATCCACCTCGAGATAGCGGATCACCCCCTCGCCGCGGTCGACCCACAGATCCTTGACCGTACCGCCCGTCCGTCCATCGGTGCCGACTACCGGCAGGCCGCGCGGATCGAGGTCCTGCTTTGCTACCGAAAAATTGGCGGCGACGCGCAATGGCACAATCCGCGGATCGCCATGCGCTGTCAGATCCGGAACCTTGGCCCGCTCCACATAGGAGCCCGGTCCGACACCGGCGAGCATCGGATTGCTGGTCGGCTCATAGGGCGAGCCCGGTGCGACGCTGGACCGCCGCAGCGCCAGGGTGCGGGTGTCACGGCGTCCGTTCGGCACCGTCTTTTCGCCGCCGCCGAACGGCTTGCGATAGGTCTTGGGCAGCGCCGTGAACCAAAACCCCCCTTCCGGCAACAATTGTCCGTTGTCATGCTCTAACGGATAGCCTTCGCGCCGATCCTCGCGGCGCAGATAAAGGATCAGTCCGGCGAAAAAAAGCCAGAAGGCGTAGGTGACGATCAACGCCCAATCGACCCCGCTATTCAAATAATTCATAACATCCTCCTTACTTGAGGTTGTCAGCCCGGCAATTGCGCCGGACCAAGATCATCGGCATGCGACACATGGTTGCCGGCGGAATGGTGCGCGAGCGGACCGATCGCGACCAGACCGGCGAACAGCAACGTGATCTCGATATAATAGACCACCCCATAACCCGTCGCGTGGCTGTCCAGCGTGGGCCCCAAGGCGCCGTGCAGGGCCAAATTCGACACGACATCGCGAATGACCCCGGCCAGGGCGATGGCGACGCCGGCTCCGGTCGCCTGCACGGCGCCCCAGGCGCCGAGCGCCAGCCCGTTATGCGCCGCAGTGTCGAGGCCCATGGCCGCGGTCAGCGTACCGACCGAGAACAGCCCGGCGCCGAGACCGATCAGCGTCGCCCCGGCGCGGAACATCCAGGGCGCTTCCATCGGCGCCGCCAGCAGCACCATGGTGAAGGCCGGAACGCCGATCAGCAGACCGTGCGCGGCCAAGCGGCAGGGATCCTGGCCGCGCGTCAGCGCCCGCGCCGCCGAGGCAAAAGCCACCAACGCGCCGATGGCCATCAGCGCTGTCAGCAGCGTGGTCTGTCCGACGCCGAGATGCAGGATTTCCCCGCCATAAGGTTCGAGCAGCGTGTCCTGCATGGCGAAGGCCACCGTGCCCAACCCCAGCGCGACAAGAAAGCGCCTTGTGTAGGGCACGCTGATGAAGGCTCGCCACGACGTCTTGAAGTCGGGCTGTCCGGCGCCACCCTTCAGCGTGCGTGACGGGTCGCGCATCTCCTGCTTCCACAGCGCGACGATGTTGGCGACCATGGTCACCGCCGCGGCGCCTTGAATCACCTGGATAAGCCGCAGCGAGGTGAAATCGGTCAGCAGCAGCCCGAATGCGAAACCGCTGACGACCATGCCGATCAGCAGCATCGAATACATCAGCGCCACCACGCGAGGCCGCACATGGTCCGGCGCCAGATCGGTTGCCAGCGCCAGACCCGCCGTCTGCGTCATCTGCATGCCGGCGCCGATCAGCAGAAAGGCCAGCGCCGCCGCGATCTGCCCGACCACGACCGGAGCGCCGTTGTCACCCGACAGTACCAGCAAGGCAAACGGCATCATCGCCATGCCGGCGAACTGGAGCATGGTGCCCAGCCAGATATAGGGCACACGCCGCCAACCCAGCGCCGAGCGATGCGTATCCGATTTGTAGCCGACCAGGGTCCGGAATGGGGCGAACACCAGCGGCAGAGCGACCATAACCGACACCAGCGTCGTCGATACGCCGAACTCGACGATCATCACCCGGTTCAGGGTGCCGATGGTCAGCGTGACGGCCATCCCCACCGTCACCTGGAACAGCGACAGGCGCAGCAGCCGCAGCAGCGGCAGATCGGTCGTCGCCGCATCGGCGAACGGCAGGAACTGCACGCCGACCTGCGTCCATAACTGCCCGATCTTTCCGCCGGGCATTTTCATAGGCGCACCAATTCGATGGCCTGCGACGTGTAGAAGCCGCTCATCACCCGTTCGCTGCGGTTGACCCGCCAGTCGGCCAACCCCGGCTCGTTGCCGATATGCCGGCGCAGCGCGGTCATGCTGGCGGGAACGATGGCGGGCGCCCGATCACCACGCGGAAAGATCTTGCCGACATTGTGCATGACGGTGAGCGCCGGTGTGCGCGGCGCCAGAGTCATGATGATCGACCGGCGGGTTTGCCGGGCCAGCCGCACCAGGGCGGCCACCGTATCCGGTGTCTCGTAGTGAATCAGCGAATCCATCGCCACCACATGGTCGACCTCGCCGCACCCATGGTCGAGCATATCTCCGACCCGAAAATCGATGATGCCGCCACCCAGGCTGGACGGCGTGCGGTCGCGCGCGATCTCGACCAGGTTGGCCGAGACATCGATGCCGATCACTTCGGCGCCGCGGCGTGCCAATTCAAACGAAAAGGCACCGGTGCCGCAGCCGGCATCGAGAACGCGGGCTTGTTGGAGGTCCGGCGGCAGCCAGCTCAGCATCAAGGCGCGCATGCGGTCGCGACCTGCCCGCACGGTGGCGCGGATCTTGCTGACCGGCGCGTCCGAGGTCAATTGGCGCCAGGCATCCAGCGCGGTACGGTCGAAATAGGCCTGGATCAGATGGCGGCGTTCGGCAAAGGCGGGGGTGCTCATCAGTCAAACCCCAGGAAGTCGAAAATGTCCCGATCTTTCATCGGCGTCGCCTCATAGTTGCTATTGCCGACCAGAAGCGAGGCGGCCAGACGCAAATATTCGTGCAGCACCTTGTCGAGCTCCGGCGACGGTTCCATCTCGAACAGGGTCGATTTTTTCAGACGCGATTTACGGATGATGTCGAGGGACGGGAAATGGGCGACCCGCTCGATGCCGATGGCAGCGTTGAAACGATCGATCTCGTCGGTGTTCTCGCTGCGATTGGCAATCACGCCGCCCAGACGTACCTCGTAATTCTTCGATTTGGCCTTGATCGCGGCGACGATACGGTTCATCGCGAAGATCGAGTCGAAATCATTGGCGGTGACGATCAGGGCGCGCTCGGCATGCTGCAGCGGTGCAGCGAAGCCGCCGCACACAACGTCACCCAACACATCGAAAATCACTACGTCGGTATCTTCCAGCAGATGATGTTCCTTGAGCAATTTGACGGTCTGGCCGACCACATAGCCGCCACAGCCGGTTCCGGCCGGCGGGCCACCGGCTTCGACGCACATCACGCCGTTATAGCCTTCGACCACATAGTCTTCCGGTCTCAGTTCCTCGCTATGAAAATTGGCCTGCTCGAGCACGTCGATCACCGTGGGGATCAGGCATTTGGTCAGGGTGAAGGTGGAGTCATGCTTGGGATCGCAACCGATCTGCAGTACCCGTTTGCCGAGCTTGGAAAAAGCCGCCGACAGGTTGGACGAGGTAGTCGATTTACCGATGCCGCCTTTTCCATAAATGGCGAACACCTTGGCGCCTTCGATCTTGAGGCGCGGGTCGAGATGCACTTGCACGCTGCCTTCGCCGTCGATCCGGCCATCAAGAGGTCCGGGCTTGTTGATAATGGTCATCAGAGAGACCCTTTCGTTTTCATTCCGCTGCCATCACAACGCCCTCGAGGCGGTCTTCGATTTCGTCGCCGGCGCGACGCAACGCGTCCAGCGTCGCGGCATCCGGGGTCCAATAATGCCGTTCATAGGCCTCGATCAGGCGGTTGGCCATGCGGGCTGACGCCTTGGGATTGAGGCCGGCCAGACGGGCGCGCATGGCATCGTCGAGCACGAAAGTCTCACTGATCTGTTGATAGACCCACGGTGCGACTTGGGCGGTGGTAGCCGACCAGCCCATCGTGTTGGTCACCTGCGCCTCGATTTGCCGCACCCCTTCATAGCCATGCTTGAGCATGCCGTCATACCAGCGCGGATTGAGGGTGCGGGTGCGGGTCTCGAGCGTGACCTGTTCCGACAAGGTCCGCACCTTGGAGCAGCCCTGTGTGCTGTCGCCGACATAGACCGCGACATTCATGCCTTTGGCGCGCCGCACTGCGCGGCTGACTCCCCCCAAGGTATCGACATAATGGTCGACGGTGGTGACTCCGAGTTCGAGCGAGTCCAAATTCTGATAGGCCAGATCGACCGTCTGTAAAGCCTGGCCTAGCAAGGCCGCCTGCTTCGAAGGTTTGCCGGCCCGGCCATAGGCAAAGCATTTACGGCTTTCGTAGGCGTCGGCCAGTTCGTCTTCGTCGGTCCAGCAGCCGGCATCGATCATCTGGTTGACATTGGCGCCGTAAGCGCCGTCGGCGTTCGAGAACACCCGGAGCGCTGCGGTTTCCAGATCGCAGCCGAGCGCAGCCTGATAGGCCAGCGCGTGCTTGCGGACGAAATTTTCCTCGAGCGGTTCGTCGGCGGAAGCGGCAAGATAGGCAGCGTCGGCCAGCATCTTGGTCTGTAGCGGCAGCAAATCCCGGAAGATGCCGGACAGGGTGGTGATCACGTCGATGCGCGGACGGCCCAACTCTGTCAAGGGGATCAATTCGGCGCCGCACAGGCGGCCATAGGAGTCGAAGCGGGCGCGCGTCCCCATCAGGGCCAGCACCTGCGCGATCGGTTCGCCGCCGCTTTTGAGATTGTCGGTACCCCACAGCACGAAGGCGACGGTCTCGGGCAACGGCGCGCCTTCGCCGGCATGGCGGTCGAGCAGCAGCTGGGCCTGCCGGGCACCCTGTTTGAGGGCGGGGGCGCTCGGCAGGGCGAACGGGTCGAAGCCGTGCAGATTGCGGCCGGTCGGCAGGATGGCCGGCGTGCGCAACAGATCGCCGCCCGCCACTGGCTGCAGATAGCCGCCATCCAGCGCGTGCAGCAGGGAGTCGAGTTCGCAATCCCGGGCCAAATGGGCTTGGGCCACGTCGAGAGCGCGAAATGCCGTCAGATTTTCAGCGCGGCTCGCCAGGCCGGACAGCGCCATCGCGCGTTCCGGCCCCTGCCCCAGCAGCAAGGCGTCGATGGCACCAGGCTCCGGCCGAAGATTGAAATGTGATTCCGCCATCGCCAGCAGCAGTCCGGCGCGCGCTTCACGCGAGGCCGGCTCGCCAATGATGTGCAGACCGTCCGGAATCAGCGTCTGTTCATATTCATAGAGACGGGCGGCGAGCGCGTTCACCGCCTTGTCACGCTGCTCGGCGCCGGCATCGAAGGACAAATCCAATGAAGAGGCCAACTCGGCGATCAGCGCCATCATATCGGTCTGTTCATGCGGGTTGGGAGCGGCGCTGGTCAACCAGCGATCGATCGCCGCTTTCAGATCCAACAGGCCTTTATAAAGACCGGCGCGGCCGACCGGCGGAGTCAGATAGCTGATCAGAGTGGCGTTGGTGCGCCGTTTGGCGAGCGCCCCTTCGGACGGGTTGTTGGCGGCATAGAAATAGAAATTCGGCAGATCGCCGATCAAGCGATCGGGCCAGCAGGCCGACGACATGCCGGCATGTTTGCCCGGCATGAACTCCAAAGCGCCATGGGTGCCGAAGTGCAGCACCGCGTGGGCGGCGAAATCCTCGCGCAGATAGCGATAGAACGCCGAAAAGGCATGTGTCGGCGTGAATCCGCTTTCGAACAGCAGCCGCATCGGATCGCCCTCATAGCCGAAGCTGGGCTGCAAACCGACGAACACCTTGCCGAAGCGCACACCTTGCACGAACAGAGCGCTGCCGTTGCTGAGCTGGCGTCCCGGTGCCGGCCCCCATTGCGCTTCGATCGCCTTGAGATGCGGCTCGCGCCTGACATGATCGTCGACCGGAATGCGGACATGGACATGGGCATCGGTCCCCCAAGTGGCGGCGTTGCCGCCCAGCAGGGTCTCACGCAAATCGTCGATGCTGGCCGGCAGTGTTACGTCGTAACCCGCCTCGGCAAGCGCCGTCAGCGTGTTGAACAGCGAGGCGAACACCGAGAGATAGGCAGCGGTGCCGGTCGCCCCCGAATTGGGCGGGAAATTGAACAGCACGATCGCCAGTTTGCGCTGGTTGCGCTCTGTGCGGCGCAATTCCACCAGCCTTAAAACGCGGGCGGCGAGCGCGTCGCAGCGTTCCAGGCAGGGCTGCATCTGTTGCCCCGGCAACAATCCGTCGGCGGAGGTACTCTTGCAATTGCGCCGGCACTGCACGCAACCCGACACGCCGTCCGAGCGGCCGCCGAATACGGTGGGCGCGATGGCGCCGTCGAGTTCGGGCAAAGCCACCATGATGGTGGCCTCGACCGGCGTCAGTCCATTGGCCGAGGCCGACCAGGCTTCCAAAGTCTGGAATTCGACCGGCTGGGCGGCAATATAGGGCACGTCGAGGCGAGCCAGGATCTCGCGCGCCGAGGTCGCGTCACTGTAGGCGGGTCCGCCCACCAGCGAAAAACCGGTGAGCGAAATGACGGCGTCGACGCACGGGGCGCCTCGCTTGATGAAGAATTTCTCCATCGCCGGACGGGCGTCGAGTCCGCTGGAAAAAACCGGAATGGTGCGCAGGCCGGCGGCCTCCAGCGCGCCGATGACGCCGTCGTAATGCGCCCTGTCATTGGCCAGCACGTAGGAGCGCAGCACCACCAGTCCGACCGTACCGCGGCAGTCGGGGCGGGGTGGCGGCAGCTTGTCGAGACTTTCGGCGATGCCACCCGCGAGGCACGGGTGATAAACGCCGACATCGGGATATTCGACCGGCGGCGCCGCTTCGATAAGGCCCCTGAGCGCGCGGCGTTCGCCATCGGCATAGCGTCCAACGATATAGCGCACCAGGTTGGCAAGATTGGCCTCGGAACCGCCCAGCCAATATTGCATCGCCAGAAAATAGGCGCGTACATCCTGTGCCTTGCCGGGGATCAGTTTCAGAATCTTGGGCAGACGGCGCACCATCGCCATTTGGTTGGCCCCGGCGCTGGCGCTGGCGCCGGGCTTGCGACTGGGTTTCAGCTTTTTAAGCAGTGCCATGGCGCCGGTCTGCGGCGCGTCCATGCTGAAGCCGCCCATCTTGGTCAGCTTGATCACTTCCGGCGCCGACATGTGCACGACCAAGGCGTCGCATTCACCGCGCCGCGCCTCCAGGGCCGGCAGAATGGCGCGAATCTGATCCTCGAGGAACAGCATATTGACCAGGATGATATCGGCGTGGTCAATCTCGGCGCGGCAACGGTCCAGCGCGGCCGGATTGCTCTCCCAATCGGCGGCGGCATGCATGGTCAGCCTGAGCCCGGGGGTCTGGCGCGCCAGCAGGGCGGACACCTGGGCGATCACCCGCGCCAGATGCTGATCCAGCGTGACGATCACCACATTCATCGGTACGACCTCAGCGCGCATAGTGAGACTTCGCTTCATAGAGCGTTCCCACCGTGATCAATTCGACACCGCGCTCGGCAGCGAAGCGCTCGGTATTGCGGCGCGCTTTACCCCGCACGAAAAAAGGAATCTTGCCGAGTTCGCGTTCGGCGTCGGCCGCCCACACCAGGGCGGAATCGGCGTTCGCCGCCACCGCCGACACGGAAGCCGTTACGGTTGGCGCCGCCGGAACACCGAGATGCGAGGCGCCGCCGGCGTCGTTGAATTCGAAATCGTCGCGGAACATGGTGAGAAGATGCTCCTCCAGCCCCATCACCAGCGGATGAACCCAACTGTCGAACAGGACATTGCTGCCTTCGAAGCCCATCTGCGGCGAATAGCGGGCGGGAAAGTCCTGCACATGCACTGGCGCCGAGATCACCGCGCAGGCAATCCCAAGCCGCTTGGCGATATGGCGCTCCATTTGGGTGCCGAGCACCAATTCGGGTTGCAGTTCGGCGATGCGGGCCTCGATCTCGAGATAATCGTCGCTGATCAGCGCCTCTACACCGTACTTTTCCGCGGCCGTTCGCACGTCGCGCGCAAATTCGCGGTTATAGGCGCCCAAGCCCACCACCTTGAAGCCGAGCTCGTCGGACGCCACGCGGGCGGCGGCGATGGCATGGGTGGCGTCGCCAAAAATGAACACCCGCTTGCCGGTCAGATAGGTGCTGTCGACCGAACGCGACCACCAGGGCATGCGGGACGAGCAGCCGTCCAGCAAGCTGGTGGCGTCGACACAGGCAACGCGCGCCACCTCGGCAATGAAATCGCGGGTGGCGCCATAGCCGATCGGCACGACCCGTACGCAGGGCTGGTGGAAGGTCCGCTCCAGCCATTTGGCGACGATTTCGGCGGTTTCCGGATAAAGCACGATGTTGAAATCGGCCTCGCCGATGCGGGCGATGTCATGGGCGGCGGCGCCCATCGGCGCGCACAAGGCTACGTCGACGCCAAGCCGTTCCAACAGACGGGTCACCTCGGTCACGTCATCGCGATGGCGAAAACCCAATCCGGTCGCCCCCAGCAGGTTGCAGCGCGGCCGGCGGCCGGCGCGCTCGGGCGGCCGCGCTGTTGGATCGGCCAACCGGCGGACGATCTGATAAAAGGTCTCGGCGGCGCCCCAATTTTCTTTTTTCGAATAAGACGGCAATTCGAGCGGCACCACCGGAATCGACAGATTGAGTGCCAAGGCCAGCCCGCCTGGATCATCCTGAATCAGCTCGGCGGTGCAAGATGACCCCACCAGCAAGGCTTTCGGCGCAAACCGGTCGACCGCATCCTGCGCCGCACTTTTGAACAGGTGCGCGGTATCGCCGCCCAGATCGCGGGCCTGGAAGGTGGTATAGGTGACGGGCGGCCGCCGCCCGTCACGCTGGATCATGGTAAACAGCAGATCGGCATAGGTGTCGCCTTGCGGCGCGTGCAGCACATAATGGACGTCCCGCATGGCACTGGCGACCCGCATGGCGCCGACATGCGGCGGCCCTTCATAGGTCCAAACCGTCAGTTTCATGTGCCGAACCTCAAGAGATCGCGCCGCACCAGCGGCCGCGTGAACAATTCGGCAAGATCGCCGGCCTGCTCATAGCCATGGACCGGCGAAAACACCAATTCGATCGACCATTTGGTCGACAGGCCCTCGGCCTCGAGCGGATTGGCGAGACCGAGGCCGCACACCACCAGGTCGGGCTTTTCCAGGCGGCAGCGGGCCAATTGCCTGTCCACATCCTGGCCTTCGCTGAGCCGCGTCGAGGCGGGCAGCAAAGCGAGTTCCGCGGCCAGATGCTGGACATGCAGATAGGGCGTGCCGACTTCCACCGGGATCATCCCCAATTCGCGCGCCAGAAAGCGCGCCAGTGGAATTTCCAGCTGGGAATCCGGGAAAAAGAAGATTCGCTTGCCGTGCAGCACGCCGCGATAATTGGCGATGGCGCGGTTGGCGCGCTGGCGACCCGGGGCGGTCACCCCGTCGAACAGGCGATCCTCGACACCCCACGCCTCGGCGGCGGCCTTCAACCACAGCGTCGTTCCCTCGGCCCCGAACGGGAAGGGGGCGGTCAGACGTGCGGCGCCGCGCAACTCGAGGGCGCGGGCAGTGTCGCCGAGAAAGGGTTGCGCCAAGAGGAGAACGGTATTGGCGCCGACCGCCGGCAGATCGGCGGCCTTGCCGGCCGGCAGGAACGCCACTGGCGCGATACCAAGCTCGGCGAACAAGCGGCGGAACTGATCCTCGACCACGTCGGGCAGGGCCCCCACCACCAGCAGCGCCCGCGCCGCATTGGCCGGCGCGGCTGGCATTTCCGGCACCAGGGCGGCCAAGCAGGCGTCTTCGCCCTGGGTGAAGGTGGTCTCGATCCCGCTGCCGGAATAATTGAGCACGCGCACCTGCGGCAAATGTTTCCGCGACAGGCGGGCTGCCGCGCGCGACAGATCGAGCTTGATCACTTCCGAGGGGCAGGATCCAACCAGGAACAACAACTTGATATCCGGACGCCGTTCCAGCAAACGATCGACAATGGCGTCGAGTTCGTCATTGGCGTCGGCCAGACCGGCGAGGTCGCGCTCTTCCATGATGGCGGTGGCGAAGCGTGGCTCCGCGAACACCATCACGCCGGCGGCCGATTGCAGCAAGTGCGCGCAGGTGCGCGAGCCCACAACCAGAAAAAAAGCGTCTTGGATCTTGCGATGCAGCCAGATGATGCCGGTCAGGCCGCAGAAAACTTCGCGCTGGCCGCGTTCGCGCAGGATTTCACGGGGTACGCCCGGCGTTTCGCATCCGCTCGCCTGCGGCGGGGAAACAAACGGTGTGGCACTGGATGATGGAGAAACGGCAGGGATCGCCGACAAGATCAGTCGCCCTGGCCGGCGCCATGGGCGCCGCGCGGCGCTTCCAGACGCGCGGCGCGCAACTTCATAACAAATTGAGTGGCGTTGATGAGATAGGCGGCATAGGCGGCCAGAGCCAGCATCATGCGGCCATCGGCCGATCCCCACCCCGCCACCAAAGACAACAGATAGGCGGAATGCAGCGCCAGCACCAACATGCTGAAGACGTCTTCCCAGTAGAAGCTGGGAGCGAACAGATAGCGGCCGAACACCCGCTTTTCCCAGATCGCCCCGGTGATCATGATGGTGTAGAGCAGGAAAGTCTTGACGACGATCGAGGCGGTCGCGATCCCGTAGCCATTTCCGGTGGCCAGGTAGTTGAGCACCAGCCCGACGCTGACGGCGAAGACCAGGAACTGGATCGGCGCCAGAATACCCTGCACCAAGGTCCAGGACGTGCTGTCGCGGCGGCGGCGCTCTTCGGCGGTATAGAGCGAGCGGCGCGCCGACGGCGCCGGCAGGTGGTGGGGGGCCATCGATCCGACCGTGGCCGGCCATGGGCAATGGGAGAAACGCTCGATCAGATAGTCCAGGCGCGAGAATCCAGAGGCCGCGCCGAAACCGCCCGAGAATGACAATCCGAGAAGGGCGCTTTCGGCGTGGTCGGAATCCAGGTCAGACCAACCTCTCGCAATGTGCTGCATCGCCGCCCTCAGGTCCCACGGTTCATGACATTTGAAGCTTAGATCGCCCCTCCGATCATTGTCAATCCCGTTGAACGTCAAAATTATTTGACACTTTCCCGTCGCCCGCGACAAACTATCGACATTCAATTTTGTCGGCGTCCCTATTTCCCAGTTTCTTTTCGCCGGAAACGGCATTAGCCTTGACTTGCTAGCGTATGAGGGGTAGGGCCCTTGAGCCCAAGTAGCCTGTTGATAAACGCCAGAAGTCTATGGAACAGAATGACTTGGACAGGATCGTCCGACAGCGCCGAACGTGATACGCGTTTTGCCGAGAGCGGCGTTGGTCCAGACGACGTAACAGCGAGGCACTCTCGTGTCTTCGCCTGCATGGGAGGGACGTTGTGGCCAATTATCTTGACACTTCGACCTTAGGGGACGAACAGAGCGCCAAGAAACATGGATCGACACTGGGGACAGCACCGAACGCGCGCCGCGAGCTGCGGGCTGACCCTTGCGGCGAAGATCTGGATTGGTCGCGCGGCCTCGAAGGTTTGCGACGCTCGGTCGGTCGGCCCTCGGGGTTGACCGGACCCTTATTGACCAAGGTGATCGAACGGGAGATCATTCCGCGACTGTTTCTCACGCATTGCGATCTAGATCTGGGCGGCAAAGTGGTGCGAACCGAATCCGATCCGTTCGCTAATCTCGACAGCGAGGCGCTGACCCGCTTGGTACTGGGCAATGAGCCGGCCGACCGAATAATCGACCTGATGCAGGGCCTGCTCGATCGCGGCGTCAGCCTGCAGCGCATCTATCTTGATCTGCTGGCGCCGATTGCCCGACGGCTTGGCGAGTTTTGGGAGCAGGATCGCTGCACCTTCATCGACATGACGATCGCATTGTCGCGCCTGCATTTGGTTTTGCGCGAGGTCGGCCGCCGCAGCGGTGAAAGTCGGCGGCGCCGGACCGGCCCGCGACGCGCTTTTTTGGTGCCGGCGCCGGGCGAACAGCACACCTTCGGCCTGCTGATGATCGAGGAATTCTTTCTGCATGCCGGCTGGCAGGTCGCCAGCAACAATTCGGCGTCGCCTTCCGTCATCAAGGAGACGCTCGCTTCGCAGCCTGTTGACGTGGTGGGGTTTTCGATCGGCTGCGAGGAGTATTTCGGCCCGTTGCAGGATCTGATCAAGCAATTGCCGGCAGCGTCTATCAATAAGGAATTGGCGATCATGGTGGGTGGTCGTCTGTTCAAGGATTGTCCGGACTATTCCGACAAGCTGGTCGGCGCGACCGTTATCGCCGATGGCGTGCATGCCGTCGAGGCGGCCGAGTCTCTGCTTTCCCCACCCTCTCGGTTGGAGTCGATCGAGCAACCCACGTGAAGGATTTCATGCTATCGACTGAGAAAGAAACGCTCAGAAACCAATTCCCGTTCAAATTGCCAAAAGAGACCATTGGCGATCTCGACGCGGCAACCGCCGCGCGCGTGATGGCCGCTTCCAGCGATATCGCGATGATCGTCGACCGTGACGGCATCATTCGCGATATCTCCGTGACCATGTCCGACCTGCCGGGCAACGGGTTTGCCGATTTCGTGACGCGACGCTGGGTGGATACCGTCACCAGCGACAGCCGTGCCAAGGTCGAGGAAATCCTCCAGGACGCCACCACCTTGCAACAGTCGCGCTGGCGCGAGGTCAACCAGCAATCACCCGGCGGGTCGGTGCCGGTGCGCTTTCGCGGCATCGATGCCGGTCACGACGGTCGTGTCATTCTGTTGGGCCGCGATTTGCGCGCCGATCAGGCGCTGCAGCAGCGCATCTTGCAGTCGCAGCAGACCATGGAGCGCGACTATGTCCGCCTTCGGCAGGCGGAATCGCGCTATCGCGCCTTGTTTCACATCGCCTCCGAGGCGGTGATCATCGTCGAGCCGGGCAGCCGACGTATCGTCGAGGCCAATCCCGCGGCCGGCGCCCTGCTCGGTGTGGACAGCGCAACGCTGATCGGACAGCTTTTCCTCAAGCTGTTCCATACCGACAGCCGCGACCAGGTCCAGACTCTGCTCGGCAACTCGGTGGCGACGGCGCAGACCGAATCGATTCCGGTGCGTCTGGCGGATGGACGCAGCGGATTCAAGGCGCAAGCATCGCTGTTCCGGCAGGAAGGCATGGTGCATGCCTTGATCAGCCTGTCCTCGACCCAGGCCGAGCCGCCGGTGTCGGACTATGAATCGCAGATGAAGCTTTTGCGGGTGATCAATCGCATCCCCGACGCTTTCGTCCTCACCGATGGCGACATGAACATTCTGGACGTCAATCTGGCCTTTCTGGAGCTGGCGCAACTGCCTAGCAGCGAGGCCGCCAAAGGTGAGCCGTTGGGTCGCTTTCTCGGCCGGCCTGGTGTTGATTTGCGGGTCTTGACCCGCAATTTGCGCGAGCATGGCTGGGTCAGCAATTTCGGCAGCATCGTGCGCACCATTTTGGGAGATCAGGAGGACGTCGAACTTTCTGCGGTATCTGTGCAGGTCGGCTCGGACACGGCACATGGCCTTGTCATCCGCCGTAGCCGCCGCAGCCAGCCGACTCCGGCGGCGCAGGCCGGACAGCTGCCGCGCACTGCCGAGGAACTGACTCAGTTGGTGGGAACGCTGTCGTTGCGTGAAATCGTCGCCGAGACGACCGACGTCATCGAGCGGATGTGTATCAAGGCTGCGTTGAACCTGACCGGCAATAACCGCGCTTCGGCGGCGGAAGTTCTTGGCCTGAGCCGCCAGAGCCTCTATTCGAAGCTGAGCCGGCACGGTCTGGGTAGCGCCGATCTGGATATCCCGCAGGAGCATTGACGCCAATCCTGGCGGGTACGCTTTTGAAGCTCCGAACGACTGTCCAAGTTTCTTGACAGTCCCACGCCACCCCTTCAAAATTGTCCCATGTCTCGCTCGACCGCCTTGATCTCGCCGCCGATGCTGCCGGCTCCCAGCGCCGTGATGGAGCTGTTCAAGCCGATCACCTGGTTTCCGCCGATGTGGGCTTTCATGTGCGGCGTCGTGTCGTCGGGCGTACCAGTGCTGTCGCACGGTTTCCTGCTGCTGGGCGGCGTGATTTTGGCAGGACCGCTGGTGTGTGCCACCAGCCAGGCGGTCAATGACTGGTTCGATCGCCACGTCGACGCCATCAACGAGCCCTTGCGGCCGATTCCGTCGGGTCGCATTCCCGGCCAATGGGGTCTGGCGATCGCGCTGATGTGGACCTTGTTGTCGGCGCTGTTTGCCTTGCTGCTCGGCACCTGGGTGTTCTGGGCCGCCATCCTCGGCCTGGCGCTGTCTTGGGCCTATAGCGCGCCACCGCTGCGGCTTAAGCGAAGCGGCTGGTGGGGTCCGGCGGCGGTGGCGCTGTCCTATGAAGGCATCACCTGGTTCACCGGTGCCGCAGTGATGAGCGGAAGCTTGCCCGACGCACACATCATCCTGCTGGCAGCCTGTTACAGCTTCGGCGCGCATGGCATCATGACGCTCAACGATTTCAAAGCGGTCGATGGCGATCGGCAGACCGGTATCGGGTCGCTGCCGGTGGTTCTGGGGGTCGACAATGCCGCCACCCTGGCCGCTGCGGTGATGGCCATTCCGCAGGCGCTGGTGGTGGCCGTGTTGCTGCACTGGGATCGACCCTGGTTCGCAGGCGCAGTGCTGTGTTCTTTGGGCGCGCAATTGCTGCTGATGCGGCGTCTGCTCGGTGATCCCCGCCGATGGGCCCCCTGGTACAACGCCACCGGAGTCAGTCTCTATGTGCTCGGCATGCTGGTTTCCGCCTTCGCTGCGCGCACGCTGGTGGCGGGCTGACCATGACCGATCGGGCGGGGCTCGGATGGCTGGGGATCGTCCGGCTCGGGCTGGTGCAAAGTTCGATTGGTGCCGTGGTGGTGCTGATGACCGCCACGCTTAACCGGGTGATGGTGGTCGAAATGGCGTTGCCCGCCAGTTTGCCGGCGGCGCTGGTCGCCTGGCATTATGTCCTGCAATTGTCTCGGCCACGCTGGGGGCATGGTTCGGACATCGGCAATAATCGCAGTCGCTGGATCATCGGCGGCATCAGCCTGCTGGCGCTGGGCGCCATTCTCGCCGCCAACGCCACCGTGGCCATGCCCGAGTCGCTGACATTTGGCATCGCGCTTGGGGTGCTGGCCTATGCCATGATCGGCGCCGGCGTCGCCGCCGCCGGTACCTCGCTGCTGGCCCTGATGGCCAGTCGGGTGATCCCGGAACGGCGGCCGGCGGCCGCGGCGATCGCCTGGGTCATGATGATCTGCGGGATCGTCCTGACAGCCGGCATCGCCGGGCGGCTGCTGGATCCCTATTCACCGCGCCGGCTGGTGCTGGTGGCGTCCGGGATCGCCGTAATCGCCCTCCTGGTCAGCCTGCTGGCGGTGCGGGGCATCGAGGGCGAGGCTGCGGGCGGCGATGACACGGCGAAACGACCTGCGCTGGCGTTCCGGGCGGCGCTGCGCCAGCTATGGCAGGAAAAATTGGCACGCGACTTCACCATCTTCGTTTTCGTCTCGATGCTGGCCTACAACGCGCAGGAATTGATCCTTGAACCTTATGCCGGACTGGTGTTCGGCTTCAGTCTCGGGCGTTCCACGCAACTGGCCGGGTTTCAGCATGGCGGCGTTTTGGTCGGCATGGTACTGGTCGGGCTCGGCGGCACCCTGCTGCGGGGCGACCGCACCCTGCTGATGAAACGTGGCACCCTGCTCGGCTGCTGTGCCTCGGCGCTGGCGTTGATCGGTTTGGCTGCCGCCGGGTTTTCGCCGGAGCGTTGGCCGCTGCCGCCGACGGTGTTCGCGCTCGGCTTTGCCAATGGCATCTTCGCGGTTTCGGCGTTGGGATTGATGATGTCGTTCGCCGGCGCCGGCCGCGACGCGCAGGAGGGGGTGCGCATGGGCGTATGGGGGGCAGCGCAGGCGATGGCCTTCGGAATAGGCGGCTTCACCGGCGCCGGCGCGCTCGATGTCATGCGCACTCTGCTGCCGTCGCTGCCCTCCGCTTTCGCCAGCGTCTTTGCCGCGGAAGCCGTGTGCTTCCTGCTGGCGGCGGCGATCGCGCTCAGGCTCGACCGCGACCGCTCACCCGACAGTGCGCCGGCGACGGCGAATTTGGCTTCTCTTTGACCCGGATCTCCGGCCGGAGGATGATATGAACCAGCACCCGAAATTCGACGTGATCATCGTTGGCGGCGGACCGGCCGGCGCCACGGCCGCGCATGATTTGGCGCGCACCGGGCACAAGGTGGCGTTGCTCGATCGTGCCGGCCGCATCAAGCCTTGCGGCGGCGCCGTGCCGCCCCGACTCTTGCGCGAATTCGAGGTTCCCGAGAGCTTGCTGGTGGCGCGCGCCCGTTCGGCACGCATCATCGCCCCGTCCAACCGCGAGGTCGACATGCCGATCGATGGCGGCTATGTCGGCATGGTCGATCGCGAAATATTCGACGAATGGCTGCGCGACCGCGCCGCGTCTGCCGGCGCGCAACGCTGCACCGGCAGCTTTGACCATATCGACCGCGACGCCGACGGGACGATTCACCTGTTCTATCAGACGCCGGACCGCGAACAGCCGCTCGCCTGTCTGCAGGCGCGCGCCGTAATCGGCGCCGACGGGGCGACATCGGCGGTGGCGCGTCAGGAGGTGCCGATGGGCGGGAAATCCAAAAACGTGTTTGCCTATCACGAGGTGGTACGTTCGCCTGCGGCGGCGAGCGGCGGCTTCGACGGCAGTCGCTGCGACATCTATTACCAGAATCACCTGTCGCCGGATTTTTATGGCTGGGTGTTCCCGCACGGCGAAACCGCCAGTATCGGTGTCGGCAGCGCCAAGAAAGGCTTTTCCCTGCGCGGCGCAGTGGGTGACCTGCGCAGCGCTGCCGGCTTGACCGGCTGCCAGACTTTGCGCCGCGAAGGCGCGCCGATCCCCTTGAAGCCGCTGAAGCGATGGGACAATGGCCGCGATGTGGTATTGGCGGGTGACGCCGCCGGGGTCGTGGCGCCCGCCTCCGGTGAAGGGATCTACTATGCCATGTATGGCGGCAGGATGGCGGCAGACGCCGTGCGCGCGCTTCTCGTCAGCGGCGACGCCAAGGCGCTGGCCAGCGCCCGCAAGCGCTTTCTTAAAAAGCATGGCATGGTGTTCCGGATTTTGGCCATCATGCAGTATTTTTGGTATAGCAGCGACAAGCGGCGTGAACGCTTCGTCAAGATGTGCGCCGACCCCGATGTTCAGAGGTTGACCTGGGAAGCCTATATGAACAAGGAGCTGGTGCGGTCGCGCCCGGGCGCCCATCTCCGCATCTTCCTCCAGGACCTCGCCCATCTGCTGGGGATGGCCAAGACCTGAGGAAATGCGCGAACTCTACGCCTCCGGTCGAATCGTTGACATCCTTCTGGCGTTCCTGGCCCTGGAGGTTGTGGCGTGGGTCCTTTGGCGGCGCAGACAAGGGTTGCCAATCAGGGTCACTGCCCCGATTCGGGCCTTGCTGCCCGGCATCTTGCTGCTGTTGGCCTTGCGCGAAGCACTGACCGGCGCCAACTGGGTATGGGTCGCTCTCTGGCTGACGGTGTCGCTGCCAGCCCATCTCGCCGACTTCTGGCGCCGGGCGCCCTGACCCCCCCCCACGGGTCTGGCCATCTGCAAAAGCAAATAATTTCGCTTTTCCCGCTCTTCTCCGACGGCACCCGAAGGCAGATCGCCGGCTGGCGAACCACCTCCGGCGCCCTTTCTCGACGCTACTTGGTTTCCTGCAGAAAGGCGATGATGTCGGCGCGATCCTGATCCTTCGGCAGACCGGGAAAGGTCATCTTTGTGCCGGGGACCACGGACTGCGGCGACTTCAGATAGACGAACAGTTTCTGTTCGGCCCACACGATGCCGGAATTCTTGTTGGCGGTGGAATAGACGAATCCGGGCACCGATCCCGAGGTCCGGCCGATGATGCCGGCGAGCGACGGGCCGACCCTGTTCTCGCCCGGCTTGGTCGAGTGGCAGACCTGGCATTTATGGAACACGATGGCGCCGGCCGCAGGATCGCCAGTCAGAGCCTTGCCGGAATCGTCCTTGACGTCGATCGCGACCGCGGCGGCCATAGCCACCGGCGAGCCGGCCAGCGTCAGCAGGACCGCTCCGATCGCAATACCAATACTCTTTCTCATTTACCTCTCCCTTCCATGCCGAAAATGGCGGAAATCACCAAACCAAACGGCCATGTCATCGCTGACAAGGCCGTTCGGGTCAACAGAAACCAACCGCTCCTGCCTCGGAAATCTATTCCGGAAGCGGCGGAGCCGTATATTGATCGGCCACCGGCACGGCGAAACTATGCAGCACGGCCCAATCACGCCATGAATCGACGACCGTTCCGGTCAGAATAATCCCGATCCCGCCGGTCAACGGCGTCAGCACGGCGAACCACCAAGCCCAGCGGTGGATCGACTCCATCGTCGCATTGATGCCCATCGTCCAGCGCCAGAACAGGGCGGCGCGTTCCATCGCCGTTCCCGGGTCGGAAATCTGGTCGAGCTCGCGATCACCGCCATAGCGGGTCACCCCCAGAATGGTCGCCCCATGCATTGCGAACAGCAGGGCCGAGCCATACAGGAAGGCGATGGAGAGGCAATGAAACGGATTGTAATAGAGATTGCCATAGACCAGCGAGAAATTATTGGTCCAGTCGAGATGCGGAAAGATGCCGAAGGGCACCGCCTCGCTCCATTTGCCCATCAGCAGCGGGCGGATGAAGCCCAAAACCAGATACAGCCAGATCGCCGACGCAAAGGCCCAAGCGACATGGGTGCCGAGGCCGAGTTGCCTTGCGCGCCGATAGGTCCGCACCCACCACAATATGATCGACAGGGTCAGGAAGAAACCCGCCAACAGCCACCATCCACCTTCATTGAGTGGCGGTATGCTGAGGCCATATTGCGGCAAAGGCGGGTTCAGCGCCAGCCAGGGCAGGTGGAAGATGAATTTGAGCGGATCCCAATGTACCTGCGCCAGCATGTTGAGGCCAATGATCTCGATCGCAAAGAAGCCGAAGACGATCGAGGTGATGCCATAACCGCCGAGATAGATCGGCCCGATCTGGGCGGCGCCGATCTTGCCCAGCCAATAGGAGAAGGTGGGCTCTCCGGTCCGGCCGAAGGTACTTGAGCGTAACGGCACGCCCATATCCGGAGTCGTTCGAAGCTGGACCTGCGTGAATATGTTCTGATACGTGGCCATGACGCCTAACTCCTCACAATCCTGGGCCTTGATACATGGTGGGCGAACCTTCCGGATCGACCAGATGCCACAGAGGCCACCACCACTGGTCCCACGACGCCGTCCAATAGGGTCCGGACGCCAGCATGCAGACCGCGCTGAAGAACACCGCGGCAAGGGCCAGGAACAGGCCGAGCCGGTGAATGCCGAGCGGACCGATCGAATAGCCGATCAGGTCGCGAAAGAACGTGTCCTCGTGCTCAGGCGTCTTCATCTCCTCGGAATCGGGCGGATTGGAGGCCGACAAGATCAGCCCGCCATGCAGGCCCAAGGCCAGCGTGACCGTGAAGAAGAAGGTGATGGCAATCATATGGAAGGGATTGTAGTGAAAAGTGCCGAATTGATAGCCGGTCGTCGAGACCCAGTCCAGATGGCTGAAGATGCCATAAGGAAAGCCATAAGCCCAGGCGCCCAACAATATCGGACGGACGAAGACCAAGGTCAAATAGGCGCCGATCGCAAAACTGAACGCGAACGGAACATGATAGCCGATGCCGAGTTTCCGGCAGATCTCGACTTCGCGTAAAGCCCACGACCCGAATGCACCCGTCGCGCAGACCGAGATCACCTGCCAGAGACCACCCTCTCGCAACGGCGCAAATCTCAGCCCATATTCCAACCCGGGCGGGTTGATGGTGATCAGAAAGGGGTTGAAGGTCCCCTGCATCGCCGCGCCATAGAAGATCAACGCGACCCCGAGCGAGGCGCAAATGACCGCCGTTACGCCGAAGAACCCGACGTAGAATGGCCCCATCCAGTAGTCGAAGAGGTCACCCCCGATCAGAGTGCCTCCGCGTACCCTATATTTTCTCTCGTAACTCAGCAGTGCCATGATAGTAACCCCCGGCCGGCTGGCGATAGTGCCATTGCCCCATCCTGAGGATGGGCGCGGCGGACGGATCCCGAAGACGGGGAACCGCCCACCGCGATTCGTTGGGAATCCTTGCGGATCCCCGGTTTATACAGGTGCGACGTCGGTGGCCACGGTAAGGGCCCCGGCCTTGTACGGATGTCCCTCGAGCCAATTGAACTCTTTCGAGCTCAGGCAAATGAAGTGGATCAGCAACGCCAGAACCGTCAGGAACGAAAACAATGCCACCAGAACACGGCGCGGGTCGAACAATGTCCATATTTTCCACATGTTACCGCTCCCTTAGCCGATCAGGTTGGATAGAAAAAGTTGCGCGGTATGGACGCCGGTCTCGAGCTGAGCCCAGCCGCCAGGGCCAGGAATCCACGGGCGCCACAGCCAAGCCAGCACATGAGCCGCAATGGCCACGATGACGAAGAGTGTGAAGCTCGTCACGAATATGGCGTGGAATTCCTTCGCTTCCGCGTCGGTGAGACCCGAAAGGGTCCCGCTATGTTCATCTCTGCTAACCATTAGTCACCTCCAAGAAGGGCCTTACTATCGCCGGGGCAATATGCACCGGCCGTATCCGACATGCCGCGACGCGGCGCGCCGACCGAGAGACCGGCTAAGCCGGCCAAACCTCAAACAACGAATATTCCCCTTCGGAAATAGCGTTCATCATGCTGCGTACTCGCGCAAAACCGTAACCGCGCCATCGAGGCGCTGGCGCGTCACCAAAGTCTCACCGGCTTGGCGCGCCGCGCGTTCGGCGGCGTCGCGCAACCGTTTGGCTGCCGAGATCCGCACCAGCACCGGCTGCGCGTCGATCAGGGCGTCGAGCGCCGATTTGGCCTCGGCGTCCCAGGGCAATTCGACATGAAAGCGCGCCGGCGTGGCCTCGATCTGATCGAGCTGGGCCGATTGCGGCAGGATGTTGAACAGCGCGTCGAACAGCTTGTTGCAGACCTCCTGCACCAGCCAGGTTGCCCCGGAATAGCCCATCACCGGGGTGCCGGTATGGCGGCGCACCACGGCGCCGGGGAATGAGATCGGCACATACATGGCGCGTGAGCCGCATTCGGCCATGTACATGCGCTCGTTGGTGCTGCCGAACAGCACCAACGGCGGCGTGGTCTTGATCGCCTGGCGCACCGCCTCGTTGTCCGGCTTGACGCCGGCGGTGCGGGCGAAGGCGAAGCTGCAGGGCAGCCCCATGTCGGTTTCCAGGAAATTGCGGATGCCGCGCGCATATGTCTCGGTGGCGACGACGGCGAAGCTGGCGGTCCCGAAGAAATCCTGGGTCACCGAACGCCACAAATCCCACAGCGGCTTGATGGTGGTGTGCTTCTCGCGTTCAATGAACGGCTCGGCATCGAGCCCGGTCAGCTCCGCCAAAGTGCGCAGGAATTTAGTGGTCGAATGCAGGCCGATCGGCGCCTGCAGATAGGGGCGCTCCAGTTTCTCGCACAGTTGACGGCCGAATTCACGATAAAGGCAGACATTGACTTCGGCGTCGGCCAGCTTTCGGATGTCGGCGAGATGGCTGCCGAGCGGAAACACCATGTTGACGTCGCAGCCGATGCCTTCGATCAAGCGGCGTATCTCGGCGAGGTCGGACGGCATGTTGAACATGCCGTAGGTCGGTCCGATGATGTTGACCAGCGGCCGGCCGCCCTCCTGGCGTGGCCGCGGCGCCGGCATCTTCTTGGGACCGAACTGGGTCCACAGCCAGGTGAGCGCACGATTGGCGCTCTGCCACTGGTCCTCGTCAATGGTGCGCGGCAGGAAACGCTGAATATTGGTGCCTTCCGGGGTGACGCCGCCGCCGATCATCTCGGCGATCGAGCCGGTCACCACCACCGACGGCAGCGACGGATCGAGCGCTGCCCAGGCGCGTTTCATGGCGCCTTCTGTGCCGGTCTTGCCGAGTTCCTCCTCGCCGAGCCCGGTCACCACGATCGGCAGTTCATGCGGCGGCAGCGCGTCGGTATAATGCAGCACCGAAGTGACCGGCAGATTCTCGCAGCCGACCGGGCCGTCGATGATCACCTGCAAGCCCTTGATGGCAGTGAACACATAGACTGCCCCCCAATAGCCGCCAGCGCGATCATGATCGAGGATCAGCATCCGACCGCCTCTTCGCTCTTTTTGAACGCCGCCTGCAGTTTGGCATATTTGGCCTTGAAGTCCGGGCGGTCGGTCGGCACCTCCTGCCACACCCCGGCGGCATGGCCGACGCCGACGCCATCGAAGAACGCCGACATTTCGTCGAAACGGGACTTATTGCCGAGCGCGGCATTGATCACCATGGCCAGCGACCCGGCCCCGGCCGGTCCCATCAGCGGCCGCGCCGAAATCAGATTGGTGAAATAGAGAGCCGGCACCGAGCGCTGCTTGGCGTGCTGCACCACCGGGGTGGTGCCGATGGCAAGATCGGGCTCGTAGGCGTCGAAGGCGGCGATATCCTGTTCCAGCGAGGCACGGAAGACCACCTGGACGCCTTGTGCGTCAAGCCAGGCACGGTCCGGTTCGGACCAGCGGGTTTGTGGGCAGGCGGTGCCGACATAGGGCACCTCGGCACCGCTTTCGATCAGCAGCCGCGCCACCAGCAGCTCCGAGCCTTCATAGCCGGACACGGTAATGCGTCCCTTGATCGGCCGTGACGCCAGCGCCGCGCCGATCGCTCCCAGCACCTTGTTCTTGGCGAGGTCGACCTTTGACTGGGCAATGCCGCAGGCCTGGCCGATGGCGTCGAGCCAGTCGGCGGTGGCGTCGCGTCCGACCGGCGCCGACGGCACCACACTGCGGCCGGCCGCCTCGAACTCGCGCACCGAGGCGGTATAGAACGGATGTATGGCGGCCACCGCGGCGCAATCGAGGGCGGCGTAAAGTTCACGCCATTCGCGGGTCGGCACCACTGGCCCGGCTGCCAGACCCATCGGCTCAAGCATGGCGCCGATGCCTACCGGATCGGCGGGAAACATCTCGCCCAGCAAGGTCACGGTTGGCTTGTCGCTGCGCACTCTGGGCGCCGCCACGGCACCCTGCTCGGCTTCCAGTCTGGCATAATGCAGCATGGCGCCGGCCAGCACGTCCTTGGCTTCGGCGTGAGTCGGCACCCCGAAACCGGGAACGTCGATGCCGATGATACGGACGCCATTGATTTCCTTGGGCAGCAATTGCAATGGCACCCCGGATGCGGTGGGTACGCAGAGATTGGTGACGATCACCGTGTCATAGAGCGCAGGATCGGCGACCTTGAACACCGCCTCGCGGATGTCCTCGAACAGCTTGCCGGTCACCAGCGTTTCGGAATTGAACGGCACATAACCGACGGTGCGGCGGGCGCCATAGAAATGCGAGGTGAAGGTCAGTCCATAGACGCAGCAGGCCGAGCCGGACAGGATGGTGGCGGTTCGCCGCATGCGCAGCCCAACCCTGAGCGAACCGAAGGCCGGACACATGCTTTGCGGCTGGTCATGCGGCCCTTTGGGATAGTCGGCGGCGTAGCGGTCGAGAATCTCGGACTTGCCAGCATCGGCCGCCGCCTGACGCATCGTCTTGGCGCCGGCATGGCAGTGGCCGTCCTCGGCATGACCAGGAGTCGATTCTGCCGCGACGGGTGCGATATCCGGGGCCGCATTCGACAGCGGGGCTACAGCGGCGGCGTCATAGACGACTTCGCTAGGGCCGGGCGGACGCGGGCTGAGCTCGTTCATGTCCTGTCACACCGTGTCATAAACGATTTCAAGCGTCTTCTTCTCGACAAAGTCGGTGCCGCGCATATCGGCCTGGCTGGCTGGCTCGAGCTTGTAGGCGGCACCGGTCTGGTCGGCCGAAAACAGCCCCAGCAAACCGTCCGAGGTCAGCGGCTTGGGCCGCATCGGCGGCGCCTCGGCGACATTCTGGGCCAGTTCCTCGAACAAAGACGCCCAGCGGCCACCCGGGGTGCCGATGATCTGGTAATTGGCGGATTTGCGACGGATATCCTCGTCGGCGGGGATCGCCGCCAGCACGGGAATGCCCACCGCGGCGGCGAAGGCCTTGGCCTCGCCGGTGCCGTCATCCTTGTTTATCACCATGCCGGCGACACCGACATTGCCCCCCAGTTTGCGGAAATATTCGACCGCCGAGCAGACATTGTTGGCGACATAGAGCGATTGCAGGTCGTTCGAGCCGACCACGATCACTTTTTGGCACATGTCACGCGCGATCGGGAGACCGAAGCCGCCGCACACCACGTCGCCGAGGAAATCGAGCAGCACATAGTCGAACCCCCATTCGTGGAATCCGAGCTTTTCGAGCAATTCGAAGCCATGGATGATGCCGCGGCCGCCGCAGCCACGACCGACCTCGGGACCGCCCAGTTCCATGGCGAACACGCCGTCGCGCTTGAAGCAGACGTCCTCGATGCGAACTTCCTCGCCGGCGGCCTTTTTCTTGGAAGAGGTCTCGATAATGGTGGGACAAGACTTGCCGCCGAACAGCAGCGACGTAGTATCGCTTTTCGGATCGCAACCGATCAGCAGCACGCGCTTGCCCTGCTGCGCCATCATGTAGCTTAGATTGGACAAAGCGAAGCTTTTGCCGCTACCGCCCTTGCCGTAGATGGCGATGATCTGGGTCTGTTTGGACACCGGCGCAGTCGACACCGGATCGGGTTCGATCGACGCTTCCTCAAGCAGTTGCTGCGCCTGTAGGACGAGGGTCATGAGCAGGTTCTCCAGTCGAGAATCATCTTCAGGCAGGACACATCGCCAAAGGCAGTGCGGTAGGCTTGATCGGCTTGGCTGGCGTCCATGCGATGCGTAATCAGTCCGTCGAGCGACAGCCTGCCGTCATCGATGGCCGCCAAAGTGGTCGCTAGGTCTGGCGCCTTCCATTCGGCGGCGACGCGCAACCGTGCTTCCTTCATAAAGGAAGGCGGAAAAGCGAAGGACAGCGGCTTATCGTAGAAGCCGGCCAGCACCACTTCGCCACCCTTCGCCAGACGCGCGATCAAACTGTCGAGAATGGCGGAATCGCCGCTGACATCGACGATCACCGAATAATCGCGCCGCGGGTCTTGATCGGGATGCAGCACCTTGTAGCCGGTGGCGCCGGACTGGCGGGCGGGGTTGGTCTCCCATACGGTGGGCGCGGCGTGGCCGCCTGCGATTGTCAGGCGGGCCAGCAGGCGGCCGAGCACGCCGTGCCCGACGATCAATTGCGGGGCATCGCCGCCGGCAATGGCATGCTGGGCGGTGGCGGCCAGGGCGATCAGCACGCCTTGCTCCTGCACCTGGTCATTAATGGCGATAGCCCGCGACGACGGGACGATCACGCGATGCGCCGCGCCGCCGAACAGGCCGCGCGCATCCTTGAAACAATTCGAGCCCGGCACGAACACCTGTTCGCCGATGCGGGCCTTGGCATCGCACCCGGCTTCGACCACCCGACCGACCGACTCATAGCCGGGCACCAGCGGATAGCCCATGCCGGGGAAGGGCGGCATGCGCCCGGACCATAACAGGCGTTCCGTGCCGGTGCTGATGCCGCTCCAATCGATGTCGACGACGACGTCGGTGGCGGTGAAGTGCTGCAGAGCAAGACGCCGGAGCGAAAGGCGCTCGGGCGCTTCCATCACCACGGCGACTGTGTCCATTTCCGACATAAAAGTGATCACTCCGGCCTGCCGACAGAAGCCAGGATTTCCCCGGCACGGCCCACACCATGCGAAGAGTAACAATAAATTTACAGCTCCTTATGTCAACCAAAATTTACAGTTTTGCACGGGCCGTCATAACGCGGACGATCAGCGGCGTATGGGTTGACAGCAGCCGGACGTGGTCAAAACCGGCCTGGTGGAGCAGCGCGGTCTGCTCGGCGACGGTGCGCGGTCGGCCGCTTCCCATCGCCGCCAGATAGAAGCCGAAATAGGCGTCACCGGCCGGCCGCGCGCCTTTGGTGCCGGCCATCGGTTCGGCCAGCAGCAGCACGCCGCCCGCGTCGAGTGCGGCACGGACATGGCGCAGAATGGTCAGTGCAGCGCCATCGTCATGGTCATGCAGCACACGGACCAGCGCGACGATGTCGGCACCGCGCGGCAAGTCATCGTCGAAAAAGCTGCCGGCGACGATGCTGGCGCGCCCGGCCAAACCGGCCTCCGCCAGTTTCCGCCGGGCACGCTCGGTGACCGCCGGCAGATCGAACAAGGTCAAGGCCAGATGCGGGTGACGCAGGCCGGCAGCGGTGAGGAACACACCCTCGCCGCCGCCGACATCGAGCAGACGGCGGTGACGGGACAGCGGATAGGCGTCCAGCACTTCTCCGGCAACCATCGCCTGCGATGCCGCCATCAGTGCCGAGTAGTCGCCGACCTGGTCCGGCGCCGACGCCGCCGGATTGGCGCTCCTGGCATAGGCCCAAAACTGCTGAAGTCGCGGATTGGCCAACTCGCCCCGCAGCATCGCCAGCGGATCCGTCAGATCGGCATAGAGCAGCGCGTGATGGCGGATCATCGCCGCCACGCCGGGATTGCCGCGCAGTGCCGCCCCCAGGCTGCCCAACGTGTAGCGGCCGTCCGGCAGAACCTGACAGAGATCAAGCGCGGCCGCCGCCTTGAGCAGGCGGTCGGCGGCAGGTTCGGCCAGGGCCAGACGCGGCGCCAAATCGGCCGCGCTTTGCGGGCCTTGAGCAAGTTTCTCGAACAGGTCGAGCTCTACACAGGCGCTGAGAATTTGCGCATAGACGAAGCCGGCGACCAGATCGAACAGCGCGCGTACTTGCCGCCGCGCCACCCCTCTGGTCAGTGGAAAGCCGGCCGCCCAGCGCTGGAAACGGGGATCGGCGATCAGCCGGTTGCGGAGGCTGAGCCAGCGCTCGCGCCACCCCCGGCTCAGGCTGCGGCGCTTTCCAAGAGCCGCTTCGGCGCCAGCCGCAAAGCCTGCAGCCGCACCAGTTCGCGCAGATTCTGCTCGCCCGGGCAGGCCGGGATCGAGTCCATCGCCATGGCAATCAGGCTTTCCAGGCGGCGCACGGCGCCCGACAGGCCGAGTTCGGCGACCGCGTTGGGGCGACCCAGGACGGCATCGCGGCCGACCGGTTTGTCGGTTTCGGTGGCGCTGGAAACTGCGTCGAGCAGGTCGTCGGCCACCTGGTAGGCCTCGCCGAGACGATAGCCGAGAGCATGCCAAGCCATCGGGTCGCCACCACTCGCCAGCGCCCCGGCCATGGTGGCGGCGACGAACAGGGCACCGGTCTTGGCACAGCGATATTGCTCCGGCGGTGGATTGGGTTCGCTTTCCCAGGCCTGGCCGGCGGCAATGCCGGCCGGCGCGCCAACGCCTCTGGCGATCGTGCCGATCAGCGGTGCCAGCCGCAGAGGGGCTTCATGCGCCGCGTCGGCAACGATCTCGAACGCCAGCACGATCAGCGCGTCGCCGGCCAGCAAGGCCAGCGGCGCACCAAACACGGCATGCACCGAAGGGCGGCCGCGACGAATTTCGGCATCGTCGAAACAGGGCAGATCGTCATGCACCAGCGACGCGCAATGCAACAGTTCGATCGCGGCGGCGGCGGCATCGGCGAGGCCCGGTTGATCGCCGCCACAGGCTTCCGCAACCGCCAGGGACAGCCGCGGCCTTACGCGGGCGCCGCCGGGAAACACCGAATGGCGGATCGCGGCCGCTAATTTGGGTGGGGCATGCTCGCCACCCGTACGGTTGACAGCCTGCGCCAAGGCCCGTTCGATACGCTCACCTGATTCCAAGATGCACCTCCCGGCTCACCCTTTGCACGAGAGACCGAGTGTGTCAATTTTTCTTGGCATAAACAACTGTCAATCTATCTTTACAGCCGGTAAGCTTGGCGGCGCCAAAGTGCCGGTGGGCGGGTAGGATGGGATGGGAGCCTCGATGTCCGGCAGTGAACCGGTTTTGGTAGTCGGCGCCGGGGTCGGTGGCTTGGTGACCGCCATCGACCTGGCCGCTCGCGGAGTCCCGGTTACGGTGGTGGAAAAGGCACCCCTTGTCGGCGGCAAAATGCGCGAAGTCGCGCTAGCCGGTCGCGCGATCGATTGCGGGCCTACTGTATTCACCATGCGCTGGGTGTTCGACGAATTGTTCAGCGCCGCCGACGCGCATCTCGACGACTATCTGCGCCTGACGCCGCTCGCGATCCTTGCCCGCCACAGCTGGGACCAGACCGGCCATTTCGATCTCTATGCCGATCAGCGCCGCTCCGCCGACGCGGTCGGACGCTTGGCCGGCGCGGCGGAAGCCAAGCGCTTTCTGGCCTTCTGCGCCGAGGCCAAGGTCATCTACCAGACCTTGCAACGGCCGTTCCTGGCCGCCACCCGCCCCAATCCGATCGGGCTGGCCCGGCGCATCGGTCTGTCGCGGCCGGCTGCTCTGCTCGGCATCCGGCCCTTCGAGTCGCTGTGGGGCGCGCTCGGCAGCCATTTTCACGACCCGCGTCTGCGCCAATTGTTCGGCCGCTACGCCACTTATAACGGTTCCTCGCCCTTCCTGGCGCCCGCCACACTGATGCTGATCGCCCATGTCGAGCAGGAGGGCGTGTGGGCGGTCGAGGGTGGCATGCAGCGGCTGGCGGAGGCGCTGGAACGGCTGGCGCGCGAGCGCGGCGTGACTTTCCGTCTGGGCGCATCGGTGAGTGACATTCTCGTCGAGGGCGGGCGGGCCAGCGCGGTGCTGCTCAGCAATGGCGAGCGTCTCGCGGCGGCGGAAATAGTGCTCAATGCCGATGCCGCCGCTCTGGCCGGGACAACATTCGGGGCGGCGGTGGCCGGCACCGTACCGCCGATCCCGCTGGCCTCCCGCTCGCTCTCTGCGGTAACCTGGGCGTTGCAGGCCCAGTGCGACGGGGTCGGGCTGGCCCGCCACACTGTATTCTTTTCACGGGATTACCGTGCCGAATTCGATGAATTGATGCAGCGGCGCCGGCTGCCGTCCGAGCCAACCGTCTATATTTGCGCGCAGGATCGATTGGGCGATGAGGCAACGCAGGCGGAGGGTGATCAGCGTCTGTTCCTGTTGATCAACGCGCCTTCTGTCGGTGATGCAACCCGCTATAGCGACAAGGAGATTGCCGCATGCGAAAGTCGCGTGATGAACCAGCTGAGCCGCTGCGGCCTGTCGCTGAGACGGCAGCAATCGCAGATGACGGTGACCCAGCCGGCCGATTTCCATCAGATGTTTCCGGCGACCGGAGGGGCGCTCTATGGCCGCGCCTCGCACGGCTGGCGGGCATCCTTCCAGCGACCGGGGGCGAGGACGAGGATTGCCGGGCTCTATCTGGCGGGCGGCAGCACCCATCCGGGAGCCGGCGTGCCGATGGCGGCGCTGTCCGGGCGCCTGGCAGCGCAGCAGCTGATCGCGGACCGGGATTCGACGTCGCGATCCCGCCGGGCGGCTATATCTGGTGGTATTTCGACGGGCTGAGCGACGACGGCCGGCACGCCATTACCGTGATCGCCTTCATCGGCAGCGTTTTCTCACCCTATTACGCCTGGGCGGGACGGCGCGACCCGCTCAATCACTGCTGCATCAATGTCGCGCTTTACGGCAAGAGCGGCGGCCGCTGGGCGATGACCGAGCGCGGCCGCGACAGCCTGAGGCGCGACGGAAGCTCGCTTTGCATCGGTCCCAGCGCGCTGTCCTGGCGGGACGCCGACCTGGTCATTGCGCTCGACGAAATTGGGGCGCCCTGGCCGCGCCCGGTGCAGGGCGAAATCCGCCTTACGCCGACGCACTTGCCCGGGCGTGCCTTCACGCTCGACGCCGACGGCCGGCATGTCTGGCAACCGATCGCGCCGGCCGCCCGCCTCGCGGTCACGTTGGACCGCCCGGCGTTATCCTGGCGCGGCAATGGCTATCTCGACAGCAATTTCGGGAGCGAACCGCTCGAGGCCGGATTTCGCGAGTGGAGCTGGTCGCGGGCGCACCAGCCAAACGGCACCATCGTTCTGTACGACTCCCTGCGCCGCAATGGCAGCCGGTCCGCCCTGGCGCTGCGTTTCCCGGCGGGTGGCGGGGTGGAGACACTATCGCCGCCCGCCCGCCACGCGCTCGGCACCACCCTTTGGCGAATTTCGCGGCGCGCCGGCGCCGACGCAGGAACCAAACCGCGCGTGATTCAGACCTTGGAGGACGCGCCATTCTATGCGCGGAGCCTGATCGATTGCCGGCTTTATGACGCGCCGGCGGTAGCCTTCCACGAAAGTCTGTCGCTCGATCGTTTCGACAGTCCGATCGTCAAGCTGATGCTGCCGTTCCGAATGCCTCGGCGCTTCTTCTGACCGGAGCCGCGCCGGCCATACGTTGCTGGCGCGCTTCGAGGGAGACGAATAATTCCGCCACCCATAACACGCGCCCCGAAACCGGCCCGAGCGGAGCCAAATGCGCTTCCGTGGAAGGCGCATGGCGCGCGGCGGCGCACACCGCCCTGACCAGATAGTCGGCTTCGGGCAGAGAAGCTGCGGAAAACGACGCTGTCGGCCGCCTGGCTGCGTCGAGCAAGGCACGACCGACCAGGCGCAGCTTGCGCCTGCCCGGCACCCGGGCGCGGGCCGACACCGAGTCATAGCCTTGCCGTGCCACCTCCATGCCGATCTCGCGGTAAAGATGGCGGGCCGCGAAGATGCCCGGGCGACAGGCGGCCGGCAGGGCGGCGACGCCGCTATCAGCCCGCCTATAGAGCTGGTCGGCGACATCAAGCAGCCGCTGCACGACGCGGCCGATCGCCGCGCCGAAGCAAGGCGCCGCCAGCCAGGCATCGCCGTCGATGCCCTCGTCGGCCAGCCAGTCGCGCGGCAGATAGAGACGGCCGGCGCGCGCGTCCTCGCCGACATCGCGGGCGACATTGGTGAGCTGCATGGCGATGCCAAGATCACAGGCGCGCGCCACCAGAGCGCTGTCCTCTACGCCCATCAGGACCGCCATCATGGCGCCTACCGATCCGGCAACGCAGGCGGAATAGGCGAACAAATCGCCGACCGACCGACACCGCACGCCGCGCACGTCCCATTCCAGCCCGTCGATCAGCGCCTCCGGCAGCCCGCGCGGCACGCTGTAGTCGCGCACCATCTCGGCAAAGGCGCGGTCGATGCTGCTGTCGCGAGGCCGTCCCAGATAGGCCAGATCGAGACGATGCCGCAGGTCGGCGACCGCTTCCAGCCGGCCGCCTTCAATATCCACCAGATCGTCCGACAATCGGCAAAACCCATAGAGCGCGATCGCCGCCTGACGCAGAGCGGGCGGCAGCAGCAGCGACGCGGCGGCGAAGCTGCGCGATCCCACCTTGATCTGGCGGCGGCAGAAAGCATGGTCGGCGGCGCTAACCATGGCCGTGCGGGACCACTTCGTCGAGGACTCGGGCTGAGGAAAGGACGCCGGGCACACCGGCGCCCGGATGGGTGCCGGCACCGACCAGATAGAGGCCTTCGACATCTTCGCTCCTGTTATGCGGACGAAACCATGCGCTTTGCGTCAGTACCGGTTCGAGGCCGAACGCAGCGCCTTTGACCGACAGCAGGCGGTCCTGGAAATCCTGCGGCGTGATGATCCGCGAGGTAACGATTTCGGCCTCGAATCCGGGCAGCAGCGTTTCCGACAGCCGCTTGGCGATGGCGCGCCGATAAGGCTCGGCGGCGTGCGCCCAATCGACCCCGCTGTCGAGATTGGGGACCGGCGACAGCACATAGAAGGCGTCACAACCCTCGGGCGCGAGCGATTGATCGGTGGCCGTCGGACGGTGCAGGTAAAGGCTGAAATCGTCCGCCAATATCTTGTGGTCGAAGATGTCCTCGATCAGGGCGCGGTAACGCGGGCCGAGCAGGATGGTGTGATGCGGTACCTCCTCGTAGCGCCGTTTGGTACCGAAATACCAGACGAACAGGCTCATCGAATAGCGGGCGCGGCCCAGCTTGCGATCGCTCCAGCGCTTGCGCGGTGTTTTCGCCAGCAGTTTTTCATAGGTCCAGGCGGCGTCGGCATTGGAAACGACGATGTCGGCGGCAATGGTTTCGCCGGAGGCCAGCCGCACCCCGGTGGCGCGACCGGCATCGACGGTGATTTCCTCGACCGAGGAACCAAGCCGCAGGCTGCCGCCCTGACCTTCGATCAACCCGACCAGACCCGCGACCAGTCGGCCGGTACCGCCCATCGCGAAATGCACACCCCAATGCCGCTCCAGATAGGAGATCAGGCAATAGACCGAGGTGGTGGAAAATGGATTTCCGCCGACAAACAGAGGATGGAAGCTGAGCGCAAAGCGCAGATGCGGGTGGCGTACGAATTTCGACACCAAACCATAGACGCTGCGCAAGCCGCCAAGCCGCAGCAGATCCGGCGCGGTGCGCGCCATGTCGGCCAGCGAGTTGAACGGCACCGCCCCCAATTCCTCGAAGCCGATGTGAAAGATCTCCTTGCTGTGCCGCATGAAACGCTGATAGCCATCGAGATCGTCCGGTGCCAGGCGTGCCACTTCGCGGGCCATGGCGGCGTCGTCGGCCTGACAGTCGAAATGCACGCCATCATCGAAGATGATGCGATAAAACGGATCGAGCGATCGCAACTCGACATCGTCGGCCAGGCTGCGGCCGCACAACTGCCATAGATCCTCGAACAAAAACGGCGCGGTGATGATGGTGGGGCCGGCATCGAAGGTAAAACCGTCCTGGCGGAACACCGATGCGCGCCCGCCCGCCTGATCGAGCCGTTCCAGCACCTGCACCTGATAGCCGCGCGCGCCCAGCCTTACGGCGGCGGCCAGGCCGCCAAATCCGCTGCCGATTACTACCGCCTGTTTCGCGTCCCCCCGCATCCTCACCGGCCCGCTTGTGTCAATCTTGCTGGACAGTTAAGTACGTCAAGAAATCAGATGCAAGAGTTTAGCGCGGCAATGCTTTGAAAGTGCCGCTCCGTCAGCGGGCATGGCTTGTCCTCGATCGATCGCATGGCGAGCGGCCCTAAAACGGCATCTCAATCTCCGCCTTCCAGCGGATGGTGCCTCTTGGGCTCGCCTCGGTGGCGCCAAACAGATAGCCGGCCTCATATTTTAATTTTCCCAGATCCACGATGCGAAGACTACCCAACAGCACTGGCCCGGCGATGAGTTGTTGCGCCTGGAATTTGTCAAAATGATCGATCTGGCCGGATTCACCATAGGTCTCGATTGCAGGTGATAATGTCCGCCATATATTCCACCGACTCTGCCAGGCATAGCTGAAATATAGACCGTGGCCATCTTGGTAGGGTCCAATCTGCTTTTCTAAAAACAGATTAAGTACATGCGTAAAACGGCCAAAATCCTTTTGTATCAAAGTCCCGAATAAGACGTCATCAGACACTCCTTTGAGGGATGATCGCGAATATTCGGCATAAAGGCCAAAATCGGCCCATCCTTCGCCAGGTTCGGTGAGGCGGACAGAATTTTCCCAGGTGCCACCTTGGATCTGATTTGGTTGATCTGGGCCGCCGTTGCGGCCGACATCAAGCTCCATCTCCGTATGCCACCAGCTATTTGCGCCAGTGCCCAGTTCCAAGGTTTCGCTCGTCGCACCGCGATTGTCCGGGTTCTTGTCGAGCGCCAGCGACCCATTATGCTCAATCTCGAGTTCATGAAAATCGATCTCATCCGGCGACCGAATATGGAAGTCGGCTCGGGCTAAATCAGGGACCCAAAGGCAAATATAGAGGGCCAAACTAACCAAAACGCGGTT
>Ga0302320_10001885_pt1 | contig 50012 bp, 30 predicted proteins | sample Bog_T0_3_FD_202130 | JGI IMG/M metagenome (GOLD analysis project Ga0302320, IMG submission 202130) | Peat permafrost microbial communities from Stordalen Mire near Abisko, Sweden - Bog_T0_3 | ecosystem: Environmental > Terrestrial > Soil > Wetlands > Peat | place: Sweden: Abisko, Stordalen Mire... | reverse complement strand
TGAGTCCGGAACTGCTCCGCAAGCGCCTTCTTCAGTCGTACAGCAGTCTGATTGTCGAGTTCGGCGTCGTGCTTAATGATTCCGTACGCGCTGGCAATCTCCTGTTGGGGGAGCGTTTGCATGCCGACCAAAAGGCGGCAGCACTCACCGTCACCTCCCGACCATTTCTCAATTTGTTCGTCGAGTTGCCTCCAGCCGCGCAGGTTGAAGTACCCGACGCAGAAGTCCGACCTATGGGACACTGACAGCGTTGTTCTCAATGCAGGCAATAGCTGCTGGTCGATATTGTCGAAAATTTGCGGCACTGGTTGCTCTCCTCCGCTGTTCTTGTGTGTTTCTCTTATCCTATTTGCTTCTGCCAAGAAAAATGAATGACGTGTCAGTGAAGGGACCGAAAAGGAACAGTTTGCCTATCTCGTCGTGAACTACCGCAGAGGCTCAGTCCCTTCATTAAGAATGTCGAGGTAGCCTTTGTAAACGAAGAGGCGGTGACGTTCCCGGCCGGTTGTTTCTTCAAGGATGCCCAAGTCGATCATGTGGCCCAGGGATTTTGCGACGGTCGGAGCTGAGATGCCGATTTTCTTTGCTGCCGAAGGAATCGCGATGATTGGGTTGCGTTGCATGTGCTGGAACACCCTGAGAACCGAAGCTGCTGGTCTTCCGAGGGTCTCGATCTTCTTCTGGTCCTGGCTGAAGTGTCCCAGAATCTCTCGTGCCGCGCTGGCTGCTTGTTCGGCGGTATCGCGAACGCCGATGAGGAAGAAGTCGAGCCATGCCTCCCAGTCCCCCTTGGTTCGCACGCGCTCAAGCAATTCGTAGTAGGCTGCACGATTCGTCTTAAAGTAAAGGCTGAGGTAAAGAATAGGCTCCCTCAGCGCGCCCTGAGCACAGAGCAGGAACGTAATGAGCAGTCGTCCAAGCCTTCCATTGCCGTCCAGGAATGGATGGATCGTCTCAAACTGCACATGCACAAGGCCGGCGCGAATGAGCAAAGGCAGACCCGTCTGCTCGTCATGCAAGAAAAGCTCAAGCTGATTCAGACACTCATCCAGGTGTTCTGGCGGCGGGGGGACGAAGACCGCATTGCCGGGGCGGCTGCCGCCAATCCAATTCTGGCTGCGGCGAAACTCGCCGGGCTGCTTGCCGCTGCCGCGTCCCTTGGATAGCAGGATCTCGTGAATCTCCCGAATTAGACGCAGGCTCAGCGGAAAACCTGAGCGCATTCGCTCCAGGCCGTGGTTCATTGCCGCGACATAATTCGAGACCTCCTGCACATCCTCGATGGGCGCGCCCGGCGCCTCATCGTTCTCGAACAGCAAAAGATCAGAGAGCGACGACTGCGTGCCCTCGATCTGCGAAGAGAGCACGGCCTCTTTGCGAACGTAGGTATAGAGGAGCAGCGAAAGGTCCGGCAAAAGCGATGCCAGACCGTCGAGCCTGCCAATGGCTTGGTTAGCCTGTTCCAGTAGAATCTGGAAACGCGCGAGATCGACCGGAGGATCGGGCGGCAATGGCGGAGGCACGAAGGCGCGGACAGTTTCGCCGTGAAACTGCTTTAGGACGTAACGTCCTTGCCGGGCGTTGTGGTCGGTGTCTGGCACGGCATCCTTTCGTTGATTTTTCGTTAACGAAAGGATAGTCTATTATCGTTTTGCTGTAAACCCTAGCGAAAAATTTGATGGGTATAGATTATGGTATAGATTCGAATCCAAATTTTAGCATTGTATTCATTCTATGAACCTTAGGTGTCTATTCGAATCCCCCTCTCCCGCCAGCTTACGATGGATCTCGTCGTAGATTCATACAATTAACTCAAAATGAATGATCTAATGTGCAAGCTCAGGCATGCGTCGCGTGCATGGAGTGCGCCTTGGTGCGCCCATTCCCTCCTATTTACCTTACAAAGTGGACGGAGCCTTACAAAGCTTGGCAATGTATATGAACTTTACCCTTTGAGCGACTCGGGCTGGAAGAGGCGATCGCGCGGTCCCGCAACACCTATTTTCGCGAGTTGGCCGATGCAGATGGCTGGATCGGGGATAACGCGATGGGCATGACGCGGCAAGAAGAGCGGCTCACGGTCCGGTAAGCAGTCGCGCCGCCGGAGCAGGGTTGCTCCGGCGGCACGATGGAATTACTTTACCGCATTGTTTGCGTCGGCCTTTAAGTGGTAATTAACATTGAACCACGCATCTCAGCTCTCCTCATTACTCAACCGTTAAAGTGACGTTGGATGTGTGCGACAGCGTGCCCGAAGTCGCGGTCACGACCACCTTGTAGCTTTGTGGTGGGCTGATTCTGCCAATGCAACCGTCCATTCCAACCACGGCAGCCATGCCCGCGATGAGCAACAGCAGAACGGAAAGCATGCGGCCGAAGCGCTTGCCTGCCCTGCGGAACCTGGCGACGAATGGTAACAACAGCAGCGCCAGTGAGATTCCTGCCAGCCGTGAGGCTAGCCTGCCGCCCGAACTCGGCGAATTCTGTGCAATTGTCAGCTGCGCTGTCTGGATCTTCAGGATCACGGTGGCCGCGGTCGCACCAGCAGCGATATTAGCTGATGGCGAGAAGTTGAAGGTGGCTCCAGGCGGTAACCCGCTCACCGTGAGGTTAATGGCCGTTGGGAAACTGGTCGCCGGGCTTTGCGGGCTGAGGGTGAACGTGTACTCGCCCGCCATGCCGGGCAGGACCGTAAGTGTGGCGTTTTGCGTGTTGATGGTGAAGTCCTCCACCGACTGAGTGATCGCACCGCTCGAGGACCCGGTGAAGCTCGCATCGCTGTTATAGGTTGCGGTGATCGCGTGCGTGGCCGGCGTTGTGCTCGTGTAGCTGACCGCGCAGGTTGCCAGAGCCGCGTTGGTGGTGAAGCTGTATGTGCCCAGCGTTGCGGCGGAACAAGCCGCGATCGGCGTGCCGCCATCGGAGAAGGTCACTGTACCGGTCGGTCCGGCAATCGTTGTCGAGGTCGGCGCGGTTGCAAAGCCCACCGCAGCCGTATAGGTGATTGTGTTGTTGATGAAGGCCGGGTTGGCGCTGCTGCTCACTGAGATGGCCGAAGCCGCCTTATTCACCTGAAGCTGTACCGTCGTCGTTGGCGTTGTGTAGTCTGTCGAATCCGTGGGAGCAAAGCTCACCGAGAGGGTTTGCGTTCCCCCCGTCAGTACCGTTCCGGAGACCGGCGAATAGGTGAACTTGCCCGGAAGGCCGGCTCCGGTCACGCCGGTTGCGCTGGCGTTAAGCTGGGTTCCGCTCAGCGCCGTGCCATAGGTAATGGCCGCTGGCGTTGTCCAGATGATCGTCGGGTTGGCGCGGCTCACGGTCACGCTCGATGAGGAGGAGGTTGTCGTCGAGGCATAGCCGTTAGTGCTGGTATAGGCGGCGGAGACCGAGTGCGCTCCGCCGCTGAGTGCGGGCAGAGAAGCCGAGGCGACGCCGCTGCTGTTGACTGTACCGCTGATGGTTGTCGTGTTGTCCAGGGTGAATACAACGTTGCCCTGAGGCACTGGCGCGGAGCCTGTGATGGTGGCGTAAACCGTAACGGATTGCCCGTAGACGGGAGAAGCCGGCGAGAAGGAGCTGATCGAAATGCCGGATGCGGGCGCGGTAGCCGGTCCGGTGAGGGTAAGCTGAATCGACGACGGCGTAGATAGCGTTGCGTTTTGGGGGTTGCCGTTGAGAGTTATGGCATCACTGGTTGTGAGGAGGGTCGTGGGCGTATAGCTGGCCGTCATTGCGCAGGCGCCGCCAATGGCCAAAGCAGAGGGAAGGCCTCCGCTCAGTGTGCAATCAGTGGAAGCGGTTGCGGCCAGACTGTAGTCCGCCGTATCGGTCTGGCTGAGCGAAGTGAACGACAATGCCCGATTGCCGGACTCAAGCATTGAGACGGCTGTCGGCGGAGCCGAGGGCCCCGCGTACTGCACATAGCCCTGCGTGCGGATGAGTTCGAGAACACCACCGTTAGAGCCGGTGTAGAGATTGCCGGCCGAGTCGATCGCCAGAGCCGAAGGCGCAAGGCTAGCCACAGCGAAAGACGAGCTGCTGCTGCTGGCCGGTACGGCAAGGATGGCAGCGGTGTCGGCGATGAGCAGGTTGCCCGCCGCATCGGTCAGAACAGCGGTGGGTGCGGAGGCCGAAGTCGCAACAGTGGTGTGCGTACCGCTCGGATTGAAGCGATAAATGGCCGGCGCGCCCGGATCGGCGACCAGCAGGTTGCCGGAGGGATCAATGGTCAGACCCTTAGGTGTAACCAGCGTTCCCAGATTGAGATTGCGCTCCACGCCGGTGATGGGGTTGATCTGATAGACGGTCTGCGCGGAAGAATCGGAGACATAGAGGTTGTTCAACGCATCGACGGCCAAGCCGGCGGGAGCGGTGAAGGTGAACGGCAAAGTCGAAGCCGTACCCGCCGGCGTGATCTGCGTAATCAGCCCAGTGGAAGTGTCGGCCGCATAGACGTAGCCCCGAGGATCAACTGCAATGGCGCCCGGCGCAGTGAGCGTAGCCAGCGCGGTGGCTGTCGCGCTTGTTCCCTGCGTAAGAGCGCTTGAAGCAAAGCGCAAGACCTTCTTGCTGGTCGCGTCCGAGACGTAGACGTTGCCTGCATTGTCGGTTGCCAGGCCGGCGACACTCAGGCCCGTGCCGAAGTTGATTTGGCTGGCGGGATCAAGCGTGGCTCCGGCGCCAAGTCCGGTTCCGGTCAAAGCAAGGATCGTCTGGTAGCCGAGAGAACTGTTGACGATCAGCGGTGTGGAGCGCGCTCCTGGAACCGCCGGCGTAAAGCTGGATGTGAGCAGGCAGTCGGTCGTGCTGTCGCCGTTGGGGCTGCCGCAATTGGCCGTTCCCAGCGTCCACTCGCTCGAAGTGTAGGCCAGCGCATTGCTGGACGCCTTTGTATCGCCGGAAGCGAAGTGGAGCAGAACGGGCTGCGCAGTGGTGGTTGCGGTTGTGGTGGGCGGTGAAGCCAGTCCGGTGAGCACCTTGCGAATCAGCCCGTTGGTCGAATCGGAAATGTAGATGTTCCCCAGCGTGTCCGCGCCAACACCCAAGCCGTTTCCGCTATTGCTGCCGAAACTGGCCTGGGTGGCGGGACAACCGTCTCCATAGCTGTCCGTTTTACCTGCGCAGAGCGTCGCGGAATTGCTTGCAATGGCGCGCAGGTAGCCGGTATGGAAATCCAGGAGCCAGATCACATTGTTGCCGTCGGAGATGTAAAGATTTCCGCCGGTATCAAAAACCAGCTTCTGCGGAGTCATGGAAACGCTGGTGCCCAACACCGGCACGGAGTAGCTGTAGGCTGCAGTCGAGCCGTTACCCGCAATGGTGTAGATGTCGCCATTCACGGGCGATGCGACGCCCAGCGTTGCCAGCAGCGCATCCAGCGGCGAACCGGTTCCGCAGGTAACGCAGATGACACGGATTCTTCCGCCGCTGGAATCGGCGACGTATACATTCAGATTCACATCCGTGATCACACCCTGCGGATTATCGATCTCTGCCGATGCGGCCGGCCCACTGTCTCCTACGGTTGCTCCGTTGCTGCTGGCAGCGCCGGTTCCATTACCGGCAAAGGTATGGATGTTGCCCATGACATCGACGACGCGAATCTTGTTGTTGGCGGTGTCGGCGATATAGACATTGCCGACAGTGTCGCCCCATGCGCCGCGGGGATTATTGACTTCAGCAGATGTCGCTGCGTTGCCATCCCCGGTAGAGCCCGCTGTGCCGTTACCCGCTACCAAGTACAGGAGGCCGGTGGAGACTTTGACCTCGAATACCTGGTTGCCGGTGTAGTTGGCAATGTAGATGTTGCCCGCGGCGTCGGTTCCAACGCCGCGCGCCTTGCCCAGAGTGACCAGGGTTGGCGTGCAGCCGGAGGTAGCTGTGGGCACGCAGGCTGTGCCCGAGACTTTTCCGGCGAAGTTGGTAATTACGCCGCTGGGAGCGATGCGTCGCACCAGCGCTGCGCTGGTGTCGGCGAGGTAGACATTGCCAAAGGGATCGGCAACCACGGCGCGCATATCGTCGCTTGCGGTGAAGGCGATCGCGGAGGCCTGGCAACCGTCGCCGTATTTATCGGTGGCCCCGGTGCAGGCCATATTGCCGCTGCTGGCCACTGCGGCCCCGCCGCCCGCGATGGTAGTCATGGTGTAGGGCAACGCAATCGGATTGCTTTGTAACCCGATGATCGTTGGTTGGTTGATGGTTATGCTCATGGGTGCTGAAGCTGATCCGGCAAAGCTTCCGGCACCGGCATAAGTAGCTGTGACGTAGTCTGTTCCGATCGGCAAATCCACGGAGTCTGAGGCTGTTCCGTTGCTCAGTGTGGCGGAGCCAAGCAATATCTGGGGTCCATTCAGGGTTGTGGAGTAAGTGAAGGTGACCGTTCCCGTGGGGGTTCCAGCCACAGATGTGACGCTGGCGGTTATCGAAACCGGGTGGCCCAGCGTGGTGGTCGATTGGTTTGCCGACAACGAGGTATAGGTAATGCCCTGCGTGATTGTAACCGGCGAGTTGGAGGACATAGAGCCAGCATTCGCGCCATCGCCGCTATAGACGGCTGTAATCGAATAGGTGGTGGCGCTGTACGGGAGGTTGATGCTGGCCGATGCCGTGCCCGAACTCGACGATGAGATCAAGGCCGCTGTGGCATAAACATAGCTGCCTACAGCGCCGCCACCGCTCACAAGGAACTGCACCGTGCCGGTTGGATTGCTGCCCGTGACATTAGCTGTCGCGGTAAACGGGGTGCCGAACGGAGTTGAACTGGGCACACCGGACAGTGCTGTGGACGTGGAGCCGAGGCTGCCTGCGTTCACTGTGATGACATATGGAGACGTCGTCGAGTAAACAATTTGGCTGCCCGTGAGTGGATAATTGTTGTCGCCCGAATAGGTCGCAGTGAATGTGTGTGTACCCACCGTAAGTCCGATCAGCGGAATCGAGATCGTATCTGTGGTCCCTGTAAGCGTTACCGTTGTCGTGTTGCTGGTCAGAGCGTCGGTCAGCGTGACCGTGCCGGTGGGGTAAGCTGCGCCTCCCACGGCCGGTGTCTGGATTACGACTGCCGTTGCGTTTTGGCCCTCCGTGATGGTCTGTGGCAAACCGGTCGGACCGGTCAACTCCGGCGCAATGTAAGTAAAGTTGCAGGTGGGCGGAAACAGGTTGGATACCGTTATGTTGTTGGTAACGGTATTGCCGTTCGCGCCAGCGAAGGTTGCGTAATCCGAAACGAAGTCAGAAGAAACATCTCCGGGACCGTAGGTCAGCGCGGCATTGGTCGGCGCGGTGCTGAACTCGGAGGAGGGATAACTGCTTGGGAAACTCACGTTGTCCAGCGTGACCTGGAGCGGGTAGATGGCGCCGTTGTTGCTTGTGCCGGTGAACTGTGCAGTTCCCGCGGTGAGGAAGGTCAGGTTCTGCATCAGAATGTTGTTCAGGTTAGGAGACAAAGACCCGGTTGTGTTTTCATAGTTCGGGCTGAAGACAATCTCCGCCTTGTGGTTCTGGAAGCATGAGTTCGAGTACTGAATATTGGTGACCGGCCCGCCGCGATCATACCCGGACTTAATGCGAAGGCCAGTCGAGTTACTGTCCGCTGTATTGTTGATGGAGCTTCCAGCGCCCGCGGTTCCATTGCCCGAAAGCATATTACCGTCAAAGAGAACGTTGCTCACACCTGCGCCGGTGTAGCTGCCGATGGACTCGCCATGGCCGGCGAAGAAATGGTTGTTGGTGACTGATATGTTCGCCGCGGGAGCGGTCGTGCCCGACGCGCCGACCGCAACGTTGTCGTCTCCATCGGAGATCCACGACCGTGTGATGGTGAAGTTTTGCGCATTGCCCGGATCGATGCCGTCAGTGTTGCGCGAGCTGGTGGGCGTAACGATCTTGATGTCCCATGCGGTAAAGCCGCTGACGGCGCCCGTTGTGGAAACGTGGAAGAGCGGCGAGTTGCGCAGCGTGATCTTGTAGAGCGTAATATTGCTGGCGCCGGTACCCATCTGGATGAAGCGTGGATTCTCTTGATTGCCGCCGCCATTGGCAATGGCGGATAGGCCCCACCAGCTCTGGCCCTGGTAAGGCGGAATGGCGTTGAGCAGCGTATCGCCGCCGCGCCCGTCCAACTTGCCGAAGCCCATGATGCCTATGTTCGTCGAGGTGCCTGGAATGGCGATCAACGGCAGGCAGGAAGAGGTTGCGCTGGCGCTGCCGACCGTCCCGCAAGTGTGCGTGCCGGCAACCTTGTCGTAATCCTGCACGTTGCGCGAGAAGTAAACGTAAACGCCGGGATCGACCAGCAGCGTGACGTTAGATGGCATGGAGATTGGGCCGGTAAGGAACGCGTTGAATGCGCCTGTGCTGTCAACGGAGAGTTCAACCGCAAGGCCGGGGCCCGAGCCAGAATAGCTCGCCGAGCAGCTATTCAGCGCGGCCTGGATGCGCGCGCCGTCCGGATTGGTAACCGTGGCGTCCACTGAGGTAGGAAGGTCGTCGCTGACGGAAGTCAGCGCCGCGCTCAACTGCTGGCAGACTGCCGGGAAAACCGGTTCGGTGACGGCGCGGCTGTCGCCGGTGGCTACGGCTGGGGCTTGCGGGGGCGCTGTCACACTGATGGAAGTGCTTGAACTACTGCTGGTGCCGTAGTTCGTACTGCCGCCGTAGGTTGCTGACAGCGCCTGATTATTGCCAATTGCAACGCCGCTCAACGTCCAGGAGCAGGTACCGCTCGAGAGCGCGCAAGACGTGGTAGCCGTCGAACTACCATTCAAATACAGCGAAATGGTCCCGGTAGCCGCCGCGGGCGAGACCGACGCAGTGCCCGTGAAGGAAGAGCCTTCGATGATGCTGGTGCTGCTAGTAACGTTCAGGGTAGTGGTGGTGGAAAGCTGGGCAATGTTGAGCTGCGTGCCGCTGGAAACACTGGTGCCGTCGTTGCTATCGCCGCCGTAGCTAGCGGTCAGCATCGGAGTGCCGGCGTTCACGTTGCTCAGCGAAAAGCTACAACTGCTGGTGTTCCCTGAAGAGTTAGTCAAGTTGCAACTGCCCAGATTGGTGCTGCCATTCGCAAGCAGGGTCACTGTGCCGGTGGGATTCAGGGCTCCCGAATTCGGTGTAACCGTCACCGTGCCGGTGATAGCGACGCCATAGGGAACGCTGGGGTTGTTCACGCTCAGCGCGGTGCCGGTGCCCACGATCTCGGAGGCCTGGCTGCTCAGCGTTAGAGTCGAGCCGCCGGTGAACGTCACTGTATCGTTAGCCGTCGAGGTGTTGGCAGTAATGGCCCACTCGCAGTTGTTTCCGGCGGCCAGCGGCAATAATGATGTGTACGGTAGACTGCATCCATTGCTGGAGCCGGCAGCAAACGCAAAGTCCGTGGCAACATTGCTGTCCGTATTCGAGAGAACCCCGCCTGCATAGCTCGTATTGCCGACATTGCTGAGCGCTGCATCGCTCGTCCTCTCATCGGGGATGGCGGGAAGCGTGGCGGCTGCGCGATTATAAAAACTGATGCCGCTGGTGCTGGTGCGATCTGCCACATAAAGGTTGCCGCTTGGGTCGAGCGCTACGCCGACGGAATGGGTGAATCCGCTCGCCATCGTCGTCGTCGTGCCGCTGGCCAGGACTTCCACAACTGCACCCAGTGTGGAATCGCCATAGTAAACATCGCCAGCGGCATCCACGGCCACACTTACCGGAGCAGCGCCAGATAGAAGCGTCACACTGGACTGCTGCGTTACGACGCCATTGGCAATCGTAAGTTTCTCAATCTCGTTTTGACCGCTGTCGGCCACATAGATGTTGCCGCTGGCATCGACGGCCACGGCCACGGGAGTGTCAAAGCCGCTGCCCAACACCGTCTGCACGCCGTTGCCGATCGGCTGCAGGAGCACTTTGCCGGCTTCGGCAATGTACAGGTTGCCCGACGCATCGACCGCCGCGCCCGTGGGGCCGGTAAGGCCGCTTATAAGAGGTGTTCCCGTGATCGGACTGCTGATGGTGCTGGCACCTGGAAACTCCACAATCTCATTGGTCCCGGAGTCGGCCACGTACAGATTTCCCGCTCCATCAACGGCAACCTGATGCGGAGTGGTAAGGCCGCTGCCAATTTCGATGGGCGTACCGCCGCCGTTCGGCGTGCGGTAAACGGTTCCACCACCGTAGGCGACATAAATGTTGCCGGCCGAGTCAGTGGCCACGCCCGCCGGATTGCTCCCGGCGCCCAGAGGAGAACTCGTGCCTGTATCGATGGCCAGCGCCGCGCCATTGCCAATGCCGTTCAGATAACTCGGAGTCGCTGTGTAGGGTGTGCTGTTGACTGTGAAAGCAATCTGCGCCGCGCCGCTGCGCGCGCCTGCCTTGGCCGGGGTGAACTTGACTGGAACGACACAGACGGTATTGGCTTGACCCGTATTGGCGGTGTTGGCGCTGGTCAGTGTCGTCGATCCGCTACAAGTGTCGCCCGTTCCTGCGTTGGTGAACTCAGAGCCGGTCGTAATTCCTTGCGTACTCAGAGCCACCGACACACCGCTGGCTGCCTCGGTGGAGGTGGTTCCCGCCAGAAGCTCAAAGGCTAGATTCTGCGTAACAGGAGTGCCCACGGTTGTCGCCGGAAAGCTGTTGTTGAAGGTCAACTTGCGCACCAGGTTATATCCATTGTCCGCAAAGTAGAGGTTGCCGGAAGGATCGATGCCGATGTTGCCTTCGACGTGACTGGTAATGCTCTGCGGCGCGGGGCATCCGTCGCCGTAGTCGTCCAGCGTCGTCGGCCCTGAACCGGTTGTGCTTCCACTTGAACAGTAATCTCCAACTGCTCCGAACAGGCCCTCCGTGGTCAGACCGTCTCCAGCCAGAAATGTAAGAAGGCCGGTGTCCGCGTTGAGTTCGGAGATTACGCTGTGAGTTCCGTAATCAGCGATGTAGATATTGCCATGGCTATCGAGCGCCAGGCCTTGAATTCGGTCAAACAGGACTGCGGAGGAGGCAGCCAGCGCGCCGTTCCCTTTTCCTGAGGTACCTCCGTTCCCGTTACCGGCAATGGTGTAAACATCGCCCGCGCTGAGCGACGGGCTCGAACCGCAATAGGAGGCGCCGCTGTTCTCAGTGCAGATCAGGTTGGCCATGGGGTTGTTTGCACCCCCGGCGTAAATCACTCGGACGGTCGAAGGAACGGTCGTCGTCCCCGCGCCATTGTCGCCTATGTATACGTTGCCGTAACTATCCACGGCAATCCCCATTGGCCCGAGGAAGCCCGTACTGAGAGGAGACACGTTTGCGGATGGTGCGGTAGCCAGCGGGGTGCAGAGGGTTTGGGAGCAAGTCGCGTATAAACCGGCAATCGCGTGAATGTATCCCGGAGCGCACGAATTCGAGGCGCAAATGCCGGACGTACCGGATGAATTGGTTACACCAGGACCGTTCACCATGCGAACCAGATTGTTCGTTCCATCGGCGATGTACAGATTCTCATTGGCATCGACAGCGATCCCGTACGGTCCATGCACTTTTCCGCCCAGCGCAAGCACGCCGTCCACATACCCGCCGCCCCCGTTGACAATGGCATAGATGTAACCAACCTTTGGCGAGACGACAGAAGGATTCTCCAGTGTCACCAACTGTGCTGCCTTGCTGCTTGCATTGGCGATCACCACATAGACCAGCGAGTTGCTCTTATCCACGATAAAAACATTGCCTGAGTTGTCCACGGCCGGCCCGTAAGGTCCTTTGAGATACGAGTCGGTTGCCGGGCAGCCGCTGCCATCCACGCTTAGTGCTGTGCCGCCACCGTTGCAGGTAAATCCGGAGCTGCCAGCGCCGGTAAGGCCGCCGGCCAGCGCATAGATGTCGCCTGCTGCCAAAGGAGTCGTGATGTTCAGTGAAGTGTTCGCCGCCTCAATCATGGCGGTCGCGGGATTTGCCACGCCGTTAACCGTGGTTGCTCCGGCATAGATCACGCGCACATAGATATGCGATGCCCCTTCATCCGCGAAGTAGACATTTCCCCATTGATCGACAGTGGCCCCCCATGGAGCGCTGACACCCGCCTCGTTGGCCGGACAACCATCGCCATTATTGATGCCACCAGCGTTGGCATAACCGGTGCAGGCAGACGCCTTGGATGTTGACGATGCCCCAGAGACGATATTCCCGGCGCCAACACTGACGTACGGCACCTGCACCATCATCGGCGGCGCAGAGGGGGCTTGCGCTCCCGCGTTCAGTGAGGACAACAGGCAAAGTACGGGGAGGAATATAGCGGCAATGCGGAATCGAAGCATCATGGCGTATCTCCGGGAATGCTGTGGCAAAAGAGGATCGAGGGAACTGGACGCCGAGGCGTCTGCAATATGAATTCGAGTCGGAAAGTGGTCAGACCACTTAAGCAGGAGCATTATCTTGATGCGCGGTAACTCTTGTCAAATGAAATTGTCAATCTCTGATCGTTGAATCATGTAAATATAAATAAACAATACTAGTTACTATAATTATCCTGCGAAGATAGAAGGTTGTCCGCGGGGCTGAGTGGTCCTGCCACCAAGTGCATATTACGTGGGGATTTCTTCAATGGCGCGGCGGGGGACGCGTGCGGCAATTTGGTTGCGTTTCTATACGTCTATGGAACAGATAAGCCGATTGATGCCTATGCAGAGTACGCCAGAGCGAACACGAAAGGAGAAGGCGGCGACCTTGGCGAACTTGTTCTGGGTTTGCGGAAATCAATCTACAACAAATCCCACCTCAGAGCGTGTCTAGAAACTTAGATTTGAGCGAAGGGTACGGGCTGTAGCCCCTGAGGGAGTATTTTTCAGTCATTTGCAGACCCTCAGCGGCTAAAGCCGGAAATCTCTTGGTCCCTTAACGGACAGGCTAAAGCCCGTCCCCTTCACCATCCACGAGTTCTTAGACAGCTTCTCAGAGAGGCGTGACCATAACAGGCGAGGCCGATATGGTGATTTGGAATGAACCCTGGTGTCTCATAATTGAAGAGAGCACTCGAAGGTCATCTTGAGCGGCGGACGCTGGAAGAGCGGTTCAATGGCGAAATGTAATGTAAGGAGCTTCCGAGGTCGGTTGCTTTCGGTACTGCTTATCTCAACGGTGGCAGCGTGTGCGCAGACTGCGGGTCAGCCCGTCTGGCATGGAGTTCTGCGCAACCCCGCCGGCGCGCCCATCCCCGGCGCCAAGATGCGGCTTGATTCCGCTGCGGCAAATGCTGAAGCGGTGAGCCAAGCCGATGGCGTGTTTCGCCTACCCGCTCTGCCCGCTGGGCAATACCGGCTCTCGGTTGAATCGAATGGCCGCAAGATCGACTACGCCCAGCCCATTGACCTGGATGCAGCGACTCCGGCGGCTGTGCTCACACTCTCCAATCGCGGCGAACTGACCGTGACTGCTCTCAAGAGCCAGACCGCAACCGGGGGCGAGGAGCTATCCGGCCAGGCGGTCAGCGAACTGCCGCTCAACAAGCGCGACTTCAGCTCCCTTCTTCTGCTTGCCGCCGGCACCATGACCGATGCCAACGGCGCCACCAACTTTACCGCGCAATTCGCCATTAACGGCCAGCGCGGCGTGGAAGCCACTTTCGCTATGGACGGCGCCGACATCAGCGATCCCGAAATGGGCGGCTCAACATTTTCCAACTTCAATGTGGACGCGGTGGAAGGCATCGATTCCAGCTCTGGCTGGATGCCTGCGGAGATCGGCCGCGGCGCGGCTGGCTTCACCAACATTCGCACCCGCTCCGGTTCCAGCGGCTTTCATGGTTCCGTCTTCGAGTTTGTCCGCAACTCCTCCTTTGACGCGCGCAATTACTTTGACCATCCCACGCCCGCCTATCCCGGCCGCATTCCGCCTTTCCGGCGCAACGAGTTTGGCTTCACCAACGGCGGCCCAGTCTATCTGCCCCGCATGTTCGACGGCCGCAAAGGGACCTTCTACTTCTTTGAGTACCAGGGCTTCCGGCAAGTGCTGGGCACTACGCAGGTGATTCCCGTGCCCACCGCGTCCGAACGCCTCGGCATTGACCCTGTGACCTACGCTGACGGCAGCACAGACACGCTGAATGTTCCTGTCGATCCGGCCATTGCTGCAGTTCTTGCGCGCTATCCGCAGCCGAATGATCTCACTGGCCCCTACGGAGCGCGCACCTACGCCACTGCGTCAAAGGTGACCACAAATGCAAATCAATTCGAGGTCCGGCTGGATCATAAAATATCAGCGAAGGATCGCTTCTTTGCGCGCTTCAACTTCGACAACCTCACCGGACCCACCACCAATCCCGACCAGACTGCCGTCGATCCCTCCTTTGGTGTGCAATACATCGACCGCCAGCGCAATGTAGTGGGCACATGGACGCGCACGGCCACACCGCGGCTGACATTTGATTCGTCCGTCAGCATCACCCGCTCCACGCCGGGCTTTCCCACGCCCAACCAGACCGACCCCGCAGTCAAATTCAACGATGGATTGTTCGAGGCCTTCAACTCCGCCGCCGGCTCGGTGATGCAGGCCTACGGCAATCTCTTCCAGGGCCGCGAAAACGTGGCATACGTGACCGCGAAGCATGCCGTCAAGTTTGGCGCGGAGTTTCGCGGCAATCGCGATACGACGTACTTCGGCATCAGTCCCAACGGCGAATACGACTTTGGCGGCGGAACTGCGTATGCGACTGAGGCGATTCCCTCCGAGAGCGGCACGCACAACATTCTGACCGGTGATCCGTTGCCTGATACTCTCTCCGGTTTTCTTTCCGGCAGTTCGTTTGTGTACACGGTTGGTCTGGCGCCGCAGTTCATCTCCGGCGGTCAGCACATGGGCCCCGCCGCCATCAGCCGCAACGACGTCAACGCATACTTTGAGGATACCTGGAAGCTGACTTCGAGGTTCACGCTGGACTACGGCATTCGCTGGGAACTTTACACACCGATTTCAGAGCGCGCCAGGCGCACATCGTCGTTCCAGATGATCGACGGCGTGCAGCAGTTCGTGGTCAATCCGCAGCCGGGCTATCGCACAGAGTGGAAGGCGTGGGCGCCGCGGGTGCAGGCGACGTGGCAAGTGGCGAGCAACTTCTCAGCCCACGCGGGCGGTGCGGTGACTACCATTCCGCCCAATATCTGGCAGGATAACTTCCTTACCGGCTCGACGCCGTTTACCATCTATCCGCGCCTGGTTTCCGCCGCGGTCTTTCCCATTCAATACGGCTTCCAACTGACGCCCGCGCAACTGCCCACTGCCTACTCGCTGCAGGGAACGAACATCATAGGTTCGGGGAATACCAAGGACATTCCCGCGAACACCATCATGGATGTGGACCGCTTCGAAAAAGACATGGCAGCTCTCACTCAGGGCGGCGCGGTGAGCGCGCTCAACCTCAGCGGCATCAATCCGGCCTTCGGCAATGGCACGCTCTACACTTGGACGTTGGGCCTGGAGCGCAAATTCGGCAACCTCACAGCCGATGCGGCCTATGTGGGGACGGCGGCAGAGAAGCTGCCCCGTTACAGCTTCCCCAACGCGTTTCCGGGAGCAAGCCCGGCCTTTGCGCCGCATACCCAATTTGATAGCGCGGGCAACGTCATAGGCGGCTTTGGCGTGGAGAACGTGATAACGAACGATTCGCACTCCACGTACCATGCACTCCAGGCCTCTCTTGCCGGCTCAGTAGGTCACGGCGGCCCAGGCATCCAGGCCAGCTACACATGGAGCAAGTCGATCGACACGACAAGCGAAGTGCTCGGCGGCACCGGATCCACGGGCGCGGTTGCTTCAGGTTTCTCGCAGAACCCCTATGACACGCATCCGGAAAAGGGACCGTCCGCCTTTGACATTACCCACGGCTTCAGTCTTAGCCTGGCGCAGGATCTGCATCTGGAGAGTGTGCAGTTTCTTCGGCCTGTGAGCCGCAAAGCGACTTACGGCTGGGAGTTGCTGAGCATATCGAGCATCAGTTCCGGCGCGCCGTTTACAGTCTTCAGCGGTATTCAGCAGACGGGCGCGGGCAATGGTGGCGTGGATCGGCCTGACCAGATTGCAAAGCCGCATCTGTCTACCGCGCGGCAAGATCGCCAGGATTATTTCGGCGAGGGCGCCAACAATGGCACCGATTTCTTCTCCATTCCCGTCCACATGGCTGGCGGTACCGGACCCAACCAGGGCCTCTTTGGCACGCTGGGCCGCAACACCTTCCGTGGTCCTGCTTACTACGACTACGATTTCGCGCTCATCAAGGACACACCCTTCGGCCGCCGCAAGAGCGGAGCCGAGCGTGCCGATCTGCAGTTCCGCTCTGAATTCTTCAATCTTTTCAACATTGTGAATATGGGGCTGCCGTCGAACATCCTGCAGGTCAATCGGGTCACCGGGAAGATTCTCCACGACACAGGCTTCGGAGAAATCTCGAAGACGGCAGGCAACTCGCGGCAAATTCAGTTCTCGCTCAAACTGATTTATTAGCAGACTCGCGCTCGTTTTTTATTGAGGCCGCAGGCAGTCTCACGTGACTGGCACTGCCCGGAGAAGATTCGCAACCCGTGCCCTATCGTCGAACGTAAATCACTCATAATAAAATATTTATAGGTTAGCCCTGACCCCGCACTTGCTCTTAGCCTATGGTGACCGCTGTCACGGTTTGCAAAACTGGCCAGCCATAAGCTCGATATATGAATATCGATAGTGATTTATCGAATGTTCTGCCTGTCAAACGTCTGGAGGCGCCTGCGATTCCGCAGCCGAGCCTGAGACGCCTGCCCCAGTACCACCATTACCTGAAAGACCTTGAGGCTAAAGGGATTAGCCGGGTTTCTTGCAGCGTGATCGGCTTGGATCTGGGCCTTGTCCCTGTGCAAGTCCGCAAGGATCTGCAATATACGGGGATCATCGGCAAGCCGAAGACCGGCTACTCAGTTCCCGAACTCATCCTGGCCATCGAGACGTTTCTTGGCTGGAACAACATCAACGAGGCGTTTCTGGTGGGAGTGGGGAATCTGGGCACTGCGCTGCTCGGCCACGAACGGTTCTCGAAGTTTGGCTTGCGGATTGTGGCTGCTTTTGACACCGACTCGGAAAAAATCGGCCAATGGATCCATGAAAAAGCGGTATTGCCCGTGGAGCAGCTTGGCGATCTCGCTCAGCGGATGAGCATCCACCTCGGCATCATCACAACCCCGGCTGATATTGCACAGACAGTTGCCGAGGAGATGGTGAAAGGTGGTATCCAGGCTATCTGGAACTTCGCCCCCGTCAAGCTCAAAGTCCCCGAAAACATCATCGTGCATAACGAAGATCTTTACAATTCGCTGGCTTCGCTTTCCTGGAAACTGGCTAGACGATTCCGAGTGCCAATCCAAGAGAGGGAGGCCGTTTAGATGGCGTCGATGCCAATTGCCGTTGATCGAGTAGAGAACTTCAAGGCAGAGAACCCCGAAAGAGATAAGTTCGAGCAGGTGTGCCAGATTCTCAATCGTTACGCACGCCGTCCGTCAGGATTGATTCCGATCCTGCAGGCGATTCAACACGAATACCAATATTTGCCGGAAGAGGTGCTCACCTATGTGGCGACCTCGCTGAATATTCCTCCGGCGCGCGTCTATGGCGTGGCCACGTTTTACGCGCACTTTGCGCTGGAGCCTAAGGGCAAACACGTCATCCGCATCTGCGACGGAACGGCGTGCCACGTCAAGCAATCCCTTCCGGTGTTGAACGCGCTGCGCGAAAAGCTCGGCACGACCGAAAAAAACATGACTACGACCGACATGATGTTCACTGTTGAGACGGTTGCCTGCCTGGGTGCTTGCGGTCTGGCTCCGGTGGTGGTCATCGACGAGCAAGTGTACGGACAGATCACTCCGGCGCGCGCTGTCGCTCTGGTGGATGAGATCAAGGCTATGGAGGCGTCGCTTGGCACAGCCTCCGCAGTTAATGCTGAGCAGCCCTCGGCCGAGGAGTGCCATGGGTAACGCGGAAGCTCAAACTTTGACTCCAGAAAATGGGCAAGGAATCTCCACGCTGGCGCAAGTGCGGCGCGTGATTATATGTGCTGGAACCGGATGCATGGCCAACGGAGCCATGAAGGTTTTCGAGCAGTTCAAAAGCCAGATGACCGGCGCCGGTCTGCACGTGATTCTCGAACTTCGCCCCGAAGCCGCCAGCGATGAGGTACGGCTGTCCAAGAGCGGATGTCAGGGATTTTGTCAGATGGGGCCGCTGGTTTCCGTAGTGCCGGACGGCATTCTCTATACCAAGGTTCGCGCCGAAGACGTATCCGAGATTGTGCAGCAGACATTGGTTGGCGGCCAGGTTGTGGAGCGGCTTCTCTATAAAGATCCGGCGACGCGCAAGAGCTGCCGCGGAATTGAAGACAATTCTTTCTACGCGCGCCAGGATCGCCTGGTGCTGCGCGAGTGCGGCTTCCTCGATCCCGAGGATATTCACGAATACATTCTGCACGGCGGCTATCGCGCAGCGAAAAAAGCCTTTGTCGAGATGTCCCCCGAGGAGATCTGCAAGACCGTCCTTGACTCAGGCTTGCGCGGGCGCGGCGGCGGCGGCTTTCCAACCGGACGCAAGTGGGAAGCGGCGAGAATTCAGGATTCTCCCAAGAAATACATCATCTGCAACGGCGACGAGGGCGATCCCGGCGCGTTCATGAACCGCTCCGTCATGGAGGGCAACCCCCACAGCGTCATTGAAGGCATGATGATCGCGGCTCGGGCCATCGGCGCCAACGAGATGTTGGTCTACGTTCGCGCGGAGTATCCGTTAGCCGTCGAGCGTATGCGTGGCGCAGTGGCTGCCGCGGAGCGCGAAGGCATCCTGGGAAAGAACGTCTTCGGAACCGGCCTGTCCATGAAATGCGAAGTGATGGAAGGCGCGGGCGCTTTCGTTTGCGGCGAAGAGACGGCCATGATCGCATCCATCGAAGGCCAGCGCGGAATGCCGCGGCCCAAGCCGCCTTTCCCCGCGCAAAGCGGCCTATGGGGCAAGCCGACGATCATCAACAACGTCGAGACGCTGGCGCATGTTTCCCGCATTCTCAACGATGGCCCCGAGGTCTTCCGCAGCATCGGCACCAAAGATTCGCCGGGCACCAAAACCTTCGCTCTCACCGGCCACGTCTCTAACACCGGCCTGGTCGAAGTTCCGTTCGGAACCACGCTGCGCGAGATCGTCTACAACATCGGCGGCGGCGTCACGGACGACGCCGGAAAGATTTGGAAGACCGGATTCAAGGCCGTGCAGATCGGCGGTCCTTCCGGTGGATGCCTGACCGAGGATCATCTCGATCTTCCACTGGCTTATGAGTCTCTGCGCTCGGTGGGCGCAATGGTCGGCTCCGGCGGGCTGGTGGCAATGAACCAAGGCACCTGCATGGTCAGCATCGCGCGCTTCTTCATGGAGTTTACGCAGCGCGAATCCTGCGGCAAGTGCGTGCTGTGCAGGGAAGGGACAAGGCAACTGCTGGCGCTGTTGGACGACGTCATTGAAGGACGAGCCGATCAACACACGCTTGACCTCCTGGAAAAGTTGGGACGAGCGGTGCAGGTCGGTTCATTGTGCGGCCTGGGAAAGACGGCGCCGAATCCTGTCCTCTCCACCATGCGCTACTTCCGCAAGGAGTACGAAGAGCACGTCTTCGAGAAGCGTTGCCGCACGGGCCGGTGCAAGGCGCTGCAGCGGCCGGAGATCAATCAGGAGAAGTGCAAGGGCTGCGGGCTGTGCATTAAAGCCTGCCCGACCGGAGCCATCACGGGAGAAAAGAAGCAGCCGCATCACATCAATCCTGAGCTGTGCATCAAGTGCGGCGCCTGCGCCACAGCCTGCAAGATTCACGCGATCGAGGGGATATAGCCAGATGAACAAGGTCACGCAGCCAACTTTGACGATCGATGGAAAGACGGTGGTGATCGAAGGAGAGCGAAACCTGCTCGAACTGGTTCGCAAGGCGAACATCGATTTGCCCACGTTCTGCTATCACTCCGAACTCAGCGTGTATGGCGCTTGCCGCCTCTGTCTGGTGCAGGTGGAAGGGCGCGGAATCCAGGGCGCATGTTCCACGCCGCCGGAGCCGGGCATGAAGATTCTGACCACAACTCCGGAGATCCGCGAGATTCGCAAAATCGCAGTGGAGTTGCTGCTGGCCAACCACGATCAAAGCTGCCCGACCTGCTCGCGCAGCGCGAATTGCCAGTTGCAAAGCCTGGCCCTGCGGCTGGGCGTGACAAAGGTGCGCTTCAAGTCAGTGCACCAGCCTGTTCCGCTGGACGAGTCTTCTCCCTCCCTGGTTCGCGATCCCAATAAATGTGTCCTCTGCGGCGACTGCGTGCGTATGTGTTCTGAGATTCAGGGCATCGGCGCGATTGATTTTGCGCATCGCGGCCACGAAGTGAGCGTGCAGCCGGCCTTCGGCAAATTGCTGGGCGACGTGGAGTGCGTCAACTGCGGACAATGCGCCAGCGTCTGCCCCACCGGTGCGCTGACGGTAAAGTCTGAAGTCGATCAGGTTTGGAATCTGCTTGCCAACCCAAAAAACACGGTCGTTGTGCAGATTGCGCCCGCCGTGCGTGTGGGCCTGGGCGAGTGCTTTGGCCTGCAACCAGGAGAGATCACCACCGGTCGCATCGTTGCCGCTCTCAAGCAACTCGGCTTCAACCAGATATACGACACATCGTTCGCCGCCGACCTCACTGTGATTGAAGAAGGCACGGAGTTTTTGGAGCGCAAGGCGGCCGGCGGAACTCTGCCGATGTTCACCTCTTGCTGCCCCGGCTGGGTCAAGTACGCGGAGCAGTATTTCCCTGAACTGCTGCCCAATCTTTCCACGTGCCGCTCGCCGCAGGCGATGTTTGGTTCGCTGGTGAAGGCGATGCTTCCCGATCAGCTCAAGGTCGAGCGCAAGGATCTCAAAGTCGTGGCCATCATGCCATGCACGGCCAAGAAGTTCGAGGCTCAGCGCCCGGAAATGGGCGTTGATGGCGACCCGGACGTGGATTATGTTTTGACCACGCAGGAACTGGCGCAGATGATCAAGTCCGCGGGCATCGTCTTCAGCAGCTTGCAGCCCGAATCCTTTGACATGCCCTTCGGCTTCTATACCGGCGCAGGAGTCATCTTTGGAAACTCGGGCGGCGTGATGGAAGCCGTTCTGCGCTACGCCGCGGAAAAAGTCACCGGCAAGAAACTGGAGCACGTTGAATTTCAGCAAGTGCGCGGCGATTCCGGCCTGCGCGAAGCCACCATCCAGGTCAACGGATCGGAACTCAAGCTGGCTGTCGTCCACGGATTGCGCAATGCCCACGTCGTCGCCGAACAAGTGAGGGCGGGTAAAAGCCATTACGACCTGATTGAGGTGATGGCCTGCCCCGGCGGCTGCGTCGGAGGCGCGGGACAGCCGGTGACAACTTCGACAACCGCGCGCGCGCTCAGGACTAAAGGCTTGTATAACGCGGACAAGATGCTGCAACTGCATAAGTCGCAGGACAACGTCTTCATCACGGAGTGCTACGCCAATTTTCTCGGAGAGATCGGCGGAGAGAGGGCCCATCATCTTCTTCACACCAGTTACCAGAGCCGCCGCCGCATTGCGGATGAATCTCTTCCGCTCATGGAATCCAGGGAAGCGGACAAAATCAAAGTAAGCGTGTGCCTGGGAACGAATTGCTTCGTGAAAGGCTCGCAGGATGCGCTCAATGGAGTACTGCGCCACGCGGAACAGAACGGGCTGGAAGGCCGCTTTGACGTGCGTGCCGGGTTCTGTTTCGAGAAATGCGAGCACGGACCAAATGTAATGATCGACGGCGAGTGCGTTCATCACTGCACCGCCGCAAAGGCAATTGAAGCTCTAAACAGCCGGATCGAGAGCGACAACCCGGCACAGACAGCCGACAAGGATTGAGCAAGCCCTGACGCCGGTTGAGTGATTCGAGAGGAGAATACCTTGATTACTCACGAACGAGCGGATTTTATTTGCGAGCAGGAGATAGAAAGCATACTGGCGAAGAGCCGGCGCCCGGAGCCTTCACGGGTCCGTGAACTGCTGGTGAAAGCGCGCGAGATGCACGGGCTTTCCATGGACGAAGTAGCTTGCCTCTCGTTTGTAGAAAGTCCGGAGTTGCTGGCTGAAATCTTCTCGACGGCAAAGCAGATCAAGGAAGAGATTTACGGAACGCGGCTGGTCTTGTTCGCGCCGCTTTACATTTCCAACCGCTGCGCGAACGAGTGCACATATTGCGCTTTCCGTGCGACAAACGCAGATCTCAAGCGCCGCACTCTCACGCAGGAAGAGATTGCGGAAGAGACGCGCATCCTGATTCGTCAGGGCCACAAGCGGATTCTGATGGTCTCCGGGGAAGCATTGCCGCCGCAGGGATTTCAATACATTCTCGACTCCATCGCGACCATTTACGAGACCAAGATCGGTCCCGGTGAGATCCGGCGCGTCAATGTGAATCTGGCCCCGCAAACCACAGAACGTTTCCGGCAACTCAAGGCCGCGAACATCGGGACCTTTCAGCTTTTCCAGGAAACTTACCACCGCCCCACCTACGCGTCGGTTCACCTGAAAGGCACCAAACGCGATTACGATTGGCGCACAACCTCGTTCGACAGGGCCATGACGGCGGGTATCGACGATGTCGGCATCGGCGTTCTCTTTGGGCTTTACGACTGGCGCTTCGAGATCATCGCCATGATGCAGCACATCCAGCATCTGGAGAAGAAATTCGGCGTCGGACCGCACACCATCAGCTTCCCGCGCATGGAGCCGGCTGTGGGTTCCGACATTGCTTCCCAGCCTCCGCATCCTGTCAGCGACGCTGACTTCCTCAAGATGATCGCCATCATGCGCCTTGCGGTTCCCTACACGGGAATGATCATGTCCACCCGCGAGGGCACTGACGTGCGCCGCGCAACGCTTGAGGTCGGCATCTCTCAGATCTCCGCCGGCAGCCGCACCGATCCAGGCGGCTACAAAGACGGTGAAGGCGACCCCAACGGCAGCCAGTTTCAACTGGGCGATCACCGCCCCATGGAAGCGGTTATCAGCGACGTTGTCTCGCTCGGTTATCTGCCTTCCTTCTGCACCGCCTGCTACCGGTTGGGACGCACCGGCCAGGACTTTATGGACATGGCCAAACCCGGAGAGATCAAGTACCACTGCCACCCCAACGCGCTCTCCACGTTTCAGGAATATCTTTCCGACTACGCCACGCCGCAAGCAAAGGCCGCCGGCGAAAAACTCATCTCCATTGAACTGAAAAATATGGATGCACAACAAACCGCTACCGCGCTGCCCATGCTGAATCAGGTCCGCCGTGGCGAACGGGACGTTTTTGTTTAGGGTTCACTTCAAAGGCCCGCTTTGTATCAGGGCACGACTTCAGTCGTGCCGAGAGGGGCCGAAAAACAGAGAGGGCTTTAGCCCCTGCGCGATTTGAACCAATATAGTCGACGCATTTTCCAACACGCTGAAGAAAAGAAAAGGCAGACACCATGATACGAGCAACTTCAAAAGGGTTTCGGCTGCACATCGGCTTCTTCGGACGCCGCAACGTCGGCAAATCAAGCCTGCTGAATGCCATTACTCAGCAGCAGGTTTCAATCGTGTCGGCGGTGGCGGGCACAACGACCGATCCGGTCGAGAAGCCAATGGAACTGCTTCCCATCGGGCCGGTCCTTTTTGTTGATACGGCCGGAGTGGATGACGTTGGCGCGCTCGGCGCGCAGCGCATCGAGAAGACGCGCCAGGCTATCGCTCGCTCCGATGTCGGCGTGCTCGTCGTCGAGTCCGGTGTGTGGACCGACTTCGAGGAGAAGCTTCTTGCCGAACTCCGCTCGCATGGAATTCCCGTGCTTGTTGCGGTGAACAAAGCGGATTTGCGCTCGCCCGATCCGGAGCACTTGTTCCGCTTCGAACAGGAAAAGCTCCCCTATGTAGAACTCGTCGCGACCACCCGCAAAGGCGTGGATGAATTCCGCGCAAAGCTCGCGAAAATTGCGCCGGCGGAATCCGCCGAGTCCCCGGTGCTTTTGCGCGATCTGGTAGGGCCGGATGAAACGGCCGTGCTGGTGATGCCCATCGACAAGGAAGCGCCCAAGGGCCGCATCAAGCAGCTTCAGGCGCAATCCATTCGCGATCTTCTCGACGGCGAGGCTTGCTGCGTGGTTGTGAAAGACGCGGGATTGCAAAAGGCTCTGGACAATTTGAAGACACCTCCCAGCATCGTTGTCACCGATGCGGCGGTCTTCGAGCAGGTGGCGCGCATTACTCCGGATTCCGTTCCGCTCACCGCGTTTTCGATTCTCTTGTCGCGGCTGAAGGGCGATCTCGTTGCTCAGACCAGGGCTGCCGTTTCCGTGGATTCGCTTCACCCCGGAGACAAGGTGCTGGTGGCGGAATCCTGCACGCATCACCCCATCGAAGAAGATATTGGCCGCGTAAAGATTCCTCGCTGGCTGGAGCAGTACGTCGGCGGCAAGCTGGAATTCACCTCGGTAAAGGGCCGCGATTTCCCTCAGGATCTCTCGCCCTACAAGCTCGTGATTCATTGCGGCGCTTGCATGAGCAATCGTCAGGAGATGCTCAGCCGCATTGCCGAGTGCCATCGCCAGGGAGTGCCCATAACCAACTACGGTCTGGTAATCGCCTATTCGCTGGGCATTCTTGAGCGCGCCCTTGAGCCTTTTCCGGATGCGCTGGCCGCATACAAAGAGGCGCGCCAGGGGCAACTGGAAGCGGTCGGTGTCAGTAGTTTGTCCGATCTCGATATCGGCGTGAGTCTCGTCAACTAACCGTGGCTGAACTTGCCAAACTCGATCTCATTGATTGGCTCCGCGAAAGCAGGCCGTCTCGCCTCGCGGAGCTATATCAATGGGCCAACGAGGTCCGCCGGGAGCGCGTCGGAGATGCCGTGCATCTGCGCGGCCTGATCGAGATCTCCAGTCACTGCATGAGGCAATGCATGTACTGCGGACTGCGGCAGGGCAATCGCGATCTGCCCCGCTACCGCATGACGCGCGATGAAATTCTCGACTGCGCCCGCCAGGCCGAGCGTCTCGGCTACGGCACCGTCGTGATGCAGGCCGGTGAAGATGATCTGCTCACCGCCGAATGGATCGCGGAGATCGTGCGCTGGATCAAGCGCGAAACAGCGTTGGCGGTAACGCTCAGTCTGGGCGAGCGCCAGCAAGACGAATTGCGGCTGTGGCGCTCTGCGGGTGCGGATCGTTACCTGCTCCGCTTCGAAACCTCCGACGAAAATCTTTTCCGCATCATTCATCCTCTCCGCAATCCCGGGGGGCCTGATCGCTTGACTCTGTTGCGTCAGCTCAAGAGCCTCGGCTACGAAGCAGGCGGTGGCGTCATGGTCGGCATTCCCGGCCAATCGTTTGCAAGCCTGGCCGAGGACATTCTCACATTTCGCGCGCTGAATCTCGATATGATCGGCATCGGCCCTTACATTGCGCACCCCGCCACGCCATTGGGTTCCGGCGCGCTCCATCCGGAAATCGCCCCGTCCGAGCAGGCTCCGAGCAGCGAAGAGATGGTCTACAAAATGATCGCGCTGACGCGCATCATGTGCCCGGACACAAACATTCCCAGCACAACTGCGCTGGCCACGATCAACAAAGTCGATGGACGCAAGCTGGGGCTCCAGGCTGGCGCGAATGTGGTCATGCCGAATCTTACCCCGGTGAAGTATCGCCGTCTGTATGAAATTTATCCGGCAAAGGCTTGCATCGATGAAACCGCTACGGATTGCAATCAATGCCTGCGCGGACAGATTCACTCGCTCGACCGTTTTCCCGGTCGCGGGCCCGGCGGAAGAGGCGTGCTCCAAGAGACACCGGTGAGCGATCAGCCGGATGCTCGTTCGCAGTTTAGGCAGTTGCAGGCAGGATGAGGTGACCATGCTCTCGCAAGACGGCGTTCTAGAAATTGAGGTTTGTCTCGGGAGTTCCTGTTTCGCGCGAGGGAACTCCGAGAATCTTGCTATCATCAATGCGTTCATCCAGAGCCACGGATTGAAGGACTCTGTTCGCCTGACGGGCAGGCTTTGCGAGGACCAGTGCAAGCAGGGGCCCAATCTCACCATTGGCGGAGTCTCCCACCATGGATTAACCACGGAAAAATTGCGCGAACTGCTTGAGCAACTCGGCGGTCCGCTTGGGGGAGATCATGGAACAATCTAATTTCATCAAGACCCTGAAGCGCGAATGCCAGGATTGCAATAAATGCATTCGCGAGTGTCCGGTGAAGGCGATTCGGGTGCAGGATAACTGTGCTCAGGTCGTGCCTGAACTCTGCATTCTGTGCGGTAATTGCGTGCTGGCTTGCCCCAGCAACGCGAAACAAGTCTGCGACGATTTGCCCAGCGTCAAAACTCTGCTGAAGTGCAAGCGCGCGGTGGTCGCCTCGCTGGCTCCTTCGTTTGTGGCGCAGTTTCCCGGCGTGCGTCCGGGGCAGTTGATTCATGTGCTGAAGAAGCTGGGCTTCTTTGCCGTGTCGGAGACCGCTCTCGGCGTCGAGCAGGTTTCGGCCGGAGTCTTGTCGCTGATGAGCGGCGAGCCGAACCGGCTCTGGATATCTTCCGCTTGTCCGGCGGTCGTCGATTTCATCAGCAAGTATCATCCGGAATGCGCGCGCTTTCTTTGCGGAGTCCTCTCCCCCTTGCTGGCGCATTGCAAAATGCTGCGCGCCTATTATGGCAACGACATTGCAATTGTTTCTATCGGGCCTTGTGTCGCGGAGAAGATGGAGGCCGAAAAGAATCCGGGGCTGCTTGATGTAGCGCTGACCTTTGAGGATCTGAGCTACTGGCTGAATGAAGAGAAGATCAATCTTGCCGAGACCCCTGAAATGCTGGAAGATCGCTTTGCGCCGGAGGAAGCGCAGGAGGGAACGCTTTTCCCCATTGAGGGCGGGATGGCTCCTGGCCTTACAGGGAGCGGTGAAGCCGGAAATTTGCAGTTCATAGCTGTCTCCGGAATGTCGAATGTCGAGCAGACTTTGAAAGAAATTTCCGAATGGAAGCCCGAGCACAGCACCTTTTTTGAGATGACCGCATGTGCCGGCTCTTGCATCAATGGGCCAAAAGCCGCGCGCGACACATCGCTCGCCCGCCGCCGCAATGAAGTCATCCAGCACGCCCGGCCTGCCGGCGAGTTCCCGCGCAAGCTCTCGCTTGATATCGCCTGCGACTACGCGGCCTCGCCTGTCATTCGCAAAGAATACAGCGACCTGCAATTAAGTGAAGCGTTGCGCACCATAGGAAAGCATTCTGCCGATGATGAATTGAACTGCGCGGGCTGCGGATACGACACTTGCCGCGACTTCGCTCGCGCCATGATCGCTGGCAACGCCGGGCGCATGATGTGCGCCACATACACCCGCAAGATAGCTCAGAAAAAGGCCATTGCGCTCCTCCAAAGAATGCCGTCCGCGGTAGTCATTGTTGATGAGGATCTGAAGATCATCGAGTGCAATGCGAACTTCGTGCGTCTCTTCTCTGAAGACGCCGAGGCGTCTGTGAATGTTACTGGCAGCGTTCTGGGCGCCGTGACACCATTTTCCAATTTGTTCCGCCGCGTGCTCGAATCGGGCGAGGATATTGTCGGCCACGACATCCGCTACCAGCACAGCATCCTGAACACCAGTGTCTTCACCATCGAGCCTAACTCTGTGCTGTGCGGAATCTTTCAGGACATTACCAAGCCCGTCTTCCAGAAAGAGCAGATCATCGGGCGCGCCCGCGAGGTCATCCAGAAAAATCTGAAAACCGTGCAGCAGATCGCGTATCTTCTCGGCGAGAATGCCGCCGATTCGGAGATCATACTCAACTCCATCGTGCACTCGTTCAGCCCCGAAGAGGTTGACGACAGCGAGGGGCAGTCTTGACGAGCGCCGAGAGCTATATTGAGGTCGATTACTGCCAGCGGGCCAAGCACGGCCAACTGATCTCTGGAGATGTCTTTCTTTCCGAGAAAGTGAAGCAGGAAGGCCGCATCGTCTCTGTCCTTTCCGACGGTCTGGGCAGCGGCGTGAAAGCCAGCGTGCTTGCCTCCATGACGGCGACCATGGCTCTGAAATTCGCGGCCAGCGCGATGGATACACGCAAGTCAGCCGAAATCATCATGGACACGCTGCCCATCTGCAGCGTGCGCAAGATCAGCTATTCGACCTTCACCGTCGTCGATATGGCCTCGACCGGCGAGACCCGCATCATCGAGCACGGCAACCCGCCTTTTTTGCTGATTCGTCCCAAGGGCGAGTTGGTTGTTCAGAAAACCGAAATGCGTCCCAAGCGCTGGCAAGACCGCGTCATCAGCTTCTCCAGCTTTGAGGTCCAGCGCGAAGACCGCATCATTTTCTTTTCCGATGGCATTACGCAAGCAGGCATGGGTGAGTACCGCACCCCCCTCGGCTGGGGATTGGAAAATGTTGAAGCGTTTGTTCGCGAGAAAATTGACCGGTATCCTTTTATCTCAGCCCGCGAGTTGTCGCGCCTACTGGTTGCCAAAGCGGAGGAAGTTGACGGCCTCAGCGCGAAAGACGACATTACCTGCGCCGTGGTTTACTTCCGCAGTCCTCGTCAACTGCTGGTGATGACAGGGGCCCCGTTCAATCGCGCTCACGATAATGATCTTGCCATGATGGCGGAACACACTCCGGGGCGCAAAGTCATCTGCGGCGGAACAACGGCCAACATCATCTCGCGGCTGCTGAACCGCGCCATTCAAATCGACATGCAGCAGCCGCTTCACCCCAGAGTCCCTCCCGCCGCCAGGATGGAAGGCTTTGAGCTGGTGACGGAGGGCACGCTCACACTGGGCGAAGTGCTTCGTCTTCTTGAGGAGGACTTCGCTCCCGAAGACATGAGGTCCAATCCGGCCGTAAAGCTTGCGGCCATGCTGCTCGATAGCGATATTGTGAAGTTCGCCGTCGGCACCAGAATCAATGAAGCGCACCAGGATCCCAACATCCCGGTTGAGCTAGACCTTCGGCGCAATATCGTGAAGCGCATTGCCCAACTGCTGGAGAGCAAATACATGAAGCGGGTTCTTATCCAATACCTCTGAGAAAACAAAAAGCATGCCTGGGTTGCAACGCGTGAATCAATTGTTCCTGAGCTACTGTCGTCCCATCGTCCGTTCCAGTTCGGCGCGTGCCGTGCTGCGCTCCGCCTCCGCCTGAAACAGGCCAGCCTCGGCCTCAGCGAGTTGCGCATTGGCTTCTTTGAGCGCGGAGGCGTTTACGATCTTCGCTTCCACCTGATTGGCTGTGATCCTGCTCATCTCGGTCCGGGCCGCCACGCTTTCGCGCGCTGCTTCAAGGCCCGTTTCCGTGCGTCGCACCTTGCGCACTTCCTTTTCTATATCCACGCGCACGCGATTCTCCGCGTGACGAAGATTCTCTTCGGCCTCCGCTACCTGCGCCTGGCGCTCATGAACCTGCCCGCTGCGCTTGCCAAACTCCAGGAGCGTCCAGTTCATCCTGAGACCGATGAGACCGTTGTTCTCAGTCAGCAGCGGCACGCCATCCTGATGAACGTATTGCGCAAACGCTCCGATCTCCGGAATATATTCCGCATGCGCCGCGCTCAGGCCCGCGCGTGCTTTCTTTAGCGTCTGCTGAGCGGCTGCAACCTCTGGATTGCGAGCCAGCGCTTCAGTCTCCAATTCGCCGGCGGTTACATCTGTGGATTCCGGTTCAGGCGGGACGAGTTCCACTTCAGTGTCCAGGGGCAGGCCGGCTAAATCGTTGAACTCCACTTTCATGTCGGAGATGGCGTCTTCCAGCGATCCCAGCCCATGACGCGCTTCTGCAATCTGCGCTTCGCCGTCCAGCACCTTCAACTCCAGCACCGCACCAACCTCGACTCCGTTGCGCGCCTCGCCCAACCGTTCTTCGCCGGCTTCGATGCGAAGCTCAGCCGCCTGTTTGCGCCGTTCCGCCGACAAGAGGCCGTAGTAAAGCTGCTTCATCTTCAGGGCGACTTCATTCTCCGCCTGACGGGCATTGTCGTGCGCAACGCCCAGATCCGCCTTCGCCACATTGACTCCGGCGTGAATCTTGAACCACTGAGTAATAGGCTGCGCCGCCGTGGTCGTACTCAGCAGAAAATCGTGGTGCCCAAGCGGAAGCGAAGTATTTGTTCCAGGAACAGGGCCGGGGATCGGGTATACGCCCAACGCTCCCATCGGGATTTCCATATGTTCAATACTTCGGAGGTGTGCGCCGTCGCTTTCGTTGCTCAGCACCGGAAAGTAATTGGCGCGCGCCTCCGCAACTTTCGCCTTCATCTCTTTTTCCTTGAGGTGCGCCTCCTTGACGATCGAGTTCTGCTTGGTGGCCAGGGCGACGGCCTCCTCGAGCGTGATGCGCCGCGTTTCGCCGCGCGCGACGCCGGTAAGCGCAAACAACAGCAGCAGAACCGCAGCGGCCTTTGCTGGAACTGCCGCCGCGTGCTTGCGGTGAACCACTACGAACAGAACCGGGATGGCCACCAACGTAAAGAACATCGATCCCAGCAGCCCGAACGCAATCACGCTGGCCAGCGGCGACCACAGACTCGAACCGGAGACAATCATGGGAATGACGCCCACCGCAGCGGCCGCCGAAGTGAGGAAGATGGGCCGCAATCGCCGCTCGCCGGCCTCCAGAGCCGCTTGCTCCAGCTCCACGCCAGCCTTCATCCGCTCGTAGATGTAGTCGATCAGGATGATGGAGTTTCTGACGACCAAACCGCCCACGCTTAAAATGCCGGTGAATGCGGTAAAGCCGAATGTGTTGTGAGTAATCAGCAGGCCCAGAGCGGCTCCGGGCAGCGCCAGCGGAAACGCGGCCATTACGACCAGCGGGTCAACCAGGGTACGGAATTGGAAGAGAAGAATCAGGAAGATCAGCACCAGGCTGATGAGCAGCGCATTCCGCATCTCGCCGGAAATCTCCTGCTTGTTCTCGGACTCGCCCCCGTAATCGATGCGGTAGCCCGGCGGCAGCGGCATCGCGTCGAGTTGTTTGCGCGCGTCGGCAAGAATCTCACTGGCCAGGCGGTTGCCGCTTGGAAAGGCGCGCACACTGAGCGTGCGGACGCCGTTTCTGCGCACGATCCTGCCCGGTTGCCAATCAGGAGAGAGCGACGCCACTGCCTCCAGCGGAACCTTTGCCCCGGTCATGGGAGACATCACATAAGTGTCGGCCATGTTCTGGAAGCTCTGTCTTTCCTCGGGGTTTAGCCGCAGAACCACCTGCACGTCGCGGTCTCCCTCCCAAAATGTAGTCACTGGCGCGCCTTCAAAGCCCGCTGCCAACTGCTGCGCGATGACGGCATTGGTCAGTCCCATCCGGTTGGCCACTTCCTCGCGCACATTGATGCCCACCTGCCATGCATCCTCATGCCAATCTGTATAGATGTAGGTTGCGCCAGCCGTGTGCCGCAGCACATCTTGCATCCGATTGCCGAGCGTTTCGAGCGTAGAAATGTCGTCTCCCACGATCCGCACTTCAACCGGAGCTTCCATTACCTGTCCCTGCTGCAACTCCTTCACGAAAACCTTCGCTTCGGGAGCGGCTTCGGCCAGCCTTGTCCGCAATGCCGCCACCAGTTGCGGCGTTCCCTTCACCTTCTTGGTGTTCACCAGGATCTGCGCATAATTGGCGGCCGGCGCCTGCGGGTTCACGTTGTAGTAGAAGCGGGGCGCGCTCTCGCCCAGAAAGCTGGTGTACGACTTCATCAGCGGCTCCCTGCTGAGGACCGCTTCGATCTTGCGCACGGCTGCGTCGGTAGCCTCGATCTTGGAGCCTTCCGGCAGCCACACATCCATCACGAACTGGTCCCGCTCGGCCAGGGGAAAGAACAGTTGCGGCACCAGGTTCAACAGCCCAAGCCCAACCACAACAGCCAGCACGCTGGACACCAGAACCAGCTTCTTGTTCTGCATGGCCCACGTGATGATCTTGTTGTAGTACCTTTGCATGTGGTCCAGCGGAGTGACTTTGCGCGGCGCACCCGAATCTTCCTGCTCGTGATCCCTGAGCCCTTGGCGGATAAAAAAGCGCGCCAGGAGCGGCGTCAGCAGCATGGCCACAATGTAGGAAGTGGTTAGCGCGATGGCCACGGCAATCGGCAGCGCGCGGATGAATTCGCCTGCGCCCCCGGTAATCAGCAACAGCGGGATAAACGCCGCGATGATTGCCAGCGTCGCAGTCAGAACCGGAACAGCCATCTCCGTGGCGCATCTCTCCGCCGCTTCGTCGATTGGCACTTTCCGGTCCAGCAATCCCACGTAGTTGTCCACAATCACGATGGCATTATCCACCACCATTCCCAGCACCACAATCAGCGCTGCAATCGACACCTGGTGCAACTCGGTGCCAAAGGCGTCCAACATGCCGAAGGTCATCGACACTGACACCGGAATAGCGATCGCCGACACCAGCGCCACACGCATCGGCAGCAGCAGCATGGTTACCAGGATGACCGCGACAATGGCAATGCCGAATTCGCGGAAGAAGTCGCCGATGCGCTCGGAAACCACCTTCGGCTGGTCCGCGACCAGGTCCAGCTTCACCTCCGGGGGAAGAGTCGCCTGAACATTTTTCAGCGTCGCGCGGAGCGTATTGCCGAAATCGACAATGTTGTTGCCCTCGTGCATCTCGACTGACAGCAGAATGGTCTGTTCGCCGTCGTAGCGCGCATACTCTGTGGGGTCCTTGTAGACTCGCTCCACATCAGCCACATCGCCGATGTGAACCGGTTGGCCGGTGGGCGAAACATCGACCGTGATCTGGCGGATCTCGTCTTCCGTCTTCAGTCGCCCGCCCGATTCGATGGGCACCTTGCTCTGCTCTGCCGGCACGCGGCCCGCATATGCCACAGTGTTGCGCCCTTGCAGCGCCTGCATCACCCTCAGCGGATTTACGGCATACTGCGAGAGCCGTTCCGTCGACGTGCCGATGTCGATCTCTTCCTTCTGATCGCCGATACGCTTGATCTTCGATACTGCCGGAATGGCGCGCAGCCCCGTCTCCACTGTCTGCGCGTAATCCTTCAGCTCGCTCGGGCCATAGTGCCCGCCATGCACGGCAATCAGAACCGCGACCGTGTCGCCGAAATCGGAATCCACCATCGGCCCGAGCACGCCAGCCGGCAGTCCGGTGGCCTTCAGTTGCGCCATATCGAGGCGCAGCTTGGACCAGAACTCATCCGGATTCTTGACCGACTTGTTCAGCTCGACATTGATAATCACCATGCCGTTGCGGCTGGTGGAGAATGTCTTTTCGCGGCGCACCTCTTCAAACCGGAAAAGCCGCTCCTCGATCTTGCGCGTGACCTGGTCCTCGACCTCCCCGACCGTAGCGCCCGGATAAACGGCGGCGACAATGCCGGTACGGATGGTGATCTTCGGGTCCTCGCGCCGCGGCATGGTAAACAGCGTATAAAGGCCTCCCACGAACAACATGCCGGAGAGAACCATGGTCACCTGGGGATAGCGCAGAGCCGCGCGCACGGGATTCACTGGCCGCCCCCCGTGATCCTTGCCGGCGAGCCTTCGCGCACGTTCTGCTGGCCCGCCACCACCACCTGCTCGTTGCCGCTGAGGCCTTTCAGAATTTCCACTTCATTGTCGATCAGCGCGCCCACATCCACCCGTCGCGCGTACACTCGCTGTTGCCCTGGCTCATACACGTACACGTGCGTGACGCCTTTCGGGTCGCGGACAATCGCATCGCCGGGAACGGTAATCGCGTTGACCATAGACGACGAATAAATCCGCGCTTCGCTTACCATCCCCGCGCGCAGCAGCCGCTGAGGATTCTGCACCGCAATCTTCGCCGTGTATGTGCGCGATGCAGGATCAGCCGCCACGCCCACCGTTTCCACTTTGCCATCAAACTGCCGCCCATCGAGCGACGGAATGGTGACCGTGGCGCGCGCGCCTTCCCGCACTTTGCCGATCTCGGATTCTGGAATCGCCACGCGCACCTTCACCGGATTCAGGTCCAGCACGGAAATCACGGGAATACCGGCTCCAACCGTGTCTCCCACATCGATCCGCCGCATCCCCACAAAGCCCGCAATCGGCGCTCGCAGTTGGCAGTCCGCCATCCGCTTCTGCGCCTCATGCATCTGCGCCGCAGCCGCGCGGAACTGCCCGCTCGCGGCTTCCTTGTCTTGCACGCGCGTGCCTTGCCGGGCCATCTCGTACCGCTGCTGCGCTGCTTTGTACGCCGCTTCAATCTTCTCGAAGTCATTGGCCGCCAGGCTCTTGTGCTCGTAGAGGAACTTCATGCGCTTGTATTCGTCCTGCCGTTGCTCGTAGTCGATGCGCGCCTGTTCAAGTTCCTGTGGACGCAGCCCCGCCTGGGCCTTCTTGTCGGTGGCCTGCGCCGCATCCGCCTGCCCCTGCGCCGCGTCGTACAGGTTGCGGTAATCGGTCGCATCCAACTCTGCCAGCACCTGGCCCTTCGCAACCGCCTGGCCTTCCTCCACCAAAACTCGCGCCACGCGCCCGGCAATCTGGAATGCGGCCTGGGCCGTCACATTGGCCTCCACCGCTCCGCTGGCCGCCACGGAAACCGGCTCCTGAACGCGATTGGGCACGCGCACGCGCACCGCAACCGGCTGGTCGGCTGCCAACTGCGGCTTGGGACCGCAGGCCGTTAACGACAAAAACGCGAGCAAACACGCGGCGGAAATGATTTTTGACCCGAGGAGTCTTGCAGCGCTGGAAAGGCGCGGCTTGAATTGCGCCGCAAAACGGGCATAAGAAAGGCCGGGATTATGACCGGGAGTGGGTCTATTTTGAGCAACTTGCGCAAAACCAGCGTCCATCATCGACGCTCCACCAGCACAGTTGAAGCCGTGACTCTGCCAATCTGAGCCTTTTCCCGCAGCCTGCAAAATCGAATAAGAACTTTCTGCCTCGATCATCGTTTTCTTCCTTGACAAATATAGAATGACACGTCATTCTATATTTTGACAAGAGACTCCTAAATCAAAATGGCCTATCGCAAAACCCTCGCTACTGAAGCCCGCAAAGACGCCCGCCGCCGTACGATTCTTGATGCCGCAACCGAACTGTTCGGCAGCTATGGCTATCACTCCACCACTGTTCCCATGATCGTGGCTGAGTCAGATAGCTCGGTTGGCAGCTTTTACGCTCACTTCCGCAACAAAGAGGACGTTTTTGCGGCGGTACTTGAAGAACTGGACCGAAAGGTGACGGAACTCATGGACAAAGCCAGGGTTTCCCAGCCCGACCCCTTGTCGCAGATTCCCGCCGCCGTCGAGTCACTGTTTCTCTTCCTGGCCGAAAACCCCAAAGACGCGCGCATCTTGATCGTCGAGTCTTCTGGCCTCAGCCCGCGCCTGGAGCAGGCGCGCCGCGCCATCCTCCGCCAGCAGGCTGAGCAGGTTTGCCGATCGTTTGAATTAGCCTCGGATGCCATCTTTGTTGCCGACCCGGCCATCGCCGCCCGTTGCCTGGTGGGCGCCGTATTCGAGTCTCTTTACAGTTGGCTGGAAGAAAGCCCAGCCGACCGGCCGCCTGCTGCGGAAATTGCGCGAGCCGTGGCTGATTACAACTCCCGAGCCATACGGCGCTGAGGTGAAAAGACAGATTCCCGTCAAATGTGTACGATAGCCGGCGTGCCAGGATTTCGTCCGTGCGAAGCGGCGAAAGCTACACCCCCGCCGTTATTCGTTTGCCGTGGCCGAAACCTCATGCAGCCACCCCGGCGCTTTGAGCAGTTCGCGTGGGCGCGAGCCGTCTGCCTGGCCCACTAATCCATCGCGCTCCATCAGGTCAATCAAATGCGCGGCGCGGCCGTAGCCGATGCGCAGACGCCGCTGCAGCAAAGAAGTTGACGCCCGGCCGAATTCGAAGACCAGCCGCACCGCATCGTCGAAGAGAGGATCGTTTTCGTCGGGATCGGGGTTCGACCCGTCCACGCTGGCGTGCTCGTCCTTGGGCGATTCGAGGAAGCCCTGGACGTATTCGGCATCGCCCTGCTCCTTCCAGAATGCGACCACCGCCGCCGTCTCTTTTTCGGTGACCAACGGCGCGTGCAATCGCATCAGGCGGCTGGTTCCCGGCGGCAGAAAGAGCATATCGCCGCGGCCCAGTAGTGCCTCAGCCCCGTTGGTGTCGAGAATGGTCCTCGAATCCACCTTGGTGGCCAAACGGAAGCTTATGCGCGTGGGAATGTTGGCTTTGATCAGTCCGGTGATCACGTCCACGCTTGGCCGCTGCGTGGCCAGGATGAGATGAATGCCTACGGCGCGCGCCATCTGCGCCAGCCGCGTGATGGATTCCTCAACGTTGGAGCGGTCCAGCATCATCAGGTCGGCCAGCTCGTCGATGATGATGACGATGTAAGGCAGCGGCTCCTCCTCTTCGCCCTCGTCAAAGAGCGAGGGCATGACGGCTTCGAAGAGCTTGTTGTACTGGTCGATATTGCGCACGCTGCGCGAGGCCAGCAGCTTGAGCCGGCGTTCCATCTCGCGGACGGCGTTGCGCAGAGCATTGGCGGCCAGTTTGGGCTCGGTGATGATGGGCGTGAACAAATGCGGAACACCCTCGTACATACCCAGCTCGACGCGCTTGGGATCGACGAGAATGAGCCGCACCTGCGCGGGCGTGGTGCGATAGAGCAAGCTCATGATCATGGCGTTGATGGCCACTGATTTGCCCGAACCTGTACTTCCTGCGATCAGCACGTGCGGCATTCCAGCCAAATCGGCAGTGATAATGCGGCCGTTGATGTCCTTGCCCATGGCGATGGTCAGCCGCGACTTGGCCTTGTGAAAGACCTCCGCCTCAAGGCAGTCGCGCAGATGAATAGTTTCGCGCCGGTGATTAGGCACCTGAATGCCGACAGTATTTTTGCCGGCCATGCGCTCGATGAGGATGCTCTCAGCCCGCATCGCAAGGCAAAGATCGTCGGCGAGACCGGTCACGCGCGAGTACTTGATGCCCGCCTCGGGCTTGAACTCGTATGTGGTGACCATGGGTCCGGGGTTGATCTGAACCACCTGGCCGCGCACGTCGAACTCGGCGCATTTCTCCACCAGCACGCGGGCCTCTTCGCGCAGTTCGTCCTCGCGCACGGTCTGCGGTCCGTCGCCTGCGTTGAGCAGCGTGCTGGACGGCAGCTTGAAGCCGCTCACGTTTTTTGGCGCGACTGTGGCCGTGTTCACCTCGGCGTCGGCGCGCAAATGAATGGCGATTTCATCGGCTGGCCTGGCGTGCTGAGCCGGCACAAAATCTGTCTGAGCTGCAGACTGCTCGAATCGATTGACTCCCAAGCGCGCTTCCACAGCTTGAGGTTCCACAGGCGTTACAGGCATCGCAGCTGCTTGCGCAGTAACTGGAATCGGTTCGACAGGCGCAGGCGCAGGCGCGGAATCTCCGTCGGCGCGCTCCCAAATGCTCAATCTCACACTCTTCGGTTGCGGTGCACCCGTGCTCGTGTCTTCGTCTCCCGCAGGCTGAATTGCGGCGCGTTGAAAAGCCGGAATATCTTGCAGGTCCAACTCCGGTGCGCGCTTCCTCTGGAAGAGACGGGCAAACAAGCCGGGGCGCGTTTCCTCTGAATCCATCTCCGGCATAGGAATGAGCTGCGCGGGAATGCCTTGCGGGGGAACGAGCCGCGGGCCGGAGTCTTCACGGCCTTCCCTCTCTAGCTGAAATTCGCGCTCGGCGATTCGCTCCTCATTGCGCTCCGCGCGTTCTTCGCGCCAGTTGCGCCAGCGATCATTGAGCAAGACGAGGTTGCGCCATAGATTCTCGACGCCTTCCTTGATGGCCCAGAAGCTCACGGCCGAAGCAAAGCAGACTCCCGCGGCGGCCAGCGCGCCAGCCACCAGCCATGCGCCCTGAATATTCAAGTAGCGCACCAGCGTATCTTCCATGAGCATGCCCACCGTGCCGCCCACCGGAATCTTGCCCAGCCACAGCCAGCGCCACGGCAGCAGCTCCAATACGGCGGGAAGAAACACCAGCGCCAGCACAGTGCCCAGCCAGCGCAACCACGCCGAGCCGCCGGAGCGCGAACGCATCCATGTCCAGCCCAGCCCACCCAGCCAAAGCGGCAGGAAAAAGACCGTAATCCCCAGGACCTGGAGGAGCAAATCGCTGAGGTACGCGCCGAAGAGGCCGGTCCAATTGTGCACGGCGTGCGGTCCGGTCGCGCCGGAGGCAGTGTTCAGCGACGGGTCGGAGGGTTGGTAAGTTGCCAGCGCGAGGAAGATGAGAAGCGCGGCCAATACCAGCACCAATCCCAGCAGAATATTCCAGGGTCGGCTGCGCGTTGGCGCTAAAACAATGCGAATGGGTTTCATGGCAAGGGCGCTCCGTCTCGATGGCCGCTCTGGAAAGCTGCCGCGAGCGCACGAATCGAGAGCGGACGAAGAGTCCCAGAGCAAGCTCTATTATCCCCGCTGGAGAAGCGAATTTCAGGCAAAAGAAGGCGGGAGGAACCTCGCTGTGGACCCCCGCCAGACGAAGAATCTAGAGCATTTTTAACTTAAGTGTTAACAAAATTCTGGGTGCCCCATCCATTTCGCGTATTTTGCGAAATGGGTGGGATAGCACATCTGTCCATTTCGACAGTTAACACCAGAACCGAAAATGCTCTAGCGCAGCGATCAACCGCCGATATATTTCGTTCCCCAAATCAGCAGCGCGCTCCCCAGCAGAATGCGATAGATGGCGAAGAGTGTAAACCCGTGCTTGCGCACCCAGAAAAGGAACCACTCCACCACTCCCAATGCCACTATGAATGAGACTCCAAAGCCGATGGCGAGCACAATCCAGTTGTCGCCGGTCATCACCACATGTGCCGTGCCGCCGCCGCTGGGGAAAACCTCTTTCTTCAGATCCCATATAGTCGCGGCAATCATGGTGGGAATCGAAAGCAGGAAGCTGAATTCCAGCGCCGACGGCCGGTCCATCCCTACCAACTGCCCCGCGGCGATGGTGGACATGGAACGCGACGTGCCGGGAAAAATCGCGGAGAGCGTCTGGCAAAGGCCAATCCAGATGGCTTGCGGCACGCTCATCTCTTCCACATGGGTGGTAGTGGCCTCATAGCGATCGCTCCAGGCATCGATGATCCACATCAGAATGCCTCCGATGAGCAGCGCCCACGCAATCACGTTCAGGCTGCCCAGATTCTTCTCGCTCCACTTATGCAGCAGCAGCGCGGGCGCCGAGGTAAACGCAAATGCGATCAGCGTGAGCGAGATCGGGTGATTCAGCCACGTGCGGTCGCCGTTTTCGCCCTTGGGAAAGGTGCGGATGAAGTCGACAATCCGGCTCAGGAACAGCAGCACGAGCGCCAGAATCGCGCCTAGCTGAATGACGATGGTGTACATCTTCCAGTAGGCGTCATCCAGCGGAATCTTCATCAGCGCTTCGGTAATGCGCAGATGCGCCGTTGAGCTGACCGGCAAAAACTCAGTCAAGCCCTCCACAATGCCCAGCAAAACGGACTGAATATATACGTTCAAGAAAGCCTCCCATGCCATTCAAACTACGGAGAAACCAAGATCTGTGAAGGGTACGGGCTTTAGCCCGTACATTAACCCAGCAAAATTCGTTTGGGCTTTAGCCCCTGAGGCAAGACAAATTACTCAAAGAACCTTTCCTCAGGGGCTAAAGCCCTGTGTTGATCCGGCCATTAATGTACGAGCTAAAGCCCATACCCTTCATCCAAGACCATCTTCTCAGGCAGCCTATCAGATTCGGCGAATCTCAACTCTCACAAAGCACTTCAGCCAGCAACTCCGGCGCCACATTGCCGCCGCTCACCACAGCCACAGCCTTTCGGTAAGCAGGCAACTCCGCAGCGTGAAAAAGCAACGCCGCCGCGGCCACCGCTCCACTGGGCTCGGGCACCAGCCGTGTCGCGGCCACAATCGCCCGCATGGCGGCACGAATCTCCGTCTCGGTCACAGTGACAATCCCGTCCACAAAAGCCTGAATGTGGGCAAAGTTGCGCACTCCCACGCTCTGAGTTCGCAGGCCGTCGGCTATCGTCCTGCTGGTCAGCTCGGCTCCCCATGTGACGATTTTTCCCGTGCGGAAGCTTTCCGCTGTGTCGCCGGCCAGCTCCGGCTCCACGCCAAAGACCTTCGCCTTGGGCAGCAACTGCTTTACCGCCGCCGCAATTCCGCTCAACAGTCCGCCGCCTGAAACCGGCGAGAGCACCAAATCCACGTCATGCATTTCTTCGGCAATCTCCAGGCCGCAGGTGGCCTGCCCCGCGATGATCTGCTCGTCGTCATAAGGCGGCACCATCACGTAGCCGTGCTCGCGCACCAGCTTATCGGCCATGGCTAGCCGCTCGTTCGAAGCCACGCCCACATCCACGATCTCCGCACCCAGCGCCAGCGTCCCCGCACGTTTGATTGCCGGCGCGTTCGAGGGCATCACGATGACTGCTCTTGCTCCCACAGCGCGCGCCGCGTAGGCCACACCCTGCGCATGATTGCCGCTTGAATAGGTGATGACCCCGCGTGCAATCTCTTCCGCCGTCAGTTGCAGAATCTTGTTGGCCGCGCCGCGAATCTTGAAGGCGCCGATGGGCTGAAGGCTCTCCGCCTTGAGCCAGATTCTCTTGTCGGTTCCGTAACCCGAGAGGCCGGGAAATGCCGCCTCCACCAGCGGCGTTTTCACGGCGATGTATGCAATGCGCTTGGCCGCCGCGCGAATATCTTCAACGGAAATCAGCTCACCTGCCATGTTGCAATTATCCACCATGAACGGTCCGTGTCCCGGGTTTCAAGAACGAAACTGTGGACATCCGGCTCACGTTTTTCTTGCCGCGTGGTCTCAATTTCAGGCTCCAGGGCAGAGGGCCTCCACGTATACTGTTGCCATAACAATTGGGAGGATGAATGAGGAAGTTACATCACGCAATAATACTTCTGACCTGCGTAATCTCTACGGCGGCATTGCTCCCTGCGCAAACCACGACGCGACAGCCAGTGGAATTGAAAGTTTTTGTCAAGCCTCTGGAAGGGCCGGACGCGGAGTTGGCTAAATCGGTTCGAGCGAAGCTGATCTCCAATTTGGAAAAGCATGGCGTCTTGATCACTGAATCGAAGGAAAACGCCGACGCGATTTTGGGCGGCTCAGGGTTAATGCAAGCCGCTACGAACTTTCGCGGCCGTCCTCACATTCACGTACTGGGCACTATGAGGTTGGTCAACAAGAATGGCGTGACGCTGTGGGCAGGGGACGTTTCAAGCGGAAGTCTTGCGATCAGCGAATCCGCCAGCTTTGTCGAGAAGGTGACAAGCAAGGTCGCCGTGGCTCTGGCCGAAGAGAGCAAGAGAAGAAGCAGCGAGCCAACTGCACAGATTACAAAGTAACGATAGATAGGTGGAGCTATCCCACCCTTGACCCCAAAAGCAGATACGCGAGGGTTGGGTACACGGCGGCAACACATCCAGCAAACGGCGGAAGCCAAATTACTTCCGCCTTCTCTTGTATCTAGAGCATTTTCAAATTGAGTGTTAACAAAATTCAGGCCCCATCCTTTTACGTACTTTGCGAAAAGGGTGGGATAGCGCAACCGTTCATTTTAACTGTAAACACCAGAACCGAAAATGCTCTAGACCAACGTGATACATTGAATACATGTATTCACGCGGAGGTGACCATGGCTACATCCATCAGGCTTGCACCCGAACTCTCACATCGGCTGGATCGGCTGGCCGCGAAGACAGGGCGAACAAAAGCTTTCTATTTGCGGGAGATGATCGAAGACGGTATCGGCGAAATGGAAGAGTATTATCTGGCTGCCGATACGCTCAAACGGGTACGCAAGGGGCAGGAGAAGGTTCACTCCGCGGCTTCGGTAAGGAAAGACCTTGGCCTGGACGATTGAGTACGCCGAAACCGCGAAGAAACAACTGCGAAAACTCGACAAGGTTACGGCCCGGCGCATCGTCGGCTTCATGGATGAGCGTGTCGCTCCGAGCAGCGATCCGCGCGCAATAGGCAAAGCGCTCAAGGGACCGTTGGGCGATCTGTGGCGCTACCGCGCGGGCGATTATCGCGTCATCTGCGAAATTCAAGACAAGCTACTGACAGTTCTGGTATTGCAGGTTGGCAATCGGCGAGAGGTCTATCGGTAGCTGAGTCCTTCGCGTTGCGTTAGTCTGGCTTGATTTAGAACCGGCGCTGTTTGCGGTGTATGGGTCTTGCCGTCAATTCGAATTTCTGCATTGACATCAGGGGGATCTCTGCTGCCAATGATTGATACTCCAACGGAATTTCTGGACCCTCGACGATGAAACATGGTTCACAAGTCCCTTCGGAAATCTGGAGGGTGATAGTCCGTTGTATCTCCGCTTTCACATTGACATTGTTTACTACCAAAGTCTTGAATCCTTCGGCCTGCACCTTCAGTTCGTATTTTTCTTGATCGACGTGAATGACGGCCTGCCCACTTGAATCGGCTGTAGCGACATAGTGCACGCCTGTTGTTTCGCTGGTGGCCATGATATGTGCACCGGCGATTCGAGCGCCAGTCTGATCCGTGACAGTCACAGCCAATGTGCCCATTACAGGCTTCTGGGCCAAAGCGGTGCATACACAGAGTGCGAGGGAGATTGCGGCGATGCGAGCAATTGCCATGCGCAACATGGTTGCATACACAGCGACCTGGGTCAAGGACTGGAGCTAGAAACAACCGCAAGCCCGCTTCGACTTCGCACAGTTGAGGCTTTCATCTCCTTGCGCTCCGTTCCGGTCGCTCAGCATGACATTATGTCGGTGGCCGAGTCAGTGCGGTGCTCAAAGAATCGAAAAAGCAACGGTAGGTAGACCTATCCCGCCCCGGCTGCAAAAACAAAGGGGAACCTGGAGCACCTACGCCGACTTCTCCCGGGCACGCCCGGTCCAACCCTCAAATAATTAAAAAAAGATAGCGCGTGAAAGTATTTCTGGAGTATATATTGTCCATTCTCTGGCCTTCCCCCCGGCCGGGCCGAACCCAACCGGACAAAACGGCCAGATTGGAATGAATCCAACAACCGAGGTCGTCCTATGAGAATGTTCCAGGAAGGCGTTCTTGCCTTTCCCTTGCTTCTTCTGGCGGGGTGTTGCAATCCCCCGCTGGTGGCTACAGTAAATGTTCCTACACTTCCCCAGCAAGACTCGAACTGGTGCTGGGCAGCAAGCGGCGAAATGACCATGAAGTACTTTGGCCACGATGTAAGTCAGTGCACCGAGGCCAATAACGAGTTTGGCTTGAGCACTTGCTGCCAGAACAATGGCGGGTCGTGCAACAACGGAGGATGGCCGGAGTATACGAAGTATGGATTTACGGCCACTCAAACCAACAATGCGGCGCTCACATGGGCCCAGGTGCAGAGTCAGATATTCTGTGCCAACAAGCCGTTTGCTTTCTCCTGGCACTGGACCGGCGGCGGCGGGCACATGATGGTGGTTAAAGGCTACTTGACCGTCGGGAATGTGCAGTATGTGGATGTCAACGATCCGGAGCCGTTCACTAACCTGAATACGTTGACTGGCGGGACGGAGACGATCATGACTTACGCCAATTACGTTAGCGGCAGCGACCATACACACTGGAACGATTTCTACAACATCACTTATGCGGGAGGTAGCTAACATGAGAATTCGTGGAGCGATGTTGCTGTTATTGGTTGCGCTGCTGGCTTCAGGCTGCAAAGGAAGAGTGTTTCCGGCCGGGCAAGGAAATCTGACCGCCGACCCGGCAGCCAGCGCGTCAAGCCAGGATGCGGCACAGGCTGGCTTGAAGGTGATGCAGTCGCTGGTAAGTGCGGAGAACTTTCAAGGGCTCGGATTCAGCTCGGCGGACCAGGTGAAGAACGCGCAGTTGGGCGATCCTCTCAAAGTCTATCGAGTTCCCCTGGATGCTTTGTCAGCCTACAAAGGCTACGCCAATGCCTTCGGGCTTTTGCAGGATGCGCATAAGCTGATCTATCCGGTGACGGTGGACCAGCAGGTGGTTTCTTCTCTGTCGGCGGCGCAACGCGACGATGGTTGGAGAGCGACGGAGTACGGCAATTCGGCGCTGACGCGGGCGCTGGTGGCACACCGTGCGAGTAAGGATGATTTCGTGGTGTGGGTGCCGGCCCTGAAAATTTACTTTACGGCGCGTGGCGAAGGAGAAAAGCTGGTGCTCACCACCATCATGGACGATCCCAGGTACGAATTCAAAGCGGGTGAGAACATTCCGGCGAGTCGAGCGTTTGCGGTCCTGCAAAAGGCCGCGAGCGCGTATAACGGTTTGCCGCAATAGAGGTCGAGAAGCGGATGGGCTTGGAACGATGAGCCCTAAAGTGCGGCAAGCGGCGGAAGTGAACCTGCTTCCGCCGCTTGATGTTTTTGCCGTATTGTCTTCCGTACTCAGGTCTCAAAGGCGAGACCTAGGGTACCCAATGGTTGTCGCTGAGATTAGAATTCATTGTGTAAGAAGGTGAGGCAAGAAGAATGAAAGATGAAAAACTTCTGTCGCCACGACAACTATCTTTCGAGGAACTGGCATTGCTGAACTGGTTGCTGGAACATGGTTCGCCAGAAGCCAAGACTTTTGCTCCGCAAATCGAGGGGATTCGCGCCTCACAATGGTGTTCGTGCGGATGCCCGAGCATTGACTTGCATATAGACGAGAACGCTCCACTGGGAGCAAATCCGCACGGCCTAGTTGCAGATGTGCTTGGAAAGACCTGCGACGGTCAGCAGGTTGGCGTGATTCTCTTTCACAAAGACGGAAGGCTCTCATTGTTGGAAATCTATGCATTAAGCCTGATCGAGGGTGCTTTTGGCTTGCCATCCCTTGATAGCTTGAAGACATCAGAGTGGGGACCTCCCCAGACAACTCGAAGCGGAATCGTCTTTCGGCAGTCACGAATGTCCACACCCACTTAGATGCATCAAGCGCCGGAAGCACTCTTGCTTCCGACGCTTGACGTTCTTGCTGTATTCTCTTCCGTTCTCAGATCTCCAGAATCACCGGCATAATCATCGGCCTTCTTCCGGTCGTCTTCTGAATCATGCGCTTCAGTTCGACGCGAACCTTCTCCTTCACCATGCCATAGTCGGTCTTCTCTTCGGTAGTCAACCCATCGAGAGTTCTGAGAACCAGTTCGCTGGCCTGTTCGGTGATATCCGCGCCGCCAAAGCCGCGCATCACCACCTCGGGCGATTGTTCCACCTTGCCGGTCCGCTTGTTGATGGCCAGAACCGCCAGCACTACGCCGTCCTCGGAGAGAATGCGCCGGTCGCGCAGGACGAGATCCTCGACCACGTCATTCGACGAGCCGGAATCGATCAGAATTCGTCCGGTGGTCACCTTGTCTTTTTTGCGGACATCCTTCTTGTCCAGTTCCAGCACGTCGCCGTCTTCAATCACGATGGCGTGCTCCACGGCGCCTGTCTCCATGGCGATCTGCGCGTGCTTGTGCAGATTGCCGTAGTTGCCGTGGACGGGAATGAAATATTTGGGCCGCACCAGGTTGATGAGCAGGCGCATTTCTTCCTGGCTGCCGTGGCCGCTCACGTGAATCAAGCCGTTCGAGCCGTTGTCGTAGATGACCTGCGCGTCGCGGCGATAGAGGTGATCAATGACGCGGAAAATGCTTTTCTCGTTGCCGGGAATAATTCTCGAGCTGAGCACCACGGTGTCGCCGGCCTCAATGCTCGCGTGCTTGTGATTGTCCACGGCGGCGCGGCTCAGGGCGCTCATCGGCTCGCCCTGCGTGCCGCTGATCAGCAGCATTAGTTGCTCGGGCGCGAAGTCGCGCATCTGGTTGGGATTGATAATCAGCCCCTGGGGAATGTCGATGTAGCCCAGGTCCTGTGCAATCTCCGTGCTCTCTTGCATGGAGCGGCCGATGACAGCCACCTTGCGCCCATGCGCGCGCGCCAGATCCAGGGCAATGCGAATGCGATAGATGGACGAGGAGAAGCAACTGAAGAAAAGCTTCTTTTTAGTGCGGGAAAAAATCTCGTCCAGCCGCGGAATAACAGCCGACTCGCTGGGCGTGTAGCCTGACCTGTCAATATTTGTCGAGTCCTGCAGGAGGGCCAGCACGCCGCGCTTGCCGTACTCGGCAAAGGTGTGCAGGTCAAAGAGCTTGCCGTCCAACGGCGAGAGGTCGATCTTGAAGTCGCCTGTGTGAATGACCACGCCGACCGGCGTCTCGATGGCCAGCGATACCGCGTCCACCACGGAGTGGGTCACGTGGATTGGCTCGATGGTAAATGGCCCAATGGTGAACTTTTCCCTGGGCACTATCTCGATCAGCTCGGTCTCGTCCAGCAGTTGGTGCTCTTCGAGATTGCCCTCCACGTAGGCCAATGTGAATTCGGTGGCGTAGACGGGCACCTTGATCTCAGAGAGAATCCAGGGCAGGCCGCCAATGTGGTCCATATGGCCGTGGGTGAGGATGATGGCGCGGACATGCGCCTTGTTTTCAACCAGGTAGGTGATATCGGGAACCACAATATCCACGCCTAGCAACTCCGACTCCGGGAACATCAACCCGGCGTCGATCACGATAATGTCGTCTTCCCAACGGAGCGCAAGGCAGTTCATGCCGAACTCGCCAAGACCGCCCAGGGGAATGATTTTCAGCTTTTTAGTCTGCATCTGTCAGATTCGATGCTATCACCCGCGGGCATCGAGAGTTGTACCATCCTGCTCAGTTGGCTTGCTTGCCGGTTACCGCTAGGCATCCCCATCTGGCTCATTCCACTTGGCCAGAATCGAATTGACGCCCGCTGCTTTGAGATGCGCCACAAACTCCTGATCGGAGTCTTGAATGTGATTGACCAGCCAATCCCTGAGCTGGTTCAACACTTCCAGATCGTCGGCGAATATTCTTCCCATCCTGAAGCGCGCCTGCATCATTCGGACCAGATCCATCTTATGGCCGTGCTCGTGCTTGTGCGCCGCCGCGCCAATGTAGCCGGCTTCATCCAGAAGATGCTCTTCATGGTAAAAGTGAGCGCGGGAAAATGCGACCAGCTCGTCGAAAATACGTTCGAGCGGCTCCCTGGCGCAACCACTCATGACTCCCTCGTGCAAGTCGTTAATCAGGATCGCCAGCTTCTTATGGTCGTTATCCAGCAGCTTAACGTCCACGCTCATTGCGCTTGTCCAGACAATGAAAGGCATCTCGAAGGGTCCTTCCGGGGGTCTTTCTCCTGTCCTGTGAGTGGGGATTGAGGGAATCTTCTCGCCCTGCAAATGTACTTGCAAGCCCAGCTCAAATTCCGGCAGCAGGTCATTCTGAAAGCTGCGCGTCTTCAGCCTGCACATACAATCCGCACGCAGGAGCGAACTCGCCCGGGGTCGAGATTCCCCAGCTTTGTGCAGAGGCACTCAGTGTATTCCTTTGGCGTTGAGGTGCGGTCCGTACTGCTGGTCCGAACCCATGATGTGGTCGGTCAGCCAGTTTTTGAGAAACTCCATTGCTTCCGTAGAAAGAATGCGCGATTGGCCGGTCTCGAAACGCATCTGCAAATTCCCCACACGCCTCGCCAGCAGATCGTGCTCAGCCTTGTGCGCCGCCCCGCCGGGATAGCCGGTCTTTGCAAAGAAACGCTCTTCGCGGGCGAAGTGATACTTGGTGTACCTCAACAGTCCTTCAATAACACTTTCAAGCGAGGCGCCGGTCTTGTCGGCACGAATTCCGTCATTGAGTTCGTTCAACATGCCGATCAATTTCTTGTGATCGTCGTCGATTACTTTGACACCGACGCTCATATCTTCGGTCCATTCCATCAACGGCATATACGGCTCTCCCTTTAGGATTCAGTGCAGGCCCGTGAAGGCGTGCAACGCGACCGTGCATTTGGCTAGGCCTGCCGCTTCCGCGTACGCCGGTGCCTTGATGGAACTACTCAACCGCACGGTCTGTCAATCACGAATGGCACGCGGCAAAGTATATCCATGGGGCGAACCTGCCGCGCGCCAGGATGATCGGCGGAATCTTGCCAGTAGCAAGAGAGATCTTCCGGCTTCGTCCGCTTTGGCGTTTACCGCAGCAGGTCTTCGAGCGTGGTGCTCAGGTCCGTCTTATCGTCGCGATATTTCACGATCACCGGCGCGTAAAGACTCAGGCCCCATTCCTGTCCTTTGCCTTTGCTCACGGCGCGGGAACCGGGAACCACCACCGCACTCTCGGGGACGATGAGGGGCAGTTCGCCGTCAGCGCGCAGGATTGTTCCGTTGACCAGATCGAAGACCGGGGTTCCGCGCGTGAGGATGGTTCCGGCGGCCAGCACCGCCCCCTTGCGCACAATAGTTCCCTCGTAAACACCGCAGTTGCCGCCTACAAGCACGTCGTCTTCGATGATCACCGGGTTGGCGTTCACCGGTTCCAGCACGCCGCCAATCTGCGCCGCGGCGCTCAGATGGACGCGCTTGCCGATCTGTGCGCAGGAGCCGACCAGCGCGTGTGAATCCACCATCGCGCCTTCATCCACGTAAGCTCCGGCGTTGATGTACATGGGCGGCATGCAGACCACGCTGCGCGCCACGTAAGCCCCAGCGCGCACCGCGGAGCCGCCGGGAACCACGCGTACCCCGTCGCTCAAGCTGAAATGGCGCGCCGGAAAAGTGTCTTTGTCCACAAACGAGAGGCCCGCCGCGGCTAACTCTTTCAGTGCGCCCAGGCGAAAGCCCAGCAGAATTCCCCGCTTGACCCAGGCGTTGACCCGCCAGCCTGTGGGCGCATCGGCGTCAGGCGATGCGGCGCGTGCCTTGCCGCTCTCCAGCGCCGCTCTGAGCGCAAGAAACGATATCATCGCAGCCTCGTCCCCGATTGCGCCGGGGCCGGCGGCGAAATGGCGCTCGATTGCGCTTTGCAGTTGAGAGATGTTCATCGCATTCCGAGTTTATCAAGAGAAAGGCAGCAGGCGCGAAGGATCAGGCAGAGTCAGACGAATGTGCGAATGGAACGGCTTTGTGTCAGTCGTCCACCAGCGTCGCCGATCCACGAAGAAATGAAACTTCGGGTGCCCCACCCTCGCCACGTTCTTGTTTTTGTGGCTAGGGTGGGATCGCACATACTTTGCAATTGCTCTTTGTTCTGTCGAACCTGCATTCTTGTTTCTTCCTAGTCGTCTCCGGCGTTGCCGACCCACGAAGAAATGAGACTCGAGCCGACCGATGCCGCTCGCCAACTTGCTAACTCGCTAACTCCGCGCAGCGGAGGCGAACTCGCCGCACTTGATCCAAAATACTCTGCCCGCCATTCCTTCAGTGGGTTTGGCTTGCAACATTACCGAAATTTCCGCGCACTTCAACCTCAGGCTCCCGCTCCAGGATGCAGATTGGCGCGTGCGTCTCCGTTCAGGCGAACCGGCCGCAGACGGAAAGAATTTTCCCCTTCCGGAATCATCGCCAACAGAATGGGTGTTCGATCCAGCTTTGCGTGCATATGGCGCGACTCAAGCCACGCGCACAGCCGGGGATCGAAAATCTCCGGCTCACCTTGCCAGAAATCAGGCTTGAGCCCGCACTCAATCTGCAGATGATCCAACTGCAACTCGATGCTAGCAATGTGTTCGGGAAAGTAGCGCCGGACATTGTTCACGCCCACGTGCAGTCCGATAACTCCGCGTCCCTTGCTTTGTGTCTTGACGACCATACGTACCCGCTGTTCAAGGCTGAATAAGGTCAGTCTAAAGAGCTGCGCTAGGGAAAGCCTTTTTTCAGCTGCGGAAATCCAAGTAGGAATTCCTTCTTTGCAACTTACCCGTCGGCCTGCCAATTCGGGAAAATCTCTTAGAGTTCATCCGCAGTTTGGTAGCGCCTACCTCCAGGTCGGCTGTCCTGTGGGTCTCCTGACCCACAGGAGACTTATAACAGCCCGGGCGCTGCCAGTAGTGCCTGTCTGGAGACCGGCTGTACACTCCGTTCTCAATTTACGGATAAGTTCTTAATGTAAATGCGCTCAGGCCGCCGGCCGCGTTACGCTCCAGCCCTCCGGCCGCCGTGTAAG
>Ga0302320_10001881_pt1 | contig 50070 bp, 31 predicted proteins | sample Bog_T0_3_FD_202130 | JGI IMG/M metagenome (GOLD analysis project Ga0302320, IMG submission 202130) | Peat permafrost microbial communities from Stordalen Mire near Abisko, Sweden - Bog_T0_3 | ecosystem: Environmental > Terrestrial > Soil > Wetlands > Peat | place: Sweden: Abisko, Stordalen Mire... | reverse complement strand
CAGATTCGTCACTCTCACGTTGCCGCGCTGCCGCGGCAACTCCGACTCTATGCGTTGAAACTGCGCCTCGGTGATCTCCACCTGCTCACAATAACATAAAACTTAATTAGTGTTAACACGCTCTAGCAACGAGGCGATCGCCTTGTTCGTCTTGCCTTGAGCCGCGCACTGTACAACACTCAATTCACGCTCGGTCAGCGCGGGGAAGTCATCAATGCCGGCAACGTTCAGAGCGGGGATGCTCCGAAAAGCCTCGAGTAGAACGTCCGTCTGCTGTCGGCCTGCCCAGATCGAACCCTTCGCCACGGTGGCCACGCAATCGAGGAATTCGGCCATCGATTGCTCGCGGGAGAAAACACCGCGCGCACCCGATCGAAATGCCCTGATCACAGATTCAGGATGCGAAGAGTTCAAAAGAACGATGAGGGAGATACTCGGATGGTCGCGGCTGACGCTGCGCGCCAGATCGAACCCGTTTTCCGCGTTGGCGTCGAATCCGGATGCGATAACTACGAGATCGACCGGTTTGGTCGAGAGAATTTGCAGAAGACTGTGCGGCTGTACGGCCCGCGCCTCGAAACTTCGATCGCGCTCGAAAACCTTTGCCAAAAGGTCGCTGCTCATCAAATCGCGATCGATGACCAGAATCCGCTTGATTCGCTTCGCGCCCGGGCGCTCATCCCCGACCTTTTCCAGGTCGTCTTTTCCATTCACAGAAACCAAGAAGCTTCCGCTTTGGCTTCCGAGGGCTGCACATGGCTGACTCACCGAATGTGGCCGCATTTGCCGGCCTCCTTTCCTCGTACGACACCGATGCTTCGAGCACAACCCAACCGTGATTCCGAAAGATTGTCGGATGGCAAAACGCTGAATGTATTCAAATGCCGAATAATTCCAGAGAAGGGAACAAGCGTTGATTGATCGGTTTAAGTCCGTCCCGAGATTTAGGCCCCGAGCGAAATGGAAACCGAATGCACGATAAATTCGACTTTACACGAACGTCAAAATTCCGCAAGTATTCTTTTCAAATACATACTTTCTTCTCCAGCGCCTTGGTCCGATATTCTCTGTTGAGAGATAAGTCATTCTCCCCTCGCTCGGGGAGGCAAAAAGGAGAAATTGGTGCTGGCCCCAGGCCTACCGACTCGTCGAAGATTCAAACATTTGGCATCTTGCGCCGCGATTTGAAGAGCGATAGGCTGGTCCCATCTATGGGGCATGGACAGATTCTTCCCCATCCCTTCCAGCGCCGGACCGCAGTGAAATACAAGTTGGGAATGCCGGGGGGCTTTCATTGAATGACGGTGTGGAACCCACGTCGGTAGGGTTCACCGCCGATGTCACAATGGACGGCGCGTAAATCCGAAGCAGAGTTTGCCCGTCGGTTGGCTCAGAGATTCGTCTTGAAGTTTTGCTGGCTTCCTTGGGATCGGAAAATTTAGAACGCCGTATCGGCAGTTCTTGAGAGTGGTTCGTTCATGTGAATGCCCGGTTCGGCGTTCGGATTTCACGGTGAGTTCTAGGAGGACCACTTCTCTCGTCATGGTCTCAAACGCACGAACCGGCAACAGACGCATATATATTTCATCGGTATTCGGCGCAAACTCAACCTGCATGCTACGGTTCGCGCAGAACGGAACTGATCTACTGCGCAAGCGAAGAAGCGGCCGTCCGTCGACACGGCACACCAGATGCGGCCCACACCTTGACCCATTCTGCTTCGTCTGATTTAAGGATTTCGTGTTTCAGGGCGAAGGTCTCAAGAGCGGTAAGTACATTTGCCTTCGCGCCAGAAGTTTGATCTTGATTTGCGGTCAGGTGGAGGAAATCTATCCTGTGACCGAAAAGGCGAAGCTATGTCAGGACTCCCGGAGTTGAACGAGATAAAGACCCCCGCAGTCACGCCCCGGAGCGAGTGCGAAGGTGTGACTGGAAACTTCACGGGCGAATGCCGCTGGTTTGCAGTTTGGACCAAATCGCGACAGGAGAAGGTCGCCGCCGCGATGATTAATTCATTAGGTGTCGCGAATTACCTACCTCTCAAAACCGAATCACGACAATGGAGCGACCGCAGACAGACCGTAACGGTTCCCCTCTTCAGCGGCTATCTGTTCGTCAGGATGAACCCGCTGAGCCCGAACAAGATTCGCATTCTGAGTGTGCCCGGGGTGGCGGGGTTCGTCGGCAACAGCCGCGGGCCGCTGCCCATTCCGGATCACCAGATCAAAGCTGTCCGCACTGTCGTCTCGCAGGGAATCGACTGCACGGTTCATCCGTTGACGGCTGAAGCCCCTTTTGAAAAAGGAGACCTGGTGCGCGTAGTGCGCGGAGCGCTGGCAGGGGTGGAAGGCCGTTTAGTCCGCGTCAACTCCTCGTCTCGCCTGGTGATCTCGATCGAGATGATTCACCGCTCGCTCGCATTGAGCATTTCACGCGGGGATGTGGAGTTGGTCCGCAGTCGCGCCACATGAAGCAAAGCAACGTCTGCCGATCGCACATGTGGCAGCGGAGCATGTGGGGCCGAAGATACAAGGGCTCAGTCGACAGAAGATCGGGTTCAGGAACCTTGGAAAGGAGTATTCAGTGGTGAAGCAAAACTCTCGCGTGGTCATCCCGATGGCAGTATCCGCCGCATTCATCCTCTTTGCCGCACTCGCCGCCGGCCAGGCGCAAACCGCGCCCAACTCGGGCCCGGTTCTCGAAGAGCGCCATCCCCGCTACGTTCTTCAGCGCGAGGATGTTTTGCTGGTCAGCTTTCCGCTCTCGGTCGAGCTCAACCAGACCGTCACCATCCAGCCTGATGGCTACATCAGCCTGCAGAATGCCGGCAGTGTCTACGCGCAAGGCCTCACGGTGCCGGAGCTTGTCGACGCGGTCAAGAAGGCCTACACCGGCATCCTTCACGATCCGATCGTGAGTGTCGATGTGCAGGACTTCCAGAAGCCGTTCTTCAGCGTGTCCGGCCAGGTGGGCAAGCCGGGCCAGTACGAGCTGCGCTCCGACATCACCGTGACCGAGGCCATCGCCGTTGCCGGCGGAATGACCATGACCACCGCCAAGACGCAGGTCTTTCTATTTCATCGCGCCTCAAAGGATTGGGTGGAAGTGAAAAAGGTCAATCTCAAGGACGTTCTGAATGGTAAGAATGTGAACGAGGACGCGATGGTGATGCCGGGAGACATGATTTACGTTCCCGAGAATTCCATCTCCAAGTTCAGGAAATATGTGCCGTATACAATCGGCGGCGTCGCAGCCGGGTATCTTCAGCCGTAGAAGAGTTTCCAGGTCATCGCGTCATTGACCGCTGTCGCCCAACAGGAGGCCGCCATGCAAAAAGGAATCGATCGTAGTCGGGTAAATCAAGGGGAAGAAGCCATTTCGCTTCGTGACCTCCTTGCGCCGCTGTTTCGGCGCAGGAAGATACTCATTATCACTCTGGTTGCGACGTTCGCGGTGCTGGTGCCGCTTGGACTCCTGGTGATTTACAAGTTCAAGTCGCAAATGGCAATTCTGGTGAACCGCGAGCGCGTAGACTCGCCGGTGACCACCGGCGTGCCCAACCAGACGATCACTGAGCAGATCGCGGTCGCCGAAGAGGAGATCAACTCCGAGGCGGAACTGCTCGTCAGCCAGGACATCCTCCAAAAAGTGGTCATCGCCAACCACCTTCAGGACAGAACCAACTGGCTGAGCGCGATTCTCCCTTCCGGCGACGAGACCTATCGAATCGCCAGAGCGGTGAAGACCCTGGCGCGGAAGATCAAGGTGCGGCCTTCGACCAAAGCCAATATCATCGACGTCTCATACAGTTCACACGACCCGCGGCTTTCCTATGCGGTTTTAGACTCCCTGGCAGGCTTCTACCTCGAGAAGCACGCCGATGTCCACCGGCCGCAGGGGTCGTACGAGTTCTTCGCTGCCGAGACGGATCGCTACAAGAAGGCACTCGACGACTCGGAAGCGCGCCTGCGCAGCTTCGTTCAGACCAGCGGCGGCGCGGCTCCTGACATCGAGCGCACCGACCTGGACGTTCAGCTCGCCAACTCCATTGGCCAGCTGCATTCGACGCAGCAAGCCATCGCCGCCGATAACATGCGCATCCGCAGCGACCAAGAGCAGATGAAGTCCACCCCTCAGCGTTCGACTACACAACTGGCCTCGACACCCCCCGACATGCTGATGCAGAACCTCGGTGCGACGGTCTTGGCGGCGAAGACAAAACGCACCCAGTTGTTGTTGAAATACGATCCCAGCTACGCGCTGGTGAAAGAGGCAGATCAAGAGTTGGCCGACGCTCAGGCGGCGTTCGAAAAAGCCGAGAACACCAAGTACGTTACTGAGAACACCAACGTTGACCCAACCTACGAGCTGCTGCGCGAGGACCTGGCCAAGACCGAGGCTGATCTGGCGGCGCAGCGCGCCAGCGTGGCCGCAAATCAGGCCAGCATAGACAGTCTCCAGAGGCAGATGACCGACCTGGCCAAGAAGAACATTGATCAGGCCGACCTGGCCCGCGAGCAGAAGGCGGACGAGGATAACTACCTGCTCTACATGGCCAAGCGTGAACAGGCACGAACCTCCGATGCGCTCGACAAAACTAAGATTGAGAACGTCGACATCGCCATCCCGCCCGCGATTCCGGTGCTTCCGATCATGAGTCCCATCCCCATTGTGCTGCTCGCATTCGTCTTTGCCGCCTTTGTCAGCGTGATGACCGCATACGGCTTCGATTACTTTGACTCCTCGTTCCACACGCCGGCCGAAGTCGTCGACACTCTGGGAATCCCGGTGGTGGTAACCATGGCCAGGAAGACCGCATAGGATGAGCATGGTTCTGCGCCATTTCGGCCTTCTCGGGCAACCCTTCGGCGTCACACCTGACCCGAAGTTTCTGTTGGCCACCGCCACCCATCGTGAGGCGCTCGCCAGCCTGCTCTACGGCATCGAGTCGGAGCGGGGCTTCATTGCGCTCATCGCCAATCCCGGGATGGGCAAGACGACACTTCTCTTCGAAGCGTTGAGGCGGCTGGGCGAGTCTACGCGGACTATATTCCTCTTTCAGGCGATTTCGAACCCCACGGAGTTGGTGCGAGCTCTGCTAATCGACCTGGGCGAAAAGGACCCGCCGGAGACGCTCGTCGACCTCGAGACGCGGCTCAACAATCTCCTGGTGGAGCACAGCAAAACCGGCAAACGGCTGGTTTTGGTAATCGACGAGGCGCAGAACCTGCCCGACCCCGTGCTCGAAGCCGTGCGCATGCTCTCAAACTTTGAGACACCGAGTCACAAGCTGCTGCAAATTGTCCTCTGCGGTCAGTTGCAGCTAGCCGATAAGCTGGCGCAGCCTCATCTGTTACAGCTTCGCCAGCGCATCTCGATATTCGCCCATCTCCACCCGCTGAGCGCGTACGAGACCGCCGAATACATCCAGCACCGGCTGCGCGTAGCCGGGTACAAATCGAACCAGCCCTTGTTCACTGCACAGGCCACGGCGCTGATCGCTCACCAAAGCGGCGGCACTCCGCGCAACATCAACAATCTCTGTTTCCACTCGCTGTCACTCGGGTGTGCGTTCAAAAAGAGCTCGATCGACACAGAGATCGTGAAAGAAGCAATTAACGACCTCAGCGTGTGCCGCGAGGCCAGCTTTGAGCGGATTTCGGTCGTCGAGGCCGACCCCGACGAACTTCAGCACGCTAAGTCGCGCCTGAGAAACCTGCGGAAACCGGCTGTCGCCGCGGCTTTCTTTCTCTTGGCATCGACCGGTGTCTGGCTATGGCGGTCCAGCCCCCTGCAGACGGTGCTCGCCAACCGCGTGCGCGCGCACACCGCTTCGACATCGCAACCGGCCGTGGAGACGTCTGCCGCGAATTCGGCGCAAATGCCTCCGTCCAGACCAGTCGAACCCGCGGCAGCCGCGCCGAAAGAGGGCTCTGAAGCCTCTGAGCCTGCGAAATCGACGATGCAAGTGATCAAGGTTCGCCAGGGTCAGTCGCTCTCGATGATCTGTACGGAAAATTACGGTCGGTGCGAGCCGCGGCTTCTCAATCGCATCATTCGACTCAACCCGAGCATCTCCGATCCGAATTACATTCGTATGGGTGAGAAGGTGCTTCTTCCCGTGCTTGATTCCGGCATGGACGACGACAACCCTAATTCAGACGAGCGAATTGCACTTGCAGTTGCTCCCAAGCGAGACACCCGATGAGCAGAAACTATGAGCTTTTGCAACAGATCGAATCGGAGCGCAGCGAAAGCGCCCTTCCTGCCTCTTTCGCAGCCGCGCGCAACGGGCTGAGCGCCTATCCGGCGGTCCGGTGGGCCGGCGAAGAGGCGTTACGACTAGTGCAGCAGATCTTTCTACCGCAGACGCAGGAACCGCCCCGCGTCGTGGTTTTTGCCGGCATCGATCATGGCAACGGCTGCAGCCAGATCTGCGCTGCGGTGGCCGAAACGCTGGCTAGCAACGACCGTGGACGCGTCTGTCTCGTCGAGGCCAACTTCCGCACGCCCGCGCTGCCTGGAATGTTCGGCGTGACAAATCACTTCGGACTTACCGAGGCGCTGCGGCAGGATGCGCCGATCGACACCTTCGCTAGGCCGCTGCATCAGGAGAATCTGTGGCTGCTATCCTCCGGCTCGCTGGCTGTCGACTCGCCGAACCTGCTTACGTCGGATCAGCTCCGCACGCGAATCGCGGAGTTACGCCAGCGGTTCGATTTTGTCATCGTCGACGCGCCACCGTTGACCCGTTATTCCGATGCGGTAGTTCTCGGCCGGCTCTCGAACGGCCTTGTCCTGGTTATTGAGGCCAATTCCACTCGCCGCGAGGCGGCTGCAGCCGTAACGGAAAGCCTGCGTTCGGCCAAGGTGCCCATCCTGGCCGCGGTACTCAACAAGCGTACTTTCCCCATTCCCGAGAAGATCTACAGGATGCTATAGGCCGAGCGTTCGAGCGGCTTTACCCGATCCTACGCCGCACCAACCACGCTGCCGGTCGCGGCACGTCAGTCGCTCGCGCGCCATCGGAAGCGGTCTCAGGCTCTGCTTCGATCTCGACAGTCTGCCTCGTGTTCGTAACCCGCAATCCTTTCGCTCCCCCCCCAATCGTAGAGAACCTCGGAGAACGGCCATGAATGATCACCGTCGATTGACTATCGGTCTCCTCAAGTTGTGCGATCTCTTCCTGGTCACGCTCGCTTTTGCAGTTACCACCCTCAACCGCGTCCAAGCAGATCAAAGCGTCTCCCTGGGCCACTTTCTTTCCCTTCGAGCAAAAGTATCAAACCTCGCCATCCTGCTGTTAGCCTTCGTCGTCTGCCACGTCATATTCACCGTCTGCGGCCTGTATCGGTCCCGCAGGCTTATCGGGCGCAGTGACGAAGTGCTCGACGTGTTGCGCGCTACGACTGCCATCATCACTGTCTTCCTCGCGCTTAGCTGTATCTTCACCATCCGAATGATCACCGTCGAGTTCCTGGCGGAGTTCTGGGGACTGAGCACAGCCATGCTCGTGCTGGCTCATTTTCTGCTGCGCAAGGTCGCAGAACGGGTACGCGTGCACGGCCGCGATCTGCGTTATTTGCTCATCCTCGGCACTAACCCGCGGGCAGCCGAGTTCGCTCGCCGCATCACCGACAGCCCGGAACTAGGATACCGCCTGCTCGGTTTTGTGGACAATGATTGGCCCGGCCTCGCGACCCTCAAAGCCGCAGGATATAGGGTGGTCAGCGACTATGCGGGCCTGGACGAATACCTGCGCCGCAACGTGGTCGACGAGGTCGCCATTTACCTGCCTTTCGGTTCCTACTACAAACACTCCTCTCACGTGGCCAGCTTGTGCCAGCAGCATGGCATCACTTTGCGGATCAATTCCGACCTCTTCGACCTCAAGACCGCGCGCTGGAGATTGGAAGGATTCGAAGGCGATCAGTACATCGCCACCTTTACCTATACGAATGAGTTCTGGCCTCGGACAATCAAGCGTGTTCTGGACGTTGCTCTGGCGGGTTCGGCTTTAGTGGCGCTCGCGCCGGTCTTTATCGTCGCTGCCATCGCTATCAAGCTCACATCGCCCGGCCCGATCTTCTTCGTCCAGGAGAGAATCGGCCTCAGCAAGCGCCGCTTCAAGATGTTCAAGTTCCGCACCATGGTCCCGAATGCCGAGCAGCTCATGCCTGCACTGGAGAAGAGCAATGAGGTCGCAGGGCCGGTCTTCAAGATCAAGAACGATCCCCGCATCACCGCCATCGGCAGGCTGCTGCGCCGCAGCAGCATCGACGAATTTCCGCAACTGCTCAACGTCCTGGCCGGCGACATGAGCATGGTGGGCCCGCGGCCTTTGCCGGTGCGCGACTATGAAGGTTTCAACGTGGACTGGCAGCGCCGCCGCTTCAGCATCAAGCCAGGCATCACCTGCCTCTGGCAGGTCGGAGGCCGCAGCGAACTCACTTTCGAGCAGTGGATGCGGCTCGACCTGAAGTACCTCGACGAGTGGTCGCTGTGGCTCGACCTAAAGATCCTCAGCCGGACCGTGCCCGCCGTCTTCCGCGGCGTGGGGGCGGTCTAGAGCCTCTATCCGGCGAATTATCGATTCATTGCGAACTGTCCTGCGCCATTTCGTGCGCGTTCGTTATTGTCCACCTCGTACTTTGAATTACGAAGGGATCTCGCGTGAGCGTTGCTGTTATAACCGGGTCGTCAGGGCTGGTCGGATCGGAGGCGGTGCGATATTTTTCATCGCTGGGACTTGAAATCATCGGCATCGACAACGGAATGCGGGCAAAGTTCTTCGGCGAGTCCGCTTCCACAAGCTGGATGACGGAACGGCTGAACAAGGAAGTCCCTGGCTTTCGGCACTATGACGTTGACATCCGCAATACGCAACGGATCGACCAGATCTTCGAGCAATACGGCAGTGAAATCGAGCTGGTCATTCACGCCGCTGCGCAGCCCTCGCATGACTGGGCGGCCGGCGAGCCCATCACTGACTTCACCGTGAACGCCAACGGCACCTCGTGCTTGCTGGAAGCCACGCGACGCTTCGCGCCCGAAGCGGTCTTCATCTACATGTCCACCAACAAGGTTTATGGAGACCGGCCCAATCAGTTGCCGCTGGTCGAGCTAGAGACGCGCTGGGAGCTCGATCCGAGTCACGAGTATGCACGCGGAATTCCCGAGACTATGTCCATCGACGGCACGTTGCACAGCCTCTTTGGCGCGTCAAAAGTTGCGGCCGACATCCTGGTGCAGGAATACGGGCGCTACTTCGGCATGAAGACCGCATGCTTTCGCGGCGGCTGCCTCACCGGTCCCAACCACTCCGGAACCCAAATGCACGGGTTTCTCGCCTATTTGATGAAATGCGCCGTCACCGGCACGCCATATACCATCTTCGGGTACAAGCGCAAACAAGTTCGGGACAACATTCACGCCGCCGACCTGGTGCGCGCATTCGACGAGTTCTTCCGGAATCCACGTTCGGGCGAGGTCTACAACATCGGCGGCGGGCGCGAAAGCAACTGCTCGATGCTGGAAGCCACCGAACTCTGCGAGCGGATCACCGGCTGGCCGTTCGACTGCAAATACGTCGATGAGAACCGGCGCGGAGATCATATCTGGTGGATCAGCGATCTGAGCCGTTTTCAGTCCCACTATCCGGCTTGGAAGATAGAATTCGACGTGACGCGCATTCTCAATGAGATCTACGATCTCAATGCCGAGCGCTGGAGAGAAGTATGCGTCAGTTAGGCAAAAGGAATATTGTGGGAATCCTGATCGACGCCGTCGACTACGAGGCCAGCGTGGAATTCATCGCCCGCGCCGCGCGCGAAAGAAGAGGCGCGGCCATCTCCGCACTCGCCGTGCACGGCGTAATGACCGGCGTGCTCGATCCGATGCACAAGTTTCGTCTCAACCACTTCGATCTCCTAGTGCCTGACGGTCAGCCGGTACGATGGGTGTTGAACTGGCTGCACGGGATCAGGCTGGCTGATCGCGTCTATGGTCCGAATCTGACTCTGAAAGTCTGCGAGCGCGCCGCCGCCGAAGGCCATGGGATCTATCTCTATGGCAGCACCTCCGAGATCCTGGCCGCTCTCCGGCAATCTTTGCAGCAGCGGTTCCCAGGCATCCTCATCTCCGGCAGCGAGCCATCGAAGTTCCGCCGGCTCACAGCGGCGGAAAAATCGGAACTCGCCGCACGCATCGTGGGCTCCGGCGCATCGATCACGCTGGTCGGCCTCGGCTGTCCGCGTCAGGAGTCATTCGCGTTCGAGTTCCGCGAGGCTCTATCCATGCCGGTCCTCGCCGTCGGCGCAGCCTTCCCGTTTATCGCCGGACATATTGCGCAGGCGCCAGTCTGGATGCAGGACCGCGGCCTCGAATGGCTATTCCGTCTCTGCGCGGAACCCAGGCGGCTGTGGCGCCGCTACCTCTATCTGAATCCAGCCTATGTGTTTCTGGTTGCGCTCCAAGCCTCCGGTCTTTCACAATTCACCACAGAGGGACAACTTCCGGTCGAGGAGGTTCAGGCCGGATGACGCGCCGCAAGCATCGGGCAGGAGCAGCGGGCGAACCAGGAGAATATGCTGAAGGCGCGGATCAAGAGCAGACTTGCCAGGAATACTTTGTGGATGTCAATGGGGCAGGGATTACGCCTGCTCGTCCAGGCCGTTTTCTTCACTGTTATCGCCCGAGCGCTGGGAGCAGGCAACTACGGGTCGTTTGTAGGCGTCGCGGCGCTGGTTGGCATCCTTTATCCGTTTGGAACGCTGGGCAGCGGTCACCTACTGGTCAAGTCCGTGGCACGCGATCCCGGGACTTTCGCGCTTGTCTGGGGAGACGCCCTGGTGACCACCGCCATCTGCGCGGTCGCACTGGTCGGCGCGGCGATGCTGCTGGCTCGCGGCGTGCTTCCCGCATCCATTCCCTTGCATCTGGTGCTGCTGGTCGCCATCGCCGATATTCCCGGGATGAGTTTGAACACCATCGCCGGACAAGCCTTCCAATCCTTCGAGCAGCTTCAATGGACGGCGGTCATCAGTGTTCTGATCAGCGTTAACCGTCTGCTGGGAGCGCTGATTCTCGTTTTGCTCTACCGCCATCCGACCGCCTTGCAGTGGGGCTATGTTTATCTGATCTGCACCGCAGTCACGGCGACGGTGTCCACAGCGCTGGTGTACTTCCGGCTGGGAGCTCCGCGGCTCAAGCTGCACCGTTCTCCAGGGGCTCTTTGGAAAGGCTTCCACTTCTCCGTCACGCTGAGCGCGCAGACGGTCTACAACGACATCGACAAGACCATGCTGGCGCGCTTCAGCACCCTGAATGCCACCGGAATTTACGGTGCCGCCTACCGCCTCATCGATGTGAGCTTTGCTCCGGTCCTGGCCCTGCTGTTTGCGGCGTATCCTAACTTCTTTCGCGAGGGCAGCTCTGGAGTCGCCTCAAGCTTTTCTTATGCCAGACCGTTGATGCTCCGCGCGATGCGCTACGGAGCGTTGATTGCCTGTGCGATACTGCTCTTCGCCGGCATCGTGCCGTATGTGCTCGGACCCGAATACGCAGAGACGACGGTTGCCCTGCGCTGGCTCTCGCCCCTGCCGCTGCTTAAGGCAACTCACTACTTTCTCGCCGACACGCTTACCGGCGCCGGCCACCAGGGTCTGCGCAGCGGAATTCAAGCTGGTGTCGCGGTGTTCAACGTGCTCATCAACCTTTGGCTTATCCCGCGGTATTCATGGCTCGGAGCGGCATGGGCCAGCATTGCGTCCGATGCTCTGCTGGTTTGTTCCGTAGGCATGGCGGTCTACCTCCTGTCCCGCGCATCTGAGAAGCTGGTCGAGGCCGGGAGATAGCCAATATCTCCGGTGCTCCGGCATCCGGATTTCGCAGGCAAAGATGGAGAATTCCGTGTCTTCGATTACGCCGGCTCTAGCCCAAAATCAGTTCAGGCGGCTCCTCAGGCCCGTCGTCGTTGCAATCGTGCTTGGTTTGTTGCCTGCCCGGAGCGAGTTCTTGCAATCCGCAGCCTTGCCATTGCCGGTTCCATCGGAACCGCCCCCGCAGCCCGTGCCGCCGTCGTATTTTTCGATGAACATCATGTTCCACCCTCTCAACCACGTGCCATGGCCGGCCGCACCCATCGGCGGGTGGAGAATGGCTCACGTCTTTTGGGCAGACATCCAGCTTGAGCCGAATCGGTGGTATTTCGACCTGCTCGACAAGTATGTCGGCTGGAGCCAGGTCCACCATACCGAGCTGCTAATGCAGCTTGCCTATACCCCGCGTTGGGCATCGAGCACTCCCGACGCTCCTACCGACGTCGAGGTGACTAATCCACCGGGGCTCTCCGGCACGCCTCGGGACATGGAGGATTGGCGGACCTTCGTCAGAACCATCGCCACCCGCTACAAGGGCCGGATTCACAACTGGGAGATATGGAACGAGCCGAACCGGCCCCAAAGCTGGACAGGAAGCGTAGAAACCTTGGTGGAGATGACGCGCGAAGCCTACATCATCCTCAAGCAGGTCGATCCCACCTGCACCGTTGTCTCGCCTGCGGCTACGGAAGCGCGAGGCGTCGCCTATCTCGATTCCTTTCTCCAGAAGGGCGGCGGCCAGTATGTGGATGTGATCGGCTACCACTTTTACGTGAGCCGGGACGACCCGGAGGCCATGGTCGGTCTGATCGATGCGGTCAAGAAAGTGATGGTCAAGCGTGGGGCCGGGAGCAAACCGTTGTGGGGCACCGAGGCCGGATGGCTGGGCTCCGACATGCTGCCTCCGGATACGCAGGCGGCCTTTCTGGCGCGGGCCTACATTCTCGGCTGGGCTTACGGCGCGACGCGCCTCTATTGGTTTGCGTGGGAGCTTCACCACGGTTCGCGCATCGAACTCGTCGGTCAGGACAACGGCACGCTGACGCCCGCCGGCCACGCCTTCGTGAACATCCAGACTTGGATGACCGGTGCGGTACTGACTCGCTGCACCAGCAGTAGCAGCGGCCTTTGGACGTGCGATCTCACTCGTTCCGCCGGGAATACGCATATACTCTGGAATGTCAAAGGCAGCGCTCAATTCCAACTTCCTCCCGAATGGAACGCGAAAGAAGTCGAATCGATGAACGGAATCCGCGCTGGCATCGAGCGAAACTCGATCGAAGTGGGGGCCCAGCCGGTTTTGATCCAATGAAAGTGGCCGCCGCGGATCGAACGTAATGCTTCGCATACCCGACACACCGGGCAAGCCCATGAAATCCGTCCGCTCGCCACCTCAACCAGGAGGATTGCAATGTCTGCAAATGAAGCGGCAATCTGCGAATCGAATGTTGCCGTCGGGAGTTCAGGGCTGGCTCTGCCCAAGCGTTCAACCAAGGATCGAACCCAGTTCATCGCCGTTCTCCAGAAGTGCATCGCCAAGACGGGAATCGATGTCGACGGCAGGGTTCTCGTTATCGGTGGATCGCAGGAGGACGCCCAGTCACTCCGCCAGTGCGGCTTCTCCCGCATCACGCTCTCGAACATCCATGGCGTACCCGACAATCCCGGCGACCCCAACGCCCTCTCGGTTATTGCGGTGGACGCGGAGGATATTCGACTTCCCGATAACTCATACGATCTCGTCTTCTTTCATGAAGTGATCCATCATTGCCGGAGCCCTCATCGCGCACTCTGCGAGATGTTGCGCGTGGCCAGGCACCACGTGCTGATGATGGAACCGAATGATTCGGCCTTCATGCGCCTGCTCTGCCGGATGGGCTTCTCGTATCCCTATGAGATCTTCGCGGTAGTCAACAACGAGTGCGTCCGCGGAGGCGTAAGAAACTCTGCCATCCCCAATTTCATCTTTCGCTGGAACGAGTGGGCAGTTCACCAGTTGGCGAGCGCTTTGCTGGCCGAATACAAGCCGAGTATCTATGCCGATCCGTATTGGGATTTCAATGCCAACGAAAAGAATCTTGCCGACCGAAAGCAAACCAGGATAGGCCTCATTACGAGCGCGATCGGCGCAGGAAACTTCCTGCGCATGCTGCATGGCGCGCAGCGCGTCTTGAATAAACTGCCCGGGCTCCGGGGTCAGGGAAACAAATTCTTCTGTTCGATTCGCAAAAGCTCCGATCTTCATCCCTGGCTAAAGCCGGATTCCGACGGAACGATCATCTTCAATCGCCGCTTCCAGCGCCGCCAACAAACCATCGACCCGGCGCCTGGATCGAATGGGTCGCACGGCGACAGACTATGAAAGAGATCGGCGTTCCGGTTTGGCCTTGGGAAGTGCGAGTTATCTATCTGTGGAAGCGGGGAAGAATGTGCTCGATTTGGACTTCTTTGCGGTGAAAAGATATTGTCGGCGCCAAACAACCCGTCTGAAGCCTCTGAACGGGCTCAATTAAGGGAGTCTTCCGTGAAGAAGTTTGAATCCGTTGTCCTGTTTATCTTGCTACTGTTTGCAACCGGGGCGGGACAAGCATTCATTGTGGATCGAGGAGCATCCGACAGCGGCGGCGAGCCTCTGATCCAGGCGTTATTCGGATTTTTGTACTTGCTCGTGATCCTGTTTACGATCAAGCACCGCTCTGCCGCGCTCAAGCTGATACTCACTGAGAGGTGGCTTGCGGCACTCTGCATCTGGGCGCTGATGTCAGTGGCGTGGTCGGTTGAGCCGGGCGAATCTTTGCGCCGCGCCCTGGCCCTCATCGGAACCACGCTCGCCGGGCTCTATATCGCTTCTCGCTACGAACCCAGGGAGCAGCTCAAAGCCATGGCCTGGGTGCTCGGGCTGGGCGCGATCGCCAGCGCCGCGGTGATCGTCGCCGTACCCTCTGTCGGCATTACGCAGGACGGCATGCAGGGCATCTATAACCTCAAAAACTCACTGGGGCGCGTGATGTCTCTTGGCGCCTTCTGCTTCGCCCTTCTCGCGTTGAGCGAGCGGCGTCATCGCATGGTTCGCATCCTCATGTTCCTGCTTTGTTTCACTCTGTTGATCCTGTCAAAATCGGCTACCGCAGTAGTCGTCACCATGCTCATGTTTGCGCTCCTGCCACTCCGTAAGCTGCTCTACCTTCGCCCACGGCAGCTCTTGGCGGCCACGGCCATTCTCTTGCCGCTGATGGCTGCGGCCGCCTTCTGGATCGTCGAGTCCTCTGAAGATATCCTTCAGGCGATGGGCCGTAATCCATCGCTGTCCGGCCGCATCCCTCTTTGGCAGCTGGTTTTGAAAGAGATCGCCGAGAGGCCGATCCGCGGCTATGGATTCACCGCCTTCTGGAACAGCTGGGCGGGCGAGCGGGTGAGCGACACCGTGAAATGGGACTATGCCGTGCCCCATGCTCACAACGGCTTTCTCGAGGTTTGGCTCGGCCTGGGCTTTGTCGGCCTCGCTTTGATCCTTATCAACCTTTCGCGCAGCTTCATTCTGGCTCTGCGAGCGGCCAGGAATCATCGTGAAATCGAGTATTCATGGCCACTTCTGCTCGTCTTGTTCACGGTGCTCTACAACCTGACCGAAAACTCTCTGCTGGCCGTTAACGCCATTCCCTGGATCGCTTACTGCGCTGCAAATTACTGGCTTGCGGGGACTGCTCGCGAGGAGGCGCTCGAGCCCGAATCGCAGCCGGAAGCCGAACCGGCATACTCTGCGTAAGAAGGCGCGGAACTCATCCATGCGCTGTTCCGAATGCGCCATAAGAAGCAGAACTCAGCTCCAAGAATGCATATGGCCGCCTCGGGGAGGTACCGATGAAAACAAGGCTGGGTGCTCTGGCCTTCATCGCTGCGCAAGCGATGAGCATGCAAGACGAACCCGTGGTCCATCTCAAGCCGCACTCCGCCTTCATCGAGATTGCCTTCGGAGGTTCGTTGGTGGAACTAAGCCATGCGCCGACTATCGTCCATTTGCCTCCGTCTCCACCCAGGCCGGATGCAGCCGGTAACCAGTGGGCTGTTGATGTGAAGAACTTTGGACCAACGCCCGTGACAATAGCCGACACAGGCACGTTCAGCGCACCGGTGGCCGTCAATGAGACGATCCATATCTACTCGAACGGACACTACTACATCCTCAAACACTAACCCATTACCGACGCACTGTATTCCATTCCCACTGATCTCAATGTCCGCGACTCTGCCCTTGCCCGAACTCGAGACGCTAGCCTTACAAGCTGCGCCGCTGCGCGTGCTCGCGTGGCCCATCGACCCACGAAACCCGTATACAGCTTTGCTCTATGAGCAGATGGAACCTCGCGCATTTGTGGATGAATTCTCACCCTTCATGCTCATGCACCGTTACGACGTGTGGCACGTCCATTGGCCGGAGTCGCTGTTGAATATTCGCAACCCTGCGCTGGCCGCGTTCAAACTCTCGACCTTTCTGGCCATGATCGACCTGGTTCGTCTTCGCGGCGGCAGAATCGTCTGGACGGTGCATAATCTCAGAGCTCACGATGCCCTTCATCCGAGACTCGAAGCGGGATTCTGGCCTCGCTTCATCGCGCGCGTCGACGGCTTGATCAGTCTGAGTGCGACCGGCCTGCGCATGGTATGGGAGCGTTTTCCCGGCCTGCGTCCTCTGCCCGCCGCGATCATTCCTCACGGGCACTATCGGGATCTCTATCCCTGCTGCGCCATCGATGCCAAAGCCGAATTGGGCATTCCCGCCGACGCACGGGTGATCCTCTTCTTCGGCGGCCTGCGAGCGTACAAGAACGTTCATGCGCTGGTGCGCGCGTTCCGCAATGTCAGGGATGCGAATGCGTTCCTGCTCATCGCGGGCAGTCCGGCAGATGCGGCTTTGGGCGAGAGCCTCGCGAAGCAGGCCACCGGCGACCATCGCGTGCGCCTCGCGCTTCAATTCATCGAGCGCGACCGGGTGGAAAGCTTCTTCGCTGCCGCCGACCTCGTCGTGCTCCCTTACCGTCACATTCTCAACTCCGGGTCAGCGCTCTTGGCCCTTTCGTTCAACCGGCCGGTTCTGGTGCCCGACCTCGGTTCCATGGGCGACCTGAAAGCTGACTTTGGCGCCGATTGGGTCAATACATTCGCCTCGGATCTCGATGCGTCGGAACTGGAGCGCGCTCTCGACTGGGCTAGTTGCCCTCGAGCTTCCATCTGTCCCATGCCTGAGAGATATGAATGGAACAGCATTCGGTCTGAAACCCTAAAACTCTACAAGCGAGTGATCGCCACGCAGCACCGATGATCCGCACGGCTAATGCAGAAGGATTTCCCAAATGAGAGCAGCAAAGACTCTTGTCGAGATTGTCAAAGGCGCGATCAAACCCGTTCTTCCAGAGAGCTTGATTCTCCGCAACCTGGTCAGACGGGAGTTCAGGCAAGGCGACGCGGAAATCAGGATCGTGCATTGTCTATGCTCTCGATCGGAGATCGCCATTGATGTAGGCGCAAATCGCGGACCCTATGCCTACGTATTTTCAAGATACTGCGATCTTGTTCTCGCCCTCGAGCCTCACCCTTTGATGGCTAAGCGGCTGAGGAAGGCCCTTCCCAGGCGAGTCAAAATCCTGAACATCGCCGCGTCGGACCAGGAAGGCGAATGCGCCTTCCATATTCCAGTCAGTGCTGGACAAGATCTCGATACCCGTTGTTCACTCGAAGCCGAGGTAAACCACCAATTTGCGACGCGGACAATTTCAGTAGAACGGCAGCGCCTGGATCGGTTGCCACTCGAAGGCCGCGCTGTTGGCGTCGTCAAAATCGATGTAGAAGGCCACGAGTTGAGCACCCTGAGCGGAATGACCGAACTGATCGTGCAGTTCCAGCCGACCATCATCGTGGAATCCGAGGCACGCCATCATCCCGGTGCGCCGCGGAACGTCTTCGATTTCCTCTGCTCGTTTGGATACAAGGGCTATTTCATTCATCGCGGAGTTCTGCACACACTGGACGAATTCTCCCTCGAGAAGTTTCAGGCCGGCAACGGCGAGACAGCGTTCGACGAACACAAGTCCCCGGACTACATCAATAACTTCGTCTTCATCCACCCCGCGCGGAGCGCTGTGCTCGAGCAGGTGATGCAAGTGTTTCCTGCCGCTGCCCCCAGGTATCCGGTCAATGCTTTTGAGTTACAGCAGTCTCCTGGGTAATTAGCCCGCGCTGTCGATTGAGCCGTCTCACCCTTCTGCAGCCACAAGTCGCGACAAAAAGGTGCGCTTTGAACATCCTCATGCTCCACAATAACTACCAGTATCGCGGGGGCGAAGATGAGAGCTTTGAGTCCGAAGTCAGAATGCTGCGCGATCAAGGGCACTCGGTCGAGACTATCGTCATGAGCAATGCCCAGATCGAGTCACGAGGAAAGTTCCAGATAGCTCTGGACTCTCTCTGGTCGGCATCTTCCTACGATCTGGTCGATCGCAGGCTGCGCGAAGACGCCTTCGACGTGCTCCACGTGCAGAATTTTTTCCCTCAACTATCGCCCGCTGTTTACTACGCGGCGAAAAAACACGAAGTCGCCGTCGTGCAGACGATCAGGAACTACCGCCTGCTGTGCCCCGGTGTGTTCTTCTACCGGGACGGAGAGGTGTGCGAGGACTGCATGGGGAAAGTCTTCAAATATCCCGCCATCCTGCACGGGTGTTATCGCGGCAGCCACCTCGCGAGCGCTTCGGTCGCAGCCATGACTGCATTTCACTCCGTTAAAGGCACGTGGCTGAACGCAGTCGATCTTTACATAGCATTGACTCAATTCGTTCGCGACAAATTCATTGCGGCGGGTTTTCCCGAGGACAAGCTGGCCGTAAAGAACAACTTTGTGTACCCCGATCCCGGCCAGGGAAAAGGGCAGGGCGACTACGCTTTGTTTGTCGGCCGCCTCAGTCCCGAAAAAGGTTTGGACACCCTGCTCTCAGCCTGGAAGCAACTGGGCCGGAGCTGGAAGTTGAAGATCGCCGGCGACGGTCCTTTGTCTGCTGAGGTTCAGGCATTTTGCGCGGCCCACAAGGATGTAGAATGGCTCGGTTCAAAGTCGCGAGCGGAGACGGCAGAACTCATGGGCCAGGCCAGGGTGCTGGTCTTTCCTTCGCGATGGTATGAGACATTCGGCAGGGTCGCGATCGAGAGCTTCGCGGCGGGCACACCGGTGATCGCTTCGCGGCTAGGCGCGATGGCGGAGATCTGCGAAGACGGGAAGACCGGCCTTCTCTTTGAATCCGGCAACGCCGCCGACCTCGCGGATAAGCTTCGCTGGGTGCTTGATAATCCCGCACACGTCGACCGCATGCGGCCCATCGCGCGGCTGACCTACGAATCCAGGTACACGATGCACGAAAACTGCCGTGTGCTCATCCAGGCATACGAGTCGGCACAGCGCGCTTCGCGCAATTCGACGAACTGGGCGGGGAAGCGGTCAAGAGTCAGGGCTGTCTGAAGCGCAGGGAAGTTGAGGCACTCAGCTCGCCAACGTGGCGTGGTCCTCTTCGCTCGAAGGGTTCACCGGTTTCTCGCCCCGATGCCAAAGCCATCTGAGCCCGCTGAGAATGCGAATGAGCAGGCGGCGTTCCGGCCACGGCTTGCGCATCAATTCGTTGACCAGCTCCGGTTGATCCCACGGAACGTCGTGATAACCGGTGATCAGTAATCTGTTACCCGGATCGGTCTTCCACGCATAGGGAAACAGCGCGATGATGGTGTTATCTATGCGCGTCGTTCCTGCTGCCGGCGAGGCGGCCGTGTTCATGAGTTTCGCGGCTAGGACATCGACAAGACTGCCCTCGGGAAGCACATTCAAATGGCCCAGTTGCGTGGCGCGTGGATTCATTTCGATCATGTAGGCATCGCCTGTTCCGTCCTCAACGATAAAGTCGAGGCCGTGAAACCCATTGAGCTTGAACCTCCCGGCCAACAGCCGCGACGCGTTCTCGATTTCTTCGTGGCGCCTCAGCTGCAGAAACGTGGCCGCTCCGGTTGCACTGCGCGAGGCCAACACCTCGGCGGTGACGCTGGCGAGCACTTCGCCCTGCCAGCAGGCGAACATGGTCGTTACCTGCCGCCCTTGAATAAATTTTTGCAGCGTGACCGGTAAACCCTTTATGCGCCGCCAGAGCCACATTTCGAGCGGATGGCGATTGACAAGGTAATACTTCCACGCCCACGCGGCTTTGACGACGCCGAAGAGCGTGGCAAATACCTGGGCCGCCTGCACGGGATTGTGAAGGTGCACAGCGCCGTCGCCGCCCCAGGTGCCATCGATTTTCAATACCGCCGGCCACTCCAGTCGCGGGTCTCGGAAGTCCTCGCACGATGTGATGGCCCGGCTGGGCGCAACTTTGATTCCCAGTTTGCTGGCGGTCTCAAGAGTCTTGTAGCGGCTTTCGAGAGTTCGATAGGCTTCGCTGGCTCCGAGCGACAGCTCGATAAGCGGACGGAGAGCAGCATCCTTCTCATACAAGTCATGAAGCTGCCACGCCGCGCCATCGTCGCAGGGGATAATGAGGTCCGGTTGTGCTGCCCTGAGGCTGGCTCGAAGTGAGCCGGCCGGGTCCCATGCGCGGTACAGATAAATCTTTTCCACTCGAGCTACGGTGCGTAGCGGGTGGCCGCTCGGGCAGATCGCCGAGACCCTGCAGCCGGAATTGAGAAGCGCCATGGCCAGGCGGGGGCAGGTAGCCCACCAAAGAGTTGCGCTGAGGAAAACAACCGGCTGAGGCTTCTCGTGCAACAGCTGACCCTCTCTTCAATTTGATATGGTATGGTCTTTCGAAAGATACTCTAGAACAATCTGCCCTGCAAACTTGCAGTTGCGCTTAGAATTTCGAACAACGGAAAAGTAACATCGCATCACTCAAACTCATTATTCAACAGTCTCGCAGCCCCGGCATCGTTGAAGTTGGGTTCGCCCGAAAGGCAAGTTAGAGGACAGATCCATGATACTCGATATCGCAGTCATCGGCGCTGGGCCGTATGGCTTATCGATCGCCGCGCACCTCGCCCACGCCGGTCTCGCGTTTCGGATCTTCGGTTCGCCCATGCAGATCTGGCGTAAACACATGCCCAAAGGCATGCACCTCAAGTCGGAAGGCTTTGCCTCAAGCTTGTATGATCCCGGCTCCTCCTTTACCCTTCGCGATTATTGCGAAGAGAAGAGCCTGCCATACGCCAATATCGGTTTGCCGGTTCCTCTTGAAACTTTTGTGGCCTACGGTCTCGAGTTCCAGCGTCGTTTTGTGCCCATGCTGGAAGAGACTGACATCGTAAGCGTCGATCTTATCGATGGGGGCTTCGAGCTGCGAACTGCGGATGGAGAAACGGTAGAGGCGCGCCGCGTGATCGTAGCTACCGGCATAACTTCGTTTAGTCATATTCCACCTCTCCTCGAACGCCTGCCTCGCGAATTCGTCACCCATAGCTCGGAACATCACGAGCTAAGCCGATTCAGCGGGAAGGAAGTCGCGGTGCTCGGCGCTGGAGCCTCGGCTCTCGACATTGCCGCACTGCTGCATGAGGTCGGGGCACATGTGCAACTCGTCGCTCGTCGCGGGCAGATCGGATTTCACACTTTCCAGAAAGAACCGCGGCCGCTCTGGCAAAGGTTGCGAAATCCGCGATCCGGGCTGGGGATCGGATGGCGCTCGCGTCTCTGCACGGACCTTCCTCTGCTCTTCCATCGCATGCCGGAAGAGTTTCGCCTGCGCGTGGTTCGCGATCACCTTGGACCGGCGCCGGGATGGTTTATCCGCGATCGGGTAGCCGGAAAACTTCCCATGCATCTGGGAGCCATAATCGAGAGCGCGAAAATCGAAGACTCCACAGTGCATCTCACATTGTCACGGCATGGATCGACTTCGGAATTAATGGTCGATCATCTCATCGCTGCAACCGGATATAGGGTCTCCATCTCGAAGCTTAGCTTTCTGGCCCCGCCTCTGCTGGGCAAAATTCATGCTGTCGAAGATACACCGGTTCTCTCCAGCCGCTTTGAGTCCTCCGTGAAAGGGCTCTACTTTGTCGGCGTAACCTCTGCAAATTCGTTTGGTCCCATGGCGCGCTTCGCCTTCGGAGCCGGATTTACCGCAAAGAGCCTGTCAAGACATCTGGCGGCTCAGTCGCGAGCCTCCAGGCTCCCGCAGCCCAGCGAACGCAATATTGGACTCGCTGCCGATTGAGAGACTTTCCCGCATTGTCTGCGTTTATGTGCTGGTCGCTATTGTTCGCAAATGACTCGGAATCGAGGGTAGCCTCTACCAAATCCTACAGATTCTCAGCCTAACTCAATTCGAGAAAACCCCCATTTTAAAAGCACTTCAGACATCCGACTCCGGTAACCGCGTAGGCTATAGTGGCGACAATGATTTTGGTTCGACTTGTAGCCGGACAGCACTGATACGGCTATATTCCTGGAATGAATCTCCGCATCTATAATCCCCGCAGTATTCCTTCCTCTCCTGGCCACCGCGATAGACGCGCTCCCATTTCCTCTCATTCCTTGCGATTCTCCCCTGAACCCATTCTGCGCCCGCCGGCGGCACACGGTGCAGCCTGATTTCGTGCCCGAACGGAGCGCAGAATGGAGTCGGGGGGAGATTCGTTTCTCAGAATGCGCTGGAACTCTCGAGAAGAATCGGAGAGGTTGAAATCTCAACCTCCCCACCTGAAACCTGGGTGATGGCTCCGGAAAGATCACGGTATTGAACAAACTGACTTGGAACCACATAGGATGCAGCTCCCGCAGTGTTCCAAATAGCTTGAGCAACGTAGCCGTTTGGACGGGTATAACTGCAGACAAACGTCGTCTGATTGGTGGGAACCGCCGCGCACGGCTGACTGACGGTCGCGCTCGTAAGCCATTTTTCCACCTCCCCGTATGCTTCTCCGGCCAAGTCAAGGCCGCTGCTGCCGGTCCAAAGCGTTCCCCACAGCGGGGTGTCGTACGCATACCAGAAGGTGCGCTGGATGCCGATGGACTCTTCCAGCAGAAAATGTCTCGCCAGCCACGATGCCTGGTCCGATGCAGCGGGAAGGTCGGTGTTGTTCCTCCAGCTCGATTCCGTATCCCAGATCGGCAGGGTGCCGACGCCGTTCTGATTCATGGCCGCCCGGAGCTGGTACACACTCCCTTGAATCTCCTCTGGATTCATCCCTATTCCGGGATAGGCATGAAATGCTACGACATCAACGGTGCTATTGCCTCCCGCCGCCATCCAGTTGCTCAGCCAGGTGGTTCCGCAATAAGGCACGCTGCCGGTACACTCATCCGCCGTCTCGTAGACTCCGGTAACGCTCGGGCTGAGAATGACGGCCGCCGGATCCACTCTCTTGATGATCGTCTTCGTATCCTGTGCCATCGCGACAAGCATCTTTGGGTCGCCCTGCCAATAGAGAGGATCGTTCGCCTCGTTCCACAGCTCCCAGTACTGGATCGCCCCAGCGCCGAGGTGCGACATCAACTGAGTCACGTATTCATCCCACGCAGTCAGGCTGGCCGGCGCCTGCGCGCACATTGCAGGCGCGTATTCTCCGGAGCACACGGCGCTGACGGTGCCGGATGACCAAGAACTATTGGCCCCCGCTTGCGCATAAGTCAGCGTATCGGCGGTGGGCGTTCCGGTCAGGAAGAAAGTCCCGTCATAGCTAGTGTCGGAGACGCCGGCTACCGAGAGTTTCTCTTGCGACGTCGAAGCTTGCCTCGGATCGTAGTACATTCCGTGAGGCGTCGCTGTGGTAACAGTAACAATCCCGCCGGACCTAGCGATCGATGTTATCGGCACGTTGGTCGGCAAAGCCCATGGAGGAACCCCGCCAAAGGTGTAAAGCAGTTTGGAATTATTCCCTTCGGCCGTGTTGATTAGCTGGTCGAGATTCTTCCATTGATAGATGTTCTGAGTCGGGTTGAGATCTCCCCACTTCGTTTCCGCGTCCCAAAGCCGGATCGTGCTGATGGGCAACTCAGGCCAGGCGGTGCCCTCCAAAATATGATCGATACTCATTGCGTAAAAGGTCGCCGTTGAATTCGGGGTGGTGATCGGTGTTGAATGCGGAACGATGGTATACGAGGCTGTCGCAATCGAGCTCACAGGTCCGCCCGGCATTGCAGCAATCGCCTGCAGCGTCAAATTGCCGCTCACGGTCACCGGACCGGTGAACCTGCTTGACAAGACTGTTGGCGTAACGCCAGTCACGGTGTAATAGATCGACGCTCCTGGGGTCGCATCGCTGATCGCCACCGACTGTATGCCCTGGTAGATTCCCGTCGACTCACTGAATGTGGGTATTGCGGCCGGGAGAATCGTATACGACGCGCTCGCGACCGAGCTCGCAGGTCCTCCCGGAATGGCGGCAATTGCGCTGAGGGTCATATTGCTGCTCACCGTAATCGGTCCTGAGTAGAGAGTCGACATGGTCGTCGGCGTCACTCCGGTCACTGTGTAATAGATTTGCGCCCCCGCAGTCGCGTCGCTGATCGTCACTGTCTGCGGGCTCTGGTAGGTTCCTGCTGCCACGCTCAATGTCGGCGCCACCGCAGGAACAAAGGTGTAAGTCGCCGATGAAACCGCGCTGACTCCACCGCGTGAAAGAGCCGCGATGGCCTTCAGTGTCATGTTGCGGTTCACTGAGACCGGTGCGGTGTAAAGCGTCGATTGAGTGGTTGGCGTCACCCCGGTTACGGTGTAGTAAATCGAAGCGCCGGCACTTGCATCGCTGATCGCGACTGACTCGAAGGTCTGGTAGGTTCCTCCGCTTACGCTGAAGGTTGGCGCGCCTACCGGAACGATCGTGTATGCGGCGGTTGTGATGGGACTAACCGGGCCCCCGGGGATCGCCGCAATCGCGCTGAGCGTCATGCTGTTGTTCACGGCAATCGGTCCGGTATACAACTGCGACTTGGTCGTCGGCGTCACCCCCGTGACAGTGTAAAAAATCTGAGCCCCGGAAGTCGCATCGCTGATCGTCGCCGTCTGCGAACCCTGGTAGGATCCCGCCGCCAGGCTCGGGGCCGGCGCTGCCGCCGGCGTAAAGGTGTACGTTGCCGACACGACCGGACTGCTCGATCCATCCGCAGCCATCGCCAAGGCCTCGAGCGTCATATTTTTGTTTACGGCCACTGGCCCCGTATAAAGGGTCGACTCGGTCGTTGGCGTCACTCCCGTCACGGTGTAGTAAATGGAAGTGCCGAGGGTCGTGTCGCTGATGGAAACCGACTTGAACACCTCGTACGTCCCGCCGCCGATGCTAAAGGTCGGCGTCGCGATCGGAGTGATCGTATACCCGGCGCTCGTGACCGCGCTCGGTGGGCCGCCGGGGATCGCCGCAATCGCGCTGAGCGTCATGCTGTTGCTCACCGTGACCGGTCCGCTATACAACTGCGACAGGGTTGTCGGCGTCACGCCCGTGACAGTGTAAAAAATCTGGGCCCCAGAAGTCGCATCGCTGATCGTCGCCGTCTGCGAACCCTGGTAGGATCCCGCCGCCAGGCTCAGGGCCGGCGCTGCCGCCGGCGTAAAGGTGTACGTTGCCGACGCAATCGGGCTGGTGGGACCGCTCGGAATCGCCGCAATCGCCATCAGCGTCATGTTTCTGTTCACCGACACTGGCCCCGTATAAAGGATCGACATGGTCGTCGGCGTCACTCCCGTTACCGTGTAGTAGATCGAGGCCCCGGGAGTCGTGTCACTCATAATCACAGACTTGAAGAGTTGGTAGGTCCCTCCTGGCACGCTGAAAGTTGGCGTAGACGAGGGAGTAATCGTATACGCCGCACGCGCAATGGGGCTCACCGGTCCGCCCGGCACCGCGGCAATGGCCTGCAGCGTCATGCTGCTGTTCACCGCGATCGGGCCCGTATATTTCGTCGAATACACCGTCGGTGTTACGCCCGTGACCGTGTAATAGATTGAAGCCCCGGCGGTGGCATCGCTCATGGTAACCGTCTGCGGGTTCTGGTAGGTTCCGGCCGCTTCGCTCAATGTCGGCGTCGCTGACGGAGGAATCGTATAAACAGCAGACGTGACCGGGCTTGCTGTGCCGCCGGCGACCCCGGCAATTGCGCTGAGCGTCATGCTCTTGCTCACAGTGAGCGGCCCCGTGTAGACGCTGGACCCGGTTGTTGGCGTTACCCCGGTCACCGTGTAGTAGATCGTGGAGCCTACAGTCGCGTCGCTGATCGTGACCGTTTGAGGGTTCTGATAGGTTCCGGATGCTATGTTGAACGCCGGCGCTGCTGCAGGGGTCGACGCCGCCAGGCTCAAAGGGACTATAAAAGAGAGAAAACCGGTAAGACAGAGAAATCGTTCCCGCAACATACCTTCCACCTCTGGCAACAATCTGGGCTCGTCAAGTAAACGGTCAATCAGGCCGATTGCATGCGCCGGATATGCTCGCCACGAAAGCTACCAAGTTCTTGGATCGCAACTCCCAATATCGGTCTAGTAATATGATTTATGAACTCTAGTAACACTATTATTGAGTAGCATTAGATTACTTTGGTAAGTAACATGAGTATCAAGGCTAGCTCTGAAGTGCTGTGCTCACGATAAGAGAGGGTCTGCAAACGTGCGCGCCAGTGCAAAACTAGGCCACAGTGCGCCGCGTGAGCGGTGCTCTGCGGCGGAGTAAAAGTTTGCCGCCGCCAGACCTTGTTTTCATGAGCTGTTGCCCTGGTGGCGTAGTTCATGGAACACCGGAGGGATGTTCCAGGCAGAGATCTACGGGCGTGTACGGCGTGCGGTTCGTGTCGAGGGCCGGAGTCAGCGGGCGGTTGCCAGGGATTTCGGTCTGTCGCGAGAGACGGTACGGAAGATGCCGCGGTACGCTGACAACAACGGTCGGAATTATGGGCGAAGTGGCGTGAACTGATTTCAGAGCAGACTCAGAGCGGTCAGACAGTAAAGGCATTTTGTCAGGAGCGAGGTCTGCGGGATTCACCTTTTTATGATTGGAAGAAGCGGCTTCGCGAGGGCGAAGCTGCGGAGCTTATAGAAGTGAAACTGAATCAGTCGAGCGAGCAGCGGAAGGCGGCGACTGACCATCGCGTAATTCAGATCCGTCGGAACAAGGGGTGCAGCCTTTTGGTTGAGCCTGGATTCGATGCAAGTCACTTGCGTGCATTGCTGGTGGTACTGGAGAGCGAGACATGATCGGTTTACCAAGCCTGCATGCGTTAGATCATGCGCAAGGTCCGCGAATCTGGCTGGCGTCTGAGGCAACAGACATGCGCTGCGGATTTGATCGTCCCGCGGAGCGAGTGAAGTCGGTTATCGGTCAGGACCCGATCGGCTACAGTCTTTTCGTGTTCCGATCGCGTCGTGGAGACAGATTGAGGATTTTGACATGGGACCGGGACGGATTCGTACAGTGGTACAAGCGGCTCGATGCGGGAGTATTTAGGCTACCTCATTTGGTGCTCGTTCGGTGGAGCTGCGCGCCAGCGAGCTGGCGATGATCCTTGATGGCATCGACATGACGAAGTTGAAGGGCTTGCCGCGCTACGAGCGGAGAGCAGGAACCATCCAAGATACCAAAGAAAGGCAAGCCGTATAAGTGATTTTCACATCGAGTTATGCATATACTTACGCGTGTTCTCCGCAGATATCTTGGTCGAGTTACCGGATGACAGTGAAGCCCTGAAGGCGTTGGTGCTTTTCCTTCTGCGGGAGCGGGATGGGGAGAAGCAACACGCCGAAGCACAAGCGCAGCTGCCCGGGAGCAACAGCAACGCGCCGAAGAGCAGGCGCAGCGGACCCCAGAGCAACAGCAGCGTGCCGACGATCTGTACCTGGAGAATGTGCGACTGCAGATAGAACTTGATCGTTTGAAGAAATGGTATTACGGTCCGCGCGCGGATCCGTCTCCGGTCCGAAGGCGACCTGGCGCAGTTGCTTCTCAGCTTCGCCGAGGCGATGGACCGTAAGCCTGTCGACCCTGCGGAACTTCCACTCCATGCCGAACCGGAAGAGGACTTGCGGCGAGTGAAGCGGCGTAAAGGGCGGCGCCGAGTTCAAGACTTCGAGAACCTTCTGGTCGCCACGCACCTGGACGAGCTAAGTCCAGAGCAACGGATATGCCCGTGCCGCGGTCTGGAGCGCTTCACCAATCCCCGTTGCAGCGGACCCTAGAACTGGCCGTCACGGATGGCCTGCGAGTTTCATACGTGCTCCCCCGGGCCGAACCTTATCCGCAGTAACGAGACCCTGCCCTTCCAGCACGTAGTAAAAACTGTCGGCGGCGAGATTCGTCATCCTATCAATCTTTCCGGAGGGCCAGCGGATCTCGAGGCTATTAATCTTCGTTGCGGACTTAAGCCCGAAGTGAACTCGGGTATCGTTCTGCGAAAGATAGCTCCCGCCGCTATGAATCTCGTCGGTCTGGGTAACCCCTCCGGCCACGATGCTAACCCTGGCATTCAGTGCCATTCGGTTGCTGACGGTACCGGCCAGTTCGAAGCTCACCCAGTGTCGCTTCGGAATGCCTGCGTTCCTGAGCAGCAGGGGCCGGCCATCAATGTTCTCTATCACCAGGTCAAGATTGCCATCGTTGAAAAGATCGCCGACTGCAAGTCCGCGGGAGACCTGCTTTTCGTTCAGTGCCTCTCCGGCCAAACTGGTTGCGTCGCAAAAGCTCCCGTCTCCCCGGTTCATGTATAGAATTGCCGGCTCTCGATAGCGCGCTCCGGTGGGTTGGGTGTCTACTTGGGGATAAAGATGGCCATTTACGAAGATGAGATCGGGCCAACCGTCGTTGTCAAGATCAGCGAACGCATCGCCCCACTTGACGTACGACAATGATGACATAGCCGCACCCGACGCAAAGGACTCTTCGTTGAAATTCCAATTGCCCTCGTTCTGATAGAGCACGTTGTTCTCATCGGCATAAGCGGTCAGATAAAGTGAAGGACGCCCGCTGTGCGTGTAATCCCCAACGGCGATTCCCATGAATCCCTGCTCTGATCCCGCATCGTTTAATGCGGTCCCGGACTCCAGACCGATTTCCTCGAACTTTCCATTTCCCAGATTGCGATAAAGCAGATTCGGCGTCGAATCGTCGGCGATATAGATGTCAGGCCTGCCAGTGTTGTTGAAATCTGCCCAAAGTACGGCCATTCCGTAGTAGTGGTTCGGATTGCTCGTTCCCGCGGCTACTGAGACATCTGTGAACGTCCCGTCTCCATTGTTATGAAACAACGCATCGCCGCTCCCCTTCAATCCGCGGGGGCCACACTGCACAGCGATCCCATGGCTCATGCAATACGGGGCGCCGCCAAAAGTTGGAAGATCGTCGAGATGAAAGTCTACGTAGTTCGACACCATTAAATCGACAAATCCGTCGCCGTCATAGTCGCCAAATGCGGCCCCGGTTGACCATCGTCCGTCCTTGACACCGGCCCTGGCCGTTACATCGGTGAAAGTGCCATCGCCATTATTCTTATACAGGATGTTTCCCCCAAAGCATGTGAGATACAGATCGGGCCATCCGTCGTTGTTGTAGTCACCCACAGCGCCGCCCATCGCATAACAGGGATGCGTGAGTCCTGCTGCCTCTGTCACATCGGTAAACGTCCCGTCATGATTGTTGTGATAGAGCGCACCCTGGCTCGACTTTCCTTCAATGGCCATGGCCACGGTTGGGGAATTCGTGAAGTAGATATCCGGCCATCCGTCGCGATCGTAGTCGATAAGAATCACGCCTCCACTCATTGAATCGAGAATGTATTTCTTTTCGGGGTCGAAAGTGTGCTCAAAAGTGATTCCCGCTTTTGCAGTAATATCGTTGAACTGAGGCACAGGACGATCGTTGCAAATCGTGCTCTTAGCTCCCAGCGGCGGCGGCGAGGGTTTCACGTGACCCTCTTGCGCGTTGGTGGGGGTGATAGCGGTTGCCAAGGCAATGACCACCCAAAAAATCCGGCGCTCTTCGATCAAAGTTCCTCCTCTCCCTCTGATTCGCTCAGTCAACTTCCCGTAGCCGGAAAACACAAAGCATCTCCCCAATCAATTGCGGCTGTCCAGAAAGTCCGGAAAAACTTCAATTGGCTCCGTTCAATCGTTTCTTGTTAAGAGCCTCGTAAGCCGTCTGCTCCCGGTCAGCATCTTCATTTCTAAGAGCCTCTCGATAAGCAATCGCTAACTGCCGATGATATTCGGGACGTTCAGGGTCGAGCTTAGCCGCCAACTCCAGATTGGCGACGGCTCTCTTGAGATCCTTTTGCGTTGTTTCGATCGTCCCGAGCATGCAATAGGCAACGGCATCCTTAGGATTGAGCGCAATAGAAGTCTCCAGCTCACGGACCGCATCTGAGAAGTTGACTTGCCCTGCATATGCTTCGCCGAGGGCGGTATGAACGTCCGAATTCCGCTTGTCGGCTTTCTCCAGTGCCAACAGTCGCGCGATTCCATCTTCGAGCTTGCCCGTCTTGATCAGTGCCACAGCGTAGATGTAGGAGAGTTGCTGTTTTGCCTGGACCTGGTCTGGCATCGACGTTAATGCGGCCAGAGTGCCAGGGTAATCTCCAGTCATGAAAAGGCAAACAGCCAGAGCGGCGCGGATCTCCTTATCTTCAGAATGTGTGTTCACGTAACTGGTCAGCGGCGCAATCGCATCGGAGAATCGGCCCGCGTAAAAAGCCGCACGGCCCCAATTTATGTCCAGGCCCGGCAGCTTTGGATTCCACTCGAACGCATGCTGGAAATAGTCGGTTGCATTCGCGTAGTCTCCGCTGCCAGCCGCGATTGCGCCTAGATTGTTATAACTATCCGCCACGGCCGGCGTGACGCGCTTTTGAAATGAGTCCAGCTCAGCATAAGCCCCGGTGGGTCGGCCGGCCTGGTTCTTCGTGACAACCGTGGGAGCACTATCTGCAATTTGCATAGCGTCCGCAGCACCGAGGTGCCCAGCCAGTTCAACTCGATCTTTATTTAGACTTTGGTTCAGAAGCGTTCCCGCGATTTGGAACTCAAGCTTGCTCTCCGTTTCTTTCCCTGTCTCGCGCAGAAGCCGCGCCAGTAAATAATGAGCTTCCCGAACTTGATATCGGTTGTAGGACGGATCCCTGGTCAGAGCGATCGATTTGCGAAGGGACTCGATCGCGTCGCTCTTGCGCTCAAGTTTTTGATATAAGCGGCCGAGATATAGCCACGCATCCGGGTTTTCCTCGTCGAAGTTTGTCGCAGCGATCAACTCGCGTTCTGACTCAGTGAATTGTTGCCGCTGGAAGTCTATGTTTCCCAACAAGGCATGCGACTTGGCGTCGTTGGGCGCTTGTTTCAGCTCGAGTCTCAGCTCCGACTCGGCCAAGTCAAGATTGTTGTCGACGGTCAGATAGGCAACGGCAAGGGCGTAGTGAGTGTCTGGAAAATGCGGATTTCGCGCAAGAGCTTTCTGAAACTCGGATGCCGCCTGGTTTTGAAAGTCGGAGTTTAAATAGGCGCGCCCCATCTGCATGTGCAATTCCGCTGTATCACCAAGGCCGGCGATCATTTCATTAAACACCCTGGTCGCACATCCCTGGTCCTCGAGCGCAAGACATGCAACTGCGAGGGCATAGCCGTCTTCGTAATCAGGATCCAGGGTGATTGCCTTCTCGAACTGACGCCGGGCGTCTTCCTCCTGGCCCCTCAGGAGCGCGACCCTTCCCAGCATTAGATGCGCTTTTGCCGCCGCGCCTGCATTGCTGGGATCATCCTTCAGAAGTTCATTAGCAATCGCCCAGGTGCGATCAAAATCGCGATTTGCATAAGCGACTCGTGAGTATTCGACTCTCAGGCCGGGGGAGTTGGGTGCCAGGCGAAGAGCCCCATCGAATAGCGGAATCGCCAGCCGATACTGGTCAGCCTTTGCCCGCTGCACAGCCAGTTGCGCCAACGTATCGGCGACAAATAGCCGATATTCACGAGCCGCTTCGGCAAGTCTTCCCTCGGATTGCGCCTCCTGGGCCGCATCGTAGTGCTTCTGCAGAGTTGGCGCACTCTCCGGCGTGGATTGGGCAGCGCCCGGTAATTCCAACCCCGCAATCAGACACGTCATCAGGAGCAGATGCCTGCTGCGTTCAGTACCGATCTCACGCGCAGCCCAACCTGCAGCGGCGGCGATTCCACCGTTGAAAAGGTACCTGCGGATCATTCTCCCTCGCATCGGCTTGATTCTTCGCGAAACCCGCTCATAAATCTTCTCACGGGTGAGAGTTAATCGACTCGCTCACAGAACCAGGCCACACCCCCAGAGGAGTGTGGCCTGGGCTAAGCAACTAATATCTCTCGCCGTCTAGAACATGTATTTCAGCGCCAGCTCCAAGATCCGCTGGGTAGGGGCCCCAGCCTTGCTGTCTAAAACACCAAATGTGGGAGAGGTCTGGGGATTCACCGAAAACTGCTTGGTAGCGTAGTCGACGTTATAGCGCAGAGTAAGCTGAGTTCCGGAACTATACTGCGGCAGCGGATGATTGAGCCAGTTGAACGCTGAGAACCGGAACTGAACCGACTGTTGTTCGATTACCTTGAAGGTCTTGTACACGGAGAGGTCGCTATCGAAATAGGACGGTCCGTGAAGATAAGGATACTGAAATGGCCCTTCTTGTCCAATCGGAGGCGGGGTAAAGCATTTTCCATTTACCGTCTCGTTGTGGGCTAGACCTTGAGCTGGATTACAAGTGGTCGTCGGCATGATCTGAAATTGAGCGTCAGTGCCGTAATAGGTAGGTATTCCTACTCCCGTACTTACACCCGGCGGTAGAGGATTAGTCGACGAAATAGGGACGCCGTTGATTGTGGCATAATTGAGCGCCATATTGAAGTTCTGGGAACCGTTCGTTGCCTGCAGGTTCCCACCCCGCTGCCATGTGGTGATACCGGAGATGGTCCAACCATTGGCGGCGCCGCTCAGGATCTTTTCTCCGTGGAAAAGGGTTCCTTCGTTATATGTGTAGGAAGCGTTAAATACTTCTGGGCGATCAATGGGCAGGACACCGTAGTCATGTCGAATGTTAAAGGGGTCAGCGAAGAGGGATGTGCCCAGCGCCTTCGACCAGCCGTAGTTGAGATTGTAGGTCAACCATTGGCCGCGTCTTTCCCAGGCCGCCTGGAATGAATTGTATTTGCTGTATCCATGCGTCTGTTCGACGTAAATGGGATTGTTGCCGTACGCGTATCCGAACGGATGGTAATCGGCTTCCTGATTGTTTGGGCAGCCTGGACCGCTGAGGTTCTCGGGGTTGGGTGCGGTGCAACCGGTCACCGGATCAGGCTTAAAGAATGCTCCAACTGGCGTTTTGTTCTGATCAATGAATCCTGATGACGTGCCGGGACCCTGATTGTCGGAGCCGCCGGGATCATCCAACCGATCGGCCCTGTTGCCAACATACGCGACGTCGACGAGGCTGTTCCACTTCACGCGCTGCGAGATGGTTAGGCTGTAGCTTGTTGTGTCTGGCACGGAATGATCGTTATAGGTAAATGCGGTTACGTTCCCGTTGACTCCGCTTGGGCCTGAGGCCTTCAACTGCCCAAATTGAGAAAGAAAGACGCTCTTCTGGCCGGGGAGGTTGTATGTCTTTACGGGCTGCGAATAGATGTCTGCGGTCTCGGGTTCGTCGTCCGGGATGGTCATCCGATATTCGCCCCACCCGCCGCGGAGAATCGTCTTCCCATGCCCGAAGAGATCGTAGTTGAAGCCAACTCGCGGTTCCACCCAAAGAAGCTTGTCGGGTACGCCGCTGTCCGGCACACCTGGATCTAGCCCATGATAGCGCAGGCCGGGATTGAGCCTGCCCGCATTGAAATCGGACTGAACATCGCCCGGAATAAACACTGGCACTCCGTATTGACTGCGGTCGTACCAGTGTCCGATGTGGTCAAACCGGGCGCCGTATTCGACGGTCAGGCGATTCCTGGCCTTCCAAATGTCATTGAAAAAAACGGCGTGAATTTGAAACGCCATGTTGTTCGCTGGAGAATAGCTCTCTTCCGTGTAGCTTGTAACGACGCCCATCAGGAAATTCGCAGTGGGGTTGTTTGGCGAGCCAACCAGACTCCCCGACAGAATATTGTTGTATTGCCCTCCGAAACTGTTAAGGGCGCCATTGTCCTGCGACCCATTGTTGGCGACCTTTGTCAAGTCACCTACATTCTCGGTGAAGAAACCAACCGTGATGGTGTGGTTTTTCCAAACTTTAGTGAGGTTGTCGGCAAAGGCCGGCATTTCTTTGCGGAAAGCCAATCCGCCGTTATCCGTGACGTCCCACTGCGAAAAATCAGGGTACGTCCAATTGCCGGACGACGAATAGGAGGGAATGATTTTGGCCCCACTGTCGAAGATTGTTCCATAAGTGGTTGGGTAACCAAGCGTCGATCGATACTGTGCCACTGGGTTCACCGGGTCGAAGTCGTTGAAGTTGCCATAGCCCCATGAAGCAATAAATTCATTCGTGAGGGTGGGCCGAAAGATGTGAACGAAGTGGCCGGCGAGGGCCTTGGTCTGGGAAAATGCCGTTGCCTCTCCACCTGGAGTCGGGATTGAATTGGCAGGCGTCCAAAAAGCATGGGGCCCTGCTACGGCAGTGTCATAACCCTGCTGATACGACAAATAGAACGTGTTGTTCGCATTCAGGTTGTAATCGGCGCGTAGCCGATATATCCAGCCGTCGTGTTCGCTGGGAATGGTGGCTTTGAAATTGAAGCCGCCCGGAGTCGTGGTGGGATCTTGGTTCGCCGCTGGCCATATCTTTGCCAGTGCCATCGCTCCGGGGTCGATGAACTCAGACGGAATCATTCCCGGCGCACGGGCGCCGACGCCCACAACGCTGCCATCGGGAAGAATTGTTCCCGTCAGATCGTTGCAGCCATTCGTATTCGTTGAGTTAATTCCGCCGGTTTGCGAACAGAACGCCACGTTCGCCGTGGTGCCGGTAAAATTGCCGGACATCATGTCCGAGGTGGGAATGTAGGATGTTAGCTCGCTCGCGTTGCCCAAGTTCTGCAGGAATTTTTCGTAGCCGCCCCAGAAACGAACCTTCTTGCGGGTAAACGGGATTGGGCCGCCCGCGTTCCCACCCGGATAATAGTAGTGGGCATCGCCACGAGGCGTGCCGGTGTGATTGTCGAACCAATCATTGGCGTCGAGAGCATCGTTGCGGACGTAAAAGTATCCTTCGCCATGGTAATGATCGCCGCCGGATTTGCTGATCGAGCTAACCACAACCGGTCCACGCGGCACGTCGGCGCCAAAGTTGGAAGTCTGTACGCTGACTTCCTGAATCATGTCGGGATTGACGGTGGCGATTGTGTTGCCCATGGAGCCAGGATCGATGACGTCCACTCCGTCGAGGAACTGATCCATGCCTCCTCGGGTAGCCGCGCCGTTGGCGTTCAGGCTCCCGGCGTCAGGGGAAGTTGCCGCACCCACGTTGAGAGCGTTGAAGGCAGGTCCGTTGCCTCCGCCTCCCTGGGTCGAGGCTGGAACCTGCACTACGCCGGGAAGGACCTTCATCAGTTCAAGCACGGCGCGGCCCGAAATCGCTAAGTTTTGGATATCCTCGGCCTCGAGCACATCCGCGCGTTGACCGGATTCAGTAGGGATGATGTCGTTGCTCGAAGTTACGGTTACAGTTTCCTGTGCCGATCCCACGGCCAGGGCGAGGTCCGGTACCGCAATATTGTCCTCCAAGTTCAGCTTGATCCCGCTTCGTTCCAACTTCTTGAATCCTGCCGCCTCAATCTTGAGGTCATAAGTTCCGGGATTCAGAAACGGATAGGTGAAATAGCCGGTGGCGTTTGCGGCGGCAGGGCGCACCTCATGTGAGGCTTCATTGGTTAGCGTGATTTTTGCGCCGGCTACGGCTGCACCCGAAGGGTCAGTCACCGTTCCGCTTAGTGTCGCGGTGAGTTGTGCATTCGCGCACTCGATCGACCCAACCGAGATGATGATTGCCGCAAGGCCAATCCGAGCGAACTTCATGCCCTGAAACCAATTCCTCATTTCTCCTCCTAAATTGGCCCGTGTCTATGAAGCGTTCCGCTTCCATCCGGTAAAATGCCACTCGGCTCATGTCCCTGCTATTTCGTACCGGTGCCTTCGTGTAACGAATGCCAGGCACCGGCAAACTCACGGGACGAGATTACTGAGGGCTCTCCCTTCGAAGCAACTAAAAAAAACCTTGCATTTGAAGCTATCGGTGCTTGGTCACGCCGGGGAGCAATGCTTGCGGTGATCGACCGACGTCCATTCGGTTTCGTGAGCCTTCCAGGTCACTGCCAATCACGCTTACTCCTTCCGATTCACGATTGTCAACTAAAATCGGCATGCATTCCGTATCGTGAAATATTGCTAAATCTCATTTAGCATCGGAAAAGAATCCACCGATCGGATTTGGCATCTCCCGTGAGGATGGCGGCCCGGTTCCAAGATATAAAAGCTATAAGAAAATCGATTTGGAGGGATGGTCCTGTGAAGAACTCACGGGAGATTCCTATGCGCGAATCAAATAGTCATTGATAGGGCTCGGAAGCATTTCTAAATCTCGCAAAAGCGTTTTCAACACCGTATCCGTGATCGGGGCGCGGGGCAAAAGCGCAACTCCGCATGCAAATCCCTGATGTTGCAAGACCTCCCTGGTGGCGGGCAGTAGCCCTGCATCGAATATTTTTTTTAGAATCGGATTCAAGAGGATTTGCAATTCGGCGGCCTGGCTCCACTGTCCCTTGCAGGCAAACCGGAATATCTCGACAAACAATCGCGGGAAAATGTTGTAAAAAGTCCCGATGCCGCCATTTGCCCCCATCAGTAGGCCTGCGGCGAGTTGTTCATCCCGCCCGTTGAGTACGACTTTGCCGCGACCGCGAATGAGTGTCAGGAGGAAAAGATTGAAATCCGTGAACTTAAATCCCAGCACATTCGGGATTGAGCAAAGGTCCAGCGCACGGTCAGGCGTGATCTCCGGACAGGTTTCCGGATGGTGGTAGAGAAGCACCGGGAGCGAGGTTGAAGCGGCCAGGGTCTCATAATACCCCCGTATTTCGGCGTAGCTATACGAGCCGATGGGTGGCAGACTTGAGATTATGTGCGCCCCACTGATTTCTGCATGCCTGCAAAGCCGTAACGCATCCATAGTGCTCGCGGCTCCCACGTGAGCAATCACTAGCTTTCCGGGCGGGGAGTTTCCGATGGCGGCCTCCAGCACCAACTCCCTCTGCTGCAGGGACTGCTGCGTGCCCTCCCCGGTTTGACCAAGGACGTACAATCCGTCCACCCCAGCCTCGTAGAGTCGTCGAATGTGCTTTTCAAAAACCGTAGCGTCGAAGGTACCTCCGGCGTCAAACGGTGTCACGATCGCCGGAAAAATGCCCGTCAGTTCCAATGGAAAAATTCTCCTCCGCGCTTACCCCAAAAGAAATGACCGTCAATTCTATATCGAGGAATCTTGACTGGTTCAGCTTGGTGCGCCTCGCTGCGTCAATCATTCGCGATAGATCGGGGAGCCGTCGCCACCCGTCCCGGCGATTAGTTTACTGACTGCCCGTACCTAAGCTCGCTACGCGATGAGTTTGCATATTCGCATCTTGAACAAAAATCCTGCGCGAATTGCAGATCCCGGTCGGTCTGATCGCGAATCCCTTGATAAATACGAAAAGCGCGACCATATCGCACTGTACTGCCAAGCTTTGTAGTTGTCAATAAAATACGGTATGCGTGCCGCATTTGTTTTCAAGCGAAGATGATTCACCAAGGCATGGTTCAGACTTCGCTTTGCCTAAGGGAGTCAATGGGAATGCCGGGGAACAGATTTCCGCACATTGCGGTATTTTGTCGCGAATTCAAGACAGGCGCCTGTATCAAGCTGTCCTACCGAAGATCGATAGAGCTCCTCCCACGGAGTATTGCTTTGAATTTTGGGGAGCTGCAATAAGCCGCGGCGACGATCGATTTGCTCATCCGAAACCAACAGGTCGACCCGGCGGTCCCTTAGGCTGATTCTAATTCTGTCGCCGGTTTGAATAAGAGCGAGGTTCCCGCCGATTGCAGCCTCGGGAGAGATGTTCAAAATTGAGGGACTATCCGAGGTTCCACTCTGTCGCCCATCTCCCATACATGGCAGCATTCGTATCCCCTGCTTAACCAGCCGGCCTGGCGGATTCATGTTGACTACTTCCGCGGATCCCGGATAGCCTACAGGGCCGCAATTCCGGATCACAAGAATCGAGTCGATGCCGACATCAAGCGCGGAATCTTCGATGCGCACGCGGTATTCTTCCGGACTGTCGAATACAGTTGCGATACAGGTAAAGCTTTCCGGATCGTCCGGGTCGGAAAGGTATCGGTCGCGAAACTGTTGACTGATTACCGACGTCTTCAGCAGAGCAGAATCGAACACATTGCCCGAGAGAACGATGATTCCGGCATCGCGCGCCAGAGGATCGGAGTAGGGGCGTATCACTTCATGGTCGCGGCTAAGGCTGGTCGCACAGTTTTCGCCGATGGTTTTCCCGGTAACCGTCAAGGCGCCCGTGTTGATCTTGCCGGCCAGGATCAGCTCACCAATGATCGCGGGAATCCCGCCTGCGCGGTGAAATCCTTCTGCGAGCGAATGCCCAGCTGGCTGCACATTCGCCAGCAGATGGACGTGGTGCCCTACTGCCTCCCAATCGCGTATGTCGAGTTCGACTCCGATATGACGCGCGATCGCATTAATGTGTATGGGACAGTTTGTAGATCCGCCGATCGCTGAGTTCACCACGATTGCATTTTCAAACGCCTCGCGCGTTAGAATTCTCGAGGGTGTCAGATCTTCGTGCACCATTTCTACAATGCGGAGGCCGGTTCGATATGCCATCTGCGCACGCTCGGCGTATGGCGCGGGGATAGTTCCGCACTCGGGCAACGACATTCCGAGGGCTTCGGCAAGTGAGTTCATCGACAAGGCCGTGCCCATCGTGTTGCAATGTCCAGCGCTTGGAATTCCTCCCACTACATTAGCGATCAGTTGAGCGCCATCGATCTCTCCCGCGGCAAGCTGCCTCCGGCTTTCCCATAGCACCATGCCGGTCCCAGCGAGTTTGCCATTCAGGTAGCTGTCGAGCATCGGCCCGCCCGACAACACGATTGCAGGAAGGTTCACCGTCGCCGCCGCCATCAGACAAGACGGCGTCGTTTTGTCGCACCCCGTGGTCAGAACCACTCCATCGAACGGATAACCCGCCAGAATCTCAACAAGGCCAAGGTAGGCGAGATTGCGGTCGAGCGCTGCCGTGGGGCGCCGGCAGCTTTCCTGCAACGGATGGGTCGGAAACTCAAACGGCACCCCACCGGCATCCCGAATTCCATCTTTGAGCCGGCTCACAAGAGTCAGGTGAATACGGTTGCAGGGCACCAAGTCGCTCCCGCTTTGAGCAATGCCAATGATTGGCCTGGAAGCCCGCAGTTCCTGGAGGGTCATTCCGAAATTACTGAAGCGCTCCAGGTAGACCGCAGTCTCACCCGGTTCGGCCTGGTCGTTAAACCAGATCTCGCTGCGAAGACGGCGTCTGATTTCATTACCCATGCCTTGCCATTCTCTTGGCGGCGAGCCGGTCTGTCAATATGCGGAATAGATGCCGCACTAAGTGCTTATTGGATGCGCGTCAATCAGTCTGTGCTCTATCGCGCCGCTCGTTGCTGCCTGCAGCTCATCAGAAATTCGACCAGCGGCCGAGCCGCATCGAGAAACACAGAAAGAGCCGCGATTTGTCAATTATGGTCGCTATTTCTCGCTCTTAGCAGACGGATGAGTCCATCCGAGGGCAAATGAAATCCGGCGCGCCGTTTCGAGAATGGCTGCCCGAATGGATTCTGCCCTTGGGCCCATGCGGATTGAAGGTCCAGAGGTACTCATGCATGCGACTGGGCGGCCGTCCGCTCCAAGAAGTGCCGCGCCATAGCACTCGACTCCCTCGGCATCCTCCTGATTGTCGTGGCTGACACCCGCCTTGCGGATTTTATCTAACTCAAGAAATACCGCCTGCTCGGTGGTCAATGTGTGGCAGGTTCGAGCAGGCAGGCCGTGCTTGAGAAATACGGCCTGCAATTCGGCCTGACTCATGTGGGCAGCAAGCGCTTTGCCCATCGATGTGCAATGAAGATAGGACCGTGTCCCAACGGTCGCTGCAGCTCGATACGGTTGCGGGCTCTCAATTGTAAAGATAATTGCGATCATCCCATCGTCATACACACCGAGATTTACAGACTCGCCAAAAGTAAGAACGAGAGAACTCAAGTACGGGCGAACGATTGAAATCAGGCGATTGTATGTCAAGGCGCTGCTTGCGAGATCGAAAAAACGTTCTCCCAGCGAGTAACGGCCACTCTCTTTGTTTTGATTTAGGTAGCCACATTTCTCAAGCGAGCTGAGTAATCTGAAGGTCGTACTCTTGGGCAAGCCCGTCTTGCGGGTAACTTGATCGAGCGAAAGTTCCCCCTCGCGTTGGCCGGCAAAAATCTCGAGAGTCAGAAACATCTTTTCTGCAACGGCAAGGTAGCTCTTGTCGCCGCGTCTCTCACTCAACGCCGCACGTGAGCCCTTCTTCGAAATCCTGGTAACTCCCGTTTTCATAATCGGATAATAACATTAGGGTCCAGAACGAGGGACGCGAGCTTGTCAAGACAAATGGAAGCAGTGGCTGCCGGTGCCTTCGACCTCCGCATGCAACGCGAAAACTCTTCCAGAAATTCAATCAACCCATCGCGCCATCGTTATATTAAGAGTCTTGAAAACGTCGCCGCCAGACGTGCGACTGAAAACGCGCAGGACGGGCACATCGATGGATCTATCCGCATCGCCATCCGATTTGATACCGATAATTTGCCTTGCGGTTGGCCGAGTATTCCAAATGAAACTTTCGCAATTCCTAGCACTCCCGTTTAGAGCCCGGCACTGGAAGGCGACGAAAAATGGCCTCTCATTTGGGATTCTCCCGTTCCGCCGTTGTAATCATAGCGGTCGATGGCGCTCGCAGTGCCATCACAGATGCGCTTGCGACCAAATCCCGGATTCAGCAGGCACTATGCCGCGGTACTCAGGCGGAACACCGGGCCTCCTTTCGGCTGCGAAGCGATCGCGCGGAAGTAGCTATTCCACAACTTTGAGACTCGTCTCGGCCGTGGCAAGTGAGTCCCCTCCGACCCAGATTTGGTACGTCGTCGGTTCCACCGTCCTCTTAACATCAGCATTGTAGAAATTCAGTTCGTCGAATCCCAGCGGAAAGTCAACGTGCCTGGTCTCGCCGGCTGCAACAGTTATGCGCGCGTAGCCCTTCAGTTCTCTGACGGGCTGCTCCACGCTTGCACCTGTGTTGCGAACGTAAAGCTGAACTACCTCGGCGCCCATCACGCTTCCGCTATTCGTTATATCGACTCCAACCATCACAGCGGGCCTCTTTCGGGATGACAGTATTTCCGACAGGGGAACCTCGGCGCGGCTAATTGTCGGCGGCGAATAGTTGAACGTCGTATAGCTCAGCCCCCATCCAAAGGGAAATAGCGCCGAGTTCTCTTCATCCATGTATCGCGAAATGAATTTCTCTCCACCGCTTCCGGGCATCCGGCTGAGATCCCCATGCGCGGGTCTTCCCGTGGGAAGTTGCGAGTAATAGAGCGGCTCCTGCCCAACGGCACGAGGAAAACTCGCCGGCAACTTACCTGATGGATTCACGTCGCCGAAGAGCACATCGACCACCGAGTGCCCGGCTTCAATCCCTGGACTCCACGCATCCAAAATCGCCGGCACATGCATCGCTGCCCACTTCAGTTGCAGAGGTCTCGCTGCAAGAATTACCAGGATCACTGGCTTGCCTGTTGCCGCAACCGCCTCGAGCAACCGCTGCTGTGATCCGGTAAAGCCAAGATGCACGCGGCTCGATGCTTCTCCTTCCATCCAATTGGTCGGTTCGCCCAGCGCAAGAATTGCCACGTCGGCCTTTCTTGCCGTCTCCACCGCCTCGGCAATTGTGGCGCTGTCGTCCGGAACAGTCTCATTTTCACTGCCCGCAACCACTGGGCCCAGGAACCTGACCCGGTTCAAAACGTTCTCATCTTCTCCACTGAGCAGCCCGCAACCTTGCGCATAAAGCAGCCGATCACCCAGCCGCTCGTGCAGTGCCCGTCGCAGCGTCACCACGTTTTCGGGATCGCCCGATACCGCCCATGCTCCCAGCATCTCCAACTGGTTGTCTGCCAGTGGGCCAATAAGGGCAACAGTCTTTCCTTTCGCATCGAGCGGTAGCAGCTTCCCCACTCCCGGAACCGATTCGTTCTTTAGCAACACCAGGGTCTCGTCAGCCACTTTGCGAGCCAGCGCTCTCCGACGCGGTGTAGCCTCATAGGATGGTCCCGAGGTGGCGTAAGGGCGATCAAACAGGCCCAATGCAAATTTGACTCGGAGTACACGACGCACCGCCTCATCCACCACGCTCTCTGGAATCTTCCCGCTTCTTACCTGCGGCGCAATTGCAGTTGAATAGAGCCCATCTTCCATATCCGCGTCCAAACCGGCCTCCAACGCGTTGCGCGCTACGGTTGCTTCATCGCCGATCGAGTGATTCACCAATTCTGAGACCGCATCCCAATCAGCTTCCACAAACCCGTCGAATCCCCATTCCTTGCGGAGTACCTGCGTCAGCGTAAAGGGATCTGCGGACGCGGGAATTCCATTGATTGAGTTAAAGGAACTCATCATCGACGCGGCACCGGCTTCCACCGCGGCACGATAGGGCTCCAGGTAGACTTGCCGCAGTGTAATCTCGCTCATGTCCGCGCCGTTGTAGTCGCGCCCCGCAATCGGAGCCCCATACGCGGCATATGTCTTAACATTGGCTGCTACCGAGTCGGGCTTTGAGAGATCGTCCTGCTGGTACCCTTTCACCCACGCACGCGCCAGTGCCGAACTCAGATACGGATCCTCGCCTTCAGTCTCCACTATGCGTCCCCAGCGTGGATCTCGCGCTATGTCCACGAGTGGCGAAAAGACCCAGTTGATGCCATCGGCCCGGGCCTCCACGGCACCGGTTCGCGCCACCAGTTCTATTACGTTCGGATCCCAACTTGCCGCCAGAGCCAAAGGTACTGGAAAGATGGTCCGGTGCCCGTGAATCACGTCCAGGCCAAACAGGAGTGGAATATGCAGCCGCGACTTTTCGACGGCAATGTGCTGATAATGGTCGGTCGCCTCGGCGCCCACCACGTTGCACATTGCCCCGATCTGTCCCTTTTCCACTAATTCCTCCCAGTGCTTATTCGACACACCGGGCCCGGCGGCATAGCCAGCGGAGTATTGCGACAACTGCCCTAACTTCTCATCGAGAGTCATCTTCTTCAGCAGGTTCTCGACGCGTAGATTCACTTCCTTCGACGCCAATTGGCGATTGGGAACCGGCTTGGACTGCGCCACCGACGGCAGCCCAGTGAGGCCGGCCAGCAGACAAAGTGCAGTCAACGTCATAAGATCACTGTTTCGCATCAGATTATTCCTTCGTCTAATTTGACCATCCACTCAACTCGACCAATCATGATTTCCGATTCCTCGAACTCGCGCAAACCAAAGCGGATGTGCGTGCATAGCGGGAGGGTCCAGGGAGGAACCAATCAGTCGTCACCTTCGCTTGCTGGGGCCAGACGATTCCGGGTCATCCAATAATCCTCAATCTCTTCCAGCCGTTTATTTCTGGTTTCGGGCACATAAAGCCAGGTAAAGACAGCCTGCGCAAGACACATGAGCGCGAGGAAGCCGAAGGTAAGCCCCTTGCCCATCACATGAAAGGCATAAGGAAACAGCAGGACCACCACCGCATCCGCGACCCACTGAATGAGCACCGGGACTGTCATCGCCATTCCACGCACATCGTTTGGGAATATCTCAGGAACGAGAGTCCAGAACACCGGCCCGATACACGCATTGAAAAAGCCAAGGTAGACAAGCACGATGATCACAACCATTCCTCCGCCAAAATGGCCCGCCAGAACAGCAGTCACGAGCCCTAGCAAGCTGACCGCCATACCGAGCGATCCGACGATGTAGAGCGGCTTGCGCCCGGATCGATCGATCGCCCATAGTGCGACTAATGAAAAGAGGAAATTTGTGCAGCCCAATAGTGCTGTGGAAGCTAGGGCGCCGCTCACTTTCCAACCCGCCGACTGAAAAATTGTGGGTGCATAGTCAACAATCGTATTGACCCCTGATATTTGCACAAGAAGCGCAAGGCCGGCGCTCACAGCCAGCGCACGGCGCACCCCCGGCCGCAACAGACCGCGCCAGGCATGCGGGTTCCGATGCAAGGTCGCGACGATCTCGGATATCTGGGCGTGGGCAACTTGTTCACCTCCGATCCGCGCCAGCACTTCAAAGGCCTCGTCTTGCCTTCCCGTGATGGCAAGGAATCGCGGTGATTCAGGCGCAACCAAAACCAATACCAGAAAGATAGCCGATGGCACAACGCCGGTCATGAACATCCATCTCCAGTTGTTTGGCCCTGTATTGCGAAGAACGAAATTGATGCCATAGGAAATCATGACGCCAACCACGATCGACATTTGATAAAGTGTCCCCAAGCGGCCTCGAATCGACGCCGGTGAGACCTCGGCCACGTACATTGGGGACAGTAGCGAAACTCCGCCTACGGCCAAACCTCCAAGGAACCGAGCCGTAATAAAGGCGCCGAAACTGTGCGCCAATGCAGTCCCCATCGATGTGACCGCAAAGAGTACGGCGACAAGGATAAGCAGCGCCTTGCGGCCATATCTGTCTGCGAGCCTGCCGGTAACCGAGCAACCCAGCACGCATCCAAATAGCAGCGAGCTGAACGCCCAGCCAAGACCGATGTCGCCAAGGGAAAACTCCCGCGTGATAAATGGGCCCGCACCTGTGATGATGGCAATGTCGAATCCGAATAGCAGCCCCCCCATCGCGGCCGTGCAGGCCAGAAACGACACATACCGGATATTGATTGACTCAGTCACTTCGTCGCACTCCTTGACATTGGACGTTCAGCTTCAGCAAAGCAGTTGTGTGCGAGATCCCTCAATAGAAGAGGCTGAGCGTAGCGGTCGGATTCTTCGATGAGATTTCCATCGGCATTCGGGAACATTCGCGCACGATATTCTAACTGCTCGATAGCAGTTCGGGCGCAAAAATGAGAACGTCGATCAGGCCCGACTTCCCACTGGGAAGATAGTCGAAGTTTCGTGAAGAAAGATGTTTGAGCATAGGCCGGGAAAGTCTCCAGTTCATCGCGACTGGAACCCCTGGAAATCAACCTCGCATTAAGTCACCTCCCAACGCAGGGGCGCGCCGGGGCTGCTTGCGCCCGTGAAGCGAATTGAATTTGCAGAACGATCGAGAGGGTTGATCGATCCGTTTATCTCGATTCGCGCAAGTCGTGCCAACTCAGAATCCGGCAAGTGAATCTCGATCGTCCATTGACCAGCCGCGACCGGGGCATACCATCCTGAGTATCCGCTCACAGATTTCTTGAAGCGGAGTAGAGGAGATGAGAACTCGTACTCTGCCAACGGAAGGAGCGGCCTGAAGCTGAGCCCCCGCTCGTCGAATTCAATGCCCGTCAACTTGAGCGCGCTGTAAAGAGGCCAAGCGTGGATGTGCATATTCATCACAGGGTAGTCCGTCCAATTGAGTCCCCAATCAGCAGGCGATTTCCGTCCATCCGGCAGGCGCGGCGTGAACACCGTCTGGCCGGGATATTTTGAAAGTACAGAATTGTACGTATCCGGCCCGCTCCAAATGCCGTACCAGATGTTTGGATAGTTCTCCGCGTGCGCGGACAGGCAATTCTTTTTCCATTCATCCCAGGCTGCATCACCGTCGACCAAAGCCAGCGCCCAGATCAGCGTCCCATTGACACTGGGCGAGATTCCCCCATCATCAGGCACTTCGGGCTTTCTTCCCTGCACTGGCACGCTTGCGCTCAATATCATTGCGCCTATCGGCGAAGGCTTGCGCACCAGGGCGTTCATGGCCGTCACCAGGTTTCGACGTTCTTCGTGCGTGGCGGCGCCTCCGATAATCGCCCATGGCTGTGGCTCCAGCCAAATTCGGCCTTCGCCGATCCAGCCCGAGTGAGAGCCCAGCCAGGCCCTTCGATACCAGCGGCCGGTCCAGTTTTCTTCAACCGCCAAACGCTGTGCCTCGGCTGCTGCTCGCGCTTCGGCGGCGGTTGCTTTGTCTCCTGCAAATTCGAGCATGCGGGAATAGTAGTCAAGGACGTAGCTCGCCATGGCGGCATTGAGTACGCTTTCTCCTTCGTCGTAAGCTTCGTCCAGATAATCCTTTGGAACTCTCCCGTCTACTACCGTGTCATTGAAATCCCCCGTCAGCATGCGCATCAAGCCGTGTTTGCCCACACCAATGACCTTCGTAAGGTGCGCATAGGAGCGATTCAGCAACTCGCCGATTGTTGCACCGGAAGAACCCCCCTCCTTACTCCGATAATCAGCAATCCTCTGCTCCAGAAACCCTTTATCGCGCGTGGATAATACATATTCGGCGGCCGTCCAAAGCAGCCACATCTCCTGATCGCTGGGCACGAATTTCTCCGGCATCGGCACACCGCATCCTACAATTGCATAAGGGATTGACCCATCGGGCTGGAGTTCCTTCAACGTGTAGCGAATCACTTGCTTTGCGATTTCAGGTTGAGTAAAGATGAACGGCATGGTGTGTTGAAGCGGATCGCGTGCCGCGCCCTGGAAACCCCAAACGTATTGATAGATACCAGATTGAGAGACTATATGTTCGCGGAAGAAGCTGTCATAGGTGAGATTGCTGCGAAGGTAATAATTGTGCCAGCGGATTTCCCGTTCGACCCACGGCTCGGCGGGAACCGAAAAGTGCAGCCCCTCCTCATTCCAGGCAGCCGAGGAACGGGCCAGTTCTCCGGCTGGATCCGTGGAATATTTCTCCACCAGTTTTTCGATCGAGAATCCTTCAGGGAGATATCCGTACAAAAAGCAGATCGTCCGGCTCTCATTCGGGTCGAGCGTGAGCTTTCGTTCGAGTAACATGGCGCTCGTTTCACCGGTTGCCGTCAAATCGTTGTTCAGTCTTGACCCGATTCCCGATGGGCGATCCACGCCACCTTGGCCGAAGAAACTCGCTGCATCCGCAGCATACCCGTCGATCGGAGCGTCCAGCGAAACCAGAAAGGTCGGCGGGGGACTAAAATCCTCCATCGTCGCGCCCGAAGCAAATCCGGAAAGCTTGTTGGCGAAGCCACGCTTTTGGTCCTTACGACTTTCTTCAACTCTGTTCCAAAGTTCTACATCTTCCTTTGTTCGCCCTTGAAATGTCTGGCTTTCCCTTAATCCTGCTCGGCCGGGCAAAAGCTCGAATCGATGTGCGAATTGCCTGCTGAATTCCCGCCGCATCGCCGCGGCCTTGGCAACATCGTTTAGCATCAATGCCTGCATATAGGTGCGATAGGAAAATTGGATGTTCTGGCAGCCCCAGTACTCAATCCACCGCAGGTCTTTGGCTTTGTTGCCGCGGTTGGTGACCTTGACCACGGATATTAACACCGGATCGTCGCCGAAAGGGGCCAGGATGTCTTGCTTGACCTGGTACCCGTGGCCTTCGACGATCTTGCTGTAGTACCCCGCTCCAAATACTCTCTCGAATGAATCAGTTTTGTCCGAATAGTATGTGCTGAGAACGGAGTCACCATCGGTTAGAAAGCCGATACCGGCACCATATAGTCCCGCTTCAGGGTTGTAGTCGTTCAAGAACTTTGGGGAGCCCTCATCCTGGCGGACCTGCACATATCCGTAATTTGACACCGCGGCCACCAGGCGATCGTTCCCCACCTGGTGAGTATGATCGGTCGGTGAGCGCCACTCCTTATGAACAGGAGTTACTGCCCTCTCGTCGGAAAGTTGATTGCATGTGTATCTGAAAGCCGGCAGTCCAAACCGATCCGTAATCCATTGGCCGAAATGGCCCGATCCGTAGGGCTTTGTTTCCGTCGGCACGGGTTCAACCTGGTTTGGGGGAGCAGCGACGCTGAGTGCATTCGCAAATGCCGGTAGTCTGAAGCGGTGCACTGCGCCCATACCCGCAACGCCGAGAAACTTCCGTCGATCCATGATGGTCCCCAATCGTGATGGTGCAAATGCCAAACAACGCTGGGCGCGGCTGGTCCTTTTTCGGCACGCGTGCCGCATTCACGTTGACATCGTACCACAGTCAATGGTAGAAGGTAGTGTGCTCGGCTAGGGTTGTCCTGTCTTGCTCTTTTGAGACCCCTGCTCGTACTCGATAATGAATGACATTGTCGAGCGAAGCATGCGTTTCGCCCCGCTAGGACTTCGAAATCTGAAAGCATGACATCGGGTCAAAATGGCTATCGGTCTCTCCCGCCGATCATCCATGAATGTTTGAATCGTATGGGCTGACGACTTTGCGGCGACGATCTTGTTGCAAGCCAGCCAAGGGATCGAGCCGGATTGAATACTAAAACGCTGCGACAGATTTTGCGGAAGGGAGCCAAATCGTGAAAGCGGTTGCTGTGTATCCACAGCATCGTTCCGTCCGTCTCATCGATGTCGGCGAACCGCATATTCAATCGAATTCACAGGTAAAACTGCGCATCTTAGAGGTTGGCGTCTGCGGCACCGATCGCGAGATATGCCTCTTCGTCCATGGAAGTCCTCCTGCAGGGCAGGACTATTTCATCCTCGGGCATGAGAGCCTTGCTGAGGTAGTTGAGACCGGTTCCTCCGTCACCGACCTATCAATCGGCGATCTTGTTGTCGGTAGTGTTCGGCTCCCATGCAGCCAAGCCGGGTGCGAAGCTTGTTGCTTTGGCCATCAGGACTTTTGTTCCACCGGAGATTACCTGGAACATGGCATAAAGGGCTTGCACGGGTTCATGACGGAATATGTTGTTGAGGAACGTCGATTCCTTCATCCAGTCCCGCGTCATCTTCGCGATGTCGGTGTGCTGGTTGAGCCCCTCACCATAGCCGAAAAGGCTATGGTGGCCGTTCGTAGTGCACAGTCGAGATTGCCATGGGAGGGCCGCACGAAGACCGGCTTGGTCATTGGTGCGGGTCCGGTAGGTCTTCTTGGAGCGATGGAACTGGTCACTGCCGGTTACCGAACATTCGTATACTCCCTTGGGTCGCCACATTCCTTGCCCGCTCGCATCGTTGAGTCAATCGGAGCCACCTTCATTTCTGCCAACGAGGCGGCAGTGGAAACTGCTGTGGGAATTGTTGGATCGATCGATCTCGTTTATGAAGCTGTAGGCGCAGCACAGGTGTCTTTGGACGTCCTCTACCGGCTCGCCCCAAATGGAATCTACGTCTTCACCGGTGTGCCCCGAGCTCAGAGTCTTCAGTCCATTAGCTCAAATCGCTTCCTTGCCAACCTCGTGTTGAGCAACCAGGCGGTAATAGGAGTTGTGAACGCTGGCTCAGAGGCTTTCTCTATGGCAGTCAGAGACTTGTCGAACTTTTATTCAAAATGGCCCGCGGCCGTTAGCGGCCTTATCACGCATCGCTTTCCGATTGAGCAATTCGGTCAAGCCATTGAGTCTCCAATCAATTCCATCAAAAACGTTGTATTGATCGAAAACTCCAGCTCCATCGGGTAATTCGCGGGGTTCTTTTTGGGGTCACTCCTTCATGTTGCTTGGAGCGTAGTCCCTCGCCATAATCAACTCTGCGCTGCTCTTGGAGTGTGCACAGTTGAGGGTAGGTCGCGCTGGCTGTGGTGCCAATAGCTCTACAGACGAATGAGCAATAAAGGGATGGTGAGTTCTACGCGGCAAGCTGAGCATTCCAGATCGCAGGGACAGTGCGGTTCTTAAGGTGGAGACGCCCCAGGGCGAATTGTCCTTTACGAATACGGTGGAGCAGTTCAATGCCGGCGATGGTGGTAGCTGCGCAATCAAGGTTCTTGAAGCCGAGCATCGGCCCTGTTCGGGATTTAATACCCCGGTGATCCTGCTCGATCAGGTTGTTCTAAGCCCTAGCACTACTGTGTCATAAACGATGAATGCCGCAGAACGGACAGCGGCAGAGTTGTCGGAGCAGGGAGCGCGCCAGGACGATTCGTAGTGTTGCGATGGAATGTGGGTTATGTCTTTCCGGACGG
>Ga0302320_10001880_pt1 | contig 50087 bp, 37 predicted proteins | sample Bog_T0_3_FD_202130 | JGI IMG/M metagenome (GOLD analysis project Ga0302320, IMG submission 202130) | Peat permafrost microbial communities from Stordalen Mire near Abisko, Sweden - Bog_T0_3 | ecosystem: Environmental > Terrestrial > Soil > Wetlands > Peat | place: Sweden: Abisko, Stordalen Mire... | reverse complement strand
ATAAGGCTCGATGTCGGGGGCAGCGGTGGTGAATTGGGTGAAGCGGTTGGAGCGACCGTTGCCGAAGTGCTGATCGGGCTTGCGCCCTGCCTTCACAAGCAGAGACCAGGATTAAGAGAGGCCCGCCAATATGAAATGATCCCGGGCCGGGTCAAGTTCCCGCCAGGGGGTGAGGATGGCGATGGTGGTGGTGGAAGAGGACTTCGCGATATTTGAAGAGATACCAGACGATGATAATGTTGAAAATCGTGACCCCAAAAATGGACCAGGAGAAGTGGTGGGGTTGGGCATGGGGCTTCACCATTTCGTATAGCTCGATGGGGATGAAGAACGCGGATTCGCCAATGGCCAGCCACCCGGCCCAGGAGACGCGAAACATGAGGCCGACGCCTTCGACGAGTGGAAAGAGGCTCAACAGGACGACCCCCCAAGCGGCCTTGTGCATGTTGGACTCGGTAAGCTGGCCAATGGTCGTGGCGAGATCAATCCAGAATTTGCTCTCGGGATGGATTCTCAGGTTTCCAAAGACGGTTGAGACAAACGGGCTTTGCAGGAGGTTCTGCCAATCCTTGGAGAGATCATGCTTGGCTTCATGCCAGATGACGAGCGCCAAGGCCACACAGAGGAGGCCCTTGATGAGCTTGAATGCAATGATGGCGTAGAGCGTGACCGCGCGCCTCTTCAACGGCGGTTCCACAATCACAGCGGCCCGGACTTGCGCGGCCGCTTTCTGTTCGGAAGAGATCACCTAACCTTTTCTGACAGGATGGGCAGCAGATCGTTCAGCTTGACGCGTTGTTGCTTCATGGTGTCACGGTCGCGCAGGGTGACGGTGTCCTTGAGATCGGGGCCTTGTTCTCCCAGTGTATCAAAATCAATGGTGACGCCGAAGGGGGTGCCTGCTTCATCCTGGCGGCGGTAACGGCGTCCGATGGCGCCGGCTTCGTCATAGAACACGGCCATGTGCGGGCGCAGGAGGTCGCGGACTTCGAGGGCCTTGGCGACGAGCGCGGGCTTGTTCTTGAGGAGGGGAAAGACGGCGACCTTGACCGGGGCGATGCGGGGATGGAAGCGCATGACGACGCGGGATTCGAGGTTGCCCTTTTCGTCGGGCGCCTGATCTTCGCAGTAGGCGTTGGAGATGAGGGCCAGGGCCAGGCGGTCCACGCCGGCGGAAGGCTCGATGACGTGGGGGACGTAATTGCCCTTGGCGAGGCCAGCGGCTTCCTGGCGGGCCTGGCGTTCGGCATCGGCGGCAGGCACGGCAGTCTTGATTAGATACTTAAGTCGCGATGTGTAGTATCGTTCAGATAGTTCTGTTTTTTTGGCCTCGGGCAGTTTGGTCCAAGCTGTCTTGAGATCCTCGTCGTACACGGCCATGGACTTGCCGGAGAAGCGCTGGTGCTGGGAGAGGTCGAAATCGCTGCGGGCGGCGATGCCTTCCAATTCCTCGCCGGCGAGTTCGCCATTGGCGTCGCGTTTGCTGAAGGGGAATTTGTAGAGGATATCCACGGTGGCGCGGGCGTAATGGGCGAGTTCCTCCGGCTTTTGCCAGTATTCGACGAGGCTGGAGCGCGGCAGGCCGATGTTTTCGTAAAAGCGGAGGCGTTCCTCGACCCAATACTGGTGCCAGATTTGCCAGCCCCAATCGGGCTGGGGCTTGCCGGGATGGCCGGGACCAGCCGGCTTGGCAACATGGCCGCAGATGGCTTCGACCGCCTCGTCGGGGCGGATGAAGAACTCGAGTTCCATTTGCTCGAATTCGCGGGATCGGAAGGTGAAGTTGCGGGGGTTGATTTCGTTGCGGAAGGCCTTGCCGATCTGGCAGATGCCGAAGGGGACTTTCTGGCGCGAGACTTCGAGGACGTTCTTGAACTGGGCGAAGATGGCCTGGGCGGTTTCGGGCCGCAGCCAGGCGAGGTTCTCGGCGCTTTCCACCGGGCCGACATAAGTTTTGAACATCAGGTTGAACTGGCGCGGTTCGGTGAGGAGGCTGCCGTTTTCGGGGTTGTAGCGGGTGGAGTTTTCAACTTCCTCGGTGCGCTCGCCGAGCAAATGTGGATTTACAACTCCGCGTTGCTGGTAAAACTGCTTGGCTATTTTTCGCGCGTATTCCGGGTGCTTTCCTGATGCAATCAAGACGGAATAAGGCTCGCTGCTTCCCTTTCTCTTGAAGTCGTCATACGTCGTCCTTAGCGCTATAAGGGAGAGGTTATTTATTTGCTGATACTCTGCTTGGTATCGATTCTCAAGCTTCGCCTTTTCTGCTTGTAAGTCGGGTGGCGCTTCAGACATTAGCTCTGAGTACTTTTTGACGATTTCGGTAACCGCCCCTCGCTCAGAAGGTGGCCATATGTCAATAAAAGGAGCCCACTCTGCCACGTCAGCCCCGGCATAATTAAAAACGGTGCCGCTCTGCGGCTCAATTTGATCGGCGCGAAAACGCTTCTTGCTCAGCAGGCAATCGCACATGGGATCAGCGAAGGTGGTGGCATGGCCGCTGGCTTCCCAGATTTTAGGGTGCATGATGATGGTGGCTTCGAGGCCGGCGACGTCGTCGCGCTGGCGGGTCATGGAAAGCCACCAGGCATCCTTGATGTTGCGCTTGAGTTCGGCGCCGAGTGGGCCGTAATCCCAAAAGCCGTTGATGCCGCCGTAGATCTCGGAGGACTGGAAGATGAAGCCGCGACGTTTGCAGAGCGCGACAATGCGTTCCATGAGATCGTTCGATTTGGATTCCACCATAGGGAGACAGGGTTGATTAAGGGGAGGCGGAGGTCAAGGATTTATGTCTTGAGCATTGCGGCTTTATGGGTTTAGGATTGAGGCGTCCAAAAGTTATGAAAGAAACAAACTCAACCAAGACGGTCAAGCCGGCGACGCCGGGCAAAGCGGAAGAGACGTTGGCATCGGCGGCTGGTGCGGCTGCCGCGGAGGCGCGGGGGTTTGTGGCGAAGGACAAGGCGGCGGCGACGCGCGCCCTGGAAGGCAGAATCATGGCGCGGCTGGCGAAGCGGCGGCTGAGGGAGATGCGGCGGGAATATGAGCAGGCGCGGGGGGTATTCCGGCAGACACGGCTGGCGGCGCTGGAGGCGCACCGGGTGGCCCGGAAGGCCGTGAGGAAGGCGCGCGCCGAGTCGGAAGCGGCGAGGAAATCGGCCATAGCGGCAAGGACTATCGCAGACCCGACGGGGAAACGGAAACGGGTGACGATGCGCAGAATGGTGGTGCCGCTGCCGGATCATCTGAGCAGGTTGGTTGCAAAGCCGGCTATTTTGTCGCGGGGAGGAGAGGAGCACTCGACGGGACCGGAGGATGGGAAGTAGGAAGGCTAAAGGCTACAGGCTGAATTGATTAGATGGACCGAAACGCGCTTTGCAACTGGGTGGTGATTTTGGTGACGTGCGTTTTTTCGTTCGCGGAGTTCCGGGACCGGCAGTTGGAGGAGAGATTCATTTTTTGGCCGGAGGCGATTTTGGGAGGACGGCAATATTACCGGCTACTCACTTCGGGGTTTTTGCACGCCAATTGGGGGCATCTGGGGATGAATATGTTCAGTTTGTACTGCTTTGGGCCGGGGATTGAAGCGGTTTGGGGCGGGACGCAGTTTCTGGTGATTTATTTGGCGGCCATTGTGGGGGGCAATCTGCTGTCGCTCGTGGTGCATCGGCATCATGATTACCGTGCTTATGGGGCTTCCGGCGGGGTGTCGGGGATCATCTTGGCGAGCGTGTTTTTGTTTCCAGGGATGCGCCTTCGATTCTATTTCGTTCCGATTCCCATTCCGGGGTGGTTGTACGCGGTCGGGTTTCTGGGGGCCTCGTTTTACGGAATGAGGAAACAGATCGGGAATGTGGGCCATGACGCGCATTTGGGGGGCGCGCTGGTGGGATTGTACACGGCGGCGGCGATGCATCCGGGCATCGTCCGGGCAAGCCCGGCGTTGTTCGCGGCGATTTCGCTGGGGACGGCGCTGCTGTTTGTGTATTTGAGCAGGAATTGGCTGATTCTGCCGGCGGGCGGGATTCGGATTCCGACGTTTGGCAAGGTGGCGGTAAATTCGGGGCTGCCGGAGTATAAACGGAGCGAGCAGGAGATGGATGCGATTCTGGCGAAGATTTCGGAGAAGGGGATCGGGAGCCTGACGGCGAAGGAACAGGCGGCGTTGAGGAAGGCTTCGGAGAAGTACCGGAGGCGGGCGGAGCCGGAGAAGCCGAAGTCGGGGCTGACGCTGTGAGGGGAGGGCGGATTCTCCAATTGCGGATTGCGGATTGCGGATTTGCTGATCAGCCGGATCGGTCGGATCAGACCGATCGGACTGATCGCGTCAGTTGCCGGTAGCGGATTGCGGAATGGCTTGGACGGCAGGCGAGCCTCGACCGCGCCGTCACATTTTCCCGGGAGATCGAATTTGGGCTCGACTGAGTCTCGCCCTACCGATTTTACGGGGCGGGGGGGGCTTTGGGAGCGGCTTTGAGTTCGATGTTGAGGTCGCGGAGTTGTTTGGGTTCCACTGGGGCCGGAGCGCCGGCCATCAGGTCGGCGCCTTTGGCGGTCTTGGGGAAGGCGATGACGTCGCGGATGCTGGAGGTGCCGCAGAGGATGGCTATCAGACGGTCGAAGCCCAGGGCAATGCCGCCGTGGGGCGGAGCGCCGTATTTGAAAGCTTCGAGCATATAGCCGAATCTGGCCTGGACGACATCCGCCGGGATTTGGAGGAGTTGCTCGAAGATGATTTTCTGGAGTTCGGGCTGGTGGATGCGGATGGAGCCGCCGCCCAGTTCGACGCCGTTGACTACGATGTCGTAGTGCTGGCCGCGGACTTTTTTGGGGTCGCTGGACAGGAGGGGGATATCCTCGGGGACGGGCGCGGTGAAGGGGTGGTGGCTGGAATACCAGCGGTTTTGTTCGCGGTCGAAACCGAGGAGGGGAAATTCGATGACCCAGAGGAAATGGAATTGGCCTTCGGGAATGACGAGCTTGCCCTGGGTTTTTAGGATGTCAGCGCAGTAGAGGCGGATTTTGCCGAGGATTTCGCAGGCATTGAGCCATTGGTCGGCGGCGAAGAGGATGAGGTCGCCTTCCTCGGTTTTGAGTTTTTTGGCGAGGGCATCTTTTTCCGCGGGGCTGAAGAATTTGACGATGGGTGATTTCCATTCGCCGTTTTCGATTTTGATCCAGGCCAGGCCGCGCGCACCGAAGCTCTTGGCGTATTCGGTCATGGTGTCAATCTGGCCCTGAGTGGCGCAGGCCATGCCTTTGGCGTTGAGGGCCTTGACAACGCCGCCAGCGGCAACAGCGCCGCCGAAGACTTTGAATTTGCTGGCGCGGAATTCTTCGGTGAAGTCGGCCAGTTCCATGCCGAAGCGGGTGTCGGGCTTGTCGCTGCCCCAGCGGTTGAGGGCGTCGGCGAAGGGAACGCGGAGGAATGGAACGGGGATTTCCATGCCGAGGGCGGTCTTCCAGAGGCGCTGGAGGAGGCCTTCGACGAGGGCGTAGATGTCTTCACGCTCGATGAAGCTCAGTTCGAGGTCGAGCTGTGTGAATTCGAGCTGGCGGTCGGCGCGCTGGTCTTCGTCGCGGAAGCAGCGGGCGATTTGGTAGTATTTTTCGATGCCGGCGACCATGAGCATCTGCTTGAATTGCTGCGGCGATTGCGGGAGGGCGTAGAAGGTGCCCGGTTCGCGGCGGTTGGGAACGAGGAATTCGCGCGCGCCTTCCGGGGTGGATTTGAAAAGGATCGGCGTCTCGACCTCGGTGAAGCCCTGTTCGTCCATGAAAAGGCGCGTTGCGGCGGCGACTTTGGAGCGGAGGCGGAGGTTGCGGGCCATTTCGGGGCGGCGGAGATCGAGGTAGCGGTATTGGAGGCGGAGTTCCTCGTTGACGGTGCGGGCGATTTCGGGGTCGTCCACGGGGAACGGGAGGACTTCGGCGGCGTTGAGGAGTTCGAAGGCGGAGGCGGCGATTTCGATTTCGCCGGTGGCGATTTTTGGATTGTTGGTGCCGGCGGGGCGGACGCGGACGTTGCCGGAGACGGTGACGACGCATTCGGAGCGAAGGGAGGCGGCGCGGGCGAAGAGTTCGGCGGGCAGATCGGAAGGATCGAAGACGGTCTGGGTGCGGCCTTCGCGGTCGCGGATGTCAATAAAGATGACGCCGCCGAGGTCGCGGCGGGAATGGACCCAACCGGAAAGGACGACGGATTGGCCGGCGTGTTCGGGGCGGAGTTGGTTGCAGTGATGGGTGCGTCTCATGAGTGGGGAGTGGAGAGTTCAGAATGCAGAGTGGAGAATGGAGAGTCGGGAATTCTGAATCGGAGCGGTGGAGTGTTGGAGTGATGGAGTGATGGAAAAGGACTGTGCGGGCCGCGAGGCGCGACCCGCGGCATCCCGATCCGGCATCGGGATCGCGCTCCCCGGAGGAAGGGGACGCGCGGCGTCAGAGCTCGAAATCAAAGACGGTGACGGCTTCCACCAGAGGGAAGGAGGCCGCCTTGAAGCTGACGTGTTCGGGATGGACGATGTAGGCGTCGCGGGCGGCGGCGTCGGAGAAGGTCATGATGAAGCCGTGCGTGAGGCCCTGGCTGCGGCCCTCGGCGCTGGAGTTGGCGCCGGAGACGTAGTCGTCAATGCCCGGCACGGATTCCGAGAGATCCAGAACGTCGTCGAAGAACTTGTTGATTTGTTCTTCTGTGGTCCCCTCTTTAAACTTGAGCAGGACAATATGTTTAACCTTAGACATGGGCCTAAAGTAACAGTCATCCGGGGATTTGCTCAAGCTTTATATTTATCATTGGGCACGGTTCATGTATCCTCCGCGCGATTAAGGCCAATCGGTGATTATTTTGCCTCTTATCGCACGGGAGTTGCGCGTGCGCGCCCGGAGCAGGGCGACGTACTGGACGCGCTTCGCGGTGCCGCTGGCCGGGCTTGTTTTTTGCCTGCCGATGGCGGAACTGTCCGGCGGGCCGGCGTTTGCTCCAAAGGCGATGGGGCATTCGGTTTTTACGGGCATCGTTAGGGCGGCTTTTATCCTGAGTTGCTGCGCCGGCTTTGTGACGGTGGACAGCATCAGCCGGGAGCGGCGGGAAGGGACGCTCGGACTGTTGTATTTGACGCGGGTGAAGGCGCTGGATGTGCTGCTGGGCAGTTTCGGGGCGGCGGGAATTAACTGCGTGTGCGCGCTGACGGCGTTTCTGCCAGTCGTCATGCTGCCGGTGCTGACGGGGGGCGTGACGGGCGGGGAGGCTTTTCGCACGATGCTGGTGTTGTTGGACACGCTGCTGCTTTCCCTGGCGGCGGGATTGTGGGCATCGGCCGGGGCGTGGGGGTGGTTCAAGGGCGCGCGGGCGCTAGTCGGGGTGCTGCTGTTTATCATTGTGCTGCCAGTTTCTCCGTTAGGGCCGGAACCGTCTCTTGAATTCCTTGAAGTTGTTAGCCCTTTGAAGGCGCTCCAACTCGCGGCAGATGCCATGTATCGATATACTCCAGCCTGCTATTGGTACTGGTACTCTCTGGGGAGTGTGCTCGGGATTTCATGTCTGCTGCTAACGGCGGCTGGATTGAGGTTGCGGCGGATGATGCGGGAGGGAGACGAAATTACGGAAAGTTTTGATGCCGTGAGAACCGGACGCCCCGGCAAGGCGTCCCTGCCTGGAGCGGAGGCGGATGATGCGGCGAGTTCGCGCGGGTTCACATTGGTTTCCTGGACGCTTCGGTTTGCCAAGATGAAGGGCTCGGAAGATCCGGTGAGGTGGCTTGTGCGGCGGCAGCCCGGCATCAAGGCGGCTATTTGGGTGGCAATCGTGATACGGCTTGCAGGTACCTTCCCATTCGTGATCCTTCCCGGTTGGTTTGGTTTCCGCGTTAATTCTTATGCCTCGCCCTTGAACGTGACCATTAGCGTCGTCACAGGGAGCTTGTTGGCATGGGCGGCAAGCCGGTTCTTTTTCGAGGGGCGGCGAAATGGCGAGTTGGAGTTGCTGCTGACAACGCCCGCCGGAGCAAAGACGATTGTCTCCAGCCAATCGAATGAGCTTAAGCGGCTGTTCCTCGTGCCCGTGGCAGTTCTGGCAATTTCGGACATTATCTACGTTCCCTTATATCTTGCACCCTTCCACCTGGGGTTGTCTTACGGAACCTGGAATTATGGTGTTTATCTCGCGGGTGCATTAGTGTTGACGCCTGCCGGCGACATTATCGGCATTGTGGCGCTGATTTGGGCGGGGCTTTGGTTTGGGCTGACCGCGCGATCCCAGGCCGGCGCCATCATTCGGACTGTCCTCCTCGTTCGGGGAGTGGCGTGGGGAATAGGATTGGCCGCGTCAGCTTTCTTGAAACTGTGCATGGGCATCGGTGTCCTTTTGCCCAGGGTCAGCTCCTTCTGGCTTCTGGCCTCCTGGCTGCCGCAAATTGCAATCTTGTTATACTCCCTCTGGCTGATTCGCTGGGAGCGGAGGCGGCTGGCGGTGGAGCTGAAGAACGGCCCGCCGGACCCGTTCACTTTGGGGCGGTTGATCCCGGGGGCGCGGGCGGGGGTGAATGCGTTTGCAGGAAAGGCGAGGAGGTGGCCGGCGGCTCCCGAGGGGTGAGGGGAAAGTGGTGAGTCAGTGTATCAGTGAATTCGGATGGGACAAAGGGGACGAAAAGGACGCTTTCGGGATCAAAATTGAGCGCCGCGCGTTCGGTCATTTCGCCTTCCTGCTTTTCCCGCAGTAAACAAGATACCCGGCGACCAGCAGGCCGGCGGCCCATCCGCCCAGGCTGACGTAGAGGGTGTTCTGTGGGGCATGGAAGCGAAATTCGACGGTGTGCTGGCCGGGTGTCAGGAACACGCCGCGCATGATGTAGTTGCAGCGCAACAGGGCGGCCGGGTGTCCATCCACGGAGACGCTCCAACTCGGGACAAAGCGATCATTGAGCAGGAGGACGGCCGGCAGCTTCGCAACGGCGCGCAGCTTGATGATCTTGGGATGGTAGTCCGTAATTTCGACCGTGCCGGCATCGGCGCCTGGATCCCCAGGAGCTTGAGCCACGGGCGTATTGGACCAAAGCAGGACGGATTGGGCGGGGTCGAAATTGGTGGAGGCCAGAGTGGCCAGCGTGGCCGGGCCGTCCGGCGGGGTCTCCCAATGGGCATAGAGTTTGGCGCGGGGGAGGGCCTGGTCAAATTCGATGATGGCGTTGGTGGCGCTGTGCAAATCGGGGTCGGTTTCGCCGGGGAGTCTCCCTGGTTTGGGCACATAGCGTATGACGGTGTAATCGCCGTAGTCCTCCATGTTTTGCCCGGTCTTTTTCGCCGCGATCAGATACCTTTCAACGACACGGAAGCTGCGCTTGACCGGGTGGGTGTATTCGTTCAGCAAAGTTGCGACACGGGCATCGTAAATGAGGTAGCGGGTGCCGGTCAGTTCCCAGAGACGCGCTACCGGAAAGAGTTGGTTGGTGGAACGGACTTCGAAGTTACGCAGGTAGGCGTCGTCCATTTCCTGCATGCGGGGCATTTCGGCGAAATCGAGGCATTGAATATCGTGGTAAGGGAAGTCATTTTGCAGCCAGAAATTATACATCTGGCCAAACGCTCCCATGCTCAAGGCGCTGGCGGAACGCCGGGGTTCCAGGCGGCCGATGACGCGCTGTTCGTAGGGCTTGGTTTTCGTGAGAAAATCCACGATATCGTTTTGCGCATATTTTTCCTGGTAATCATAATAGTGAATCCAGGGCAAGTCCGAACGGCCGAGGTCGAGAATCAAGATGGCGCCGAGGCAGATCCAGGCGGTCTTGGCGCGAAGACCGCTCCAGGCCCCGCTGAGGATGACCGCCAGCGATCCGGCGGCAACAAGGAAAAATCCAATGAACCACGCGGCTTCCACTGCCGACGAGGCGGCCATGCGCACGGCGACAGGCGCCGGGAACTTTTGCCGCACCAAATAGTCGGCCAGCCGCTCCTGGGAGAGGCAGAGAACCACGGCCCCGGCCAGGGATGCCGCCAGAACCAGCGCGCAAGCGGCCACCCATTTCTTTTCAAACCCGGCCGCGCCCGCCCACCACAATTTGAATTGTCCAGGGAGGGAAGCCGCCCGTTTGACAGGGTTGCGCAGATAGCGGCGATACAGGGCCTCCGAGCCATACCCGGCCAGGAGCACCCAGGAGACGTGGAAGGGTGTGAGGAACTTAACGGGGTTGCGAATGGTCGAGAAGTATGGCAGACGATAAAGCAGGCTGTAAAAGAAGCCATAGCGCCCCCAAGCCGCGAGAATCGAAATCAGGGCAGCCATCCCCCAAAACCAAACCGCGCGGCGCTCGGCCGGTGAGAAGGGGGTGTTCGCGCCGCGGCAGGAATTGGCCAGGGCGAACACCGCGAGCAGAGCCACCAGAATCCCGGCGTAATCCCCGGTGCCGCTATGACGCCGGATGAAGCCAAAACCCCGGATAATGTCGTCTGTCGCGGCATCATGAGCGACCCGGTCGCTGCTTTTCAGACCTTGCAGATCCGCCTCAGAGAGAGGAATGCGGTCCGCCATCCCCGCCACGACTTTAGCCTGAAGCTGGGGATCGTCGCTTTTCAGGTCGTCAATGCGCGGGTCGTGGCCGACGAGTCCCCAATAAGCGCCTGATTTGTCCGACGAGGTTATATTGGGGGACATAAGATAGCCAAAGACCCCCGGTGTGACCAGGCGCAATGTTTCGACCTTGGGGAGGCTCCATTGCGTTGCAAAGTCCCAACGCCGTTCTTTTGTCTCCGTATCCTGCGCAGTGCCGGTGACGCCCTCGATTTGCGTTGCAACCAGGGAGTGAATGGTGTGAGCGGCAATCATGCCCGCAAAAAGAATGACGAGAACTTCGGTCAGGGCCGCGATGAGGGTCTTTCTGGTCAGGCCGGTCTCTTCCGAGAAAGCGCGGAACAGGATAAAGATGCCGACGTAGTTGCTCATAATGGCGCCCACGTCATAGCCCTCCATGAGGTTCATTCCCACGGCCAGCCCGGCCAACACCGCCTTGGCCCAAGTCTGCTTGATGGATTTGGACGAAATCGCGGCCAGGGCCAGAAAGACCATTCCGGTCGCGATGTTCCAGGTTCCCAAGCCCCAGCAGGCGGTGGAGACAAAGTGCATATTCAAGCCGGCCGCAATCCCGCCGAGAACGCAGACAGCCGGATGAAATTCGAGCTGGCGAAAGAGGACCCAGGCGCTAAAACCGACAAAGAGCAGCGTGGCCGGGGCGTAGAACTTGAAGAAGAGCACCGGTGAGGTCAGGTAGGAAAGAGTTTGGAAGATGGCCGTCAGCGTGGGAGCGGCGCTGGGCGACTCGACTCCAATCCAGGTGATGTCGCGCCAGGTGCCAAAAAAACGGCCCGGCAGACGGCTGCATTCGGCCACCATTCCGCCGAGGGGGCCGTCATTGGAAAAAAGAATCTGGTGCGGCAGGAAACTGCGGTAAAACAGAACCGCCAGAGCCGCGCCGAGCACTCCCGCGAGCAGCAGCAAGTAATTGGGCGCACGGCCGTTTGACTTTTTGGTGGGGATTGGGTCGCTCATGTCAACTCCGGGCGGGATGGCTGTTCATGGACTTCCTTGCTTTGCGCTCAGTGGCTGGGAACATGAGAGGGACGCCCGTTCAAACTTCCTGGACTTTCGACAAGGCCGGCAGCCGCCTGGATTGCCGGTTCTGAAAGGCGGCGTCGCGGTGAATTTGGACGGTTTTCGGGGACTTTGGCGCGCCTTGGAGGGCTTGCTGTGCCATGACGCGGGCGTTGGCCTGCTCCATCAAGCGGGCGGTCTTTTCGAGAATAAGGTTCATGGTGGACTCTTGCAGTTCGGAGCGGCCGGAGCCTTTGCAGCCGCGCCGGAAAAAGAAGGGTTCTTCATTGAACCGACTGCGGGTTTCCATCGCCTGCAATTTGTTGAACTGCATGTTTGACACGGCCCGTTCCACCGTCGTGCCGTCATGCCGGGCGCCGAGCCAGCGGAGGAGGTTGCCGAGGATTTCCACCGGGTATTGCAGCAGGAGTTCGTAAGGCACAAACAGGACCGGGAAACCCTCGTCCGCCGCGCGCAAATAGCTGTCCAGATTATTCCGCCACAGGGGGAGGTACTCGCGGCAAAAGGCGTCAATGCCAGCGGCGGTCTTTGCTTTCGATCCTCTATCGTGTTCATAGAGGTGAAAGAGCGACACTAGGGCGTCTTCGGGAGAACGGTAAAGATAGAGGTGTTTGCACCCGCGAAAGGCCGGAACGGGGTCGCCCCCGGCGGTACCGGCCCGAGTGCGCACGGTGCCAAAGCGCTGCTGCAACTGCTGAAACGTCTCGTGCGTTTTTACGAAAACGGCGGGGGACGGGATCGTCACATCCCGCCGGGCGATCCAGTTGCAATAGAAATCGGGGACAATTTTATCAGGATGAACGGGCAATTCAGTGGCCGTTTGCACGCCGCGGGATTGGAGGAAAACGTCGGCGAGCAAGTAGCGAATCCAGGTGTTCCCAGAGCGTGGAAAAGAGCTGATGAAGCTGAATTGCCACCCAGCGCGCAGCAGGCGGGTGATTTCGGCGGTATTGTGGGCCTGAATTGCCAGGTTGAAAAGCGGTTTTGGCCCCTCGCGCAGCAGGCGGGGAAGGTGCCGGAAGTTGCCCGGCCTGAAAATGACCCGGAGGGCCGGACCCAATCCGCCGCGGGGAAATCCCAAAATAGGGAGGCCCGGGCGGCTCTTGGCTGCGGATATCTGTTGGCCTGTCATCTTCTACCTCACTCAATTCTCAAATCCGTAAAACTCTATTGGCAAACGTCTTATGAAAGCGGCATTGGTGCAAAATCACCCCCTCCGTGAATCGTTGGTAGGGGATCGCCTCCTTCACTGTAAGTGAAACCCTTACATATTTGCCGGGGAATGTCAACACCTTGTTTGTGGAATTTTGCAGAAAAATTTGGGCGGCCCGTTTCCGATTGGGTGGGGGAAGATATTCTATTTTGAATGATGACCCGTCTGACATCTGCCGCGCCGCCGGCGCAAAAGGGTTCGCGGCTAAGGAGGCCGAAAAGTTATGGCGGGACCCCTGTCATGGCCCGTGCTGGTTCCAACCTTACTTTGGCGGCGCGATCCCGGCCAGGGCGGCATCTCCGGGCATAAGGTTTTCGCTGAGGCGCTTGCTTGCTCCTGGAATGAGGCGACCCTGTGAATCGTAACGCAATTGGATCACCCAGGAAAAAACGTCGTCCGGCCATTTGCCATCAGGCAGAAGCGTGGCGGGATCGGCGCCCAGAGCTTGAATCAAGACGGGGATTTGCTCGTGATGCCAGCAGATGAGGATTTGGCTGCCGTGCGGCCGGGATTGCAACTCGGCGACGAGGTTCGTTGACTCTTTGTTTTTGTAACGCGTGTCCAGCGGCAGGCCAAGCGACTTGCTCAAAGGTTCCAGGGTCAGACGGCAACGCTGGCTGTTCTTGGAATCGGCGGTCGCGATGAGGCAGTCCAACCTCAACGGCTTTGAGTCCAGTGCGAAGCTTCTGAAGTAGTTGGTGTAGGCGTTGGCCCGCTCGACGCCTGCCGGGGTCAGTTCCATGCCGGTCTCCGTTTTTTCGGCGTGACGGATGATGAAAATCACGGCGTTGCTCAAGGAGTTGGAATTGCCGGCCGCAGGCTGGTTGGTGGCCGTTATCTGGGCCGGGGAACTCGTTGTCGCAAGGGCCAGCCAGACGCAGGACAGGAGCAGGCAGTGCTTCATTGTGATCGGTTTCATGCTTTGAAAGTCCTCAATTCTCGCCCGGGGTTGACACCGTCTCGCCATCGCAACTCCAATTGATATCAACCCTGCCGGGGTCCGCCGCCGTGTTATTGGTCAGTTCGCAGACATAGGAGTATTTAAAGTAGGAAACATGGGCGTCGCTAAAACAAATCTCCGAGCCGGCATTGTGCCGGGAGGATTCGCGGGTGGTGTAGCACTCCGGGCTGCCCAGGATGTCGGCATTGGCGTTGCCAGGGACGTAAAAGGGGGTTTCATTTTGATGTGTGCGCACCTCCGAAAACAGGACGAAGCCGGACGGATACGACACCAGGGACTGCTTCAAATGCGTTCCCGCCGGCAAATAGGTGCTCCCTTTGGAATTCATGGCGTAGCTGAAAGCAACCTGGCCTGTCAGGAGCGACGGGTCTGGCCCCTGGCCAACGGAGGTGGGGCAGGCATAGATGTTCGCGCCGGTTGCGTAAGCCGACTCCGCGTCGGGCAGCAAGGCATATTCCCACAAGGGCTTGGACTGAATGTAAGGCGGCAGCACGTTGAACCAGGCACTCTGCCCGTAATTTGTTCCAACGCTTTGGTCGGTGGCCTGTATGATGGTGATGTCAATCCACAGCGGCCTTTTTGCGTCGTAGCTTATAGGCGTGTAAGGACTCTGAGCCGGGATGTCGGTGGAGGGATAGATCCCCTGGTTGTCGTCCAAGTACATGGTCTGAGCGTAGCCCCATTGCTTGAGGTTGCTCGAACATGCGGTCCGGCGCGCCTTTTCCTTGGCAGAGGCCAGGGCGGGGAGAAGCATCGCCGCCAGAATGGCGATAATCGCAATGACCACCAGCAGCTCAATCAGCGTAAAGGCACGCGTGCGTTCCGTGTTCATATTTCTTGCACAATAGGATTTTGGTTCAGGGCTAGTCCTGACAAACAATAACAGACAACTTTTGAATCTTAACTTAAGACCACCGCAATGCAACGGACTTATTGTGACAATTAGGTTACGTTTTGCTCTCCGGAGCGCCCGCTTTTACGCGTGAGAGTTCACGCGATTGTAACACTCCCGCCGCTGTGTCGTCACAACTCTCTGCTTAATTAACTGGCGTGCTCGCTGGCCCGGCCTTGTAGCAGTGGCGGACGGCGCGTGATAACAACGCATCAACCCGAGTAACAATGCAGTACTGACTACATCCATGAACACGCACAAACTGACCGTAGCATTCGCAATCGCCTGCATGGCCGCAACAACGGCCCGCGCGCAATTTCTGCCCGGCAAGCTCGCGGTGCTCCGCGCGGGCGACAACGGCACAAACGTTGTGTCAATATTAAAGAACAAGAACGCGCCGATTTTTGTGGACGAGTTTGATCCGGTCATCCCCACCAACATCAGCGGCACCAACACCTACACCAACGGCCCCATGTTCTCGGTGGCCATTCCCACCAACGATCCGGTCAGCGGGCCGCCCGCCGCGCTGTTTTTCAACGGCCAGGCCGGCACCGAGGGGAATCTGGCCCGGTCGGGCGACCACGGTTCTCTCGCGTTTGCCGGTTACGCCGGCAATATTTACGCCAGCGAAACCCTCGGGACGCCTTCGTCCGGGCCGGACAACCGCGGCATCTGTGTCATCGGCGCGGACGGGGCGACCTACCTTCCCTACGTGGGTCAGCTCTGGTACGGCACCAACGTCGGCAAGAGCAATCCCAGGGGCGTCGTTTCTGACAACGGCACGAATAATTTCTGGGGCTCGGGCAATAACTTCGGAAATCTGTGGCTCAACGACAACAATGGCTCCATCACTGTGACCCCGTTCCAGAATGTCAACAGCACACGATCCATGAACATCATCAATGGAATTCTCTATACCACCCTACAGGCGGGCGACGGTGGAACCCTTTATCCGGCGGGTGTTTATTCTTTCAGCACCGGTTCCTTGTCCGAGGATGAGATTGTCTTTACGCCGACGGCCCTGCCGGAGTCCGATTTCACAGAGCCGAACCTGGTCATCCCCTGCGCGGCCAGCTACACCAGCATCGAGGGCTTTGACATCAGCCCCGACCAAACCATCGCTTACACGGCCGACATCAATGCCGGGGTGCAAAAATATGTCAGGAGCGGGACCTCCTGGAGGCTGGCGTGCGCGTTCGCCATTCCGGGCGCTCCCAACCCCGCCGTCAACGTTGGCTGCTTCGGATTGGCGGTGGATTGGACCGGAACGAACTACCCGGTGGTTTTTGCCACAACCACCGATGCCAACGGGCAGGGGGCAAACATCGCCTCCAACCGGCTGATTCGGATTGATGATAATTACGGCCTCAATGACGGCCTGCTGGTCACAAACCCGGTCACCGTGCTGGCGACCGCCTGGTCCACCAACATTGCCTTCCGCGGTTTGGCTTTCACGCCGGACCGAAACCCGGAGATCACCACCAACCTAGTCAACCGCACGGTGGTTTCCAGCAGTCCGGCTACCTTCATCATCGGCGCCACAACCAATTACCCGAATACTTATTACTGGCTGACCAACGGCGTGGTTGACCCCACCATGTCCACCTTTTCCTATAATCTGGCGTCCGCGCAAGTCTCGGAGACTTTTCAAGTCGTTGTCAGCAACCAGTTTGGGTCTGTGACAAGTCTTGTGGCCAATCTGACTGTGGACTCCGGTCCGGTTGCTCCTGTCATCACCTCGGTGGTGACTAATCTGACCAATGCCTTTGGCGACACCATCGTCATTCCAGTAACAGTCACAGGCACTGAGCCGCTGACTTACGCTTGGTACATCCTCACCAACGGTGTTGAAGTCGAGTTGAGCGACACCGGCGACTACACCAACACTGCCACCGACACCTTGACCATCAACAACGCCTCGGCCGGCGACGCAGGCAGTTATTATGTGGTTGCCAATAATACTTCCGGGACCCCGGCGTCGAATTTGGTGGCGACGCTGACTTTGGTCACGCTGCCGCCCAGCCTCATCACCCAGCCGTCCTCCACGACGACCACGCTGGGTGGAAACGCCTCGTTCTCGGCGCAGGCCTTTGGGAGCAGCTTAAGTTATCAATGGTACCAAGGAACCAATCCGGCATATGCGATGACCGACGGCGTCGGCGGCGCCGCTGACTTCACCGGGTCTCAAACCGCGACCCTGAACGTGACCTCCGCGCAATTCACCGATGCCAGCAACTATTTTCTGGTGGTGGCCAATGGGGGTGGGGCCGTTACCAGCTCGGTCGTGTCGCTGGCGGTTATTGCCGTGCCGCCGGCTTCCTATGTGGCCTATACGAATCTGAACCAGGGCTATTTCCAAGACTTCGATTCCCTGCCCATTCCCGCCGGGAGCACGGCCAACACCGGCAATCCAGTTACCATCACCGAAGATGCGAACAAAGCGGCGGGCACTGTGGCCGCCACACTGACATATTCCCTGTCCGATCCATTTGATTTCGCCTTCCCCGTCGAACCTTCCGGCGGCGTTGGCGGGCTGGGTCTGTCGAACACCATGTCCGGTTGGTACGGATGGGCCGCCGTTGGAAGCAAGCTGGGCGCGAGCGCCGGGGATCAAAGCACCGGCGGCGACGTTTCGTTTGGCGCGGCGGACGCGACCAATCGCGCGCTTGGCCTGCTGGCCACCAGCACAACCGGGGCGACGGCCTTCGCGGTGAAACTGGTCAACCAGAGCGCGACGAATTTTAACTACATTGATCTGTCTTATGTGGGTGAGCTTTGGCGCGACCAGCCCAAAACGCAGACCATCTTGTTTGGTTTCGCCCTCGACTCCGCCGGGACCAATGCCGTCTTCTCCGCCGCCACCACCAACGCGGCAACCTGGGTGCCGGGAATGAACGTCTCATTTCCGGGCAGCACCAACGGCCTGCAAAGTCTGGACGGTACGAACCCTGTCAATCAAACCAACCTGGTGCTCACCAACCAGTACGTGGGCAACTGGGTGCCTGGCACCGCCCTTTGGCTGATGTGGCTGGCACCCGACGCCGCCGGGGGCGAACAGGGCATGGCGATAGACAACCTGAGTTTTTCCACGCCGTACCTCGGGCCGGTCATCATCACCCAGCCCCAAAGCCAGGGGGCGTTTGAGGGAGGGAACGTCACCAATTCGGTGGTTGCCTCCAATGCCTACAGCCTGGGGTATCAGTGGGAAACTAACAACGGTTCCGGCACCTATGCGGCCATCCCCGACGCAACCAATTCCAAGTTAGTATTCAATCCGGTGGATTATACCAATGCGGGCAGTTACATCGTTGTGGTGACTAATCTCTACGGCTCCGCCACCAGCCAGGTCGCGGTTCTGACCGTCAGCGCCGCGCCGACGCCGGTGAGCATCACCTCCCCGCCTGTCAATCAGACCAACTACGTGGGCGGCACGACGACATTCACCGTTGGGGTAAGCCCCAGCAGCACGCAGCCGCTGAGTTACTTCTGGTCGTTTGGCGCGGCGTTGATCACCAACGCGACCACCGCCAGCCTGGTCCTGACCAACTTGCAGTTCACCAACGCCGGGACTTATAGTGTGATAGTGAGCAACGCCGCCGGCGCTGCTTTGCCAGTCTCGGCCACATTGACTGTCTTGCCTGCGCCCCCGGTCATCTACTCCACCAATCAGCCTGTGTCCCTGACAGTCTATGCCGGCGGCACAGCGGTCTTCGCGGTCGCGCCGGCCGGGACGCCGCCATTCGTATTCCAATGGCGGAGCAACAACATCCCGTTTGCCGACGGCAACGGGTTCACTGGCAGCGCCACCAGCGCGCTGACCAACACGGGTGTTCAGTATTCGGACGCCGGCAGCTACAGCGTCGTGGTCACCAACTCCAGCGGCAGCGTCACCAGCTCGATCGTCACTTTGACTGTGCTTTCAACGGTGGCCTACACCTATCCCGGCATGGTTTACACCCAGAACTTCAACTCCCTGCCCGATCCCGCCCTCGCCTCGGTGAATGCGGCTTACCCGGTGACCATTCCCGCCAGCGGTGGGATCAGCTATGCGCCGAGCAATCCGTTTGACTTCGCCCAACCGAGCACGACAGGCGGTCTGGGATTGTTGAGCACGATGCCGGGATGGTACGGCTCGGCCAATCTCCTGGCTGAAATGTCGGCGACGCCCGGCGATTCGAAAGGCGGTTCCATTGTCAGTTATGGTCCGACCAACAGCGTGAACGCGGCTACCAACCGCGCTTTGGGCCTGATTTGCACCAGCACCAGTGGAGGCGGCGCATTCGCCTTGAGACTGCTCAACATCTCGGGGGAGACCCTCACCAACATCAACCTCAGCTACAACAGCGAGCTATGGCGTCAAACCAGCGCCGCCAAGACCATCACCAACTTCTACTACGTTGATCTGACGGCGACCAATCTGTTCCCCACTACCAACTACTTCATGACCGCCGGCTTGACGAATTTGAGCTGGGCAACCACATCGGGAACCTACTACGGCACCAACGGGCCGGTGTCCAACAGCGTAGTCACCTTCGCCAACCAGCGGATCGCCAACTGGCCGCAGGGCGCCGCCCTCTGGATTGTCTGGGCCATGACCAACACAACCGGCAGCAGCCAGGGCATGGGCATTGACAACCTGACCTTCTCAGCCACCGGAGCGCCCGTGCCTGTGGACCTGGTCATTCAACAGGTGACCACTAACGTAATGATCTCCTGGCCGCAGACGGCAGGTCCATACACGCTGCAATACAACAACTCAAGTCCTGCGCTGCCCTCGGCGTGGCAGCCGTTGGGATTGACGCCGACCGTGGTCAACGGGAGCAACACCGTCACATTGCCGGCGACCAACGCAGTCGGCGGGTTCTTCCAACTCAAGCAGTAATTATGAAATCAACGCCCGGTCTTCGCGCTACATCGCCACAACGCGCTCTTACCGTCTCTATTGGCGCGCTGTTTATTTTGCTGCCGGCCCTCCTGCCGGCGTTTGCGGCGGGGCCATATCCATATATGGCTGCGGACCGGCCCGATGCGCTGGCCCTGCTGCCGCCGCCTCCCCGGTCCGGTTCGTCCGAGCAGGCTGCGGATCTGGCCTTGGCAGTTTCCATCTTTAGCGGGCGCACGCAGTCCGAGGAAGCCGCCGCCAAAGCGGAAGAGAAACCCAACATATTCCTGTTCGCGCCCGCTATAGGGGCAGATTTCCAGGCCGGACGATTTCCCAAGACGGAGGCGTTGCTGAATGAGGTGCAAAAGGAGATTTTGGCCGTCGTCGTCATCTGCAAGACCAATTTCCAGCGCCCCCGTCCTTACCAGGCGGACCAGCGGTTGTCATTGGGAAGGACGGTGAAAAGCTTCAGCTATCCAAGCTATCACTCGACCTTCGGCACGGTGGAGGGTGCCCTGCTGGCTGAGTTATTTCCACAACGCGCCGCGGCCATCCTGGAAACAGGGCGCAATCTCGGCTGGCATCGCGTACTGATGGGCGAACACTATCCGACCGATATTTATGCCGGGCGCGTGCTGGGACAGGCGATTGTGCGCGAGTTAAAGACAAGTGCCGTGTTCCAGCATGATTTCGCAGAATGCGCCACCGAGGTGGCATCAGGAAATCTGATCCCGTGAACCCCCGGTGATAGGGATCAAACCATATATGACATAATGGGGGGCGCATCTCACCTTTGTCGCTCCAAGAGACCGTCGAGCCAGAAGGAAAGCTCGACAACGCTGAGAGACCCCCAGCGCCGCTCCAAAGTCCATTTTTTGCTCGACATTGGACAAGGCAGAATTTATTCTACCCGCATTGCGGCGTTCAATGCGGGTAGAATAAATTCAAGGCAAGCATACCCGGAACGGTGCATCTCACCTTTATCGGGGTTTTCTGTCGCGATCCTCTTTCCTCGGAGCGTGGTTTTGATTATTATTATTTTGTTCTCCTCGCCGGGCGAGAAGGCAGGCTCGACAAAGGTGAGATGCGCCACATAATGGGACACAACCGATTTTCTGCTTTAACGAACGGCCCTGGCGGTGCATGCTGAACGCATGGAATCGCTTGAGCAGTTGGACGAGATTTTGAGTTGCCGGCTCGATGTTGGACGCAAAACGGTCAAACCTTGCACAGTGGTCATCTTCGGCGCCACGGGGGACCTGACTTCGCGGAAGCTCATTCCGGCCCTATGCCATTTGTGCGCGGATGGGCAGTTGCCCAAGCCGTTCCGCATCATCGGCTTCGCGCGGCGTCCAAAAACCAGCGATGCCTGGCGGGCGGAATTGCGGCAGTCGCTGCTCGCGCGACCGAGTGAATTTGAAGCGGCGCAATGGGAAGCATTCGCGCCGAATGTGTTTTATTGCACCGGCGAGTTCGGCGACCCGGCAGCATATCAGAATTTGCGGGCGCAACTGGACCAATTCGGCCCGGAATTGAGCCGCAGTCTCATTTTCTATCTGGCCACGGCCCCCGGGCAGTTCCCTGAAATTGCGGAGCAACTGCACAAAGCCGGGCTGCTGTCGCGCGGGGACGAAAGCGGCGATGGACCGCGGCTGGTGGTGGAAAAGCCGTTTGGAACAGACCTTGCGTCGGCGCAGAGATTGAATCATGAATTGACGCAGTTCGCCTCGGAAAAGCAGATTTACCGGATTGATCACTATCTGGGCAAGGAGACGGTGCAGAATATTTTGATGTTCCGCTTTTCCAATTCGGTTTTTGAACAGCTTTGGAACCGGCAGGCGGTGGAGCAGATGCAGATCACGGTAAGCGAGAAGCTGGGGGTGGCCGGCCGCGGGGAGTATTACGAGTCTGCGGGCGCGTTGCGCGACATGGTGCAGAATCACCTGCTCCAGGTGCTTGCTCTGGTGGCGATGGAGCCGCCCGTCAGCCTCGAAGCGGAGGACGTGCGCGACGAGAAGCTCAAGTTGCTGAAGTCCATCCGGCCATTCGAAACCGGACAAGTCGCGGCGTCGGTCGTGCGCGGCCAGTATTCGGCAGGGGAAATTGACGGGGTGAAGGTGCCGGGCTACCGGCAGGAACCGAAGGTGAAACCGGATTCGACTACGGAGACTTACGTGGCGCTGCGGTTGCTGGTGGACAATTGGCGCTGGTCGGGGGTGCCGTTTTATCTGCGCACGGGCAAGCGGATGACGGCCAGTTGCAGCGAGGTGCGGATTCAATTTCGTCCCACGCCGCATGTTCTTTTCGCGGCGCAATGCGGCAAGAATCTGGATGCCAACTCGCTCACGCTCCGCCTTCAGCCCAATGAGGGCATCAACCTGCGGTTCAACGGCAAGGCTCCGGGCATCAACATGGAAATCGTCCCCGTCCGCATGAACTTCGATTACCACTCCCAATTCGGCGCCTACACCCCTGAAGCCTATCAGCGCCTTCTTCTCGAGGTCATCGCCAACGACTCGACCAACTTCATCCGCCGCGACGTGGTGGAAGCGGCGTGGAGCATCGTGGACCCAATCCGCCAGGCGTGGGCCGGCCTGCCTTTGGCCCAAAGCGCTTTTTACCCGGCCGGAACATGGGGACCGCCGTGCGCCGATGAACTCTTGGCCCGCCGCAACCACAAGTGGCGCATGACATCCGACATCGCGCCCAAGCCCGCAACGCCCGCTCCATGAGCAACGAGGCGTGTCCGCGCAAAAAAGCCGCCGCGAAGGAGGCAGAGGACTGATGACCACTAATCTCCGTCAGGCTCCCGCTCGTTCTTGAGATCTTCCGCCGTCGGGGGGGGCTGTCCGGGCAGCACGGAAACGAGTTCCAAATCGTAAATGAGCGTTTCGTTGGGGCCGGCGGTCGGAGAACCGTCGCTGCCATAAGCCAGGCTGGGAGGTACAAAGAGGCGCCACTTGGCGCCGGGCTTCATCAATTGCAGGGCTTCCTGCCAGCCCTGCATAACGCCGCGCATGCTGAAGATCCGCGCCTCTGGATGGGGGTCGGAAACATCAAACTCGCTCCCATTAATCCGCGTGCCGCGAAACTTCAAATTCACCCAGTTCGTCAAGTCCGGGCTTTGGCCGGTGCCTTGGACGATGATTTTGTATTGGAGGCCGCCCGGCAGGCTGACCACGCCCTGATTTGTGCTGTTTTGCGCCAGGAAAGCTGCCCCGCGCCGGCTGTTTTCCTCGGCATCCTTCTCACGGCGCTCTTGCTGGATCGCTCTCAAGTCCCGGCCGAACTGGGCCAGTGTGCCGGTCATTTCGGCCTCAGTGAGCAATGTTCCGCCGCCCGCCAGCGATTCCCTTAAGCCCCGGACGGCCAGGTCCGGATCCAAGTCCGCACCTCCCTGTTTCCATGCCCATCCGATGTTCATTCCGAAGGCATAACCAGCCTGGTCGTTCTCATTCTTGAAGGAGCCGGCCACGGTGGACTGTTTGTCTGCAGCCGGCTGGCCGCTGTCTTGTTGTGGAGGCTGCTTGAGGTTCCGGTTGAACCGGGCCAGCGCCTCTGTCATCTGCCCGTCAGTCAACAATGTCCCTCCGTCTCCCAGTGAGTCCTTCAATCCTCTGGCGAAAGCGCCGGGACCCAATTCAACATGGCCCGTGTTCCATCCCCGACCAATGTTCATCCCAAAGGCGTAACTGGCCTTCTCGCGATCATTCTTCAATGGGCTGATGCCGTTGGCGGGTGGTTGCTGTGCCAAAGCCAGGCTTGCCAGCAGTGCCAACCCCATGCCAATCAAATTCTTCTTGTTCATAAAATCCGGTTCAAAATTCTGGTGAAATCAATTGCAGATCGTTAGCGGCCAAGGGATGCCGCGGATGCGGGTCAAATTAAAAATCCCTCTCCCCGGTTTTCCGGGGAGAGGGTGGATTCTATTCTCTTTGAAACTCCCTAGCGATTGACTAGGCAACAACTGCGCGCAACTTGCGGTGGAACATTCCGAGGCCCAATGCCGCCGCGGCCTCCAATGCTCCAAAGCAACTCCGCTCAGGAACGACGGTCAGCGAAGCAGCGGATTCGGTGATCACATCCAGCGTGCTCCCATTTGCATCACTCAAGCTGGTGGTCGGGTCAAAGGTCAGCGGCATCGTGCCGTCGGCGATGCCTTCAAGAGTCACATAGGCAAGTGTCATGGATCCGGACGCCCCGTGATTGGGAAAGAACGGTGCCTGCGCCTGTTCCAGCGCGGCAACCGTACCGAAGGAAAAATCATCGAGCACAATCTGGCCTGGTGTGCTTACTCCAAGGTCAGACAATGAAAAATCCCCATTCGCGTCCACATTAAGGGCCGATGAGAACGTGGCCGACACCGGCGAGGCAATCGAGGGATTATAGTCCAGGACGATGTTGTATCCGCCGAGCGCCGGGCCGCTATAGTTGTAGCTTCCGAACAAACCACTGACGTTCACGTCAAAGGTCTCGCTTCCATCCAATCCCACCGTTTGCGAGGCGGGTGTGAGACTAAGGGTGATGCCGGCGGAAGCCGGAAGGGCCATGCCGGCGGCTGCCACGCATCCGATGAGGAGTTTAACAATGTTTTGCATAATCAATCTGGTTTTGAAGTTTTGGTTTAATTTGCGAGTGAATATGATTTTACTTCCCGCCGACATTGGTGAAGTGAAGGCTCAGCCAGCGGGCATCCGACGCATCCACCTTGCCGTCGCCGTTCAGATCATAGATCGGGTTGGTGGAGTGGGTGCTGATGGCCTTCTGGAGAACGGTCAGGTCTGTTGTATTGACCGCGCCATCACCATTAAAGTCCCAAGGAAGGGGCGTGGTGGGCGTCGGGATGACCGCAAAGTCGCGGTTGTTGCCGTTCACAACCGCCCAAGCCGTCCCCGCCACTTGGTCAATGCCCCAAGTACCGAGGCCATAACTGGCGTTGTAAGGACCATATACGAAGTTCTTATGGCCGCCAACAATGTTGCCGTCCACCGTATTGATCCATTGGCCAGTCCTGACATCGCGGCTGCCCAGACAGATTCCGCCTTGAAGTTGGGCAATCGAGTAAGGACCTGTATTGAAACTGACAGAAACCGCGATGGTATCGGTCTGCACCGCAGCCAAGTCAGTCAAGCCCCACAGGGTGAAAATGTCGCTGAGGGTGGTGTTTTCGATCGCGGGAGCCCAGCCAGTGTCCACGACCTTGGTGAGCTTGCGGCCGTCGTGAGTCTTCAAGGCGCTGCCGTTGACGCCGTTCACGATCGCAGCGGATGTCCCGACAAAACCGTTCTCACCGTAGGCACCCGCATTTGCAATGGCTTTGGTGGTGTTGTCGGTAATAGTCGTATAAGGGTTTCCCTGGGCGACCTGGAATTCCTGGCCGTTCAAACTATAGCCCAGCGTCAGTGCCTTCTCCCAGTTTCCGGTCAGGACCGGGGTCGTGGCAAAGGTGCCGGTGGTGTTGGCCGGCACGGCGTAATAGTCAACCGTGACCCGCGGGCCATCCACCGTGTAGATGTAATAGCCAACCTGGTAAAGGTCCTCTGAAATCGAGATTTCGTTGGGAGAGTAGGGAGTGCCGGGAGTGTAGAACTTCGAGCTGTCGGACTGGCTGATGATCTCATGGACAGTTGCAGCCGGATTGAGCGGGCTTTGAACGATCGAATCCACATGATGGTGATCATGGCCGGTGATGAGGTAATGGACATTGTTGTTATGGAGGGCAGTGATGAAGGCGTCTTCGGCTTGTTGCTTTGCCAGAAGAGTTGCTTTTTGGGAAGATGACATGGCGTTGATGGCCGATTGTGACATTCCGGCGCCATCGCCCGGATCTTGAGAGACGACGTTAGCCCCGAACAGGTTGTCCTTGTGGTTGCCCCCGAGCAGTTGCTTGTGGGAGAAGACGAACGCATGCAGAGGGCGCGCGGGATCGGATAGCACGGCGCTAATCCAGGGTTGCTGGGAAGCCAGGCTGCTGGTGTTGCCACCCAAATCACTGTCAACGAACTGATCCAGCAAAACGAAACGGACATTAGCATTGTCGAACGAATAGGTAAGGCCGTTGCCTGCGGTAACGCCTGGATAATTCGGAACGCCCTGCAATGGGCAATTCTGGGGGGGATAGTAGAAGTTGCCGCCAAACTGGAAAGCCGCGCCTCCGGGGGTGGCCGGCGGAACGCCCGTGTTAAAATCCGCTGTCAACTCAGCGATGGTCTCGCTATAGGGTTCAGAACCGGTGACAAAGAGGTTGTTCTCGATATAGAAGGGGGTATCCCAAGCGGGCGTCTCATTGTTCACACCGCCGTTGACGATCTGCGGAAAGAGAGTGGCAAAGTTGGCTCCTGAGTTCTTCATTTCCGACTCGTGATTGCCCCGGAGGGGATAAAAGGCGATGCCCGCATTGTAAAGATCCTGGGAATAGAGCGCCCGGGTGGCCAGCGAGGCCTGGGTGGGGACATCCACGACATCGCCGACCGAGATGACGGCTTTGACCCCTTGGGCAATGAATGCCTTGTCAATTTGTTGGATCATGGAGGCCGGCACTGATTCAGGGCTTTTGCCGTCATCAGCGGAAACCCATTGGGTGTCCGACAGGACGCCGAATTTCCAAACTTGGGCTGAGGCGGAATTTGCCGCGCCGAGGCACACGGCAACGGCCAGCGTGCCGCCAACCGCGAGGACAGATGATTTTTTCATGTTAAATTGTGCGTTCGTTGTTTCGTTGTACAAAAGAAGGGCCTGATGACCCTTCGTCTATTAAGACGTTTCTTGAAGGGTGTTTGTGAATTTTGGGGTTTGTCACGGGTTCGCAAAGCCGGCGGCACGCGTCCGTAACTTCCGCTGGGAAAATTCGTCCGGCGCGCGATCCTTCAGTCAGGCTTGGAGACTGTCTATCCGGCTGGTCCATTGGCAGGCGCCGTTGCAGGCTTTCTCGGCCGCCCCTTCCCGATCCCTCAAGTCAATTGCCAGACGCCCGTCCTGGCTGGTCGCAGCCAGAAGGTGAAGATAAATCCGCCGGCCCCCCGGACATTGCGGATGCCGTTCGACAAATTCCCGGCCAACAGCCAGGGCCTTTTGCGGTTCCTCCCGCGAAAGGAAAAACGCCGCCAGCGGCTCGCGCATCAAGAGAGGATTCTGCGAAAGCCGGGAGGAGTGCCGCAGCAGCACCCTCGTTTCGCGCGCCGCCTCGCCCTGCGAAAGTTTCAACCGGCAGCGGCAGTCTATCAAACGCAGCATCGTCAGCAAATCGCGGGGGACAAGGGTCAGGAGCAGCTCTGCCCGGCGCATTGCTTCCTCAATGGCCCCCGTCGCGAGTAGTATTTCGTGGCCAATGCTCAACGCCGCCACATCACCCGGATTAACGGCCAGCGCCCGCTTTATCGCCGCCACCGCCTCAGCTCCCCGGCCCGCCAGATGCAGCGCCAGCGCCAGGCCATGCCAGTGCGCGGAGTTTTCCGGTTCCAAGTCCGCTGCCGACTGAAACTCCATCACAGCCTGGGGCGCATCCTTCCCGCAGACGGCAATCCAGCCTTGCAGATGCTGCCTGACCCCCTCCGATTGAGGTCGCGCCCTGTTAAGCACCGGGGCCGCCTCTTCCCGCGCGCCCAATCGCAGCAGCGTCTCCGCGAGTTTGAACACCGTTGGCAAATGCGGCCGCATCGCCAGCACCTGTTGCCACTGGGCGACAGCCTCCCTCCAGTCCCCTGTCACGTACAGCAACTCCGCCAATTCAGCGCGCCTCTTCCATCCACCCGGATGTGCCTGCAAGTACCGCCGCAATGACCCGATTTGCCGGGCTGGCGAAACCGGCGATTTGGCTGCGAAAACATGAAACAACTTCTCCACCCCGCACCGCAGCTTGACACGCACAGTGCGCACAACCGCGGTTGGCGGATAATCCTCCCGCCCGCATCGCTTGCGCGAGGGGCGATCTGCCACCGGCTTCGGCAGCGGCCGCTCATCGCCCGGCCCATTGCCGCTGCCCTCCTCCAGGCTCCATTCAAACTCCCGGCGCAGCCGGGAGCGGGCCAGTTGCACGCGCTTGCGCACGTTGGCCGGGGAAAGTCCCAACTGCAACGCCACATTGCGAACCGGTTTGCCGCGAACGACGCGCAGCAGAAACGGGTCCCGCAACGCGCTGGGCAGCGCCACGATCTGCCGTTCAATTTCCGCTTCCTGCTCCGCCTCAATCATCGGCGCCTCTGCCGTTGGCTCCGAGAGCATCTGGTCCTTCCAGCCTTCGGCGGTTCTCGACCGGCGGTTCCGTTCCCGTATCAAATCAATGCACACATTCCTGGCCAGCCGATGGAGCCACGCTGCCGGACACACGACGTTGCCGGCGCAAGACGGAAGACTCTCCATCGCTTTCATCATCGCTTGACTCAGAGCATCCTGCGCATCCACCCGGTTGCCGTCCATTGCCCGGAGGCAGACCTGGTGTAAATTCTCTTGATGCCGGGACCACAAGCACCAAAAAGCCTCCGCATTGCCGCCGGAAAGGGACGCCAGCAGTTCAGCGTCCGCAGGCTCCGGCTGCGTTTTGCAGCCCGGCTGTTTTCCCTTGTCCCGTTCGAACTTGTCGAGTTCTCCGCTCATGGTTTATCAAGGCTGCCGCCAGCCGACGACGGGCGTTGGCAGGGCCGCAACAACACCAGAATAAGGCAAATCCCGGAATTGCATGTTGCAATTGGGCAACATCTTATTAACCACGACGGGCCGATTTACAGGGACAGCCGCAAATCCCCGGCAATTTCTTTTGACCGCACCCTCCAAGAGGGTGTCAGGGTATTGGCCGTCAGTGGTTAGTCCAGAATGGGCTGCGTCTATTATTGTGGAAGCACAACCTGGAGTTGGACGAACAATGGACGCCAGTCGTTATGGACAAAGCCGCGGTTTCGCCCCCTACCAAGGGCGCCGCGGACGAGGCAGAAGGGTGAAAAGTCATGGTTTGACAATCCGCCAATGCGGGAGCAAACCATGATAGCGATGGAAGCCGCAAAAGGCGCTTTCCCAGCGCAATCAAAATACGGCCTGTAGAAATACTCGCCAACCGACTCAACATACCACCCTCATTCAAATGAACTCACGCCACGCCCCGGCTTCCGCCGCTCTCTTGCTCGCACTCCTTCCGGCAGCCCTCTTGCTTTCCAACTTTGCCGGGGCGCAGACCGCTTCCGTCCCGACATCCGCTCCCGCCTCGCAGCAGGTTGATCCCCGGTATCTCGCCTGGTCATCCTTCAAGGTTGGCGCTTCCGTCACTACCAAAGTGGTGCAGGAGATTAACGGCAAAATGGACTACACCAAAGAACGCACCGAGACGCTATCCTCCCTCGACGACAAACAGTTCGTTCTGGATTTTGTTTCCACCACCACCCAGGCCGACGGCTCCAAGAACCCAACCACCGGCAAGTCCACCGTTACAAAAACCGGCATGTACTCTGCCGCCAGCGCCGCTGAACCGGGAGTCACCAAGACCGAAGGCGACGAGGAAATACAAATCGCGGCCAAGAACATCAAAACTCACTGGACACTCACCGAGTCGGCGCGCCCCAACGGCGGCTCCATGTCCCTCAAGGTCTGGAACAGCCCGGAAATCCCCGGTGGTTTGGCCAAGTCCGAATCCACATTCAAGACAGCCACGGATCCCACAACCACCACTGTCACGCATCAGACGCTGGTGGTGACCGCCTTTGATTCGAAGAAGTAAGCGTTACCTTTGCACAGGTCTATTTTTTCTGGTCGGATGACCGTTGGATTCCACCGGAGCATAGCGAGAGCAATTTCCGCGTCGCGAGACGGAAGCCCGTCGCCACGGACAAAGCTACGGTTTGACCCCCAGCCCCGACCCTCACGGGCTGATCAAACGATAAAAGACGGCACTGTTGGTCGGCGGCAGCGTGGTCGCGCGGACGCCATTGGTGGTGGATGGCGCGTTGGTGACGGCACTCCAGGCAACAGGGGCCGACAGGCTGGTCGCGCTGTAAAGCGCAAAACTGGAAGCGGTCACCGGCCAGGAAATGACCAAGGAATTGCCGCCCGCCTGCGCCGAGAGAGGCGGCAGGGACAGTTGGACGCCGACGGGCGACGAATAGAGACTCTGGCCTATGGGATTCACGGCGGAAACCTCGTACCAGTAGTTGCTTGAATTTGCCACATTGGTATCCGCGTAGCTGGTGGCGGCCAGATTGAGCAGATTGGTATAGGGGCCGGCCATCGCGCCGGCGCGGTTTAGATTATATGTGACAGCTCCGGGCATCGTATTCCAGGTCATCGTCACCTGACTGCAACTGGCGGCCGCGTTCAGCCCCGTGGGCGTGGCGGGAGCGGTCGTGCTGACGGAATCAAACGCAGCGAGGCACAAATAGGAGTTGTTGTGCGCGGTCACAGCCAAGCCGGCGAGCGGGGCGGTGTTCATGGCCACAGTCGTGGTTCCGACCTGCGTCCAGGTTGTCCCGTTGGACGAGTACCAGCCTGTGAACAGGTTCCCGGCGCGGCCCAACATGACCCAGGCCGGCGCGGTGACGCCGGCAACCGCGGTGAAGCTGCAGGCGCCGCCGGTGGTGGCGCGCCATTGCAGGTTTGCGCCATTGGCGGCGCTGATGATCATGTCCACGAACATGCTTCCGGCGGTGTTGTCGTTGCGGTACATGACGCCGGCTTTGGCCCAGGGATCGGTCGCTTCGAGCGCGTCCACCTGGGTGAATATCTTGCTGTCGCCGGCTAGGGTCGCGCTGGCGAAATTGAAGGCGTCGGCGTTATTCCAGATATCCGCCCCGCCGCCTTGCATGATGAAGGAACTGCCGCAGCTTGACGCGCTGCCCGCATAACCGACGCTGCCAATGTCCTGATCCGTCCAGCCCGTCGGCAACGCCCCTGTGCAGGGGCTGGCGGCGACGGCAGGGCTGGAAAGAGGGCCTTCACCGGCCAGGTTCACCGCCGAAACGGCATAGTAATAAGTCGTTCCGGCGGACAGCCCCGTATCCTGGTAAAGAAGAACAGCAACGTTGCTTGCCATGACGACAAACGATCCGGCGCCGCTGGTCGAGCGGTAGAGATTGTAGCCGGCGGCCTGGGAACTTGCGTTCCACACGAGGACCACGCTTGAACCGCCGGGAGTGGCGGTCAGGCCGGTGGGTGCCACCGGGACCAGCATGGGCGTGGCGTTCGCGCGAGGCGACGGGCCGCTTTGCGAGCATGAGTTGCCGGCAAAAACAACGTAGCTGTAATTGGTGCCTAGGATCACACTCGTATCCGTGTAATTGGTTGCGCCCAGGCCGGCGGCAATGATGCTGTATGGAGTCGCATCCAGAGCGCGGGCCACACTGTAGCTGGTGGCGCCGGGAACGGCATTCCAACTGAGCGCGATTTGATTGCTGCTTGGGACAACCGTCATCGCCGACGGGGTGGACGGCGGCGTGCAAGCGGTCGCCGACGCGGGCGCCGAATTCGAGCTTTCGCCAAAACTGCTCACGGCGGACACCACGTAGTAATAAGTGTCGCCCGATTGAACATTGGTGTCGTAATAAGCCGGAAGCACCGAGGCGGCGATATTTGTAAAGGGACCGGTGGAAACCAAAGAGCGCTTGATATTATACCCGGCGGCGCTCCGGGTGGCGTCCCAGTAGATCGAGACCGGGTTCCCCGGGGATGCGGTCAATCCAGTGGGCGCTGGCGGAGGCGCGGGTGTCGTGTTGGAAACCACCACCAACGCTCCCGCCCAGTCCGCATCGTCGTAGTTGATGCCATCGCCGGCATCGTCCACTCCGAGAGTGAGCCTGTTGACGCCGGTCACGTCCAGATTGATGGATTGATGCGCCATGCCGCCGGTCATAACGCCACTGTTGAAAACTTCAGTGCCATCCGCCAGAACATGGAACACGACCGAGCCTCTGGTGCCGGCGGTGTCATCCACCCCAATATCCGACTGGAACCGGGAAGCAATGGCTCCCAGCCGATATTCGACCCCGGAGAAAGAATTGACGCCAATGCCCTGCGTGTAGGTCTTGCTATTAAGGGTGATGACGCCGCCGTTGATGTTCTTGTTGGCAGTGATCGTGCCATAGCCGGTGTAGGCGTAAGCAGCCTGCAAGGCGCTGAGGTAGTTGGTGCCCGTTGCCGGGAGAGGCGGTGCCGTGCCGACGACCTTCAGGACTACGGCAGTTTGCGCGGGCACGTTGGTGGTGAAGCTGTTGTTCGAGGCGCCCAGACTGGCATTGGCCCACAAATCCTCAACGGTGGCGCTGCCGGCCAGCAGCCCGATGTTGGTCCAATAAACGGTGATGCTCGAAGCGCTGGCGTTCGTGTTGAACAAGGCGACGGCTTTGGTGTTGAAATTGGTCCCGAGGGGTTTTACCCAGATTTGGTTCGTGGAGGTATTAGGCAGCCTGACCCCTTGCTCCCCGGCGGGATCCTGGTCCACCGCGATCAGGTTCGCATTGGTCAAAATGGAAAGCGTCTGGGCCGAAGCGGTGGCCATGTTGTTTCCAGCGATCAGCGGCGCGGCGACCATGCACCACAAGCTGAAGTGCGCCTGGTCTTCGGAGAAGGTCATGCCGCCGTTGCCCACCTCCAGCATGTCCGGGTCATTCCATCGGCCGGGGCCGGCAAAGAAGGCGGGCGGGCTGTCGCCGCTCAAATTGGACAACATGCTGGAAAAACTGTCGTTGATGTCGCCGGTCGTGCGCCACAGGTTGCCGGCCCCCGGTTCCCAGGAGACAAACTGCCAGTTGCAAAGGCTGAAGACAATGGACCGTCCGCTGTTCATCAGCGCGTTCGCCATCGCGGTGTCATCCACGTTGGTGCTGTCGCCGGCAGGCAGGTTGCAATTGTCAAATTTGAGGTAATCCACGCCCCAGGACGCATACGTGTTGGCATCAACGTAGTTGTGCCCGTAAGCCGCCGGCCTCCCTGCGCAGGTGAGAGTTCCGTGGTCCGAATAGATGCCCAACTTAAGGCCTTTGGAATGCACGTAATCGGCCAGCCCCTGGATGCCGTAGGGGAATCTGACCGGGTCCGCCACGAGCACGCCGTTGGGGTCGCGGCTGGTCTGCCAGCAATCATCAATGTTGACGAACTGGTAGCCGGCGGCCTTCATGCCGTTGGTGGCCATGGCATCGGCGACCCCGCGAATGATCGCGTCGCTGACATTGCAGCCATAATAATTCCAACTGTTCCAGCCCATGGGCGGAGCGAGGGCAAGACCGTTGGTCAGGGCGCGGCTGGAAAATGGAACGGCCAGCACAAGGCCCAGAAGAACGCCAACAAAACCGCGGCAACGGGTGAACGAAGACAGGCGGCGGGAAACACCCTCTGCTTGATGTCGTTTCTGAACGTCCGACAAAGCGGGCAGTTCAGATTTTTGGACGGGATTCACGGTTCGTCAGATTACCACGGGCCGACATTCAGAACAAGGCGCGGAACAACAAGGCGCCCGTCGTTAGAGGGGGGCGCAGGGCAAATCTGGAGAACCCTTTTCTCCGGTTCTCTCCCTGCAAGCGGGGCGAGCGAGGAGAATGCGAAGAATTTTAACCTGCGCATTTGTCGGAAATTTGTGGGAGCAAACCCTTGAAATCAATCCGGGATGTGCTAGGGTAGCACTGTTGTGTCAGTTGCAGTGAAGAAAAAGCGTTATAAACCAATTAGCCCCATTATTATATGATTCAGAACCTCAAAACGGTCGTTGCGACCGCATTTATCGGCGCTACGGCGCTTGCAGCACAGGCCATGGTTTCCCCCCAAACGAACGTCGTGGAGAAATTCGGCTTTGCGCTGGTTGCCAATTATCAAGGCACAAACACGACCAACGCCCACGGAACCGTCACGTGGCACGCCGACTCGATGAGCATCACAACGGCGGACGTCATCAATCTGCTCGGGGCGTCCACCACAAACACATTTTCCAGGAACGCCGAGTTGCTTCAAGTTAAACCCGTCATTGACGGAACCAATGAGGAGACGTTCATAGTTGTGAGGGACGTCACGTCCAGCAGGGGAACGAAAGTCACAACCACCGTTTCGACCAATAGGACGACCCATGTGGTCACGACAAATTCAGTGACCAACCATGTGACGATTTGGACGACTAATGTCGTGGATGTCACCGGGTTTTTCCGCAGTTATGAGCTTTCGGGTGTGACAAACGAAACAGTTGCTACCAACGGCAGCAAATCCGCGACCGTCACCGAGGTCAGAAGCTTCGGCCTGTCGAGTGATCCCAGCTTCGCGCCGTTGACGACCACTTTAAACCTGGCGGGCGTCGGCCAAGCGACCTATGTGAAAAAAGCGGGGGTGGAGACGTGGGACAGCGGAACGTGGATTGTGCTCGGCCTCGGCACTACCACCATCGGCACCGGCACCAACGCTGTGCAGGAGAATCTTGTCGTTGGGGATACGTTGAGCACGTTCACTATATCCGCCCCCGATGTCAAGGGACTTACATATCTGCCAGGAGTTTATCAATAGTATCCCTGGCGAGGAGAGTCTTCCATCCGGCGCGCCACTCGCGCGCCGGGTGGGAAAGCAAATTTATCGGTTTTTGTGAGGGCCAAAATCATAATTCCGGTCCTGGCGGTGGCCAGCATTGTTGTATTTCTGGCCATCGCATTGCCATTTGGCCCGTCAACACAGCCCCAGCCGTCGCCGGTTCCCGAAGCTCCCGCCACATCAGTTTCCGCGAATCCTTCCACACCGGTTCGGCCTGTTTCCGAACACCGCCCAGTCGCTCCGGCAGTGATACAACCTCGGACTCAGCCGGAATCCGGCGGGGAAGAGCAGCGCTCTGAGGCTGCGCGGGAGCGGGCTGCGAAGCTTCAACAAATTGGCTCGACAAGGGACGCCGATTCGCTAAACACGGTTTCGTCCGAGTTGAATGACGCGGATGCCAGTGTGCGTCGCGCGGCCGTTGCCGCCGCCGTTGAAATTGGCGACCGCGGCATCATCCCGGCGCTCCAGCAGGCGATGGAGGGGGACTTGGAGCCTCAGGAAAAGGTCAAAATCCAACAGGCGATCAACTTTCTCCAACTGCCCACGCTCACAGAGGTGAGTGCCGGCCAGAACGCCGGGCAACGGCCAGCTTCTTCGGACGGGGATTAGCCCTCAACGCATGAAAGACCTTGATGTGACGCATTTCGCCAGCAGCGTTGAGCTGGCCGAAAAGGCCGCCAAGGATTGGCTGAGTTTGATCCTCAGCTTCCCTGTCGTGTATTTGGTTGCCATTCCGCGGGAGGAGGCTCGGAGGAGGGGGAGGAGGGTCAGGCCATAACTTTACCCTTGAAATAGGCCGAAAAGGGTTCCTGGATTTGCCAGATTCCGGTTTGACAGCGCGACTGAGAAGTGACAGCCTCCCGGAATGACTCGAAAGCTCCGCCTGCAATAGCCATTTTATGGCAATGTAACATGCTCCCTATTAGAATCGCCAAGCTGGAGCAGGACATGGGTCCCTGTGTCACCGTGATGTGCCCGCACTGCCAGAAGGAAAGCCGGTTCAGCCTGCGGCGGTTGAGCGCTGGACTGGTCGTACTTGGAAATCCACTCATTAACTTTGACAGCAGTTACCAGCTCATCTGCGGTTCATGCAGCTTTCGGAAAGACCTCGATGACGCAGAATTGTCTTCAGCGCACGCAGCACAAGACCTCTTTAGACAGTTAGAGGCTAACGAAATTGACCCTGCGCGCTATTCGGAGGCTCTCGAGGCGCTTGTTTTTCCAACTCTCCACACTCTCCGCGCTGAGGCTGCAACGTGGTCGTGTCCCGTTTGCAAGGAGGCTGTTCCTGCAACTTTCAACGCTTGCTGGAATTGCAACTCGCCGCGCCCAGGGTTGCAGAAGCCGAATTCAACCGAAGATTGCAAGCAGACAGGGTCACATTTGAACATTTGATATTTGAAAGGCCTGATGAAGTCGGGGAACCCGCACAGCTTGACGCACCGGGTTTAGCAATTTCGGATTGCGCGCAGGATGGGGGAGATTAGGATTAGGATTATGATTAAGAGAGGATGCCCAAAAAGCCGTCCTGTGCCCCAGGAGCACCGCGACGCATGAAAGACCTTGATGTCACGCATTTCGCCAGCAGCGTCGAGCTGGCCGAAAGGGCCGCCAAAGACTGGCTGAGTTTGATCCCCAGCTTCCCTGCCGCGCATTTGGTTGCCATTCCTGGCGGGCGCATTGCGAGCGATTTTTTTGACGCCGTTACCGAGCACGCCGTCGCTTCCGGCGTTTCCTTCCAACACGTCTATTTTTTCTGGTCGGATGAGCGTTGCGTTCCGCCGGAGCATCGCGACAGCAATTTCCGCGTCGCCAAGGCGGAACTGCTCGGCCCGCTGGGCATTTACAAGAACAGAATCCACCGGATCAAGGGTGAATTGGCGCCGGACGAAGCCGTGGCCGATGCCAACGCCGCGCTGGGTCTGCTGGCCCCGACCAACAGCGCCGGACAGCCCGTCCTCGATCTGGTCCTGCTGGGCATGGGCGAAGACGGGCATGTCGCCTCCCTTTTTCCCAACGCGCCGGCCTCGGTAGTGGAGTGCGAAACGCCTTATGTGGCAGTGCGCAACGCCGGCAAATTGCCGCGCCAGCGGATCAGCCTGAGCTACGCCGCCATTGCCGCCGCCGCCGAGGTCTGGGTTCTGGTTTCCGGTCCGGGCAAGGAGGATGTCTTCTGGGAATCCTTTCGCCCCGGCAGCAAGACCCCGCTGGCGCGCATTCTGCAATTGCGCAGGCATACCCGGATCTTTACTAACATCGCAGCCGGACAGCCTCTGTAGAGCCGAAATTCCATTCCACTGCGGTTGGGCGAGACTCTGTCGAGTCCTGACTTTTTCCCCAGGCAATCGAGTTACGGCTCGACGGAGTCTCGCTCTACCGATGCACAAGATGGTCAAAAAGAGCCACTCTGACTAATTCGCCACAGAAAAGGCGGATCCTGGCTCAAGGCCGGAGAAATTATTTTTTTCTGTAAGTCATTAAGGTAAAATCGGTTAGGAAGACGATGGGCCTTTTTTCTTTCCATTGGCATTGTGCTTGCTGTATTTCTCCTCCACGCTTTATTTTTCGATGTGGTTAAATTTAGCCACAGGCGTTCAGCCGTGAACCAAGAAGCATTAAAACATGAAAAAAATTGAAGCCATCATTAAACCGTTCCGAATCGAAGAGGTTAAGGACGCTCTCGCCAAGATTGGCGTGGAGGGGATGACCGTCATCGAAGCCAAAGGCTGCGGCCGGCAGAAGGGGCACACCGAGATTTACAGGGGGAGCGAATACACGGTGGACCTGCTTCCGAAAATCAAAATCGAAGTGATGGTGACTGACCAGCGCGCTGAGGAAGTGGCAATGACCATCGTCACCGCGGCGAAAACGGGCAAGATCGGCGACGGCAAGGTCTTCATTTCAAATCTCGAGGAGGCCATCCGCATCCGCACGGAAGAGCGGGGGGAAAAAGCGCTTTAAACCCAAACCAACCTACCTAAAACCCTATGAAACGAACCATGAAAAGAAGCTTAATATGCTTGACACTTTTGGCCGCGCTTTGCGCCGCCCCGCTGGCCATCCGGGCCGCCGAAGCCGCCGCAACCACCAACAAGCTGGCCGACCCCAATATCGAGCAGCGTCTCGAGGACTTGGAAGCCTATATCAACAACGCCGGGCGCCAGGCCGACACCGCCAGCAATCACGTCAGCTCCAAACTCGGAAGCGTCAACGACAAGGGCGAATTCGTTCCCAGCCCCGGCCCCGGCCACAACGCCTGGCAAATGACCTCGGCCGCCCTGGTTCTGTTCATGACCCTGCCCGGACTGGCCCTGTTCTACGGCGGCCTGGTTCGGCGCAAGAACATCCTCTCCGTCATCGCGCAGTGCTTCTTCATCACGGGCATGGTGACCATTCTCTGGTGGGCTTGCGGCTACAGCCTGGCATTCGCCAAGGGCGGTCCGCTGTCGCCGGTTCTGGGCAGTTTTGATTTCGCCTTTTTCAAGGGCGTGGATTCCAGCCCCAACACCGATTACTCTTCGTGGGTCTCGCACAACGTGTATGCGATGTATCAACTCATGTTCGCCATCATCACCCCGGCCCTCATCCTCGGTGCCATTGCCGAGCGCATGAAATTCTCGGCCATCTGCCTGTTCATGACCCTCTGGATGTTCATCATCTATTTCCCCCAGGCCCACATGATCTGGGGCGCGGACGGCATGATGAACGGCGTCTCCAACGCCAATGCCAAAATCCACGCCATTGATTTCGCCGGCGGCACCGTCGTCCACATGACCTCCGGCTGGTCGGCTCTCATCCTCTGCCTGATTCTGGGCAAACGCCTGGGCTGGGGCAAAACCAACTTCGCTCCGCACAGCATGGTCCTCTGCTTTGTCGGCACGGGCATGCTCTGGGTCGGTTGGTACGGGTTCAATGCCGGCAGCGCCGTGGGCGCGGATGTCATTGCCGCCAACGCCTTTACCACCACCACCCTGGCCACCGCCGTCGCTTCCTTTGTTTGGCCGATGATGGAGTGGATGACCCGTGGCAGACCGAGCATTCTCGGATTCTGCTCTGGCGCGGTCGCCGGCCTGGTGGTGATCACCCCCGCCTGCGGATTCGTCACGGCCAACGGCGCGGTCCTCATCGGCATCGCTGCGGGTCTGATTCCCTGGTTCTTCTGCTACAAAGTGAAAGGCTGGTTCGGCTATGACGACGCGCTTGACACCTTTGGCGTTCACGCCATCGGCGGAACCCTCGGCGCATTCCTCACCGGTGTGCTGGCCCGAAACAGCGCCAACTACCACTTGGCGGACAACCTCAAGGCTTACGTCAAAGACACCCCATTCCAGCCGCTGGTCTTCGAGCAACTCAAAGCCATCGCCCTGACGCTCGTTATCGCCATCGTCGGTACGACCATCATCGCGTACATCGTCAAGTTCACCATCGGTCTCCGCCCATCGGGAGAAGACGAAACCCAGGGTCTGGACCTCTCCGACCACGGCGAAGAAGGCTACTCCAGCTAACCCTGGACCGACCCGCCGCAAGAGATTCCGGGGGAGCACATGCGCCCCCGCATGTGGTGGCTGGCGCCCCCGCCGGCCACCTTTTTGCCTATGGGTAACGCATTACTCCCCGGGCGCAGGAACTTTGGCCCTTGGCGCCTCCCCAAGCACACTGATTCCCCACGTGCCCGGGTCTACCTGTCCAAACGCGGGGGCGTAGCGGCCATCGGCTTCCCGAACAAGGAAGAGAAGATAGGTCCGTTTCTCCGCCAGGACGAAGGAGACAAGATCCGGCCCGTTGGCAGCGACGATCTTATCGAAACGGTAATGGTGGAGGACAATATCCTTGAGCGCCTTGTCGCCCTTGAGGACAGCGGAAACCGCAAATCCGGTTTCGACGCCAATGACGGGCTGGGCAGCCATGCCTGGCAGGCCGGTCTGCTCCTTGGTGTCGCTGGTAGAAATGGGAGTGGCAATGACCACAAGGTCAGACATGTCGAGAAGCTTCTGATACGGCCAGATTTGCACGATGCGCGCCCAGATCATGCCGGTCGAGACGAGCAGGAACACCGTGGCGAGAATAATTGGACGAACAGGTTTCATGGTTTTTGATTTTCTTGTCTTCAGTTTATTCATAATAACTTTCTTTGGCTTGAACTTCTTTGCAATTCGGGGGCGAATATTTCGCCCCGCCGGACGTCCCGCCGTGTGCCTCCTTCGCAATGTTTTCATCCTTCCACCCTTCATGACACAGAACGAGGCTATTTATTAGACGAAAAGGAGGAATTTTCCCCTGACCCTTTCCAAGTTCACAGTTTGGGGGAGCGCGACCGTCCCGGTCGCCACGTTCGGCGTCCCGCCGAACGCTCTTGCATCTCGCCCCGCCTTCCGCACGCCCGCAAGACGACGCTCCAGCGGATCCGATTCGCCCACTATCCTCCCTTGACAATAGTTAGGGCCTATGATTAAATGGTCCGCGTGAGGCAAGAAGGCACAGCCAAGGGGCGCGTCCGGGAGGAGGCGGCCGGTCGCATTGTAACTTGTCCCGATCCATCGGGACGGGTTGCGGATTTCACCACGGATTGCGAAACCATGAAAACGAACCACGGATTAACGCGGATTCACACGGATAAATCCCATCCGCGTCCATCCGCGTCCATCCGAGGTTCCTCTGCCTTTGCCGCAAAATCTTGTCAAAAATGCGCGATTTCTTCCTTTAGTGGGACAGATTTCACGGATGGGGACGGGACCAGGAACTCCCGGTTTTTATCCGTGAATTCCGTGATATCCGTGGTTAAGAGTCTTATCTATATTAACTCAGTGTACATTAGATGCCCCGCACCAGCGGTTTTATCGCGTATTTTTCGCATTTTTGCGAGAAATTGGCGCAAGTTCCTGTCCATCAACCACTTGCAACCAAATTCGCCCATTTTCCAATCAAGCCTAATCAAGCCTAATCAAGGTCAATCGTGCCTAATCGCGCCTAATCGTGCTGTTTTTGCGGCTATCTTGACCAGTCGAAGTGGCATGGAATGGCCTAATCCCCATCAAACGAGTCGGGATTTGAAACCAGAATGCAGAAGAGTTTTCTTGCAACCCCCATCACGCGCCATTAGCATGGCCGCCTAATTTAGCACACAGAAATGATCGAGCTTATCCAATTTCCATGGAGTCCTTTCTGTCTGGTCCAGCGCCGCATTCTGGAGTACTCCGGCGCCGCGTTCAAGACGACCAACATCCCCCCTTCCGACCGTTCCCGCGTCTGGCGCCTCACCCGCCAGCGCTATTACGGTGTGCCGATCATCAAGGACGGCCACACCGTGGTTTTTGAAACCGACGATTATTCGCAGATCATCGCCAAATATATTGACGGCAAATATCAGCTTAATTTGTTTCCCAAGTCCTGGCAGGGCATTGACCGCATGGTCTGGCGCAACATCGAAGACCAAATCGAAGGGCCATGCTTCCGGCTGAATGATATATATTTTGAGGAAAATGTTCCCCCCGCCGAGCAACTGGCCTACCGCCGCCACAAGGAGCGCAAGTTCGGCCGCGGCTGCCTGGAACATTGGCGCTCCGAACAAACGGGCCTGATCGAGGAGTTGACCCGCAACCTGCTTCCCTTTGAATTGATGCTCGCCACCCGGCCCTGGCTCCTCCGCGACGAACCGCATTTTGTGGATTTCGACCTCTGGGGGATGCTCGCCTGTTTCCTTTATTCCGGCCACTACCAACTGCCCGCCGCGCACACGCGCCTCCGCGACTGGCACGGGCGCATGTCCCAGGCCGCGAGAACCGTTCCGAACAGTGAAAAACTACATCCTTGACACCAATGTCCTCCTCCACGATCCCAATTCCCTCCTCCGCTTCAAGGAAAACGCGGTTCTCATCCCCATCGAGGTGATCGAGGAGGTGGACCGCTTCAAGCGCGAATCCTCCGAACTGGGCCAGAACGCCCGCAACGTCTCCCGCTCGCTCGACGCCCTCCGCGCCAAGGGCCATCTCAACAAGGGCGTCAAGCTGGAGAACGGCGGCAAGCTCCGCATCATTTTTCGCGAGCGGTCCGAGGATGGGAAGTCGGTATTCGAGAATAATACAGTTGACAGTCGCATCGTCAACCTCGCCCTCTTCATCCAGAGGACCGAGCCGAAAATCCCCACCATCCTCGTCACCAAGGACGTCAACCTCCGCATCAAGGCCGACATCGTGGGCCTGGAGGCCGAGGACTACGAAAGCGATCACGTTCCGCTGACCGACCTCTACACCGGCATGTTCGAGTTGAACATCAGCACCGAGAAAATGGCCCGCTTCCGCACCGAGGGCGAACTGGACCTCAACGGCCACGGCCCCTATTTCCCTAACGAATTCTGCACCCTCACCGAGGAAACCAATCCCAAGCGCACCGCCCTGACCAAGGTGGACCCGACCGCCACCAAACTGGTCCCCATCCTCGATTGCCGCGAAGGCATCTGGGGCATCAAGCCCCGCAACCGCGAGCAGCACTTCGCCTTCGACGCCTTGCTCGACGACCGCATCAAGCTCGTCACCCTTATGGGCAAAGCCGGCACCGGCAAAACCCTGATGGCCATGGCCGCCGGCCTCAAACGCACCGTCATGGACCGCGAATTCCGCCGCCTCGTCGTCGCCCGGCCCACCGTCGCCGTCGGGCGCGAGATCGGTTTCCTGCCCGGCACACTGGAGGAGAAGCTGAATCCCTGGATGCAGCCCATCCACGACGCGCTGGAATTGCTGAGCGACTTGAACATGGGTTCGGACCACCGCCGGAGCAGCGACCTGATGCGTTCGGGCACCATCGTAGTCGAGGCCCTGAGCTACATTCGCGGGCGGAGCATCGCCCACCAATACATGGTCATTGACGAGGCGCAGAACCTCACGCCGCTGGAGGTCAAGACCATCATCACCCGCGTGGGCACCGGCACCAAGATCATCTTCACCGGCGATCCCTATCAAATAGACAATCCCTACGTGGATTCCACCTCCAACGGTTTCAACTACATTATCAGCAAATTCCGCCAGCAGTCCATATCTGCCCACATCGAACTCCAGAAAGGCGAGCGTTCCGAACTGGCCGAATTGGCCGCCAATCTGCTGTAGAAAGGGAGTCATGGAATTGTTCCATCTTAAACTGACTCGTTTTGTCGTTGCCAACTACCGCGGCGTCAAGCGAATCGAACTGGACCACTTGGACAATATGGTCTGGCTTACTGGACGCAATAACGCCGGCAAATCCAATCTTCTGGACGCCTTTCGTTTCCTTTCCGACGCCGCCACCAGCTTCGAGCACGCGCTGGCTTCGCGCGGCGGCGACCTGGTGCAGCTCCTGCACCTGAAGAAACCGCACACCCGGATGGAATTTCTGTTTGAGTTCGCACTCGCGGCGGACAAGCGCGCCGAATTGATCCGCCAACTTTTCGCCGAAAGCGCTCCCGACACCCTGGCCGGTGTGCTGGCCGGCGATTTCCTTTCGTCGCTCACGCTGAAGGTGGTCATTGGCCGCGATTTCTTTTCCGAGGAACTTTCCACCCCCCACTTGCGTGGCGACCGGCCATGTCTGATTTTTTCCATCAACGGCGCTCCGAAAAAGACCGTGGTCACTTGCGGGCCGTTCGAGGTGTTGTGCAAAGCCGGGCTGGAAGGAACTTCTTCCGAGCCGGTCCCGCCGGTGCTTCCGCCGGAACCGGGCCAACCGTTCCGCCTGCGCTTGGGCCGGCCCGAGTGCGGCGCGGCATTGCCGGTCTCCAACGAATTGGGAGATGGCGTGCGGCGTCAATTCACCGCGCTCGAAGCCGAGTCGCCGCCGGACCGCATCCCGTCGGCGGACGGTCGGCAGCCCGCGCTGGCGGCGGAAGCGGCGAATTTGCCGGAGGTGCTGCACTGGATTTACAATAACAAGCCGGGCCTGTTCCGCCGGATCGAAGCGCAGGTTCAGGAGCTTATTCCGCGCCTGGGCAGACTTTACACTCCCACCGTGCAGAAGGCGACCACGCTGGCGCTGGTGGACCCCCGCGAGGACGATCTGGTGTATTCCATCACTCAAATGAGCAGCGGCACCCGGGCCGTGATCGCCCTGGTCGCCAAAGTCATTCTTGCCGCGCCCGGAACGTGGATTTGCCTGGAAGAGCCGGAATTCTGCCTGCATCCAAAAGCCCAGGCCCGGCTAATGCGATTCCTGCGCGCCGAATCCACTGTCAAACATATTTTCGGCGCCACTCACTCTGCCGCCATCGCCGCCGCCTGCCCCATTGCCTCCTTGTTTGTCGTCCGCCGCGACGGTGACAACTGCACGGTCGCCCTCCCCGTCACCAACGCCAACGCCGCCCAGGTCATTGATGAACTCGGCATCGGCGCGTCATTCAGTTTTGAGTCCGACGCCGTGGTGTTTGTCGAACAGGCCGATTACATACCGGTCTATGAGGCGTGGGCCAGGAAATACGGCTTCCGCATTGGCGTTCAATTTCTGGTCTGCGGCGGCGGCGACACCCTCCAATACCACGCCAACGCGCGCGTGGCCTTGAGCCGGTTCGTGCGCACCGTGGTTTTTGCCGTGTTTGGAAACGGCAGCGCGCAAAACCGCAAGACCGTCTCACAACATTTGGGATTGCCGGACGACCAGGTGGTCACTCTGGATTTGCCGGAGCTGGAAGGCTGCCTGCTAAAGCCCAAAGCCATCCGCAAGGCCTTTCCCCCTATCACTCTTTCCGAAGCCGAACTGGAGTCGCGCCTTGACCCTGCCCTCGTTTTGCTGGACCAGAAAAAGGCCCTCCGCGACCTGCTTGCCGAGTTCAAAATCGGCGAGTACGACGGCCATTGGGGCGGGCGGATTGCCGAGGCCATGGATGCCATTCCCCCCGACATCGCCGCTTTATTCGCCAAAATAGAGGCGCGCGCCAAACCGTTCTGGGACATCTGAAGTCCGCTTCGGGTCCGTGCAAGAATAACCTCCAAGTTTGCCTTCGGGGCAACGCCGATTCGGATTGAAAATTGGTCATTTGCAATTGAAAACCACCGATCAATTGCCAATGACAAATTCTCAATTTTCAATTCTCAATTGCCTTCCAAAGCGCGTTCCAAGTGCCATTTCGATCCTGTTTGAAGTGCGTCAGAATATCCGAAGTTGTTTTTGCGGGGCCCCTTACTTGAACGCCGCGTACACGTGGTGGACGTCCTCATGGTCGTCCAGCGCCGTGAGAAAGTCGGTCACTTGTCTGCGGGCCTGCTCATCCAGCGTGGCGAAGTTCTTGGCCAGATAGCGGATTTCGGCGGCGATGATATTCCAGCCCGCCGCCTTCAACGCCTTGGACACCGCGTCCAAATCTTTGATTGCGGTCAGGAATCGCGCCCCCTTTTGGCCCTCCGGAACTTCTTCCGCTTCGAGCGCCTCCACCTCCTGCGCGCCGGTTTCAATCGCGTCCGATTCCGCGTCGCGGTTTGGATCGGCATGAGTCGCTTCCACCACGCCGAGATGATTGAAGAAAAAGGACACGCTGCCCGGCTGTCCCATCGAACCGGCCTTGAACAACATCCGAATCTCCGGCGCCGTGCGGTTGCGATTGTCCGTCAGGCACTCGACGACGATGGGCACCTTGTGCGGCGCGAACCCTTCGTAAGTCACCAGCTCGAAAGTGACCTTCTCCTCGGTCAATCCCGCTCCCTTTTTGATGGCCCGCTCGATGGTGTCCCGATACACGGAACTCTTGCGCGCCTTTTCCACCGCCGCGAACAGGCGCGGGTTCAGATCCGGGTCGGGTCCGCCCAGCTTGGCGGCGACCATGATTTCGCGCACGAGTTTGACCACCATCTGCCCTTTCTTCTGGGCATAAGCTTCGCGGCCGGCCTGTTTCCATTGCGCGCCCATGTCACCGGACTCCTGAAATTGTGGTTGTCATTTGTGCCGACATTTTGCGCCCTCCCCGCCCCGTCGTCAATCTTTCCAATTTTTTGGAAAACCAGCCGTCGGGCGCACGACAAAATTCTTCTCCCTCCCCTCCGCATGAGCGCGCCAATTCCAGCGCCAACGGCGCGCCCCAACAACAGCCCAGGGCAACGCCCTGGGAACACATGATCCCGCCATATCCAGCGCCAACGGCGCGGCCCAATAACAACCCAGGGCAACGCCCTGGGAAACCGGAAACACCGTTCAACCAAGCCCTGAAAGGGCGACCCAACCCATGCCCCAATCTCGCGCGATTGAACGTCCATTTTATTTTTACCACGAAAAACCGCACCCGCCTGCTGCCGGACACCATCCGGCCATCGCTTCACGCCTACATGGCCACGGTGTTGCAAATCTCGGCTGAGCGACATGTCTGGGACTAGACCGCCCTTTCAGGGCTTTGGATTATTTCGGGGCGTTGTTCCCAGGGCGTTGCCCTGGGCTGGCTTGATTCGCCCCTTTGGGGCTGGCGAATCCCGCACCCTCGCCGTGCTCCGCGGCGCGCGGCTGCCAAATCTGCTCTCCGGCGAGTTGCTCCCGGCTCTCCCCGCCAACCTCGCGAACATCAGTGCGCCTTGCGCCCCTGAACTGCCTCTGCTCCCTCCCCTTCAAACACTTGTGCAGGGGAGGCTCGGGGAGAGGAGGGCTTCCAACTCGGCTCATGCGCACGGGTTCCCCAAATCTGCCCCGCTCCGGACTCACTGATTCACCGATTCACAACTTCCCCCTGCCGCTTTCCCTTGATTACAAAACCGGGTCGAAGAAACGGGCGGTGCCAAAAACCAGCCCATCAATTCAGTTGACCATCGCCCGGAATCTGCCATAGTCGCCCCGCCATGACGGGAAAGCGAAACAACTCCGACCCGCATTCCATCGCCGAACAGCGTTGCTTCACGGATGGCCGTATCGTTGTGCGCGGCACCGAGGCCAAGCGCAAACGCGGCAAGAGGGCTGACTACATTCTCCGCTGCACCCGCGACTTCCCGATTGCAGCCGCCAAGACCATGCATTTTAGTGATTGTCGAAGCGGGCAGGCTGTGGTAGGTTTTACTCAGAAGATTTTAATCCGCTACGCCAGTAGGCTGGCAAAAAACGTCGCCCACAGGCTCGCAAGAGTCTGTGGGCTTCTCCTTTTATGAAAAAAACCGCGCTGCTCATTGATGGGGGTTGGTTCAGCAAGGGCCTCGGAAAGATACTGAAATTACCCAACGGCTGGCCTCACGCTGCCCAAGTCGTCAAGAACGCCCAAGCTGTCCTCCAAACGGATGAGGAACTCTTTCGCATCTTTTACTACGACTGCGAACCGTTCGACCGCGAGGTCACAAATCCCGTGGACGGCTCGATTAAGGACTACAAGCTCATGCCGGCCTACGCCGCCCGCAAACGCTTCTTCTTCGACCTCGGCCAGACCGGGTTCGTCGCCTTGCGCCGGGGTGAACTTAAGGCGCGCGGCTGGGAATTCAGCAGCGCTTACCGCCAGGCATTGATCGCCGGCGGAGCGCCCGTCGCTCCCACGGCCACCGACCTCTATCCCAATTTCGAGCAGAAAGGGGTGGACATGCGCATCGGTATTGATGTCGCCACCCTCTCCCTCAAAAAAATTGTCGAACGCATCATCCTCTTTTCTGGTGACACCGATATGATTCCCGCACTCAAGCTCGCGCGGCGCGAGGGCCTGCAGGTCTTCGTCGTCAAACTCGATCCGTGGCCGCTCAAGCACAACCTAATCGAAGACAGCGATGGTGTCCGGGTGCTCACGCCCAAACCCTGAAATCCGCTCCGTCCCGTCAACCGGCATTCTCGGCCCCAAGTCCTATGAGGATTTGGGACCGCGGGCTTGCTTTGGCCTGATTGCGTTGGTGGGGGGCCAATTGGTACTGCCGACCACAGGACTGCCGACCACTTTGTCTTGATTGCAAAGGCGGGGGCAAATTCTTACGATAGCCGGGACTGCCCCCTTACCGCCCCTTTCATCGTCCGCCGCAGAGAAGTGTCACTTTTATAGGACCGACCGTTTCACGTCGGTGGAGACAATCCTACCACCGCAGGCCGGAAAACCCTCCCAGACCCCATTTCTGCGTAAACCGGCCCCATTCCAGACATTTTGGCGGTTCCCTCGGCCAATTCCCCGGCTTCTCTCAATTTGATGTGAAGCACCCCGCCGCCCGCCGCGCAATTCGGCCCGGTTCGGCTTAAAGATTTTGCTTGCAATCAGGCGATTATGATTTAAACTCAATTTCAATAATAGTCTTTCTTTACAAAAAAAAGGTGAATTTCTACAAATAAAGAATAACGCGAAGGCAGGCCCAAAATGGGGTAAGGTAAGGGCACGCCTATATTTCACTTTGAAAATAGTAGGGCATGGCACAATAAATTAGATCAGACGTTTTTAACTGCTATGCGGAAGTCTGAGGCGAAGCCCTACCGCCTTTTTCGACTTCCCAATTGAGAAAGCAGTGAAAAATGTCCAGTTTGCAGAAATCTGCTGCGGGCGGTGAAGACGCAGCGACGTTTTGGGAGGTCAAAGCCATTCCGAGTGGTCGTCAAGAAAACTCGCTTGAAGCCCTTGAACTAGAAAACAGGCTCAAGATTCGTTCGGACATCTGCCGGTTTCTTATTAAAGCCATCGGTTTTTCAACGGTCTGTTGTTTCGGACTCATTTTCCTACAGGGTTTTCGCCCATGGGGCTTTCAAATGGAGGAGACTTTTTTGGAGCGTCTGTGCGGTGCGACGATAGTGCAGTGCGTGGTTTTCCTCGGTATCTTTACGAAAGCGGTTTGGAGTAAATCTGCCAAAACATCCGTCAAATCAGGCAAAATTAAATCCGCGCAAACCGGCTCCTGTCCCTCACCAAACGTCACGACCCTTGACGGTTGACCATCTAGCCGCCTTTTTTGAACGGACTGGGTGGTTTTATCGGTTTTGGGGCAGCGGCAGCGTGCCACATTACGAAAGCGGTTCAAAGTGTTGCGAAGTTAAAAACCAAATGGCGTAAAAGGCGTTCGATATTCCGAGAAAAGGATGAACCCTTGAAATAGATAATAACAGGCAAGAATAATCGTGGCAGCATCCACGCACTTCACCAGTTTGTTTTGCGTCTGGCGTTGCTTCTTGCTGAGTAAAACCAAAAGTATCATCCCCGGCCCCACCAAGAGAGAAACTATTGTGTAAAAAAGATTGGGCCGTTTGCTCCCTGTGACCTGATCAGGGGAAGGTTGGCCAACAAGGACTCCATCCAATTCTAATGGCACGTCCATGCCTCCAGAATAAACAATTTGAAGAAGCGCCCCATCGTTCTTTTCAAGAATTCTCCATTTCATACCGATGCTGTTTGAGACGATGCTGTTTGAGACGAGTTGAAATTCGGAAACATCCCTCGTTGTCTTCAAGATTGAGGCTTCCATGATCTGGTTTGTCGCCATGTGGAGAATGATGGGCCTTAAAACATCGTCTCCTTTTATTGGCTCTCGACCCGCATTCCAAATTGCGATCTGCACGGCGGTCACGTTCCCGATTACGGGTATTCCTCTATACGAGACGGAGACATCCGATTGTTTTGCGATTTGCACAATCGGAGTGCGGACGGGATTGATGCAGAACGAAAGGTCTTTCCGCGATGCGGCAAGCCAAGGGAACACAGAAAACACTAACCCGATTATGCTCGCGACCGCGCCAAGAAAACAAATGAAACCGAACCAAGGATGCGCCGTAAAAAATTGCCGAATTCTGCTTTTGAAGTTAGGCGTGTCGTCCATATTGGGAGGTCGGTCAAATGTTCCACCCTACATTATTCGCTTGCCGTCGTAAATTATTCAAATTGTCTTGTTCGGTGCGAATACGAGTTTCATAAAAATCCCGCATCTTCTGTGCATCTCCAATAGTGGTAATAAGATAAAATCCGCGATTTCCCGAACCAATGAAGAAATCAGCCCCCCTTGACTCTGCAAGCACCGTTTGTTGAAATTGTGTGTCGGTGATGTTGATTCCTTGGCCTTGCAAATGTGCAACAATATCACGCAAGGGGACGGCACTGTTACGCCCCACTCCCCGTTGCGCCAAAAATTCAAGAGTTATGCGAACGGGGTCATTGTGAGGGCGATTGTTTATCTCACGTTGGACTGCGGGTAGGAATGACATAATTTGTGTTGCAATTTTGGTTTGGAATCCGCTACGAAAACAATTCTCCCTCAATCTGCTTCATGTACTTGTTCACGTAAAACATATCGGGGTCGTGCTTTTGAGGGCGAACACGAATTTGAAAATCCGGGTCTTCCGGGTCATTGCTGTCAAACAGCACCAGACCGATTCCAAAAACTTGGCACAGGCTGTCAATTCGGTCTATTTCGTCTTGCGGAGCATTCACCGGAATTACCAAATAGCTCTTGTGGGCGAACAGGCAATAGGCACACGCCTGCCCAAAAGCCGTCACGAGTTGCGACATATCCAGCTTGATTTCTGCGGCCACTATTTCGCATTGTCCTTGGATGATGTCACTCCGCCGGGATTCCCGTTTTCCGACGACATCCGGCGTGCCCCACTTGTCCTTAAACTTGTTTCCCCCAAGGGCAATCGCCTTTGTGCATTCTTCCATCTCGTTGGTGAGCCAGTCGGTGAACGGCTTATAAAAATGCTCCTCCGCGATGATTTTTACTGTCATCGCGACGAGTTCCGGTTTCAGTTGGTTGGTCGTTGTATCGCGAAATTCAACGAGCCGATACAGGCCGCGTGACGGTTTGTAAACTTGATCTGGTCGCTGAACTTCAAGGTCCCAAATGCTGCCGCTGATTGTATTGGTCTTGAAGGCTGCATTTTTTTGGCGGATTTGGGCAACGAGCTGACCATATCGAACGCCCTCTGGTTTATCCTTCAGCAATTCAATTGCGCAATCCCGAATCTGGTCTCCAATTGTCGGCATAAGCGTTTTGCTCCGTTTTTCAGGGTGTAACGCGACGAGAATATGGGTTTTCGCCTCCCATTGTCAAGGACTTCGGCACTCCCACAATGAGGTGGACCCCATCCTTTAGACCACGGAGCGCAGAATTTCATTTCGATTTCCGCCGTCTGCTGTCAGACATACGTCTGTTTGTCTGTTGTTCATTTTGCGCTTCCAGCCCTTTCGAAAAG